>Ga0207084_1002_pt1 | contig 89540 bp, 83 predicted proteins | sample Alteio_BWMinHeat_55_FD_153543 | JGI IMG/M metagenome (GOLD analysis project Ga0207084, IMG submission 153543) | Enriched cells from forest soil in Barre Woods Harvard Forest LTER site, Petersham, Massachusetts, United States -... | ecosystem: Environmental > Terrestrial > Soil > Temperate forest >...
CTTTTTTAACTGGGAACCAGTATGGGCTTTCATCACAGTCAGTTTGTTAAAAACACCTTGCCACGCGGTATTTATTTGCTTCCTAACTTATTCACAACAGCTGCTCTTTTTGCAGGGTTTTATTCCGTTGTTGCTGCAATGAAAGGTTATTTTGATATCGCCGCGATAGCTGTATTTATTGCACTCATTGCCGATGGTTTAGATGGGCGGATTGCTCGATTAACCAATACGCAAACAGCCTTTGGCGCAGAATACGATAGCTTATCCGACATGGTCGCTTTTGGTGTTGCGCCTTCGCTCATTGTTTATAGTTGGTCTTTATCGTCATTAGGAAAAATAGGGTGGCTCGCTGCATTTTTATATACCGCTGCGACTGCACTTCGTTTAGCGCGATTTAATACGCAAGCGCATGATCAAGATAAACGTTATTTTCAAGGATTGCCGTGTCCTGCTGCCGCCGCTCTTTTAGCAAGTGCTGTGTGGTTAGGTGCAACGTATGATGTAAACGGATTATCTGCTTCTATTCCTGCAGCTATTTTAGCAGTGACGCTAGCTGCATTTATGGTAGGTCGTGTTCGTTATTACAGTTTTAAACAAATGGATTTTAAAGGACGTGTTTCATTTCTTTCTGTTGTTATTGTCGTATTAATTATTACTGCAATTGCATTTGAACCGCCTGAAATGTTATTTGGAATTTTCTTTTTATATGCTTTCTCTGGTCCTGTTTGTACGCTTTGGAAAATTCGAAAAATGCGAAAACAGAAATATAAAATCTAAAATGGATTTACTCTTATGATATTTTCTATTTTTTTTCGTAAACGATTATTATCTGTTTTGTTACTCGGATTTTCATCGGGATTACCGATTGCATTAACACTTTCAACATTGCAAGCGTGGTATACACAAGCCGGTGTTCCCATTATTGCTATTGGTGCACTTTCATTAGTAGGAATTCCTTACGTATGGAAATTTTTATGGGCGCCTTTGATTGATCGATTTGCATTACCGTGGGGAGGAAGACGACGCGGTTGGATTGCACTGATGCAAATTGGATTAGCCATCAGTATTTTTATTTTGGCGCAACTCAATCCTGCAGAAACACCTTTGTTAATGGGAATGATGGCTATCGTTATTGCATTTCTTTCTGCAACACAAGATATTGCGATTGATGCGTATCGTACTGATATTTTATTACCGGAAGAACGCGGTGTTGCAATTGCTTCTTATATTTTTACCTATCGAATGGCGGTATTAATTTCTGGTGGATTTGCATTATTGATAGCAGATTGGTGGGGATTTCGCATCACGTATGAAATCATGGCAGCGTTAATGTTGCTTTCTGTCATCACCACTTATTTTTCACCTGAAATTCGTTCAGAAATAAAAGCACCACAAAATATGATTGCTGCGATTGTGGATCCTATCAAAGAATTTTTTCAACGCGATTCTGTGTGGTTGCTGATTATTTTTATTTTGCTTTATAAAGCAGGTGATGCACTTGCGCTTTCACTCATGAGTAATTTTTTATTAAAAGGATTAGGTTTTTCATTAACACAAGTCGGTATTGCATTTAAAACGGTTGGATTATTTGCAACTATTTTTGGTGCGTTTGTTGGGGGTGGATTACTCGCACGACTTAATATTTTTCGTGCACTAATGTATTTTGGATTAGCGCAAGCATTTTCAAATTTAATGTTTGTTGTGCTCGCCATGGTTGGAAAAGATTATTCTGTGATGCTTGCTGCAATGTTTATTGAAAGTTTTTGCAGTGGAATGAGCACCGCTGCACTCTTTGCATTTTTAACAGGGCAATGTGATATTCGTTACAGTGCAGTGCAATATGCTTCTTTCTCTGCAATCGCAAGTGTGGGTCGAACGGTATTGGGTCCTGTTGCTGCAGTCATGGTTGCGAATTTAGGGTGGGTGAATTTTTACGCATGGTCATTTGTATTATGTTTTCCCGGATTAATCGTTTTAGGATTCATGCGAAACAAAGTGAGGTTGTATGCAGAAGTGGTTCAGTAGCATACAAATAAAAGTATTCAGCTGTCATGCCAGCGTGCTTTTAGCTGGCATCCAGTGACTTTTAAAAAAGCCACTGGATGCCACCTCTCGCAAAAAACGCTCGGCTGGCATGACAAATCAAAAAGTCAAGAGCAAAACACTTTATTTTTTTCAGATATAGACAATTCTTAAGGTTAGTTTAAGCTGTGGCATCTTATAATTCTAAGCATAAACATTAAAGCGATTCTGAAATTTAGAAAGCTTGGGGGTAATGAAATGCACACAACAAGTACACAGCCAGGTTATCATAATATTGAGCTAGAAACAGAAGAAGAGATTGCAAGAAAACAAGCGGAAAAATCAGCAAGTGATAGAAAAATTCTTTTAGCTCGACACAAAACAATATTAAAGAAGAAAAAGAAAACAGACCGTTTAGTACGAGATGATTCTGATTTCGATGCGAGTGATACTGACACCTCAGAACATTCAGTCAGTCGATCAGCTCCAACATATTCTAAAGTTGATTACGAAAAACTTTCTCCAAATGAAAATGGTTTTGTTTCAACTTCGCATCCCCCTATTGAATTAGCTGAATTCGCAACACAACCCAGTACAGCAAACAATGGCGATGACATGCCATCAGGCAGAATGAGCGCAGTTTCTTTTTCTAAAAATCCACCAACACAAATCCCTCGTTCTCCTGAAAAAGGCCCCGGCATCCCTCCGCCTACGCTTTCTGCTCCTGCATTAGTACTCTCTCCCACTATTGTAACGCAGCCCAGCTATTCAAATAATCCTGATGAAACTACTGCTGACACTACAATTGATATAGACATGCTTGTTTTACACAGAGCAACTTCAGATTCTGTCACGCGTCAAAAACGTAGTTTATGGGCAAGAATAAAAACAGTCAGTCCCAGAAAAGTTTTAACAGATCCATGGATGCTTTTTTCTATGGCGACTGCCCTTGGAACAGGGATTAATGCACTCGTAGGTCCTTCTGGTAAAAAACCAGGAGATATTCCTGACACTTGGTGGGGCAGCATGACAGATAAAGTGATGCTCGGATTTATTCCTCTCAAAATTTTTTCTATTGTCAGTGGAGCAGCTTCTTTTATTGTTAACACTGTTTTATCTGCTGACTTTATTCCAAAAGCGTTTGCTGATCTTAAAAAATCCTGTAGTAGTCTTGGGAAATTATGCAAAACAAAATGTCGCAAAGCATGCAAACATCCTCTTCGCAGTTTCCTGGATTGGCTTGCATTTTTTTCAGGAACCTGTGCTGCGCTTTCTGCTGCCGTGATTACGTATACTTCATTAGAATGGTTAGCAGGTCTTTTAAATGTGACCGTTGCCAATGTCATTTGGGGAGTCACTGGTTTTCAAGCGGGCATTAGTAGTTATCTTGCTTTACGTAAAAAAGGATATTCACCCATAAAATCCTCTTTAATAGCGCTCGCTATAACAGTCGCTGTCACAGCAACACTCACCGCCGCTCCTGTTTTCTTAAGTTATTATTTCGTTGCATTACCTGCTGCTTTTTACACGTTGAGCGCATACATGGCTCAACGTTACAAAGGAATGAAAGACTTTTTTCAAAAAGTCTTAGACCTGTGTGATAAAAATAAACAATTTCAATATTCCATGATGGAAGATGTTTATAATTTAAATGCTTTTCCTGAAAAGAAAGCAAATATGAATGCTGTAATAAACCACTTAATTAAGAATGATCGTGAAATAAAAAATGAAATTGAAGAAAATAATAGAAAAATATTGGAAGAAATAAAAAAATTACCGATGGAATCGATGGAAAAAGTACGCGCGCTCGGTAAAAATTTCGACATCAAATTAACTAGAAATTCTGTCACAAAAATTCTTTGTGCAATGTATGCGGATAAAAGTAATTATGATGCACTGCGCAGAACAACAAATAATAAAGCGTGGGATGTTTGGTATGGTGCAAAATCAGTTGCGAAATATGTTTTCATTACTGGAGCACTCATTACAGCTGCAGGTGTTTATCTTACTTTTGCGAATAAAATTCCTGTTGGGGTTCGTAAATTTTTGGGTTCAACCATAACAAGTATTACTGAATTAAATCCTGTCGCTCAAGCGTTCACACATATAATAGAATTTTTTGCAGGCGCTGCGTCCACCTGTTTATATGCAATTTCTAGCATGAAATTCCGTTATCACGGCAGCGCAATCACTGATTATCTTGCGCATGAAAGTGAAGAAAAAGGGAAAGATCTTGGATTAACTTTCACTCAAAATGTTTTAATTAACTTACCTGCCGCATATAGCATGCTTTCTATTTCAGCTTCTGCAACAGCAGACCCTGATTTTCTTGTGAAGGATATCAATTCTGATTCTGTTCAAGGTGATGTGTACAAATGGAATGGATATGTCGGCGGCGCTGAAGTAAATGGAAATTCAGCAAACGCTGCTTTTTTTCCGATTGAACCTGATTTACACGATCCCACCTTTTATTGTGTTGGACGTTGGCTAGAAACAAATCTATTAATAGAGCCACGCAAAGAAGAAGATGATGAAGACGAAGAAGTGAATGCTACTGTTCCTACCGATGCTCCCAATGCTGTTACCAATGGTACAACAATAAAAGAAAAAACAACGACGACGCCTTTTCAAGAAAATTATAAATTATTACAAACGGCGCATGGAATGTTTAGTGGAAAACAAACGATAACGCCACCCCCTTCAGCAGCACCCACACCTATTGCGCCGACAACACCTAGCACAGAAAAACGCGGCTTAATGGATCGAGCAGCAGCAACACCCTCTTCAACACCCTCACCTGATTTTAAAGAGCTGAGCCCATTAAGGGTAGCAACATTGTAAAATAAAAATTTGGGCGAATTCATCCGCCCAAATAGCAATACAATAGTTATGCAACAATTTCTCACAACATATCCACAAAAATTCCACATCTTTCCCTCTTGCATCGCCGCCTGAGATACACTATCTTGTACTGCGCAGGAGAAAAATAACTATATGTTGTGGTGTTACCGATTTTAAGACACAACGACGCAGCCTCATGACTTTTAAGATTTTTTTTTCACTGGGAATTAAAAAACGATTCATCAACGCTCTGGAGGAGCTATGGAAATGGAAACGACAACACTACGCAGAACTTCATCGAATAATATCCACGACTCAGAAATTTCACTCACTGCTCCCGGTCAGCTCAAAGTAATAAGACGTGATGGCACGCTTGCTTCCTTCGAAGCCAATCGCATCATGATTGCCATTACGAAAGCATTTCTTGCTGTAGAAGGAACAGTTGCAGCAGATTCAAAACGAATTCATGAAAGTGTAGAAGCATTAGTCCAAGATATTATCGACACTTACCAACAACGCATGCCGCATGGCGGCACTGTACACATTGAAGAAATTCAAGATCATGTCGAATTAGTTTTAATGCGCGCAGGACAACACAAAGTCGCGCGTGCTTATGTTTTATATCGTGAAGAACGCAATAAAATGCGTCAGCAACAACAAGCCGAACAAAATAATTTTAAAATTCATGTCACACTCGATGATGGCAGCACTGTTCCACTTGATGTGAAACGTTTAACACAATTAGTACAAAGCGCTTGCACCAATTTAACAGATGTTTCTCCGCACTCTATTATTGAAGATACACAACGTAATTTATTTGACAAAGTTCCTTTACGCGATGTGAACAGAGCATTGATTATGTCCACGCGTGTTTTAATTGAAAAAGAGCCTAATTATAGCTATGTCGCTGCACGTTTATTATTAGATGATTTACGCACTGAAGCACTCAGTTTTCTTGGCGTACAAGAACGCGCTACCTTTGATGAAATGAAATTACTTTATCACACGTATTTAAAATCTTATCTCGATCGCGGTGTCGCATTAGAATTATTAGATCCACGTTTAAAATCATTTGATTTAAAAAAATTAAGTGCGGCCATTCAACCTGAACGCGATTTGCAATTTACTTATTTAGGATTACAAACACTGTACGATCGTTATTTCATTCATAAAAATGGAATTCGTTTTGAATTACCCCAAGCATTTTTTATGCGTGTCGCAATGGGACTTGCATTAGAGGAAGATGAAAAAGAAAAACGCGCGATTGAATTTTATAATTTACTTTCTTCATTTGATTTCATGAGTTCTACTCCAACATTATTTAATTCAGGAACATTACGCCCTCAACTTTCTAGCTGTTATCTCACCACAGTGCCCGATGATTTAGATGGAATTTTCGCAGCAATAAAAGATAACGCTTTATTATCAAAATATGCAGGCGGTCTTGGAAATGATTGGACGAATGTTCGCGCGATGGGTGCAAAAATTAAAGGTACGAATGGAAAATCATTAGGTGTTGTTCCCTTTTTAAGTGTTGCCAATGCAACAGCGGTAGCTGTAAATCAAGGTGGAAAACGCAAAGGTGCTGTGTGTGGTTATTTAGAAACGTGGCACAAAGACATCGAAGAATTTTTAGAATTACGCAAAAACACGGGCGATGAACGACGTCGCACACATGATATGAATACTGCAAATTGGGTGCCTGATTTATTTATGAAACGCGTTCATGAAGATAAAGAATGGACTTTATTTTCTCCCGATGAAGTACCTGATTTACATGATTTATACGGTGAAGCATTTGAAAAAGCATACACGGCATATGAAGCTAAAGCTGCGCGCGGTGAAATTGATAATTTCAAAAAAATCCCTGCTATTTCACTCTGGCGAAAAATGTTGGGGCTCTTATTTGAAACGGGACATCCTTGGATGACATTCAAAGATGCGTGTAATTTACGTTCTCCACAACAACATATTGGCGTCATTCACAGTTCAAATCTTTGCACAGAAATTACATTAAATACGTCACAAGATGAAATTGCTGTGTGTAATTTAGGAAGTATTAATCTCACTGCACACATGACTGAGAAAGGATTAGATGCAGAAAAATTACGTCGCACAATTCACACCGCTATTCGCATGTTAGATAACGTGATTGATATTAATTATTACTCTGTTCCTCAAGCACGCAATTCTAATTTCAAACATCGTCCGATTGGAATGGGAATTATGGCATTTCAAGATGCGTTGTATCATCTGGGTATTCCTTATGCATCACAAGCTGCTGTTGATTTTGCAGATCGCTCAATGGAACTTATTAGTTATTACGCGATTGAAGCTTCCACTTATTTAGCAGAAGAACGCGGAACTTATTCTACTTTTAAAAATTCATTATGGAGCCAAGGTATTTTACCGATTGATTCCATCGAATTATTGCAAAAAAATCGCGGACACTATTTAGAACAAGATCGCTCACAAACACTCGATTGGAATGCATTAAGAGATCGCGTGAAAAAAATCGGGATGCGTAATTCAAATGTATTAGCAATTGCACCGACTGCAACCATTTCAAATATTTGCGGCGTGTCTCAATCGATTGAACCCACCTATCAAAATTTATTTGTGAAATCGAATTTATCCGGAGAATTTACTGTTATTAATCCTTATTTAGTCACTGATCTTAAAAAATTAAATTTATGGGATGATGTGATGGTCAATGATCTTAAATACTATAATGGAAGTGTTTCAAAAATTAGTCGCATCCCCGATTATTTAAAACAACGTTATGCTACAGCATTTGAAATTGATCCCGCTTGGTTAGTCGACGCAGGATCACGTCGTCAAAAATGGATTGATCAAGCGCAATCACTCAATCTCTATATGGCACAAGCGTCTGGTAAAAAACTCGATCAATTGTATCGATACGCATGGCAACGCGGATTAAAAACAACTTATTATTTACGTAGTTTAGGTGCAACCAATGCAGAAAAATCGACGATTCACGATAATGTATTAAATGCGGTGCAATCCGAACCCAAAGCGTGTTTAATTACAGACCCTACTTGTGAAGCGTGTCAGTAAAATTTTTTTAGGAGAAATAAAAAATGGCAATGCAACGAACGCACTCTGTTGGCGGTGCAACAGGTTTAGAATCCCTTGAAATGGGTGCAGCACGCATTCGCGTTGATGATAAACGTATTATTAATTGTCGCGCTGATTTAAATCAGCTCGTTCCTTTTAAATATAAATGGGCATGGCAAAAATATTTAGATGCGTGTGCAAATCATTGGATGCCCAATGAAATTAATATGGCAGCTGATATTGCGCTTTGGAAAGATCCGAATGGATTAACTGAAGATGAACGCATGCTCATCAAACGTAATCTTGGATTTTTTTCTACAGCCGATTCTCTCGTTGCAAATAATTTAGTATTAGCGCTGTATCGTCACATTACGAATCCAGAATGTCGTCAGTATTTATTGAGACAAGCGTTTGAAGAAGCATTACACACTCACGCGTATCAACATGTGATTCAAAGTTTAGGAATGGATGAAGCAGAAGTATTTAACATGTATCGCGAAGTGCCTGCCGTTGCGCGTAAAGCAGCATGGTCACTTCCTTACACACAAAGTTTAGGTGATCCCCATTTTCAAACAGGAACACCCGAAACAGATCGCCGATTACTCAGAGATTTAATTGCATTTTATGTTGTGTTTGAAGGAATCTTTTTCTACGTTGGATTTGCTCAAGTGTTATCGATGGGACGACGCAATAAAATGACAGGCACATCAGAACAATTCCAATATATTTTACGTGATGAATCGATGCATTTAAATTTTGGAATTGATGTGATCAATCAAATTAAAATTGAAAATCCACATTTGTGGACAGAAGATTTTAAACAAGAAGCAATCGCAATGATTCGTGAAGGGGTTGATTTAGAATATCAATATGCACAAGACACGATGCCACGCGGAATTTTAGGAATGAATGCAGAAATGTTTAAAGATTATTTGCAATTCATTGCAAATCGTCGCTGCGCACAAATTGGATTAGCACAGCAATATCCGGGTGCTGCAAATCCATTCCCTTGGATGAGTGAAATGATGGACCTTAAAAAAGAGAAAAACTTCTTTGAAACGCGCGTGATTGAGTATCAAACGGGTGGCGCGCTGAACTGGGAAGATTAATTTTGCTGTCATGCCAGCCGAGCGTTTTTTGCGAGAGGTGGCATCCAATGTCTTGTCATCCCGAGACATGCTTTGTATGTCGAGGGATCTCCATGGAGATCCTTCGGCATAAAAAGAAAAAGCATGCCTCAGGATGACGATGAGGCACTGGATGCCACCTCTCGCAAAAAACGCTTGGCTGGCATGACAAATCATTACGCACTTTGCACAAAAAATAGGTTATAATCCCTCCCCACTTTTAACCAATTGAATACAACTTAGCAGCCATGAATTCCAGAGATTCTTTCAGCCATTTTTTAACAGCATTTATCCGTGATGGAATGCAACCCCTATCACCTACAGCCGTTCAAAATGCTGTAAAGGACACGCGCAAATTTGTTACCGCTGCTAAAACTCAAATAGGTTTAGTAGGAAGAGTCCTCAATTCATATCCAATAATACATAATGATATTCATGCAGTTGATCCTCAAACATTACAAACCTGGTTTATGGAATGCTATCAACTATGCAAACAAATTCAACTTGAAGTAGATGAAAAGGAATTTACTTTAAAACAAAGTGATGGGGAAACAAAAAAAATAAAAAAACCTATTGTTGAAATTAAAAATGATGCCGACAAACGACAAAGTAACCAAATTAAATCTATTGTACGAGCAATATTATTAAGAGGCTGTGAAGAATTATTTAATGCAAAATTTGAATTAAGGCCGAGCATCAAAAAAGATTTAAATTTAGATCCACTTCTCCGAACAAAAGAAAGTGATAAAGAAATAAACGAACACATCTTATGGAGCTATTTTAGTCAAATAGCCATTGCTCCACTCACTGTATTTCTAAACAAGCAATATCAATCTGATGATCCATCAGATACCGAGGCTTTGGATACATTTAATAAAAATGCCGGACTTCTCCTGAAACTCATGCAAGCTTGCTATCTAGAAGATACAATTGCTAAAGATGAAAAAAAGAATGAAACCGTTGAAACTCGACGATCTCAGCTGTGCTTAGACACAATAGCAGAATACAAAACCAACTGCACCGCACACGAAAAAAAACAATCTGACCGAGAATTTTTATTGGAAGAAACCGTAAACACACTCACGCAAATTCCAATCGAAGAAATTAAAAAAGTGTCAATCCTCGTGAAACACGATTTAGAAACAGCCGCACAACTCGACCAACAATTTTCAGAAAACAAATTAGAACAAAAAACTACGATGTTATCTGAAAGAATAAATTTTTGGATAGGTATACTAGAAACATTTGAAACACGAAATAAAACAATCTCAAATGACCATTTTGTATTGTGCGCACAAACCATGTTTTTTGATGGCATGAGAGATTATATCGATGCGAATAATGATCACTTCAAAATGTTCCGAGAAGATAGCACGCTTTATCAATTTATTGCGAATGTTAAAATGTCTGATCCCACTGCAGCTGCTACCACCAAAACAGCAGCTGCTGCTAAAGCAATCACTCAACCTACCGCAGCTCGTGATGAAAAAAATAATTCATCCATTGAAAAATTAAATGATACTTTAAAAATGTGTCATCGCGTTTTTTTAATCAATCATTTTTTATTTACGATTGAATTCCAAAAAAAATCAACTGATACGATGACAGCATGGGTAAAAGAAAAAAGAGATTCTTATTTCTTTATGAAACGAATGGATTCTACCGCAATTTTTGAATTATTTTCAAAAATTGCACCCTTAGAAAAAGCGGATGCAACTACTCCCATTGCATTGGAATACAAACACATGATTGAACTTTCAACATGCGTTCGAAATATAACTGTAAACACGATCACACAGGTTCCACCTGAAAAAGAATTACTGAAAAAAGTATCTATCATGGTAAAAAGAGATTTAGAAATAGCACGACGTTATGATCAACAATTTGCAGCACGGCAATTAGAAGAAAAAGAAAAAAAGAATGCGATGTTATCTGAAAGAGTTATTTTCTGGATGGGTGTGCTACAACTATTTGAAGCACGAAATAAAACGACTCCTCATGTTAATCATGCTCTGCGCGCGCATGCCATATTTGAAGGGATGACAAATTACCTCGATAATAATGCAACATTTCAAACCTCTTCACTCTATCAATTTATTCATGCTACAGCTGCACCTACGACAACAGCACAACTCACCCTTTTACCATCAGACACTAAAAATGCTGCTACTGCAGCTCAAGCAACTTCATTACCTTTACCTGATACAAAAGATCAGCCCTCAGCTGCAACAGCTACAGCAATAAAAACAGCAACAGCAGATGATAAAGAAAGTAATGAACAGCTAGAAAAATTAAATATTATTTTAGCAACGTCTCATCGAGATTTTTTAATTCATCATTTTCTAACAACGCTAAATAAGAAAAAATCAACTGACGCGATGACAGCATGGGTAAAAGAAAAAAGAGAAGCTTCTTTTTTTATGAGGCACATGGGCTTTATAGAAATTTTTGAATCATTTTCAAAGGATGCTCCACCGGAAGGTGTTCCTGAATTCAACTCCCTCATACTGCAATACAAAGGCATGATTGATTTTGCGACATGTATTCGAAACATGCTCGTGCAAAGCCAACCTGAAAGAGAAGGATTAACGAAAATAGTCAGCGATGAAAAAATATTAAAAGAATTATTTCTTCAATTGGGATTACTAAATGGATCTATAAAAAGAACATTATTTACTCGCCATGTAGAAACTTATAAAAAGCAGCATGAAAAATTAAAAACAATCATTACACACGATGAAAAAAGTTGGCTGATTCAATTAAAATCACATGAAGAAACACGCGAAGAAATTTTTTCTATTTTAATTGATCTCACAAAAAAATCTGTTTTTAGATTTGCTGCACCAAAAAAACAAACATCACCTTTAAAAGAAAGATATCTTGCAGTGTGCGCATCTGACAATTTTGATCCTAATATTGCATTCATTGATCGTCGACAAGTTTTAATTGAAACTTTCAGCAATCAAGATAACTGGAGACCTTTATTTAAAGCTAAATCATTACAAGCAAATAGCTTATTGCGCGCAACAGCTGGGCACTCTAGAAATTCTTCTACTTCTTCTATTACTGTAGCAGCTTCAGCAAGCAGCACACCGCCCACACCCATTGATGGAACACCTACAAAACCGCCTATAAAAGAAACTCATAGTGCGCCGGTGACTCCACGAATAAATGGATCGCCATCCATGAATGGTCATTCACTTCTTCAAATGCATGCAACAGCACCATCAGACCCAACGAATAGTCATACGGCAGCTGCAACTTCTATTGCTCCTCCCACAAAATAAAATCTAAGTGTCTCGCTTCGCCTAGCCACTTCCGCCACATCTTCGCATACGGCTGCCCATGAAATAAACCAAACAAATGCCGCGTGATATGCGAAATTTTTATTTTATTTTTTAATTGTTTTTGAATATACGGAATAAATTTTTCCATCACTTCGAAACGCGTGAGTGATTTTTTTCTAAGAAATATCTCTTGTTCAATTTCATTCAGAAAAAAAGGATTATAATATGCTTCGCGCCCAATCATCACACCATCAAATAATTTTAAATGCTCTTTAACTTCTGAAATTTTTTTTATTCCACCGTTTAATATAAATGTTAATTCAGGAAAATCTTTTTTAAGCTGTAACACAACGTCATAACGCAGCGGTGGCACTTCGCGATTTTGTTTTGGACTGAGTCCTGATAACCATGCTTTACGCGCATGTACAATAAAAACTTTACATCCTGCAGCTGAAACATATTTTATAAAATGCACGAGTGCTTCATATGAATCATTTTCATCCACACCAATTCTACATTTTACTGTCACAGGAATTTTCACTGCATCACACATTGCAGCGACACACTCTGCAACTAAATTCGGTTTTAACATTAAGCATGCACCAAATTGTCCTGATTGCACACGATCACTCGGACAACCGACATTTAAATTAATTTCTCGATAACCAAAATCTTCACCTAATTTTGCACACTGTGAAAGACGCGCGGGATCGGATCCTCCTAATTGCAATGCAACAGGATGTTCAAATTCGTCATACGCTAAAAGATTTTTATAATCGCCAAAAATAAGTGCGTTAGCTGTAATCATTTCTGTATACAGCAAAACATTCGGCGAAATCAATCGCAAAAAATATCGCGCATGTTTATCTGTGCAATCCATCATTGGTGCGACTGAAACAAGACGATTTAGCATGGTTCTTCAAGAGCGTAAATAGGCTTAATAGAATTCCATTGTTTACAACCCGGACAATGCCAATGCATGGCTTTTCCAGAAAATCCGCAAGATACACATTGATAATCTGGTTTGTCGGCTAATAATTTTTTCATTAAACTTTGTAAGATAAGTAAATCTTGTCGCGCGCGCCCTTCTGTACTCGACAAATATAAATTAATAAATAAATTAATTCCACCGAGTGAAGGATAACGTCTAACATAATCCGCTACAAAATTCGCAGCAATTTTTTCACCTTTTAATTTTCGAATATATTCTGATAATTTCATCACAATCGTGCCGCGCGGATATTCTTCTAAAATTTGCATAAGATAAGTGACTAACTTTTCTTCTTCATTTAATTTTTCGTAACAATGCGCAATCGCTTCAATGGCTTCTGAAAGATACTGTGGATTTTGATTTTTAATTCTCTTTAATGTTTTCAATGCTGACTGATAATCATTCGCTGAAATTTCTAATTCAGCTTGCAATAAACTCGCGCGCGCGCATTGATGATCGACATCGAGTGCTTGACTTAAATAAAGTTGCGCTTGTCCATTTTGTTTTTTTAATTTTTTTTCTTCTGCTAATTCACAATAATAATGCGCAATCACAGCATGCATATTTTTTTTAGAAATATTTTCTAATTTATAGGCCATTTGAATTGCTTTTTCCCACATTTTTTCTTGCTGATAAATATCAAGCAATGCTGTTAATGCATTTTCTGCGTGTTCTTTACTATTCACCATTTCTAAAAAAATACGCTCTGCGCGATCTAACATTCCTGCGTATAAATAATCTTGCCCCAATTCATAAAGCGATTGCTCGCGATACGCTTGATCGAGTTGTGAACGTGCAATTAAATTTTGATGAATACGAATGGCGCGATCGACTTCACCGCGTCTGCGAAACAAATTCCCGACAGCAAGATGGGTTTCCACCATATTGCTATCCACTTCAAGCATTTTAATAAATACATCGACAGCTTTATCAGGTTCTTCATTTAATAAAAAATTTAAACCTAATAAATAATTTTGTGGAAGATTAATTTTTTGCTGAATAAAACGACGATGGCGCAGCGAGTAACCTAAATACACAGAGACAGCAATGATGATTGGTATTAACCACCATAAGTTCATTGCATTATCCCTTTAATTGTTGACGCAATCGGAAAATTTTTATTTTCATTTTAAGCAACATCCATACACTGACACACATAGCGAGCAAACATCCTAATGCAAAACTCACGGCAATTAAAAATGAAAGTGGCATGGTGCGTGTGCCTAAATAATAATGAATGGTAACATCTTGTGAATTCAGTGCTGCGAAAGTGATTCCAAGAAGAATAATTAAAATAAGAAAAGTGTATGTGATGATGCGCATTTATGAATCCTCACGGGTTTTGATTTTGCTTTACGGCACACACCCCTCGGGTGTGTGCCGTGGAAGCAAAATCAAAAAATAAATTATGAAAAAAAATTTATTCCTTATCTCCCTCGTTGTTATTCATCTTTTCTTTAAACAAATCACCTAACGTTGTTTTGATAGAAGAATCGGCTGCTTTTTCTTTTTTCTTAGCTGTACTTTTCGCAGCTGTTTTCTTCGCGGGTGCAGGTGCAGCAGCTGCATCTTTTGGTTTCATCGATAGCGTAATCATATGTGTTTTACGATCAGTGCCTGTAATGCGCGCTTCAACCACATCACCGACATTGAGTCGTGTACGTGCATCCGCTACTTTTTCTTGCGCAATTTCAGACGCGCGTAATAATCCACGCACTTGATCAGCTAATTCAATCACAGCAGATTTTGCATCGACTTCAACAACCTTTCCTGAAACCGAACTACCTTTTTCATGACCATTTAAATAATTCGCAACAGGATCATCTGCTAATTGTTTTAAACCTAAAGAAATGCGTTCACGTTCTGCATCAATTGCTAAAATAACAGTCGTGAGTTCATCGTTCTTTTGATATTTGCGAATCGCTTCTTCTGCTTCTGTTTCATTCCAAGAAATATCAGATAAATGAATTAAGCCATCGATGCCGCCATCCAATCCAATGAAAATACCAAAATCAGTAATCGATTTAATTTTTCCTGTGAGCTGCTCACCTTTTTGATGACGTGAAGCAAATTCTTCCCAAGGATTTGCTGTGCATTGTTTTAATCCTAATGAAATGCGTCGACGTTCACTATCAACATCTAACACAATCACTTCAACTTCTTGTCCCAAATGAACTACTTTATTTGGATTCACATTTTTATTGGTCCAATCCATTTCAGAAACGTGTACCAATCCTTCAATGCCTTCTTCAATTTCAACAAAGCATCCGTAATCAGTAATGTTTGTGACATTTCCACGTAAACGTTTTCCAACAGGATAATGTTGACTGATGTGAGACCATGGATCATCACCTAATTGTTTTAATCCAAGTGAAACGCGCGCACTGTCGCGATCAAATTTTAAAATTTTCACTTTGATTTCATCACCAATGGATAAAATTTCATTGGGATGTTTAATACGTTTCCATGACATATCAGTGATGTGAAGCAATCCATCAATTCCACCCAAATCAATAAATGCGCCGTAATCGGTGAGATTTTTAACAACGCCTTTAACTTCATCACCTTCTTTAATATTTTCAAGTAATGCTGAACGTTCAACTGTATTTTCAGCTTCCATTGCAGAACGACGTGACACAACAATATTATTTCTTTTTGCATCAATTTTAATAACTTTGAAATCGAATTCTTTTCCTTCCAATGATTCAGGATCACGAATTGGTTTTACATCCACTAATGAACCAGGAAGAAATGCGCGGATTTTATTTATTTCAACAGTAAATCCACCTTTGACGCGGCCTTGAATCACACCACGAACAGTTTCTCTTTTTTCATAAGCGCGTTCTAAATCACCCCACGCTTCTTGACGTTTTGCACGATCACGAGATAACCGTGTTGAACCAAATCCATCTTCGACAATATCCAGTGCTACTTTAACTTCATCACCCACATTCACAGAAACTTTTCCGTGTTCATCACTAAATTGTTCGAGTGGAATAGTTGATTCAGATTTTAATCCTGCGCTGACAACAACATAATCGGGACCTACGCGAACAACCACTGCTGTCATAATTGCGCCGGGAATCATAGGCGTTTGACTTAAACTTTCTTCAAATAACTGTGCAAAACTTTCTGTCATAAAAAATCACTCTTTAAAAAAACTGTTAGTTAATATCCGCACTATAAAAAATTTTTAGTGCACCAAATTTTTCCGTTTTATATTTTTTGCTTGACGACAGATAAGATTTTTTCAACAACTTCATCAATTGTTAAAAAATCTGTATCGACGAGAACTGCATCCATTGCAGGTTTTAGAGGAGCAACAGTACGCTCTTGATCACGTCTATCACGCTCTGTGAGCTCTTCCACAAGGTCGCTAAGGTTAACATCTATACCACGTTCCTTCAACTGATTATGCCGTCGTTGCGCACGCACATGCGGACTCGCCGTTAAGAAAATTTTTACATCTGCATCGGGAAAAACAACGGTTCCCATATCACGACCATCGGTCACTAATCCGGGTGATTGACGAAATGCGCGTTGACGATTTAATAATGCAGAACGTACAGCAGGAAGTGCACCCACTTTTGATGCAGAATTCCCTGTTTTTTCAGTACGAATAATATTCGTTACTTCTTCGCCTTCTAATAAAACACGCGGAAATTCGCCCAGTGCGACTGCAACAAATTGCACATCTAAATGTTCAGCAAGGACGGTGAGTGCAGATTCATTTTCAATTTCAATTGAAACATTGTGTTTTTGTGCAGCGAGTGCAAGTACACGATACAATGCGCCACTATCTAATAAATGCCATTTTAATTTTTTTGCAATAAGTTGACTGACGACACCTTTCCCAGTTCCGCCTGCTCCATCAATCGTGATCACGGGTACTGGGGTCACTCTCGCCTCCCTCTTGCAATGTCGCAATGCGTTCTAAGCTAATTAATTTTTCTTCATTGGATAATTGAATGAGTCGCACACCTTGTGTGTTACGACCAATACAAGAAATTTCTGAAACAGGAACGCGTACTAATGTTCCTTTATCTGTAATTAACATCACTTCATCTTGTGAATGCACTTGAATAGCGCCCACAACATTTCCATTTCGTTCATTCACTTGAATTGCAATGACACCTTGACCACCACGACCTGTCATACGAAAATCTTCGACAGCTGTGCGTTTTCCAAATCCATGTTCTGTTGCTGTTAAAATATCTCCCGTCGGATCAACAACGACAAGTGAAATCACTTTTTGATCTTTCTGAAGTTTGACACCACGCACACCGCGCGCATTACGTCCCATACAACGTACTTTTGTTTCTGTAAAACGAATGGCTTTTCCTGCATTCGTAAATAACATCACTTCTTGTTTTCCATTGGTAAGACTAACACCAATTAATCGATCATCATCCCGTAAATCAATTGCAATAATTCCATTTGCGCGTGGACGTGAAAAATCAGTGAGCGTCACTTTTTTAATAATCGCTTGCGCAGTTGCCATTAAAACAAAATGATCATCACGATATTCGCGTATCGGTAAAATCGCATTAATACGTTCACTTTGTTCTAACGGTAATAAATTAATAATCGGACGGCCGCGTGAAATACGACTCGCTTGAGGAATTTGATATACTTTCAGCCAATACACTTTTCCTAAATTAGAAAAACATAAAATCGTATCGTGTGTATTTGCAACAACTAATTGATCAACGAAATCTTCTTCTTTTACACCTGTTGCTGATTTTCCTTTTCCACCACGATGTTGTGATTGATAAATATCAACCGATTGAGATTTCACATAACCTTCATGAGAAAGTGTCACAACTACATCTTCTTCAGGCACTAAATCTTCTGCATTAAAATCACCATCGCTTTCTACAATTTGCGTTAATCTTTTATCGCCAAATTCTTCTTTGATAGCAAGCAATTCATCACGAATCACCTGCATTAAACGTGTTGGATTCGCTAAAATATCAGAGAGATCGATAATTAATTTTTGTAATTCTTTATGTTCAGCAACAATTTTATCTTGCTCTAATCCTGTTAATCGATGTAATCGCATTTCAAGAATGGATTGCGCTTGTTCAGGAGAAAGATGATAACCATCTTCCGCTAAACCATAATGACTTCCTTCGGGTGTGTTTTCTACACGCGATAAAATATCGATAACCGTTGCAGGATGCCAAACTTTTCTCATCAATTGAATTTTTGCTTCTGAAGGATCTTTTGCTTTTTTAATGAGTGCAACCATTTCATCAATATTTGCAAGTGCGATTGCGAGACCTTCTAAAATATGTGCGCGTTCATTTGCTTTACGTAAATCAAACATGGTGCGACGTGTGACCACTTCGCGACGATGACGTAAAAATGCATCGATAAATTCTTTAATATTTAAAGTACGTGGTTGTCCATCCACCAACGCAACCATGTTGATGCCATAAAAAATTTGTAATTGTGTTTGCACGTAAAGATTATTCAAAATCACTTCAGGATTTTCACCACGACGCACTTCAATGACAATTCGCATTCCTTGTTTATCAGATTCATCGCGTAAACCGGTAATGCCTTCTAATTTTTTTTCTTTGACTAATTCAGCAATGCGTTCAATTAAACGTGCTTTGTTTACTTGATAAGGAAGTTCAGTGACGATGATTTTATCTTTCTTTGCATCCGTTTCCATATTGGATTTTGCGCGAAGACACAAACGACCGCGACCGGTGCGATAACCTTCAACAATTCCTGCGCGTCCGTGAATAATACCTGCTGTTGGAAAATCAGGACCGGGAATATGTCGCATGATTTCATCAATACTAATTTTTGGATTTTCAATCGACGCAATACAAGCATTCACAACTTCAGTTAAATTATGCGGAGGAATATTGGTTGCCATTCCCACTGCAATTCCTGATGAACCATTCACTAATAAATGTGGAACCTGAGTGGGCAGTACGGTCGGTACCATTTCGGTATCATCATAATTAGGAACCCAATCAACCGTTTCTTTCTCTAAATCCGCTAGTAAAGTATGCGCAAATTTTGACATGCGCACTTCGGTGTAACGCATTGCAGCTGCGGCATCACCATCGACAGATCCGAAATTGCCTTGTCCATCGACTAGTAAATAACGCATTGAAAAAGACTGAGCCATGCGCACAATTGTGTCATACACAGCTGATTCACCATGTGGGTGGTATTTACCGATAACATCCCCGACGACACGCGCGGATTTTTTATGCGGTTTATTCCAATCATTTCCTAATTGGTTCATCGCATACAGCACGCGTCTGTGCACAGGTTTTAATCCATCGCGCACATCAGGCAATGCACGTCCAACAATGACGCTCATCGCATAATCAAGATAAGATTGTTTTAATTCTTCTTCGAGATTGACCTTTTGAATTTCTTTTGCAATCGGAGTGGGTGTGTCCATAAGCCTTTCTTTAAATGTTAATTAATAGCGCGGAATTATAGCACGGCTTAAAGTAGCATTCATTATTTAAATCGATTATTCTAACTTTCTATGAACGAAATGGAATTTCTAGACCTCATCAAACAATGCACGATTTTTTCATCCATTGATGAAAAATCTTTGCAGCAGTTTCTGCCCTATTTTCAAAAAATATCACTGACAGCCAATGAAGTATTATTTCATCAAGGTGACGTATCTGATCGGGTCTATATTTTAACAGAAGGACAACTCGCCACGATTCTAACAACAGCAACGGGTGAGAAAAAAATATTAGGCACAGTGGATCCTGTTGAAACCATCGGTGAATTAGGCGTTTTATCAGGTGAAACACGCAGTTTAACTGTGCAAGCGTTAATCCCTTCAAAATTTATTACCTTACCAGGCAGTGTTTTTAAAGAATTATGTCACTTATTCCCAGCGATTCTTTTTGAAACTGTTCAACCTATCGTGAGTCGTTCACTTAAAACCATTAAATTAATTGCGGGAAAAAAAGAAGGTCGTTGTATGATTTTCTTTCCTATCAATCATAATATTTCATTAAATGAATTTAAAACTAAATTACAAAAAAACTTAATTAAGGAACATCATTCAGCGATTATTACGAGCAAAGATTTTCAGCAAAGCGAACAATCGTTACAGCAATGGAAACACGAACACAAAAATGTTTTTATTTTTTTAGAATCACATGATGCACCTTTACCGCAAATTGATTTAGAAAAAGCAGATGGTTTTTATGCCATAGGCAATGCAGATGAACCCATAGAAATCGATGCGATCACTGAAAAAAAATTAACTGCCATTCAACATTACGGTCCACAAAAATTAAATTTATTATTGCTGCATACGAAACCAAAAGCATTTCCTACGAATACACAAGATTGGTTAGAAAAAGCCAATTTTAATTTTCATTATCATGTTCGCACCGATAGGAACGAAGATTATCAGCGTTTTTTACGCATTATTACAGGCACTGCAACAGGACTCGTTTTAGGTGGCGGCGGCGCAAGAGGATTTACACATATTGGCGTGATCAAATCACTTTTCGAAAATACTATTTCAATTGATATGATGGGTGGAACCAGTATTGGTGCAGTTGCTGCAGCATGTTTCGCATTACACGAATCATATGAAGAAATCGCGAAAAATTTCACTGTGATTGCAGAGGCCGCGCAACGATCACTCACTTTTTCACATTTAACATGGCCACTCATTTCTTTATTCAGTGGAAATCCGGGGACACGTGCACTGCAAACTATTTTTAACGATTTACGGATGGAAAATTTATGGATGCCTTTATTTTGCATTTCATCGAATTTATCTGAACAACGTGAAGAAGTGCATCGCACAGGATTGTTGTGGGAAAAATTAAGAGGCAGCGCTGCATTTCCTGGTGTCGTTCCCCCTTTTGTGATCAACAACCAATTACATTATGACGGTGGATTATTAAATAATCTTCCTGTTGATGTGATGCGAAGAATATTAGGTGTTGAAGCAAAAATTATTGCAAGCAAATTATCTCCCGATGAAATTGATAAAACACATTATGATTTCCCTCCTATTTTAACGTTTTGGCAAGCGTTTATGCGACGCATTCATTTCATTCACAGAAGAGAAAAATTTCCTTTGTTGTTTGATTCTTTTTTAAATGCAGTTTTATTGGGAACGTCGCATAAAGAAAAACAAAATAGTTTAATTGCAGATATTTTAATTAATCCGAATTTATCACACATCGGAATGTTAAAATTTAGCAAGCGTTTAGAAAGACATTTGATTGAGTTGGGATATCGAGCTGCAAATAAAGTATTAAAATCTAAAAATTAGCAGCAGTTAATATTTCACTATCTCAACGCCCTACGCAAAATTTTTCCGACATTTGTTTTAGGTAATTCTTTGCAGAATTCAACATATTTTGGAACTTTGTATCCTGTTAACGATTTTTTTGCAAAGTGAATGACATCTTCTTTTGTAATCGCTGGATCTGTTGCAACAATAAATGCTTTCACCGCTTCTGTTGAATTTTCATCATACACACCGACAACAGCTGCTTCAGCAATGCCTGGCATACTGGTTAACACATCTTCAACTTCACTGGGATACACATTAAAACCAGAAACAAGAATCATATCTTTTTTACGTTCTAAAATTCGAACAAATCCTTTTTCATCCATCGCAGCAATATCACCTGTTAAAAACCAACCGTCTTTTGTAAATGCTTTTGCAGTTTCATTTGGATTATTCCAATAACCCGACATCACTTGTGGTCCTTTTACCGCTAATTCACCGGCTTTTCCTAAAGGAACTTCTTTTTCATCTTCATCTAAAAAACAAACATCGGTAGAAGGAACAGGTAATCCAATCGTGCCATTGTATGAATGCAAATTAACAGGATTAATGGTGACACACGGAGAAGTTTCAGTGAGTCCATACGCTTCTAATAAAGGTTCTTTTGTCACGGCTTGCCATTTTTCAGCCACAGCACGCTGCACAGCCATGCCTCCACCTAATGTTAATTTCAAATGACTAAAATCTAATTTAGAAAAAGCAGGCGCGTGTAATAACCCATTAAATAATGTATTCACACCCGTGATGCCAGTAAATTTAAATTTTTTCATTTCAGAAATCATGTCAGGAAGATTTCTTGGATTCGCAATTAAAACATTCAATCCACCCAGTTTGAAAAAAAACAAGCTATTCGCTGTTAAAGAAAAAATATGATAAAGCGGCAGTGCTGTAATAATAATTTCTTTTCCAGGTGTGAGCAGAGAATGAAACCACGCGGTTGCTTGCTCAATATTACTTAAAATATTTCTGTGCGTGAGCATTGCACCTTTCGCAACACCTGTTGTTCCACCTGTGTATTGCAAAAAAGCAATATCCGTATTATTAATTTCAACATGAGAAAAATTTAATTTCTCTCCTTCTTCAAGAATTTTTTTAAATGAAATCGCATTTGAAATAGTCCACGCGGGAATTTTTCTTCTGATATATTTCAAAAAGAACTGAATCAGTTTTGCTTTGAATGGCGGCAATAAATCACCGACTTGTGTCACAATAATATTTTTCAACTTAATTTCAGATAACGCATCTTCTACTGTGTGTGCAAAATTTTCTAAAACAATAATCGTTTCAGCACCCGCATCCTTTAATTGATGGACTAATTCAGGAACAGTATAAAGTGGATTAACATTAACAATCGTTAAACCTAATCGTAATGCCCCAAATAATGCGATGGGATACTGCAATACATTTGGCATCATGAGCGCAACACGATCACCTTTTTTGAGTTTAAAATGCGTTTGAAGATAAGCAGCAAATGCGCGTGAATAAAAATCAATTTCTTGATATGTGAGCGTGACTCCCAAACTATAAAATGCAGGAGAATCTCTGTATTTTCTGCAACTTTCTTCAAACATATCAATGAGAGAAGAATAATGATCAGGATTAATTTCTGCGGGAACGCCAGGTGAATAACTTTTTAACCAAATTTTTTCCACATGAATTTCCTTATCTAAAATTATTTTTTAAAATTATCATTCAGGTAAAAAAAAGTATAGAGATAAATTAAATCGTATTATAAACAATCAGAATGCCCAACAAAAACATCCCAAATTAAAATGAGGGTCAGAATGCGTTGCGCACTCAAATGAATGCTGTTTATTTTCAATAATTATTTTGTTATTTCCATACGTTCCATAATATTTTATCGGTGACCACTCTGGGCTGACAGGAGGAAGCGGCGGATTATCTGATACAAATTCATCAGACGCATGAACGATCACGCCACCCAACACTGTCATGACAGAATAGAGATCCTTAATTTCTTCTTCTGGAATTGTAAAATAATCTTTAGATAAAACTGCAAAATCTGCAAATTGTCCTTCAATAAAAGATCCTTTTTTATCTTGCTCGTTAGAAAACCACGCACTTCCTTTTGTATAAAGTTCTAATGCTTTTTCTCTCGAAAGAATATTACTTTCGTTATAAAGAGACGCTCCACCCATTGTTTTTCCTGTCGTTGCCCAATATAAAGAAAGCCAAGGATTATAGCTGGAGACACGCGTTGCATCGGTTCCTAATCCAACGGGTATTTCTGCGTCTAAAAGTTTTTTGATGGGTGGCGTTCTTAATGTTTTTTCTTTTCCATAATGATCAATAAAATATTCGCCTTGAAATGCCATGCGATTTTGTATTGCAATTCCGCCACCTAATTTTTTAACTCTTTCAATGGAGTGATCTGAAATGGTTTCAGCGTGATCAAAAAACCAATTTAATTTGTCGATAGGAATTTCATTATTTATTTTTTCATAAATCGTTAATGCTCTTGTGATGGATTCATCATACGTTGCGTGTAAACGGAAAGGCCATTGATGTTTCGCAAGTAATTTAACGACAGGCTCAAGCTGGCTTTCCATAACGGGTGGTAAATCAGGTCGTTCTTGCAAAAAATCTTCGAAATCTGCTGCGGTAAAAACTAACATTTCACCTGCACCATTATGACGATAATAATCATTTCCTTGTTGATAGTTTGTTGTTTGAATCCAATTCTGAAAATCTTCTAATTCATGTCCTGGTTTTTGTGTAAATAAATTATAAGCAATGCGTATTGATAATTTATTTTCATTGTTAAGCTGATTGATAATTTCATAATCTTCAGGATAATTTTGAAATCCACCGCCTGCATCAACAACGCTTGTAATTCCAAGTCGATTTAATTCACGCATAAAATGCAGTGTTGAATTGATTTGATCTGCTGTATTTAATTTTGAACCTTTTGCTAAAGCAGAATATAAAATAATGGCATTCGGAGTGGCAATTAACATCCCAGTGGGATTGCCCGCTTTATCACGTTGAATCGTTGTGCCAGGCATTTCTTTTGTATTTTTATCATAGCCAATTGCTTTTAATGCAGCTTGATTCAGCAATGCTCTGTCATATAAATGTAATATAAATACGGGTGTTTCTTTTGAAACAGAATTAATTTCATCGAGTGTCGGCATTCTTTTTTCTTTAAATTGAAATTCAGTCCATCCTCCGACCACTCTCACCCATTGTGGCGGCGGTGTTCTATCTGCTTGTTCTTTTAACAGGAACAACGCATCACTTAAATTTTTTATTCCATCCCAACGTAATTCCATATTAAAACTAAGACCACCACGAATAAGATGAATATGCGAATCATTTAATCCTGGAATAACAAGCTTTTTTTTCAAATCGATTATTTTTGTAGAATCATTTTTTAATGCAAGAATTTCTTTGTCAGAACCGAATTTGAAAAAAGATTTATTTTTAATGGCTGCTGCAGAAATTTTTTTTTGAAATGTTCCAGCGCCTTTAAATTGGCCGTTATAAAAAATAATATCGGGAGCCATCAATTTATCCACCGTGTCCGCCCATCATAGACTGTGCGTAAAAAACTCCAGCGCCATAGGCACCCGCATGTTCTTTTGCAAGATTCATAACAGCTTGATACGTTTCTTGACGTTTCCAATCGCGTTGTAATTCACAAAAAAATTGTATCCACGTAATAGGAATAACACCGACTTGTGTCATACGTTGAATTGCCATCGTGTGTGCTTCGAGTGTTGTTGCACCTGACGCATCGGTGACAGCATAAACATCGTAACCTGCTTGAATAGCTGAAATAGCAGGAAATGCGAGACAAACTTCTGTCCAAAGTGCTGCTATCACTAATTTTTTTCGATTTGTTTTTTCGACTGCAGTAATAATATTTTTATCTTCCCACGAATTCATGGTCGTACGATCAATGGGTTTTTGTTCGGGAAAAACAGCTTGTAATTCTGGAATGAGTGGACCACTAAATGTTTTTGCTGCAACCGTTGTTAAGATCGTTGGAACATTAAAAATTTTTGCAGCTTTAGCAAGTCCCACGACATTATTCATAATGGTTGCGCGACTGCCTGACTCTACTCCAAAAAACATTTGCGGCTGATGGTCAATAAGAAGTAACGCACAATTAGCAGGTGTTAATAATTCGAGTGATGATTTATTCATAATTTTTTCATCCTTTAAAAAATAATGATTTTTTTAAATTATCATTGGCGCAGAAAAAAGTATAGAGACAATAACTCGCAATGACGATTTAAAAATTATTTTTTTGCGGGAGAGAGTGAATTAAGAAATCTCATATTTTTTTCAATGACTGCCGTGAAGTCTTCTGTATTATCAGAACCCTTTACTAATTTGATTGCTTTTTCTATCGCTTCAAATGATTTGGCTTCTTTTGCAGCTTCTGCAACCATGTAAGCTTTATTTGCTATAGATCGAGAAAATAATGTACCCACATTATTATAAAAACCCATAAAACTTTCTGAAATATTTGTACGCGCACACTCAAGTTTCATTTCTTCTTCGCACTCTTCTAATTCACTTTTAATAGGTGTTTCATACCCAAAATCTTCTAATAATGCTTGATTGAAATCGACATCGCGATACACACCTTCACGAAATTGTCCTTTTACCATAGAAACAATTGCACTTGCATGATGCGAATCTGTTGCAGGAGACCAATAAGAAAGAACAAGAGATAAAACAATAAAATTTCCATCAATAGGAATTCCAGAATAAACAAAAAATTTAAGAAATTCTTGCGTATCTGATTTGACATACTTTTTAAATAAAGGATAAGGCAATTCTGTTACATGAATACGATTTGCTTCAGGAAGCAACATCAAAGGATTAAATTGCAGAAGATAATTTTGATGCAGCGTCATTGCAATGGCATATCTAAAACTTGGATTATTTATTTTTGACAACGTTAATAAAGCTGTTTTTTTATCTGAAAAATATCCAGCAAGATAATAACCATTTGCAATAAATCGAATATCGGCAGCAAAGATTTTCCAATATTTTTCTGTTTGCAAGTGATCTGATCGAATAGCTAATGCTTCAGCAATAGAATTCACTGTTCGTCGAAATAATTCTCTTTCTTCAAAGGTTGCTGTTAATTTTCCTGCAGCAGTTGCTTGTGTTTGATGAAGTCTTTTTATTTTTTCTTCAAAAAAACCGCCGATAACATAACCACGAATAATTCTGATAGAGGCTTCATTGCGTGCAGCGCTACCGTTAGGATAAGGCTGAAGAAATCCTTCAGCTGTTTTTGAATCTCCTTTTGCTGCATGTGCTTCAGCTAATGTAAAAGTATCATCAGCACATTCTGCAATAATCGCTGCAGCATGTTTTTCATTTTTTGGATTTAATAATCGTTGGATAATACTGAATTGAGTTTGTGTTAACATTCCATTTCGTGCGATACAGGCTTCTCGCATATCATGTGGCGCTGTTGGCTTCACTGAATAATCCACTAAATAATAACCATTTGCGATCGAATGAACATCAGCAGGACAACCTCTCCAATGAGGTTCGACATTCATACTGAATGCACAATCTTCTCTGTAATATTTCACGTCCTCATGACTGAGTTGAGTTGCGTGTCCTTCTGCAATTGCACTCGCCATTTCTTTCAATAATTCTTTATTACTCGGTGTATTTGCCAACTTTGCATCTAATTTTCTTTTTTCATAATATTCATCTGCTTTTTCTGGTAAATCACCTATCACATAACCACGTGCAATTCTTGTAATCAGTTTATTTAATAATGTTGCATCATTTTTCTTTCCTTGTTCGAAAAGAAGTTCAGCAATTGCTTTGTCATCGCCTAAAACAGCGAGGGATTCTGCATAGAGAAAAATATCTTTTTTGCGCGTTGCACAAAATGTTTTAATTTCTTTTTCTAATTTTTGTATTTCTATTTTTTTATCTGTTATTTGTTTAGTAATTTTTCTTATGTCATTTTTTACTTCATCAAGCTTAGAGACTTCTTTTTTATTATCTGTTTGTTTATCTGCAGCAGAGGTAACAGCGACAGGTGCAGCCAGTAGAGTGGTAGCAAGTTTAATACTTTCTTTGGTCAGAGCAGCGGCATTTTTCTTTTGAGCCTCATCAAGCGTTGCAAGCTGGGCTTGTACTGGTTGCAAGGTATATTTTTTTTGCTTTTTGACTTCTTTTAAAAAATTAAAATCTGCGTGAGTCAGCATAATGAGAGCCTCGTTTTTTAATGATAAAATTTGCTCGCATTATAACCGATTTGGTTCTTTTTTGATAGTTTTCAGGGTCTTTTTGGCTATTTAGAAGGAATTTTGGTCGGGACGGCCGGATTTGAACCGGCGACCACTTGCCCCCCAGACAAGTGCGCTACCAGGCTGCGCTACGCCCCGCGACTCTAGGGGCTGTTGAATTTCTACTATGAGCGATTTCTGTCTCGGCATAGCGAAATCTCAAAGCCCCTTACGGTACTGACAATTTTTTTAAAATGTTTTCGAGTTCCACAATCATTTTCTTAATGACTGCATCTGTTTTGACACTCAAACCCACCTCGCAAGAACCGGCCGACAGTTTCGCGCGCGCGCCTTCAATAGTAAAGCCTTTTTCATAGAGTAAAGTACGAATTTGTCGTATCAATAAAATATCATTAAATTGATAATAACGACGATTGCCGCGGCGTTTAGTAGGATTGAGTTCTGAAAATTCTTGTTCCCAATAGCGTAAAACATGTGGTTTTACGCCACACAAAATACTTGCTTCACTCATGGTAAAGTAACGTTTATCAGGAATAGTCGGTAAATCTTTTACGGTGGTACCGCGTTGACTACTCTGCGTTAGAAGTTTCTTTTTCGACATTTCCTGCATAAGTTTCCACACGCGCTCTTAATTTTTGTCCGCTGTGAAAAGTCGCAACGCGTCTTGCTGAAACAGGAATTTCTTCACCTGTTTTAGGATTGCGTCCAGGACGTTCATTTTTATCATGCAATTCAAAATTTCCAAATCCTGAAAGTTTGACTTGCTGACCTTTTTCTAATGCGGCGCTGATATCATTGAAAAATAACTCGACCATTTCCTTTGCTTCACGTTTGGTAATACCAATGTCGTGAAAAAGACGTTCTGCAATATCTGCTTTCGTAAGTGCTGTCATAGTTTAGCCTCTTAGCTGTGCGTTAAATTTCCCTTTCAATGTGACTACAACTCGATCAAGAAGTTCTACTACTTCTTGATCTATTAGAGTGCGCGAAGAATGCTGTAACGTCAAGGCTAAAGCGATACTTTTATGGCCATCTGGAATCCCTTTTCCTTGATAAACATCAAACACAAAAATTTCTTTTAATAATTCTTTTGCAACGTCTGTAATTGTTTTTTCAATTTCTTCCGCAGAAATTGTTTGAGCAACAATCAGTGCAAGGTCTCGACGCACTTCGGGGAATTTAGAAATTTCAGCTGACGCAGGAACAGATGCTTTCGCAAATAAATCCAATGCCAATTCAAACACAAATACTTTTCCAATAATTTGTAGTGTTTGCAACACATGCGGATGGAGTGCGCCTAAAATTCCAATGCATTGATCCCCGCGAAAAATTTCTGCGGTTTGTCCGGGATGGAGTGCAGGATGTTCCGCGCGTTTAAATGTAAATTCATTTTCTGCATGCGTTAATAAAAATAAATTTTGCAAATCACCTTTCATATCAAAAAAATCGACTTCGCGCTTAGGCACGCTCCATTGTTCTGCTAACACCTCACCAGAAATTAATCCTGCTAACATTTTTTCTTGTTTATTATCAGGCGTAAAACGCAATCCTATTTCAAAAACACGAATTCGATTTTGCTGACGATTTTGATTAAAGAGTAATGTGTTAATAAATCCTGGCCATAAATTCGTACGCATCACATCCATTTCAGCTGTGATGGGATTTAATAATTCTTTTGCTGTCACAGAAGGATTTAATAGTGCTTGTATTTTTTTATTTACGAAAGAATACGTAATCACTTCTTGATAACCTAAATGGCATAACGTATCGCACACGGCTGACTGTGAAACTTTTTTTTCTGTTTGCGGATTAATTTTAAAAGGTGCAACAAAATTATGCGTGGGTAAATGTTCTGCGCCATAGACACGAAAAATTTCTTCGATTAAATCAATTTCTAATGACAAATCAAAACGTCGCGGCGGAACAATTACGCGCCACCCTTCTGAATTTTTTTTACAATCTAATTCTAAATTTTTAAAAATCAATTCGATTTTTTCATCCGAAATAAGCATTTTTAAAATTTGATGAATGCGAGATTTGCGTAATAAAATTTCTTTGGGTTGTGGTAAATATTTTTTTTCAGAAACTTCTATAACAGGCCCTGCTTCACCCCCTGTAATTTGCAATAACAATTCTGTTGCGCGATCCATCGCAATTTTTTGCAATTCAGGATCAACACCGCGCTCAAAACGATAGCAACCTTCAGACGTTAATTTAAAACGACGTACCGCGCGCGCAATACTTTCTGGCTTAAAATAAGCTATTTCTAGAAAAATATTTTGTGTCAGTAATGTGACACTCGATTCCAATCCACCCATTGCACCTGCAATCGCTAATGGTTTTTCTTGATCGGCAATTAATAACGTATCGGATGTGAGTTCAACGGTTTGTCCATCGAGTAATTCTAATTTTTCATTTTGTTTTGCTTTACGTACAATTATTTTTTTATTTAATTTATCAAGATCAAATGCGTGCATGGGTTGTCCTAATTCTAACAACACATAGTTTGTGACATCGACAACAGGACTAATCACACGCACCCCCGCGCGACGTAAACGCTCACGCATCCACATGGGTGTATCGGCATCTGCTTTAATATTTCGAATAATGCGTCCAACATAACGCGGACAATCTTCTGGCGATTCAATTGAAACAGGAAATGTATCTTTTATTTTTTCTTTAACTGATTTTATTTCAGGTGAAATTAATTTTGTTTCTGTCAGTGCGGAAATATCTTTTGCTAATCCCATCACACTTAAACAATCACCACGATTCGGCGTAATACTCACATCCCATACATAATCTGATAATTTCAAATAATCCCAAATCGATTCACCAATCACTGCATCTTTGGGTAATTCAATGAGCCCTTCACTTTTATCGGTGAGTCCTAATTCACTTGCTGAACAAAGCATTCCTTGTGATGTGATATTTCGAATGACTGTTTCAGCTATTTTTAAATCATTCGGAAGATGCGCACCTGCAATTGCTGTGGGCACTTTCATTCCTGCTTTAACATTGGTTGCGCCACACACAATTTTTAAAATTTTTTCTTTTCCAACTTCAACGTCACATAATGAAAGACGTTCTGCTTCAGGATGTTTTTCAACATTCAAAATTTTTCCAACAATTACATTTGAAAATTTTTCTGCAACCGGTGTGATACTTTCAATTTCAAGACCTGATAGTGTCATGCGTTCACATAATTGTTCGCGCGTGCACGCGGGATTCACCCATTCTTTTAACCAATGTTCGCTGATTTTCATATTAAAATTGCCTTAAAAAACGCAAATCATTTTCAAAAAGAGAACGCAAATCTGAAATGCCATAACGCAACATCGCTAAACGATCGAGCCCCGCACCAAATGCCCAACCGGTGTAACGTTCGCTATCAATCCCCACAAATTTAAAAACATTCGGATGCACCATGCCTGAACCTAATACTTCTAACCATCCTGTATTTTTACAAATGCGACAACCTTTACCTGCACATTGAATACATTTTACATCGACTTCTGCTGACGGTTCTGTGAAAGGAAAATAAGAAGCACGAAAACGAATGGGTAAATCTGTTTCAAAAAAAGTATGCAAAAAATGCGTTAAAATACCTTTCAAATCCGCCATGCTAACATTTTCATCTACCATCAATCCTTCTATTTGATGAAACATGGGTGTGTGCGTTAAATCAAAATCACGTCGATAGGTGCGTCCCATTGCAATAATGCGAATCGGTGGTTTTGAATTTTCCATTGTGCGTATTTGCACGGGTGACATGTGTGTGCGTAATAATAAATTATCTGGAAAATAAAATGTGTCTTGCATTGCGCGTGCGGGATGTAATGCAGGAATATTGAGCGCTTCAAAATTGTGATAATCATCTTCAATTTCAGGACCATCGAGTGTGATAAATCCCATTTGTGAAAAAATAGTTTCAATGCGTTCGCGTGTTTTTGTAACAGGATGCAATGAACCTAATTCTTTGCGACGACCTGATAAAGTGATATCAATCGATTCTGAAGATAATTTTTGATTGATTTGTGCTTGCTGTAATAATGCGGTACGTGATTCGATTAAATCTTCTAAAATTTTTTTTGCTTGATTGACTTTTTGTCCGAAGAGAGGACGCTCTTCTGGAGGAAGTTGCCCTAAGCTTTTTAAACTTTCGGTGAGCTGACCTTTTTTACCTAGATAAAGTATTCGATAATCATCGAGCGTTTTTAAATCTTCTGCGTGGGAGATAGAAGTTGAAGCTTGTCGTACAAGTTCATCCAGATTAGTCATTAGAATTCCGTGCGATTTTTATTTTGTAAAATCAAAACTACAAAAATAAAATTATGTTTTTTTGTTTCGCCCCTTCGGGGCTCCAACATTTACATTCATTTTTACCCAGGGTTGCGGGCGCTAAAAAGCAAGCGCCCTTAACCCTGGGCTAGGCCGACAAAGAACGTCGGCTGGCAGACCTTCGGTCTGCACACTGCAAAAACCTATTTTTTTATACAAGCAAAATCAAAACCGCTGGATGCCACCTCTCGCAAAAAGCGCTCGGCTGGCATGACAAAAAAATTATGCAGCTAATTGTGTTTTCGCTTGCTCTACTAACGCCGCAAATGCAGTGCGATCGTGTACAGCAATATCAGCTAATACTTTTCTATCAATTGCAATCGCAGATTTTTTTAATCCAAAAATAAAATGACCATACGTCATTCCATGTTCGCGTGCAGCTGCATTAATACGAATAATCCACAATGAACGAAATTCGCGTTTTTTCTGTTTGCGATCACGATACGCATATTGCGCTGCTTTAATGACGGCTTGTTTCGCAACACGATACACGCGACTACGCGCGCTGTAATAACCTTTCGCTTTCTTTAAAACTTTTTTGTGTCTCGCTCTCGCGGTGACACCACGTTTTACTCTTGGCATGACATGCTCCTTTAACTGTAAGGCAGCATACGAGCTATGCCGCGCTGATCTGATTTATTAACTTGTTTATTCGCACGTAAATGACGCTTACGTTTCGTCGATTTTTTCGTCAAAATATGACTGCGATTTGCGCGGCGATGTTTAAACCCTTTCGCTGTTTTGCGAAAACGTTTTGCTGCGCCCCGATTCGATTTTAATTTTGGCATGTTATCACACTCCACTTTAAATTTTATTAGTGCCCTAACTTTTTTTAGGGCCTACTACCATTACAATTTGCCGGCCTTCAAATTTTGGTCTTTGTTCTACAACTGCATTTTCAGCTAAATCGCCGATGATGCGTTCCATTAATTGCATTCCTAATTCAGGATGCGTTAATTCTCGCCCACGAAAACGTACAGTGACTTTTGCTTTGTCTCCCTCTTCTAAGAAACGAAAAATACTGCGCAATTTCACTTGATAATCTGCTTCTTCTGTCACTGGACGCAGTTTAATTTCTTTAATATGAATTTGCTTTTGCTTCTTTTTCGCCGCAGATTTACGTTTTTCTTGCTGATACTTAAATTTACCGTAATTCATAATGCGACACACAGGAGGACTTGCTTCGGGAGAAACCTCCACCAGCTCTAATCCTGCTTGTTCACTTAAACGAATAGCTTCTGCTGTTGAAACAACACCCAGCTGTTGGCCTTCTGCATCGATCAACCGAACTTCCGGGACACGAATTTGTTCGTTGATTCTTGGTTTTCTGTCTGTACTAATTCTTGTTTCCTCCTATTTCAGTACGCGCACGTTCAGCAACTGCATCACGAATAAGCTCAACGCTCTTTTCAAGAGATAAACTTCCAAGATCTTTCCCTTGTTGGGTGCGAACAGCGACAGTACGCGATTCAACTTCGCGATCTCCGATGACGAACAAATACGGAATACACTGTAATGTGTGCTCGCGGATTTTAAAGCCGATCTTCTCATTTCTCAAGTCCGATTTTGCACGAACGCCTTGTTTTTGCAAAAATTGTACGGTTTCTTCTGCAAATTGCGCCTGTTTGGTCGTAATATTCATCACCATGACTTGTGTGGGTGCTAACCAGACGGGTAATTTCCCTGCGTATTGCTCTATTAAAACACCAATAAAACGTTCTAATGATCCAAGAATTGCACGATGTAACATGACCGGCGTTTTTTTGCTGCTGTCTTCACCAATATAATAAGCCTCTAAACGTTCGGGTTGATTGTAATCCACTTGCAACGTTCCGCATTGCCACGTTCGCCCAATACAATCTTTTAAATGAAATTCAATTTTAGGACCATAAAATCCACCTTCACCTGGACGAAGATCAAAAGGTAATCCCGCTTCTTCCAGTGCTTTTGCAAGCGCGTGTTCTGCTTTGTCCCACGATTGATCAGAACCAATTCGTTTATCAGGACGCAACGCCAATTTTGTAATCACTTCATCAAAACCAAAATCTTTATACACTTCTAATACGAGTTTAATAAATTTTACTGATTCACTTTGTATTTGATCTTCCGTACAAAAAATATGCGCATCATCTTGCACGAGTTGTCGCACACGCATGAGCCCATGCATTGCACCCGATAATTCATTTCGATGACAACAACCATATTCTGCAAAACGTATTGGTAATTCACGATAACTACGCATCCCTTGTTTGAAAACTAAAACATGACACGGACAATTCATTGGCTTTAATGCGAAATGACGTTTATCAATTTCCATTGAAAACATTTCTTCATTGAACATCGCCCAATGTCCGGATTTTTTCCACAGTTCTAAATCCACTAATTGTGGTGTTGAAATTTCTTGATAACCATTCAAACTTAATTGCTGACTGATATATTTTTTAATTTCTGTATAAATAATCCATCCGTTCGGATGCCAAAAAACCATTCCAGGGGATTCTTCTTGGAAATGAAATAAATCGAGTGTTTTTGCTAATTTTCTGTGATCTCTTTTTTCTGCTTCTTCTAATGCAATAAAATGTGCATCTAATGCTTTTTGATCAGGAAAAGCAGTTCCATAAATTCGTTGTAACATTTCATTTTTTGCATCACCACGCCAATAAGCGCCCGCTAATTTAGTCAGCTTAAATGCTTTCAGTCGTCCCGTATTTGGAACATGTGGGCCACGACACAAATCAATAAATTTTCCTTGCTGATAAATGGTAAGTGTTTCTGCTTCTGGAATATCGTGAATAATTTTTAATTTATATTCTTCACCAATGTCACGAAAATAATGAATGGCTTCTTCGCGTGACCAAGAACGATGCACGACGGGAAGATCAAGCGCAGCGATTTCATGCATTTTTTCTTCGATGCGAATTAAATCTTCCGGTGTAAATGCATGACCTAATGCAAAATCATAATAAAATCCCTCTTCAGTGACAGGACCAATTGCAACTTGCGCGGTTGGAAATAATGTTTTGACAGCTTGCGCGAGTAAATGCGCAGTGGAGTGACGAATAATTTCTAATCCTTCTTTATCACGATCTGTAATGATGCGCACCGTCGCATCATGTTCAATTAAAAAAGAAGCATCGACTAAATGATCATTTACTTTTCCTGCGAGTGTTGCTTTTAATAAGCCTGCGCCAATACTTGCAGCAACTTCAGCAACAGTAATCGATTTATCAAATTTTTTTTGACTTTTATCGGGAAGCGTAATCACTGGCATAATATTTTCATTTCCATTTTTTGAAATTCTAATCATGGTAGGCACGAGTGGGATCGAACCACCGACCACCACCATGTCAAGGTGGTGCTCTACCACTGAGCTACGTGCCTCCTAGCTGGGGCTTCTCTATAAATTGCTCTTTTGCGCTATAACTTCGTTGCGCAAATTTTTAAAATGCTCATTTATCAAATATAAACTCCGCTTTTAAAAATTTGCGCGCCTCGTTCTAGCACAAAATAGCAATTTCTAGAGAAGCCCGATAGTTTTAAGGTTCGCTATTATTTATTACAAATCAAGTTTTTGCAATTCATGAATTAAATCGCGAAGTTGCGATGCTTCTTCAAATTCTAAATTGTGTGCATGTTCATACATTTGTTTTTCCAATACAGCAATTTTTTTCACGCGTTTTTCAGGTGATAATGCAATGTATTCTGCATTTTTTTCTGCAACTTTTGAAAATAATTTTCCACGCACGGATTTTTCTGAATACGCACCTTCCATAATATCGTGCACTGCTTTTTGTATTCCTTTCGGTGTAATACCATGCGCTTCATTATATTCTTTTTGTTTTTCACGACGACGACTGGTTTCATCGATTGCAGCTGTCATTGATCGCGTCATTCGATCTGCATATAAAATAGCTCTGCCATTAAAGTTTCTTGCAGCACGTCCCATCGTTTGAATTAAAGAGGTTTCAGAACGTAAAAACCCTTCTTTATCTGCATCTAATACAGCGACTAAAGAAACTTCAGGTAAATCTAATCCTTCACGTAATAAATTAATTCCGACTAACACATCAAATTTTCCTAAACGCAAATCACGAATAATTTCGACACGCTCAACCGTATCAATATCAGAATGTAAATAACGAACGCGTACATTATGTTCTTCTAAATAGTCTGTGAGATCTTCAGCTAATCGTTTAGTGAGTGTTGTGACTAATACACGTTCATTTTTTTCTGCACGTTTTGTAATTTCAGAAAGTAAATCGTCGACTTGTGTTGTCGCGGGACGCACTTCAACTTCAGGATCTAATAATCCTGTTGGACGCACCACTTGTTCAATCACAGCACTTGCATGTTCGTGTTCATAATCAGACGGTGTTGCTGAAACAAAAATCATTTGCGGTGCGCGTTTTTCAAATTCATCAAAACGAAGTGGACGATTATCTAATGCAGATGGCAAACGAAATCCATATTCCACTAATGTTTCTTTACGTGAACGATCACCGCGATACATTCCTCTTATTTGCGGAATCGTCACATGTGATTCATCGACAACTAATAATGAATCATTCGGTAAATAATCAAATAATGTGGGCGGAGGATCACCTGGATTTCTTCCTGATAAATATCTCGAGTAATTTTCAATACCCGGACAATATCCTAATTCATTCATTAATTCTAAATCATACATCGCACGTTGTTCTAAACGTTGTGCTTCGACTAATTTATTTAAACTATTTAATTCTGCGAGACGTTCTTTTAATTCTATTTTTATTTTATCAATGGCACCCACAACAGTCTCACGCGCAGTAACGTAATGTGATTTAGGAAAAATGGTGACACGCGGAACTTTTTTTAAGAGTTGTCCAGTGAGTGGATCAAAAAAATGTAAGTCTTCAATTGTTTCATCAAATAAAGAAATGCGTATTGCATTTTTTTCTGAATCTGCTGGATACACATCGATTACCTCACCACGCACTCGATAAGTAGCGCGCTGTAAATCTAAATCATTTCGTGTGTATTGTAATTCAGCTAAACGTCTTAGTAATTGTCGTTGATCAATTCGATCACCGCGATCCAGATGCAATACCATACTTAAATACATTTCAGGATCACCTAATCCATAAATTGCTGACACTGTTGCAACAATAATGGCATCACGTCGTTCGAGTAATGCTTTTGTTGCAGATAAACGCATTTGTTCAATGTGATCATTAATCGAAGCATCTTTTGCAATATACGTATCGGAAGAAGGCACATACGCTTCTGGCTGATAATAATCGTAATAAGAAACAAAATATTCGACTGCATTTTCAGGAAAAAATTCTTTCATTTCGCCATATAATTGCGCAGCGAGTGTTTTATTTGGCGCCAAAATTAATGTAGGACGCTGCACAGCTTGAATGACATTTGCAATCGTAAATGTTTTTCCTGAACCCGTAACACCTAATAATGTTTGATACATAAGGCCTTGTTTTAAGCCTTCTGTGAGCAAATGAATAGCATTCGGCTGATCACCCGCCGGTTTGAAATTAGATTTTATCTCGAATAAATCAGTCATTTTTGTTATCAACTTGCAGAAGATGAGTAATTAGTTATAATTCGCAGCTCACTGTGGAGTGCCTATGATAAAAGAATTAGCTGCTCGTGTACAACGCGTTAAACCTTCTCCGACGCTTGCTGTCGCTGCGCGTGCTGACGAACTCATTGCAGCAGGAAAAAATATTATTAGCTTAAGTGTTGGTGAACCGGATTTTGACACACCTGATTTTATAAAAAATGTAGCCATTCAAGCAATTCAAAAAGGTTTTACAAAATATACAGCTGTCGATGGAATCAGCAGTCTTAAAAAAGCTATCATTCAAAAATTTTCTCGCGATAATCAATTAAAATATGAACTCTCACAAGTTTTAGTTTCTGATGGTGCAAAACATAGTCTTTATAATTTATTTGCGGCTGTTTTAAATCCTGAAGATGAAGTCATTATTCCTGCGCCATTTTGGGTGTCTTATCCTGATATGGCGAAATTAATGGATGCGGTTCCTGTGATGATTACAGCAGGCATTGAACAAAAATTTAAAATTACACCTCAACAACTTTCTGATGCGATTACATCGAAAACAAAATTAGTTGTTTTAAATAGCCCATCGAATCCTTCTGGAATGTCATATACGCACGCAGAATTAAAAGCATTAGCGGCTGTGTTATTAAAATATCCTGATATTTTAATTGTGAGTGATGATATTTATGAACACACATTGTGGAGTTCAGAACCATTCTCAAATATTGTGATGGCGTGTCCTGCATTATATGAACGCACGATTATTGTGAACGGTGTTTCAAAAGCGTATGCGATGACCGGTTGGAGAATTGGTTATGCGGCGGGTGATGCAAAAATTATTTCTGCAATGAAAAAAATTCAATCGCAAAGCACATCGAATCCTGCAAGTATTTCACAATATGCTGCAGAAGCGGCACTTAATGGAGATCAATCGTGCATTCAAATCATGACGCGCGCGTATAAAGAACGACATGATTTTATTTTAAATGAATTACAAAAAATTTCTGAAATAAATTGTATTCCGTGTGATGGAACATTTTATCTTTTTCCGTGTGTTGAAAAATTAATTAAAAAATTAAATTTAAAAGATGATATTGAATTTTCTGATTTCTTATTAGATAAAGCGGGAATTGCTGTCGTGCCGGGTTCTGCATTTGGATTGCAAGGTTATATTCGTTTGTCGTATGCGACGAGTATGGAAAAAATTAAAGAGGCGATGCAGCGGTTGCATCAAGCAGTGAAAACTTCCTAACGTTGTTATGCCAGTCGCGCGAAGCGCGAGGTCGCATCCAGTGTCTTTCTTTTGATGGATGCCAGCTAAAAGCATGCTGGCATGACAGATATCACACACAGTGAAATAAATTATGTTAAAAAATAATAATTTTAAAATTATATTCAGTATTATTTTACTCGCAACATTAACACGCATTGCTATTCCCGGATTTTTAAATCATCCACCGAATTTTTCTCCGATTGATGCGATTGCACTTTTTTGCGGTGCGTATTTTAATCGATTTTTTATGGCATGTTTAATTGCATTGTTATCTGTTGCTGTGGGAGATTTATTTTTAGGAAGTTTGTTTTATTCAGGATGGTATTGGCAATATGGATGTTATGCAGCAATGGTATGGATGGGAAAAGTTGCCATGCCAGCCGAGCGCGAAGTGCGAGAAGTGGCATCCAGAAAATATTTACACCGCGTTGGATTCGCCTGCATTTCTTCCGCTATTTTATTTTTTATTATTTCCAATTTTGGTGTCTGGTTTAGCGGTGTTTTATATCCCTTCACATTCGATGGATTGATTCAGTGTTACGTCGCAGCTATTCCCTTTTTTAAAAATAGTTTATTGAGCGATTTATTTTTTGGATTCATTTTGTTCGGCGCCACAGAATGGATTCTAAAATGGCGGTTATCCATCCAACAATCTAAAGCATAAAAATATTGACGAAAAAGCCCGCTCTGATTACTATGCAGTTCACTTTTCTTATGCGCATTCCCCGATAGCTCAGTCGGTAGAGCAATTGACTGTTAATCAATGGGTCACTGGTTCGAGTCCAGTTCGGGGAGCCAGATTTCAACAACATCTTGATCTAATTTATATGTCATACTTATACTGAAAATCTTTCTTCAGTGGAGATAAATATGCCTGCTAACAAGAAAACAGAAAAAAAGACTATTACTAAAAAAGAAATTCTCAAAACTCGCCCTACAAAAGAAGAGTTGAGAGAAGCCACTCAAAAAGCGATGAAAAAATATCATATCGCGCTAAAAAATCTTGCACGTCGATAATTCTTCACAGGAAAAAATGAAAACATTAGGTGAAAAAGAAGTCATTGATATTCATGATGGATAAAGAAAAATAGCCATCCTTTTAACAGCTAACTATACACATATTAATTTAATAAATTGCTACGAGTAGATGAATTATCAAAAACAAAGGATCATTAATAGGGAATACTGTCAGCACTACTGACAGTTTTTTATTATCATAGGATGCTCAACAATGCATTTATCTCACACCAATTATTTCAATTTCCCCTCTATCACTTCTTTTACTTTCTTCAATATTTTTGCAGTCACTTTATTTTGCGCTTCCAATTTACTGATATGAGCCGACTTCACTTTCATCCGCCTCGCAAGTTGCGCTTGAGTAAGCCCTGCTTCAATACGCGCAAACGCGACAGGATTATCGACATAATCTGATAAGTTAAAAGAAACATATTCTTTTTTAGATTGAGTTTGATGTTTTGGAAGTATATCGACTAATTGAGAAGGTAATACCGCGCGCGCTAATTGCATCGCCCGAATATTTTTTCGTGTTAACTCTCGTACTCTACCTGATTTATTGGTTAACGATTTTTTCTTTTTCATAATCTTTCACTCCTGTGAATTTATTTTATGAAAACTAATAATCTGTACCCCATTTGGAAAAATGGGGAAAATAATAATGAAAAACTCTTTTATAGACAACAAAAATTTAATATTTATTCTCGAAAATTGGATGGAGCAGAAATAAGCTGCACGTTGGATTGAGGATCATCTACAATAACCGAACTATAAATTTAAATACCTCTGTTATGTAAATAATTTTTTCATGGAAAATTTTTAGGATGAATAAAAAACTCACTTCCAGAAATTTTTAATTCCCAAAAGTGAGCATCTGATTTTTTATTTTTTTGGCGCTGGAGGAGCCGACACGGGTGCTGCTGTTAATGCAGCAATTTTTTTCTTCGTATCTTCTTCAGATTCACGAACAGTGGGTAGCACACTCGTTCGAGTATTTGGACAAAGTGCAATACCTGTACGAGATTTCAATCTTCTATTTGCTTTTGCTTGTTCATATTCACCATATACTTTTTCGAACTTGTCTCCAAACAGTAATTCCAATTCTTCTCTATTGATTTTATCAACATAGTTCAATCCATTTCTCACCGTGTTACTTACATCATCTTTCCATGAATTCAAGTGAGGATGGGATACTTGTGCAAGCAACGTGGGAATATATACGTTATCTAATGTTTTTCTGACGAACTTTTTACTTTTATCCCACTTAGCTATTATGTCTACCATTTTTGACATTTCTTCCTTTAATTTTCTTTCAATCTCGCCCCTCTCTGAATCAACAAAGGAATTAACATACTCCATAAAATCCTCGAAACATAAATTAAGTCTATCCTTGCATGTATTGAAATTTACTACTTCAGACTGAGTTGTTGCATACAAAAAGAATGTCTGCAATTCAAATTTTTCTTTTAAATCTGCAGATAAATTTTCATAACCTCCTTCAACATAAGCTTTATATTCTTCCATTTTATTTCGGAAAGGTTCGAAAAGTTTTTTTGTTTTTTCCATCACGAGATTTTCAAATTCTGCGCCAATTTTTTCGTCAGAATCATTAGAACCTGCTGTTTTAGAATCTTTTGCAGCAGAAGGTGTTTGCTCAGGTTGATGTAAACTTGAAGTGGATACAACACTAGGAGAAACACTCACAGAAGTTGCAGCTGAAGAATTTGTTGTTGTTCCTATTCCCACTATTGTTGAAACATTCACAGCAGAAGCAGCCATTCCTGTCGTTGCTGTCATTGCTGTTGGTAAAGAATTTGTTGTGCCTGTTCCCACCATTTTTGAAACACTCACAGCAGAAGCAACAACGTTTGTCGTTGCTGTCATAGCTGCACTTGGCACAGAAACAATTTTGGCTTTTCTTGCAGCAATAACGGCCTGTCGCTTCAGCTCAGGTGTTACATCATTAATTACTTTTACCATCCCCGCTGCAAACATATTTTGTTGTACATCATTTGTATTTTTTTGATCAAACATATTTTTGCAATCTGCTTTTACTTTTTCTGCTTGTTTCGTTAATTTTTCTTTAAGAGTTTTATCCATTCCTCCAAACATATCTGCTATTTTTAAGATAGATCCTGATTTTTTAGGCATTTGAATAGGTGCACTTCTTTTTGAAACAACAGAGTCAGCAGCTGCTTTTTCAAAAAGCGCAGAAGATTGCAGTACAGAAGATCGTCTTACAAATGAAGGAACATTCGCTGTTGCTGTTGTCACTGCAGAAGCATCTTTTTTCACGGGCCCTGCATTTGTTGTTGAGGGCGTGGCAACTGCAGCAGTCGTTGTAACAGATGGAAATCTATTTAAAACAGATTTAGTGCTAGCAGATGTGGATGCACACTGAAGAGGAGGCGTTTTTGCAGCAGAATCGTTAGCTGCTTTTTCAAAAAAAGCTTTTTTTGCAGCTGCAGAAGAAACACTTGCTGAAGACGTACTTGCTTCATTCGGTTTTTTGGGTTGATCATTACTTTGCATCGCGACTCTCCTTCTCTGTTTTTTGGTAGCTAATTATAACCAAGGAAATATTAAGGAAATCTTAAGAAAACTCACATTTCTGCCTTATTTTTCCATCACTTTTTTCAACTGCTCCAACATCTCTTGAGTAAATGGATTCTCTATCACACCCTCACTCACCCACTCATGATAAACAAGCTCAGTCGAATTATCTGGCACCGCACGATAAAAATAATTTACAACATAAGTCGATTCATCTTGTTTCGTTAATTCAAATTCTTTATTCATTTCAAATTTTGTCACACGATAAATTGAAAAATTATTTTTATCATCACAATTTTCATAAATCGTTCCAATGCTCGGCGGCCATTCATTTGTTTTTTCCACGACAACACCATCGATCCATTTGGGTGTGTTATTAGGATTAACAGTAAATGCAAATACTTCTTGAACTGATTTTTGGATGATAATTTTCAATTTATTATTTTTCATGATTTTCCTTGATTGTGACTGATTTTAGTTTTAATTTATTTCCGTTTTAAAATTAATGGAAACGTGGAAAATTCCCGGCGCATCTGTTGCTATCATGAAAAATAGCCGCAAAAAATTTATGATCGATTTTTTTAAAAAAAGAATAGAATAATTTTAAGCACGCAAATATAGTAACGTTTTCAGAGCGGAGCACATTAAAATGAATTTCATTAAACACACCATTGATCTCGCCAAAAAAAATGTAGAAGAAGGTGGACGTCCTTTCGCATGTTTAATTGTCAAAGAAGGAAAAATAATTGCAGAAGGAGCTAATTTAGTGGCGCAAACAAAAGATCCCACTGCGCACGCAGAAATTGTTGCCATTCGAAAAGCAACACAATTATTACAAACAGAACATTTAGAGAAATGTGTATTTTATATTATGGCGCATCCCTGTCCGATGTGTCTTGCTGCAATGTATTATTGCAGTCCCGACAAAGTTATTTTTATTACATCACGTGATGACTATTCAAAATATTACACGGATAATCGAAAATATTTTACGTTTGAAAGTTTTTACGGTGAATTTAATAAACCTTGGCAAGAACGCAAAATGCCAATGGAATATCATCCTGATGCAGAAAGTATAAAAGTATATGCGCGATGGAAAGAAAAAAGCAGGGGTCAAGTGTAATCCTATATAGTAACGTTTTTTAAATGGACCACATTAAAATGTCTTTAGGCCATTATTTAAAAGTGGATATCATTCATCATTCAAATGAAGTTCTATGAGAAAAACTTTCGAACAATGGCTTGCGGTTTGTAGAGAATCATTATTCAATTTCATCGGGCAAACAAAAAATAATTTCGTTATTAGAAAAATTATCAGAAAGAAACAGTAAAAATGATAGAATAATTTTGAATTCATAAAATGTATAATTGATTTTTTTAAAATTATAAAATGAGGAGAACAATATGACAGCATCTGCAACCACCATCACTGATCAAAAATGTGAAAACATAGAATTACCTATTCTCCCCTTGCTGCAACGATTGAAAGACGCGCTCGAAAATGAACAATTTTCGATGACACTTAATGATACCGGCATCACTGAAGAGTTAATGAATGACATTGAGGCATTAAGGAAAGCTACTAACGATGATGACTTCACCGCAGCAATTCAACATCCTCCTTATAATAGCTATTACCATATAAAATGTTTAAAAATTTTCATAGAAATGGTGGTCGGCAAAAAAATAAAATGGGAACTCATTTCAGACAAAGAAATTAAAATGAGTGAAATTCCCCTGTGCAAAATAGAATTATTAAAAGACAAGCTGATAGACTTAAAATCTGACTCACCCATTTACAACGCATTAAGATTTCCTGCTAAACATCAAGTAATACAAGTTATCAGAAAGGATGGCAATCAAGAAATAGAAATTTCTTTAGAAATTGAAATTATTAAAACGATTGTTACTGCAAAAAATTATATTGAATTTAGTAACCATATAAAAAAACTTTGTCCTAAAAATATATCGTTTGATCAAAATGTTGTAACCATGACATTTCAAATATCGCGACTTGGAATGGTAGTAGAAAAATTAAATGCTGCAATTGCTGATCTACAATCTGAAGCAGTTTCGGCTACTGCAAATACGAGCACTGCTACCACTTCTCCTTCTACAGAAACAACTTCAACTGCTGCTACTTTTACTTCTTTAACAAGCAGTTCTTCTTCGAATCATGCTACTTCTAACCGTCCAGCTCAAATACCTCCCCCTGTATTAAGCGACAACCCCAAACCAAAGTCACTCAGTGGACCCCCATCAATATCCACACTTTCTTCAATCACTACATTTACAGGAACGACTGTGCCAACATCAATTTCTACGCAACCAAAACCACCTTTAAAAAGAAGTCATTCTACCGCTTTTTCAAAAAAATAATTTGGATAAAAAAATATTCAGCAGTGAAACTCACTGCTGAATAAAAAAATTAACGATCTACTTTAAGCGATGTTGTCTCTGCAATCGTTAATTGTAATTCCGATGAAGATGAAGCTGTTTCAGCTGTCACTTCTCTTAACGGCACATGCGGTACCACTTCAGACACTTCAAAATCTTGCGGCCTGCGACAACGCCACGCTAAAAAACAGCATAAAAAAGCACCCACACACATCCACGCAATGACACCGGGATCTAAAAATTCTGACCAAAAAGGAAGTGACGGTAACACGGATATTGTTGAATTACTTTCTTCTTTATTAAAATTAAAAACGGGTGTTTTCGAAAAAAATAAATTTAAAAAAGTTTGTGATGTCGTACTCATGTGTGTGTCCTTTTAAATGATTGAGAGGACACTGTAGAAAAATTTTGTTGATGAGAACAATCGATTGATTTGATATGAATGATAAAATTATCTTATTGCTAAATAACTGCAAGAAACTGCCATAAAACGACAGTATTGAGAATGTTTAACAAACCTCAGCAAATATGCTTCGGCGGAACTTCACCCAGTACTTTCGCTTCGCGAATAAGTTTCATCAAATCCATATTCACTAATTCAAATAATTGATTAAAATCATTTAACACGTAATAAATCGGTTGAATGACATCAATACGATAGGGTGTGCGTAATGCTTCCAGCGGATCAAATGGTTTTCGCACAGGAACATCGCTTTCTAATGCATAAACAGTTTCACTAATCGAAGAAAGAATTCCACCACCATACGCACGCAATCCATTTTTTTGCTGGATTAAACCAAATTCAATCGTAAACCAATACAATCGTGCTAATAAAATTCTTTCTTGCGGTGTTGCGTTTAAGCCGTATTTTCCGTAGATTTCTGTAAATTTTGCGTAAGCAGAATTGGTCAGCAACGGACAATGTCCAAATATTTCATGAAAAATATCCGGCTCTTTTAAATAATCTAATTCTTCTTTTCGTCGAATAAAAGTCGCTGCAGGAAATTTTTTATTCGCAAGTAATTCAAAAAATCGATCAAACGAAATTAAAGCAGACACGGGTTCGAGTGACCATCCTGTTATTTTTTGTAACACAGCAGATACTTCATGACATTGCGGAACACGATCTTTTGGTAGATTTAATAATGTCATTCCATCTAAATATTCTTGGCACGCGCGGCCTTCTACAATTTTTAATTGTCGTTGCATGAGCTCTTGCCACACTGCATTTTCATCGGCTGTGTAAGTTGCATTACCCTTCTCATCAACTGTTTTGGCAATGTAATCGGTATTCGCGTATGACATAAAAACCTCATAAAAAAATCATTATCTAAGAATCTCTAATCGACTTGCAAGATAAATCACATGCGGTGTATTTTTCGCGCATAATTTTTTTCGAATATGGCTGATATAAATTTCAATTGTCCTGTGTTCCAGGTCAATTAATTTTGCAATTTCTTTTGCTTTATAACCTTGTGCGAGATATTTAATAATTTCAATTTCTCGCCTGTTTAATTCATTCATAAAAAATTCCTTCAATAAAATTTGTATTTGATTGAGTTTTACTAGAGAATAAAAACGATTAGATAAAATGGAATAAAAATAATGATGGATCTTTTCTACATCAGCATTCTGATACTTTTTTTCGTACTTAGCGTTGGACTCATTCGATTCTTTGATTTTTTATCGCGGGGTGAATAATGCATCTTTACGTGATCGCGGCGGGCATTGTTGCTGCTTTATTTGTTTACCTGCTCGTAGTATTGTTTAAGCCGGACTTATTCTAGCGTTTTTTATACGGAATGGAATCTATGATTTTAGAAAACGTTTTTTATCCTCTCGCATTTTATTTTTTAGTGTTATTACTTTGCGTCAAACCACTCGGTGCTTACATGGCGCGTGTGTATGAAGGAAAACCGTGCGGACTTGATTTTATTTTATCACCTGTTGAACGTTTGATTTATCGACTATGCGCTATTCATCCTGAAAAAGAAATGGGGTGGAAAAAATATTTATTCTGCTTACTTTTTTTAAATTTATTCGGCGCGTTATTTGTGTATGGTATTTTTCGGTTACAACATTTTTTACCGTTGAACCCACAATCATTTAATAATGTTTCCCCTGCGCTCGCATTTAATACAGCTACCAGTTTTATCACGAATACAAACTGGCAAGCCTATGGCGGTGAAAATACATTAAGCTATTTTTCTCAAATGACTGCATTGACCGTACAAAATTTTCTTTCTGCTGCAACAGGAATGGCTATTTTAATCGCTTTTATTCGCGGTTTAATTCGACATGAAACAAATACATTAGGAAATGCATGGGTCGATATAACGCGCAGCATACTTTATATTTTACTGCCACTTTCACTTGCACTTTCACTCGCACTCACCTCACAAGGTGTGATTCAAAATTTTAGCGCATATAAAAAAATAAATTCAATTGAACATTCACAAGAACAAATCATTCCGATGGGCCCTGCTGCATCACAAATTGCGATTAAAGAATTAGGCAGTAATGGCGGTGGATTTTTTAATGCGAATTCTGCACATCCTTATGAAAATCCAACACCCATCAGTAATTTTTTAGAAATGCTTGCGATTCTTTTAATTCCAGCTGCGCTTTGTTATACGTTTGGCGTAATGGTAAAAGATAAACGACAAGGTTGGGCTATTTTATTTGCGATGTTATTTATTTTTATTCCTTTATTAAGCATTACAATTTGGGCAGAAAATCATTCTAATCCTATGTTCACTGCGTTAGGAATTGAATCAGCGGGAAATATGGAAGGAAAAGAAACGCGTTTTGGAATTGTGGATTCAACATTGTGGGCCGCTGCAGCAACAGCGACTTCAAATGGATCTGTCAATTCAGCACTGGATTCATTCACTCCTTTAGGGGGTTTAATTCCTCTTTGGTTAATTCATTTAGGTGAAGTTGTTTTTGGAGGCGTCGGTTCAGGATTATACGGCATGTTACTTATTATCATTATTACCGTTTTTATTGCGGGTTTAATGGTGGGAAGAACACCAGAATATTTAGGAAAAAAAATTGAACCGTACGAAATGAAAATGGCATCAATTGCTGCACTCATTATGCCACTCGTTGTTTTATTATTAACTGCACTCGGAGTTGTCACTTCTGCAGGAACAAGTTCTATTCAAAATCCTGGCGCGCATGGTTTCAGTGAAATTCTTTATGCATTCACTTCCATGGGAGGAAATAATGGCAGCGCATTTGCAGGATTGAATGCCAATACTTTTTTTTATAACACACTCGGTGGAATTGAAATGTTAATTTCACGTTTTTGGGCTGCCATTCCTATATTAGCAATTGCAGGATCACTCGTTAGAAAAAAAATAATTCCGATTAATGCAGGAACACTTCCTACTCACACGCCACTTTTTATTATTCTTTTAATCAGTGTTATTTTAGTTTTGGGTGCGTTGACTTTTTTCCCCGCACTCACACTGGGGCCTATCGTAGAACAATTCACGTTTTGGAGAACGTATGGCTACTAAAATATCGATTTGGGATGTCACGATTATTAAAAATGCCATTCGCGATTCATTTTTAAAATTATCAGTGCGTCATCAAATTCGTAATCCTGTGATGTTTACTGTTTATATCAGCTGCTTACTGACATCGGGTTTGTGGGTACAAGCAATCATTGGGAAAGGTGATGCGCCTCCTCTTTTTATTTTAATGATTACATCGTGGTTATGGTTTACTTTATTATTTGCAAATTTTGCAGAAGCGATGGCAGAAGGACGCGGCAAAGCACAAGCAGAAGCATTACGAAAAGCACGTCGTGATATTATCGCCAAAAAACTTTCTAAACCTGATCGTCATTCAAAAATGACTCTTGTGAAATCTATTAAACTTCGCGCAGATGATATTGTATTAGTTGAAGCCGGTGATTTTATTCCGAGTGATGGTGAAGTGATTGAAGGAATTGCATCAGTCAATGAAAGCGCAATTACCGGTGAAAGTGCACCCGTCATTCGCGAAAGTGGAGGTGATCGCAGCGCAGTCACCGGTGGAACACAAGTGATTTCAGATTGGTTAATCGTTCGCATCACTGCCAATCCTGGTGAAACTTTTTTAGATAAAATGATTTCACTCGTTGAAGGTGCAAAAAGACAAAAAACTCCGAATGAATTAGCACTCACAATTTTATTAGCTGCATTAACTTTAGTTTTTTTATTAGTGTGCACAACGTTACTTCCTTTTTCGATTTATAGTGTGACAGCCGCTGGCATGGGAAAAATTATTTCGATTACTGTTTTAGTTTCTTTATTTGTTTGTTTAGCACCGACTACGATTGGTGGATTACTTTCTGCAATTGGTATTGCAGGAATGGATCGCATGATTCAAGCCAATGTGATTGCAACATCGGGACATGCTGTTGAAGCAGCAGGTGATGTGGATGTATTACTTCTCGATAAAACAGGCACAATTACCTTAGGAAATCGTCAAGCGACAGAATTAATTCCTGCAGACGGTGTGCAGATAGAAACACTTGCTGATGCAGCACAACTTGCTTCACTTGCAGATGAAACACCTGAAGGACGCAGCATTGTTGTGTTAGTCAAACAAAAATATGGATTACGTGGACGAGATATTTCAGAACTCGGCGCAACATTTATTCCCTTCACTGCACAAACACGAATGAGTGGTGCAAATTTACCGGGAAGACAAATACGAAAAGGCGCAGAACAAGCAATAGAAATTTACGTCAAACAAATGAATGGTATTTTCCCAGAATCTGTTAAAAAAAGTGTTCGCGTGATTGCAAGTAAAGGAGGCACTCCACTGATTGTTGCAGAAGGCGCAACGGTATTAGGTGTCATTCATTTAAAAGATATTGTAAAAGGTGGAATCAGTGAACGTTTCGCCGAATTACGACAAATGGGAATTAAAACCATTATGGTAACAGGTGATAATCCTTTAACAGCTGCTGCAATTGCAGCAGAAGCAGGCGCCGATGATTTTTTAGCCAATGCCACACCTGAAGATAAATTAAAATTAATTCGTCAATTGCAAGCACAAGGTCATTTAGTTGCAATGACAGGCGATGGAACAAATGATGCCCCTGCACTCGCGCAAGCGGATGTCGCTGTTGCAATGAATACAGGCACACAAGCTGCAAAAGAAGCTGGAAATCTAGTGGATTTAGATTCTAATCCCACAAAATTAATTGAAGTGATTGAAATTGGAAAACAATTATTAATGACACGCGGATCACTGACTACGTTTAGTATTGCAAATGATATTGCAAAATATTTTGCAATTTTACCCGCTGCATTTGCTGGAACCTATCCGGTGCTTAACGCTTTAAATATCATGCATCTTTCAACACCTGAAAGTGCCATTTTATCTGCAGTCATTTTTAATGCGCTGATTATTATTTTTTTAATTCCATTAGCATTACGCGGCGTCACGTATCAACACGTTTCAGCAGCGAGTTTATTACGAAATAATGTTTTAATTTATGGTGTCTCTGGATTATTGATTCCTTTTGCAGGAATAAAAATAATTGATTTATTACTCACAGGAATATTACATGTTCTTTAAAGCAGTACAGCAAATAAAAGTGGCTTTTATTTTTTTAATTTTATTAACTGTGTTAACAGGATTGATTTATCCATTGATTGTGACTGAACTTGCACAATTCTTTTTTCCTTGGGAAGCAAACGGTAGTTTAATTCAATCTGACAAAAAATTAATTGGCTCACTTCTCATCGGACAATCCTTTACTTCTGAAAAATATTTTTGGGGAAGACCGTCTGCAACGGTTCCTCCTTACAATGCAGAAAATTCTTCTGCTTCTAATTTGGCGTTAACAAATCCTGCTTATCTGACTGAAATAAAAAAACGTGTTGCTCTCAATAATAAAAATAATTTGCATAATAAAAATAATTTAATTCCAATAGATCTTGTGACAGCATCTGGCAGTGGATTAGATCCTGAGATCAGCCCTGCTGCTGCTTATGATCAAGTGCCACGCATTGCAAATGCGCGGAAAATTTCTGAAGACATGTTAAAAAAATTAATTTTAGCGTTCACAAAAAAACGTTTCTTAGGTTTATTCGGAGAGCCGCGTGTGAATGTCTTACAACTGAATCTTATTTTGGATAACATTAATTATGAAAGAACATCGGCCTAGTCCTGAAAAATTATTGAAACAAGTTCAAGAAGAAGAACGCCAAGAAAAGCGCGGAAAATTAAAAATTTATTTAGGCGCAGCACCCGGTGTTGGAAAAACATTTACAATGTTGCGTGATGCATTAGAAAAACGCGCGCAAGGTTTAGATGTTGTAATCGGTATTGTGGAATCCCATGGTCGAAAAGAAATTAAAGCCATGATGAAAGAATTAGAAACACTTCCACTTCAAGAAATAGAATATCGCGAAAAAAAATTATCTGATTTTAATTTAGATGCAACACTCAAACGAAATCCAGGTTTAATTTTAATTGATGAAATGGCGCATACGAATGCGCCTAATTTACGTCACACAAAACGTTGGCAAGATATTAAAGAAATTCTTGATCGTGGTATCGATGTTTACACAACATTAAATGTGCAACACATTGATAGCTTAAATGATGTCGTTGCACAAATTATTCATAATCGCATTACAGAAACGGTTCCCGATTCCATGATCGAAATGGCGGATACCATTGAGCTAGTGGATTTACCACCTGAAGATTTATTACAACGTTTACACGAAGGAAAAGTTTATTTTCCACAACAAGCAGAATTAGCGATTGAGAATTTTTTTCGTAAAGGAAATTTAATTGCGTTGCGAGAACTCGCATTACGTGTGACAGCAGAACGTGTTGGCGCGCAAGTTATTTTATATCGACAAGATCAAAACATTAAACATATTTGGCCAACAAAAGAAAAAATTTTAGTGTGTGTTGGTTCTGGTCCTCAATCTGCAAAAGCGATTCGTACCGCACGAAGAATGGCAACCAGTTTACAGGCAGAATGGACTGCTGTGCATATTGATACACCTTATGTCACGCCTTCTGATGAACAACGTAATTACACTACTCAAAATTTACGTTTAGCAGAACAACTCGGTGCAGAAACACGTACGTTAACAGGTTTTGATATTGTGAAAGAAATCATGTCATTTTGTCGCGAACAAAATATTACAAAAATTATTATTGGAAAACGCGTGCAACCTCGTTTAAGAGATTTTTTATTTAGAAATTTAGCGGATGAAATTGTGAGAAGCAGTGGTGAAATTGATGTGTATATTATTCATGACCGATTAATCACATCAGAACCTTTAAAAACATCCACAACAACACCTCGCAAACCCGTATTTTCTTGGGCTATTTATGGTATTACTGCAGGCATTGTGATGTTAGCTACTGCCATTGACAGCATTCTTTATCCCTATTTACATGCGAGCAATTTAATTTTAATTTATTTATTAGGTGTAACATTCGTTGCATTGTTCGGACAAATGGGTCCTGCAATTTTTGCTTCTGTATTAAGTGTACTCGCTTATAAATTTTTCTTTATTCCTCCTTTTTTTACTTTTCTCACAACCGATTTACAATATGTTTTAACACTCGTTGTGATGTTACTCGTGTCACAAATTATTAGTCATTTAACGATCATGACGCGACGGCAAACTGAAATTGCACAACTCACAGAAAAAAGAACCGCCACATTGCATGCACTCAGTCGTCAATTAGCCAGTACGCGCGGTGTGGATAAATTATTAGAAACAGCTGTGTCTTATATTTCAGATGTATTTGATAGCGAAGTGCTTGCATTATTACCTGAAGATAATCATTTAAAAATTCGCGCGCGTTATCGCACTGAAAAAATTCTCACTGAAAAAGAACAAGGTGTTGCGCAATGGGTTTATGATTTGGGACAAATGGCAGGACTCGGAACCGACACACTTCCTTATTCCGATGCAATTTATGTTCCATTATTTGCATCAAAAGAAACGATTGGCGTATTGCGCGTACGTCCTTTACAACTCAATCAATTATTTTCCTCTGATCAAATGCATATGCTAGAAGCATGCGCGCATCAAGTTGCATTAGCACTTGAAGTCGATCGCTTACAAGAGCAAGCAAAAAAATCAGAATTGCAAACAGAAACAGATCGCGCGCGTAGTGCATTATTACAGTCTGTTTCACATGATTTACGCACACCGTTAGCAGCTGTCATGGGTGCAGCAAATACATTGATTGAAATGAGTCATGAACTCGATGCAGAACACGTGAAAAAATTCGGGAAAAATATTTATTTTGAATCAGAACAACTCAATCGACTTATTAATAATCTTTTGCAAATGACGTATCTCGAAGCAGAGTCTGTGCACTTACAAAAAGAACCCGGTTCTTTACAAGATGTCATTCAACTTGTGATACACGCATCGAATAAAAAATTAGGCAGTCGTCCTATTCTCGTTCATTTGCCTGAAAATCTTCCTGCTGTTCCTTTTGACCACACTTTAATACAAGAAGTGTTTATTAATTTAATTGATAATGCGATGAAATTTACTCCGCCCCTTTCTCCTATTGAAATTTCTGCTGTACTTGAAAGAGATAAAGTCATTGTGAGCGTAGAAGATAACGGTCCTGGTATTGTTGCTGATGAAGTGAATTTTCTTTTTGAAAAATTTTATCGTGGCCGCATGTTAACCACTGAAAGAGGTTTAGGATTAGGACTCGCTATTTGTCGTAGCATCATAAAAGCACACGGCGGAGAAATTTGGGCAGAAAATCGCCCGGCAAAAGGTGCTGCATTTCGATTTAGTTTACCTTTACATTAAAAGGCTTGCCCTCAAGTAAACATTCCAATAAAGTAATGGTTCAAACTCTTTGATTATTGATCCGTGAATTTGCATGGATGAGAAATCAAACGTGCATTTAAAAATTAACCGTAAGGAGACGTTTATGAAACAGTTAAAATTAACCTTGATCGCACTTGCAACAAGTTCTTTGCTGCTCAGCACAACAGCTTCTTTTGCAGAAAATTACAAAGGTGACTACAAAGGCGAAGCTCCATTTACTTGCCCAGTAGAAAAAGGATTAAAAGATGGATTTTATGTGGGTGCGCAAGTGGGATATGATTCTTACCGCGTTCGTCAAAACACAACCTACACAGCTCCTGACGTAGGCACAAGCACAACACCACTCAATGCAACTGGTTTTGTTGGCGGAGCATTCTTAGGTTACGGCCAATACTTCAGCAACAATTTCTATTTAGCAGGTGAAGGCTTTATTAATGGTAGCGGCGCAAGCGTAACACGCAGCGGCGGTCAAGCAGGCGCAACAACCAGCAATAGCTATTCAAAATTCCAAGTGAATGGCAGCGCAGGATTGTCTGTACTCCCAGGTATGAAATTAAACAACAGCACCTTAGGTTATCTCCGTTTAGGTTATAACTGGGCGCGTATGAAAGCGACGACAACAACCAACAACCAATCAGCTAGCAAAAGCAACACCAGCGGCGGATTTAATTATGGTTTAGGTATGGAAACATTGGTATCTGATGCTTGGAGTATCCGTGGTGAGTATTCCCATACAAACTACAACAGCTTCAGCACATCAATTGGTTCCAACTTTAGTCCTTCCGATAACCAATATATGTTAGGTTTGATTTACCACTTCGCGTAAATTTATCCCTAATAAAAACGGGCACTTTTGTGCCCGTTTTTTTTCTTGCGCAGCAATACCATCACTGACACAATTCTTTAATCACACAAGGAAATTGTGAATGACTTCTTCTGCTGGTTTTAAATTTCGTGAAGCACTCAAAAAAGAAAATCCTCTTCAAATCGTTGGCACCATTAATGCTTTTTCTGCACTGCTTGCCGAACATGCTGGCTTTCACGCCATTTATCTTTCCGGCGCAGGTGTTGCAAATGCATCACATGGATTACCTGACTTAGGCTTCACGAGTTTAGAAGAAGTATTAGAAGATGCACGACGCATTACCAATACCGTTGAATTACCTTTACTTGTTGATGTTGATACCGGTTTCACTATTAAACGTACTGTAAAAGAAATGATAAACGCGGGCGTTGCAGGCATTCACATTGAAGACCAAGAAAATGCAAAACGATGTGGACATCGCCCTGGAAAAAAAATTATTTCTACCGAAGAAATGCTGGATCGAATTAAAACCGCTGTCGATGCAAAAACAGATTCAAATTTTATTATCATGGCACGCACAGATGCATTAGCTATTGAAGGATTCAATGCAACACTCGATCGTATTTCTCGTTATATTGAAGCCGGCGCTGAAATGATTTTTTTTGAAGGTGCGACTGAACTTTCTCAATATCAAACACTCACACAACGATGCAACGTTCCTGTATTAGCAAACATCACTGAATTTGGTGTCACTCCTTTATTCACCGTAGAAGAATTAAAAAAAGCAGGCGTGCAACTCATTCTTTATCCACTCACTGCATTTCGTGCAATGAATGCCGCTGCTTTAAATGTTTACTCCACCTTACGCAAAGAAGGAACACAAAAAAATATTATTTCAACAATGCAAACACGAGAAGAACTTTATTCAATTTTAAATTATTACGAATACGAACAAAAAATGGATGCCAAAAAATAAATATTCTTAAAAAGGAAAATGAAATGAATAAAAAAACAGGCGGACTTGCAGGTCTTGTTGTTGGCGATACCGCAATTAGTACCGTCGGTATTGAAGGATTAGATTTAACGTATCGCGGCTATTCCATTCATGATCTTGCTGAACAAAGTACATTTGAAGAAGTCGCGTACCTTTTAATTTACGGTGAATTACCGAATCGTTCTGAATTACAAGCGTATCAAGAAAAATTAATGATGCTGCATGAGTTACCTGATGAAATACAAACACTATTAGAAATTATTCCTGTGACAACACATCCTATGGATGTATTACGCACAGCGTGTTCTTTGTTAGGGACATTAGAACCTGAATCAGCACATTATTCACAACAAGAAATTGCAGATCGTTTAATTGCTTCTGTGCCAAGCATGTTACTGTATTGGTATCATTTTCATCGCGATGGAAAACGAATTCAAACCGGTTCAAATCAGCCTACAATTGCAGGCCATTTTTTACAATTATTAAATCCAGAAAAAATGGATGAAACATTTCGTCGTGCAATTGATATTTCACTCATTCTTTATGCTGAACATGAATTTAATGCATCGACTTTTGCAGCACGCGTTACTACCTCCACTGAATCTGATTTTTATTCTGCGATTGTCAGTGGCATTGGCACATTGCGCGGACCACTGCACGGTGGTGCGAATGAAGCTGCAATGGATTTAATTCAATTATTTAAAACGCCGGAAGAAGCAGAAAAAGGCATACATGAAATGCTTAATAAAAAAATGAAAATTATGGGATTTGGTCATCGCGTTTATAAAATTTCTGATCCGCGTTCAGATATTATTAAAACATGGTCAAAAAAATTATCTGAAAAAACGAATGATAAATCTTTATTTAAAATTTCAGAAAAAATTGAAAATGTGATGCGAAGCGAAAAAAAATTATTTCCTAATTTAGATTTTTACAGCGCAACAACCTATCATTTTTGTGGAATTCCAACCGCTATGTTTACACCACTTTTTGTGATGGCGCGTTTATCGGGTTGGAGTTCACACATTATCGAACAACGAAAAGATAATCGTTTAATTCGTCCTGATGCAAATTATGTAGGCCCTGCTCCGCGTCCTTATGTTCCTTTAGATTTACGAGATTAAATAATGAATGCGCGTCCACCCTTTGATAATGAATTATTAATGATCGCAGATTATGTTGAAAATTATTATGTCGAAAGTGAGCTTGCATTTTCAACGGCACGTTATTGTTTAATGGATGCATTAGGCTGCGCAATACTCGCGTTAAATTATCCTGAATGTAAAAAATTATTAGGCCCTGTTGTGCCAGGAACAATTGTTCCAAATGGTGCACGCGTGCCAGGAACAAATTTTGAATTAGATCCGATTCGTGCAGCATTTAATATTGGAACTTTAATTCGTTGGTTAGATTTTAATGACACGTGGCTCGCAGCTGAATGGGGACATCCTTCTGATAATTTAGGTGCGATTTTATCTGTCGCAGATTATTTAAATCGCACAGGTCATTCTATTACGATGAAAGATGTTTTAATTGCAATGATTAAAGCGTATGAAATTCAAGGCGTGCTCGCATTAGAAAATAGTTTTAATCGTGTGGGATTAGATCATGTTGTGTTAGTCAAAGTGGCTTCTGCAGCTGTGGTAAGTTTTTTATTGGGTGGAAAAAAAGAAGAAATTGCCAATACACTTTCACATGCGTGGATTGATGGACAAAGTTTGCGAACCTATCGTCACGCACCGAATACCGGTCCACGAAAATCATGGGCAGCCGGTGATGCAACGAGTCGCGCTGTACAACTTGCATGGTTTATCATGCAAGGTGAAATGGGTTACCCCAGTGCGCTCACAGCTAAAAAATGGGGATTTTATGATGTTTTATTTGGTGGAAATAATTTTAGTCTTACTCGCTCTTTTGAAAGTTACGTGATTGAAAATATTTTATTTAAAATTTCTTATCCAGCTGAATTTCACGCACAAACCGCTGTTGAAGCCGCTGTGATTTTACACGAACAAATTAAAAATAAATTCAATCAAATTGAAAAAATTATTTTAACGACTCATGAATCTGCCATTCGCATCATCAGTAAAACAGGGCCATTACATAATCCTGCTGATCGCGATCATTGTTTGCAATACATGGTTGCTGTTGCATTATTGCGTGGAGATTTAAAAGCAGATGATTATGAAAATAAAAATGCAGCTGATTCAGCGATCGATTTTTTACGCGAAAAAATGATTGTAGAAGAAGACAAATCTTTCAGCCGTGATTATTTAGATTCGAATAAACGCTCGATTACAAATGCCATTCAAATTTATTTTAAAGATGGTAGCTGTACCGATAAAATAATGGTGGAATATCCATTAGGTCATGCACGTCGACGAAATGAAGCCATTCCATTATTAAAAAATAAATTTGAAAAAAATATGTCGACATTTTTTTCTTCAGACAAAATAGAAAAATTTATTTCACTGTTTGCGGATTTGAATCAATTAGAAAAAATGCCGGTGAAAGATTTTATGCAGTTGTTTATATAACATCTGTCATGCCAGCATGCTTTTAGCTGGCATCCAGTGCCTTCATTAAAAGTTGGATGCTACCCCTCTCGCAAAAAGCGCTCGGCTGGCATGACACCCATATTATCGTTTAATCATTCCCCACGGACCCATTCCAGTAATCTGCACAATCGTTTCTTCTTTCGTGTAAGAAGCATGCATCATTTTTGCAGGTATCATAATGAAATCGCCTGATTTTAAGCTAATTTCAGCAGGAAGATTTTTATCATTCAATTTAAAAATAATATTCCCCGAAATAACTGTTTCAGCTTCATTAATCGGATGCGCATGCGCAGGAATTTCATAATTAGCAGGTAATTTAATTCGTGCAACAAACGCTTCACGCTTTTCAGGATTACCCGAAAGAATAGCTACTTTCGCACCTGCAGGTAAATTATTTACATCTTTCCAAATTAATTCTGCATCATTATTCATGATGACAGGTTTTGCTGCATAAGAAATAGTTGTCATCATGACTAACGCAGCAAAAACAGCTAACACAACTTTATTAATAGTACGCATAGTTTCTCCCTAGTTTAAAAAAAATTATAATTTAGATCGAATTTCAGGTTTCACTGCATCCATTGGATTTTGATCTGGAGGTGAAGCTGCACCTGCCAACAATGGATTACCTTCCACTGACTGAAACAAAACAAATTTAGAATCTGAAAGATACCATTTCTTAGATTTCTTTAGCAATGTTTCAATTTCGTCTCTGTGTTCATTTAATTTTGGCGCTGGATTTAAATACGTTTTTTTACCATCCGGTCGCGCAATCATTTGAGTGCCATCATTTGCTTGTTGAAATAAATGTTCTGCAAAAGGTTCAGCATACGCTTCAGGAATTGAATTAACAGGTGCATGTGTCGTCCCTGCTCGCTCTAATTTTTCTATCCAAAAATCACGCGGTTGAGTTGCAAGAATTTCTTTAACTGCTTTATCAAGAAGTCCATTACTTTTTAAACGCGATTCATTCGTAGGATATTTTTCAGCTAAATCAGGTCGCTTAATTACTTGTTCACAAAAAATTTGAAAACTTTTATCTGTTAACGTTGCAATTGCGATACCTTTTTTATCATCCTTCGCATTTAAAAAATCAAAAATTTTTACATATTCATCGCTATTCCAATTTCTTTGTCTAACAGGTCTTCCCATACGCATTGCTAAATATTGTTCTGGCAAAAGATTCGCTGCCATGTGTGCAAGCGTGATATGAACAGGGATCACTTTTTTAACTTCATCTTCAATCGGAATTCCACGTAACATTTGTATTAAACGCGATTGTATTGCGATCACTGCCCAAAGTGCCGCAGTAAAATCTAATACTGGAAAGCCTACTTTTAATGGCTGATCTGCTGTAGGGCCATTCACTGATGCAACACCTGTTGCTGCTTGCACAGTCACATCACTTCCTGATTTCCATTCACTAACACCAGGATATCCCGAAATAGCACAATAAATAACACGATAAGGTTTATTCGGATCGTCTAAAAATTTTTTTAATTCTAAATCATTCACACGTGCAACTTTGCTGCGATTATCAATAATAATTCGCGCTTCTCGCAATACGTGAGGATAAAGAGGATCATTTTTTAAATCCATTGCAATACTTTTTTTACCTGCATTAAATGTTGTAAAACATTCAGGCGTTAAATATCGTCTAGCAGGATCACCTATCGGTGGTTCAATATTAATTCCTAACGCGCCCTCAGAAACAAGTGTTGCCATTGCAGAAGGTCCTGCAATATGTTCAGTAATTCCTACAACAGAAACACCTATTAAAGCCCCTTTGTAATACGGCATCCGTCCTAATATTTCCGCATAAGAATAGGATAAACGTGATGCTGCTAAATCAACTAATTCAAATCCCATAAAATAATCCTCACACTCTGTATTTATTTAAAAAACGAATAATAAACTATTTTTACTTTTTCACTAGGGTATTGCGTACCTTTCTTCAATATAGCTCACAACACCCTCTTGACAATATCTTTCAATTCACTATACTGACTGACGGTCAGTCTATTTCGGGAAAAACCCCATGTCAACAAAAAGAGTTATAAAGCACCCTGATGTCAGAAAGCTTGAAATTACGCGAGCTGCAGAAATTTTATTTAGGAAAAAAGGTTACGCAGCCACTTCTGTTGAATCCATTATCCAAAAAGCAGGCATTGCAAAAGGCACTTTTTATTATTATTTCAAAACTAAGCAAGATATTTTAAAAAATTTAGTCGAGCAAATCGCAACGAATATGGAAACTTATTTCATTAGCGTCATTGAAGATAATCATTTATCCGCTATTCAAAAATTAAAAAAATTATTACGTTCTCCTGAGAAAAAAGAAAAAATAAATCCATCTGTCATGAAAATAATTCACCGCCCTGAAAATCGAGAATTACAAGAAGAACTCAATATCATAGCCATTAAAGTGATTGCTCCACTTCTCGCAAAAGTATTTCAACAAGGTAAAAAAGAAGGCGTGTTTAATAACACCGTCTCCGTTGAAAGCATGCAGCTCATTCTTGCAGGTTCACAATTTGTTTTGGATTCAGGCCTTTTTCATTGGTCATCCGAACAACGAAAAAAATTTTTAAAAGAGTTACAGAGAATGACAGAACAGATCGCGGGCGCGAAACCCAACACACTTTCTTTCATTTCTTCCGAATAACATTATTAATTAATAGGAGTCAGCTATGAATAAATCCATACAATCTGAATCAGAAAAAACTTCACTTAGCAAAAAATACCTTAAAGTATTAGTAAAAGAAGGAGAGAATGTTAAAGTCAACGTGAATATCCCTCTTGCACTGGCTGAAATAGGATTAAAACTAATACCCAAAGAAAATTTTAAAATAAAGGGACAAGAAATTAATATTGCTGAGATAATTGATTTAATAAAAGCAGGCAACAGTGATCAACTGATCGATATCGACACTCAAGAGAATGGAAAAGAAATCAAAATAAAAATTTATGTGGAATAAAAAAATGCCCAATCAATCTGACCCAATTTACTGCCCTGAAAATGTTTTACTGTTTGAAACACTTTACGGAAAAAATTTAATTTCATTAGGTGGAACAGATGCTATTGAAAATTTATTTTCAGATTATGAAATAAAAAAATTAACTGCGATGGATTTAGGTTTTGGTTTAGGCGGCGTCGCTTATTATTTATCTGAAAAATACGATATGAAAATTTACGGCGTTGAAGTTCCGCAATGGATGGCAGAATATGCAACGCAACATGCCCCACCGCATCTTCAACAGCAATTAATATTTTCTACCTATGATGAAGCAGGTTTAATTCCGTTTGATTCGAATAGTTTTGATATTGTTTATAGTAAAGGTGTTTTAAATCATGTGAAAAATAAATTACCTGTATTTCAGGAAGTAAAACGTTTACTGAAACCGAATGGGTTGTTTATTATTGCTGATTGGATTTTTCCGTTAAGTGAAATAAATAATTCAGATCCTCTTGTGCGCGAAACAAAAGAATCTTATGAAAAAGTTTTAAGGGAATCTGGATTCAATGAAATTATATTTCGCGATGATAGCGTTCATTTTATTCGCTATGCTGAAAATTTTATAAAAAATCTAATCGCGAATAAAAAGTTAATCGAAGAAAATTATGGCGAAGAAATTTTCAATATGATATTAAAACAGCATCAAGAATTATTAGTTAATATGAGCAACAAAAATAAATTTGCTGTGAGGATCATTGCTAAAACAAAGGAATAATATGAAAGAATTACTGACGTTTATTGAAAACTTACCATCCACAACTATCAAAATAAAAAATCACCCCTATCAAGTGAGTATGGATGGAACAGGAAATATTCCCATGATCAGCCTTGGCGTGGGCAGTCATATGCAGATGACACTTTCTCCTCAATTAAAAAAATTAGTAAAAATTTATTCGAGTGATCTTTATTGGATTGCTTCAGAACGACTCGCACATCCCAACCAACTCATTATGAATGATTTAATTGACGATTCGATCAGTATGATTTCGCAATTAAATCTTAAAAAACCTCTACTGATTGGCTTTTCATGCTATGGCATTCTTGCTTTAGAAGTTGCAAAAAAACTTAATTCTGAAATCAGCGGTGTCGTTTTAGTTTCAACTCCTCCTAAATGGAATGATGATGTGATTTCATTTGCACAATCTTATTTTAACAAACACGCCTCCCCTGAACGAAAATTAAATGACACGCAACGTAAAGAACATTTTTCTAAAATTAGAAAACCTAATGAATCGATTGTTTCTGTAAATGCGTATGAAGCTGATGCAGCACGCTATTGGAAAAACTTTAATATTAGCCGAGAATTTCTTGATTTATTATGGCATGGAATTAATGCTGATGATGAAATGATGAATCATTTTTTTGGAACGCTTCTTCCTGCGCATGATTTAAAAAAAGATTTAGAAAAAATAACCGTTCCTGTGATTCATCTTGCAGGACAATGTGACTTTGATAGTGTGCCTTTAATTTTATGGGAATCTTTTCCTAAACCAAAAAATTTTACTGTGATTGATTGTGGAGAAACAGGACATTGGCCTAATCTCGAGAATCCTGTTTTTTTTGATACCGCACTTAAACAATGGTTAACACAAAATATCTAAACAGGAACAACAAAATTTAATTCAGCAACATTATTTTCAACAACCGGTTGATTATTTTCTTGTGCTTGCGTTCTATGAAATAACGTTGAACAGCATTGTGTGAGCACATATTCTGATAAATTAAAAAGAATTTTAATTCCTATAATAGCAACCATCCCCGACGTTGCTACTGTAATGATATCCAGAGGGTCACTCATTGGATGAGGAAAATCCTTAAATGAGACACAAAACATTGATACGATACTCCCTAAAAAAATTGCAATTCCTTTTGCATGAGAATTATCCTGTTGCTGACAAAGAAGCCATGCTGGAATCAAACAAAACATTACAACAAAAAATAATATTTCTGCTGCAAGGATAAAAAAAATAAATTCTTTCATAGTCTCAGTAAATAAATAACGTATGGAGTTAGAAAAAATAAAATTAGAAACAGAAAATTCCGCACAAGCAGACACTTCTCTCAGATTGATTGGACATGAATGATTATCTGCAGATAATAATGAAAGCATCTTTAACCCTCTTCTTAAAAACTTCATTATAATAATCAGCAAATGAAACGATTAGGGCATAAAATACCCTACTTACGATTTTTATAAAAAATGTGGTAAAATGCCCTTCTTTATAAAATGAATTCACATCATCATGAGCCGCTTAAAAAATATATTAAATTTAAGTCACGAATTAATACTTCAGCCATTTAATAATGGATTAATGCTCGTGGATCCTCAAAAACATTCCGCACAACCTAATCCGTGCAGTTTAGGGTCTCTTCAAAAAAAACATTTTCATGCCTATATTTACGACATGAATCACCAATTTTGCTTTGTGAACGAAAATTTTTTTAAATCAGGAAGAGTGCTATCTAATAAATGCATAGTGAATAAAAATTTAAAGAAAATCTTTCCCAATGAAGGGGAAATGTTAACTCAAAATAACAATACAGTACTTACACACCACCAAGCAAAAATGTTTGATGAAACTATTTTATCTGAAAAACATCAACTTCAACCTTTCTTTTCATTAAAAATCCCTCTCTACAAAGACAATCATTTAGCGGGGGTTTTTGGATTTTCATTATTATTAGGCGAAACTTCTTTAGCGAATACATTACAAGAAATTACTCATCTCGGACTATTGAATAGTTTTTTAAAAAATTCTGAAAATAATTATTTTAAAAAATTAACTTATGGTAATAAATTTGAAAAAATATTTTTAACAGAAAGACAATCACAAATATTACACCTTACTATTCGAGGAAAATCGTCTAAAGAAATTGCCAAGCAAATCGGCCTTTCCTATCGAACTGTTCAACATTATTTAGATACTATTAAAATGAAATTTAATGTTTCTTCTAAATCTGAGTTGATCAGCAAAGTTCTTGATGAATGGAATCAATAATTTTTTTAAAAAACTAAGAAACGTAAATTTCGATTCTTTCTTTTCCCTTCCCAGGATTGACTCGTTTCAATTTTATTTTTCCAATTTCTCCCGTACGTTTTAAATGTGTTCCACCACGCAGAACTTTAAAAAAAATCCCACCCAATTTCTTAGATGGGATTTAAAATAATTTCCTTATTTTAGTTTCGCTGCACGCTCTGGTGCGGATGTTTTTTTATTTTCCGGAGGGACAACAGCCTTAAGTTCATAATATCCATAACTTCCAAAGGGCCTCCAACGCTGCTCGACTACTTTTCCTGGATTTGCAACAAGGAGATCTCTTGTGCGATGCTTTCGATCTTGTTCACCGAGATAAGTTAATCCTGCATACAACCCAAGCATTCCCGCCCAAGCTGAAACGTTCTTTGCAGTTTCTAATTTAGATTTAAAAAATCTACTATAACTCATGATAAAATCCTCCAAATAAAATTTATAAAATAATAAACTCAATCGTTTTAAATTAAAAATACGATTAGTAAATCTAGATAAAATCAATGTGTAAGAAATGTGATGGCAGAGTATTGGTCGGTTTAGCGACCAATATTGAAGGAAATAATAGAAGAAAATAAACGACAAAAAACGCTCTTTCCTTTCTCAGAAAGAAGTGAGGTAAAACTTAAATTAGCATTATAATTTTTCATATCGGGTAGTTTAGCATTATTTTTATTTTTTGTAAAACATATCGTCTCTACTGATACACTTTTAAATTAAAGTCTTCTTCAACTGTTGGGGCAACAAAATTTATTTTTCATTTAAAAACTCTTCCAATTCATAACACGTATGAAGTGCGAAAGGCATCAGCGATATGATTGCGGTAGTCTTTTCGCTCCATAAGTCTCCATGAAAATTGAAAGTCTTACTTACAATTTTCATGGAAAGACACTTAATACACCTCGTTGCCATCTTACATAGACTCGACCTACCCATTTGTCCCCACAAATTTTAATGGTACAATGCGCATCCTTAATAAATTTCTTTTTTAAATGTTCACTACCTATCTAGCTAAAACACTTGCTGCAACCATTGCTCTTTTCATCATAGGAGCTGGTACAATTTCAACCTATTGGAATGAAATGACCTTGTATGATCATTATCGATCATTAATAGAAATTAAAAATAATGTTAGTCAAAAAAATGATTTGAATATTATTTATTATTATGGGTATGCCACTACGAAAGAAATTTTACAGGATACATCATTTGAAATTGAAGAAAATGCATTAAAACTTACGCGTGAAGTTGAAATGTATCAATGGGAAGAAGATTTAACTAGAGCGAAAAATCGCCACATAAAAACTTGGTCAAATAAAATTATTAATAGCGAATTATTCAGTGATAATTCCTATTCAACCTATTCAAATCCCAATTATATGTATGTATTTCCACAAACAATTGTTTCAAAAAATGTCACATTCGATAATTACAAATTATCACCAGAAATAATAAAAAAAATTCCAAACCAAATACTCATCACGTTTTCTGATGACCAAATCAAACACTTAAATAATAAATCCAAATTGAAAATTCAAATCAATGGCGAAAAATTATTTTTTGGTGAAAATCCGCAAACTCCAAATATCGGTGATTTGAGAGTGAGATTATACAAAACAAATCCTCAATACATCAGTGTCATCGCCCAAAAAAATGGGAATCTATTACAACCTTATCAGGCATCAACAGGCGAATCTGTAGTACTAATTGAATCCGGCAGGGTATCCATAAATGAATTAATCGATCATGCCGTTATAAAAAATAACCTTGATAGCTGGAAATACCGATTAATTATTTTATTAGTGATGTGTTTTGGCGCATTAACATTTTATTCAGTTCAATCTCGAACAAAAATAATCAGCAGGGCTATCAAAACAGGCACATTATTATGGCTGATAGCTACTGTGATTATTTTTATAATGTTAAGATATTTTTAAGTTCAATATTAAAATAAGAATATCAAAAAATCATTTTCCTGCCAAAAATAAGGCGCTCCTATTACTGCACTACTTTTTGAATTCCTTCATTAATAATTTGCCCCGGATTCACATTTTGAATTTGTGATTTTATTGTTTGAAGTCCTGGCTGCACTTGATTATTTAACCATGCCACTGCGGGTTGGAATTGAAGAACAATTTGAGAACTTGTCCAGAAATTTTGACTCGCTATCGGTGATAATTGCACAAGGAAAATCACAACTGTCACTGTTAAAAGACCACGAATTAAGCCAAATCCTGCGCCTAATAAACGATTAATAATTCCAATACCCATCGTATCAACAATACTTGAAACAAAATAATTAATGAGTGATCCCACCATCATCGTACCTACAAATAATGCAAGGAAACTCATTCCAAGCGATAACATTGAAACGCCTTGCGCAGCGGTCACACCGCCGACACTACCCGACATGGAAGACACTGCAGATTGAACTTGTTGGGAACTGGTAAATGCACTCGCTAATTGATGAGAAAACATACACGCCACCATCACTGCGGCAACCCACGTTATTACTGAAATCAATTCTCGAACAAAACCGCGTTTTAAGCCTGCTAAAATAGATAAAAATAAGATAGCTAATAAAATATAATCGACCCAGTTTAAATTTTCCATGATGCATGTGTCCTTAGTTATTTAGAGAATTGTAACCCAATTATCAACGGGTTAACGATACGAATCAAGTCACATTATTTAAGAGTTTCTTAAGGTTACATTGTTATAATTGACACTATAATTATAGATAAAATTTAAAAACGAGAGAGTGGAGATTAAAATTATTATGCACGCACATGCACCTTTACACGTACAACCTAAAAGCACTACAGCTACCACTGGCGAAAAAGAAATTCCTAAAATTTTACGGCATGATCCAGAAAAAATAGGTGATTATTACATTTTGCCCGCGAATTTAGCGAATACCGCTTGCAAGACAAATGATACACCCGAGTTAATGCATCGACGCATTGTGAACAAATACAATATGGCAAGCCATTACACTTTAGAAAAAATATCAGGCGAAGGTATTAATACAATTTATAAATTAAAAGGACAAGCTAATCTAACAGATATCGATATTCCCACTATTACAAATGACAACACGCCCTATCATTACGTCATCATTATTGATACAGATAAAAAACCTAAATTACGTATCGGCAGAAAACATCATTATCATCTGACCGATAGACTCCGTCATTACGTAGCTGCAGCAGGTGATATTGAATTTAAAGATGGAAAAATTTCAGCGATCACAGATCGATCAGGTTGTTATAGCATTGCAGGAATAGATGATTTAACAGCTATTTGAATATCAGCAATCCAGCATGTGCGCATTAATTGAAGTAGGATTACCGAAAGAACTTTTAACCAATTTTAAAAAATTTACCGATCCTACTGTTATTTCTAATTCGAAAATTTCAGCTATTCCTACAGGAAAATCTTCTACAATTGGTTTATTAGGTAGCGTTAAAATAGTTCCTATTATTCCGGGTGATCCTACAAATAGTGCTCAACCTAATTTTCAACCCTGCTGTGTGATTTTATAAAATTATTTCTGAATAATTTTCTTTGGATTATCTGAAAATACTGCGTCGACACCCCACGAAAATAATTCTTTCGCGCGCGCAGCATCATTCACGGTATACGCTAATAAAATAAAATTATTTTTTTTAATTTCTTCCGCTTTTTCTCGCGTTAAAATCTCATGATCAATATCGACTGAAATACAATCGAGCTCGTCACACACCATTTTCCAACCCGCATTCCATCCATCCATTAAATAGCCCATCAAAATTTCTTTTGAATACTCGCGCACATAACGCAACACGTCGAGAGAAAAACTTGAAACGAAAAAAGGATTTTTTATATTTTTATTTTTTAATAGATGTAACACGCGCTTCACTGTCTCTTCTTCTTGTCCAACAAAAGGCTTTATTTCTATATTAATTGATAAAGTTAATTCGTTTGCAAGTTCTAATACTTGCTCTAATGTCGGAATGCGCTCATGTGAAAAATGTGAATTAAACCAAGATCCCGCATCTAATTTTTTTAATTCTTCATAAGAAAAATCATGCACAAATCCTTTTCCATTCGTAGTCCGTTCTAATGTTGCATCGTGAATAACAACCACTTCACCACACGCAGCTAACATCACATCAAATTCAATCCAATTAATTCCTGCTGTTTTTGCTTGCCGAAATGCAGCTAACGTATTTTCGGGTGCAGCAACACTTAAACCACGATGTGCAATAACAGGAGGATTAAAGATAAACATCGCTTAAATGAATTCCTATGACACCTAACACAATTAATAAAAGTGAAATGATTTTTTTCATCGTCATTTTTTCATGAAAACCAATCACACCGACCATGGCAACTAAAATCGTTCCTACCCCTGACCATACTGCATAAACAACACTCAAATGAATTCCCGCCAGTGCTAATGTCAACGCAAAAAATGAAATCGCATAAAATAAAAAAAGTGCAACACAGGGTTTCCATTTTTTTAATCCATGTGAAAGTTTCATCGAAATGGTGCCTAATACACCAAAAAAAATAGCAACCCACAAATAGAGCCAATAATAATTCACGCGTGCATCCCCACCACTCCGATAATAATTAAAATGAGTGAAATTGATTTAATAAACGTGAAAGGCTCATAAAAAAATAAAATTCCAATGAGTGCAACTAACAATGTGCCTAATCCTGACCACACTGCATAAGCAAATCCAAGTTCAAGCCGTTTGAGTGATAAGCTAAGAAAAATAAAAGATAAGCTGTAAAATATGAAAATTAAAACAGACGGTGTTAATCGCGAAAATCCATCAGAAAGTTTCATCGATGTTGTGCCTGCAACTTCTAAAAGAATTGCAAGCAACAAATAAAATCCTGTTATGAATGTTGCGGTATTAATAAGAGCCACTCCTAAATAGTAGAAAAATCATACCAGTTTATATACAACAATACAAAAAAAGTCTGATAGAATACGCTCTTTTTGAAAATAAACTCTCATGAACATATCCAGCTCATTACAAATTCTTATTCCTTCACCAGGACAATCCTGTTCATGGAATCCTCTTCACGGCGCAAGCACAGGGCTTGCATTAAGCACGTTAGATAAAAATCCGTTGTTAATTATTACAGGCACTGCAGCTGAAGCAGAACGTCTCAGCAATGAAATTCATTTTTTTAGAAATAATGCGAACATCATTCATTTTCCTGATTGGGAAACATTACCGTATGATCATTTTTCACCGCATCAAGATTTAATTTCTGAACGTTTAACGGCACTCAATCAAATTCCATTGTGCAAAGATGCCGTGATCATTACGCAAATTTCTACACTGATGCAGCGTATTGCTCCACGCGATTATTTAGACGGTCAAACATTTTTATTAAAACAACATGACAAAATTAATATTGATGCATTACGAAACAAGCTAGAAAAATCAGGTTATCATTGCGTTACACAAGTGCGTGAACACGGTGAATTTGCAGTCAGAGGATCGATTCTCGATCTTTATCCGATGGGCAGTGCACTTCCTTTTCGCATTGATTTATTTGATGAAGAAATTGATTCACTCCGTACTTTTTTTCCTGATTCACAACGCACACATGAAAAAATAAATGAAATAAAATTATTACCCGCAAAAGAATTTCCACTGACCGAAGAAGCGATCGAATATTTTCGACAACGTTGGCGCGAACAATTTAGCGGTAATCCAATGAATTGCTCTTTATATCATGATATCAGTGAAGGTATTTGTTCTCCGGGAATTGAATATTATCTTCCTTTCTTTTTTGAAAAAACCCAGACACTCTTTGATTACTTACCTAAAAATATTTTAATTGCAATGCTGCCTGATGTTATAAAAAAATCGCGTGAATTCTGGCATGAAATACAAACACGTTATGAACAATATCGTTATGATAAAGAACGCCCTCTTCTTTCACCTGAACAAGTTTTTATTTCGCCCGATGAAATCACACAACAACTTCAATCGCATTCACGCATTTTAATTCAATCCGATCAGCAAAAAAGTGAAACGTTTTATATTGATCACAAAGCAACGCGACCTCTCAGTGCATTAGAAGATTTTTTAAAACAAAATAAAAATCGTATTTTATTTTGTGCAGAATCAGCAGGTCGAAAAGAAATGTTATTGAATTTATTAAATCGTATTTCACTTCAACCTAAATCCTATGCCACTTGGCAAGAATTTATTTCAGATGAAAATCCATTTGGAATAACGATTGCACCACTCGAAGAAGGACTTTCATTCACAGAACCTGCGATCACACTCATTACAGAATCACAATTATTTGGAAAACGAGTTACACAAAAATCATCGAGAAAAACAGCCTCGCAAGACCCTGAACTCATCATTCGAAATTTAACTGAACTCGCCATCAACGCACCAATCGTTCATCTTGATCACGGTGTCGGTCGTTATTTGGGATTACAAACATTAGCTGTTAATGATGTTGAAGCAGAATTTTTAATGTTGGAATATTTAGGTGGCGATAAACTTTATGTTCCCGTTTCATCATTACATTTAATTAGTCGTTACAGTGGAACCGACCCTGAACACGCACCGCTTCATAAACTGGGCACATCGCATTGGGAAAAAGCAAAACAAAAAGCAGCTGAACAAGTCCGCGATGTCGCTGCAGAATTATTAGAAATTTATGCGAAACGTGCAGCACAACCTGGGCTTTCTTTTCCACCACCGAATGAAGATTATCTTGCATTTGCAGATGCATTTCCTTTTGAAGAAACACATGATCAACAACGCGCAATCAACGATGTGGTTTCAGATATGCAGCAAGATAAACCGATGGATAGATTAATTTGTGGTGATGTTGGATTTGGAAAAACAGAAGTCGCAATGCGTGCTGCCTTTTTAGCTGCACAAAATAACAAACAAATAGCGGTATTGGTTCCCACCACATTATTAGCAGAACAGCATTTAAAAAACTTTCGTGATCGATTTGCAGACTGGCCCATTAAAATAGAATCATTATCACGTTTTAAATCAACAAAAGAACAGAAAAAAATTCTCGAGGAAATTACAGAAGGAAAAGTAGACATTGTCATTGGCACACATAAATTATTACAAAAAGATATTGCATTTAAATCGCTGGGATTATTAGTGATTGATGAAGAACATCGATTTGGTGTGCATCAAAAAGAAAAAATAAAATCATTGCGCTCAACCGTTGATATTTTAACGATGACAGCAACACCGATTCCACGCACACTCAATATGGCATTTTCTGGAATACGTGATTTATCGTTAATTGCAACACCACCCGCGCGTCGACTCTCCATTAAAACATTTGTGCATGAAACACAACAATCACTCATTCAGGAAGCCATCGTGCGTGAAATTATGCGCGGCGGACAAGTTTATTTTTTACATAATGATGTTGCATCGATTGAAAAAATAGCGCGCGATCTTGAAAAAATTACAGCTGAAGCACGCGTTGGCGTTGCGCACGGACAAATGCATGAACGTAATTTAGAACAAGTGATGTCGGATTTTTATCACAGACGATTTAATGTGTTAGTGTGCACGACGATTATTGAAAGTGGAATTGATGTGCCTTCTGCGAATACGATTATTATTAATCGTGCAGATAAATTTGGTATTGCACAGCTGCATCAATTACGCGGACGTGTCGGACGTTCACATCACCAAGCCTATGCGTATTTATTAATTCCTTCTCTTAAAACACTCACGCCCGATGCGAAAAAAAGATTAGACGCGATTGCATCACTCGAAGAGTTAGGAATTGGTTTTACTCTTGCAACACATGATTTAGAAATTCGCGGCGCGGGTGAATTACTCGGTGATGAACAAAGTGGAAATATGCAAGAAATTGGTTTCACGCTTTACATGGATTTATTATCTCGCGCAGTGGATGCATTAAAATCGGGAAAAACAGCATTAGATTTATCACTTCCCACCCTAACAGAAATTAATTTACAAATTCCTGCATTGATTCCCGAAAATTATTTAGGTGATGCGCAATTACGATTACAACTTTATAAACGTATTGCAGCAGCAACCACTTCTGCTGAATTAGATGATATTCAAATTGAAATGATTGATCGATTTGGATTACTGACTCCACCGATTAAAAATTTATTTTCTCTCACAGCACTCAAACAAAAAACACAATCGTTAGGAATTAAAAAAATTGATGCGAATGCGAGTGGTGGAAAAATTGAATTTGCAGATAAACCGCATGTTGATCCTTTGCGTATTATTCAGCTAATTCAAAATGAGCCGAAACGTTTTCAGCTAAAAGGACCGACGCAGTTGAAATTTACTTTACCCGCACACGAAGCAAACGAGAGAATCAGCTGCATAGAAAAAATAATTCAGCTGTTATCGTAATTTTTTTTGTCATACCAACCGAGCGTTTTTTGCGAGAGGTGGCATCCAGTGACTTATTTCTGATTTTAATTTTGCATCCCCTCATAATTTATTTTTTGATTTTGCTTCCACGAAAAAATATCCGAGGGGTGGTGCCGTGTGGTACCCCTGTTTTTTTTGCGCGTGTCTTTATCCGCGCAAAAAACAACAGGGGACCACACGGCGACAGGACCCCGAGGCCGTGATCTCAACAAAGCAAAATCAAAACCCATTAACACAAACACATGACAAAAAAGCGCGAAATTCTGCTATACTCTGCGCCCTATGAATACAACAAAACTCTGGACACCTCTCTCACTTCTTTTATTACTCGGATTCATCTGGGGAACCGGTTATTCCATCGCACGATTTGCAATGACGCATGACGTGCCTCCTTTAGGTTACAGTTTTTGGCAATCCCTCGGCCCTGCTTTATTAATTGGTTTTTTTGCATGGAAAAAAAAATCACCTTCTATTTTGACACTTGAAAAAAAGCCTTTTCATTACTTTTTTGTTTGCGGACTCACCGGCATTGCCATTCCTAATACAGCCATGTATTTTGCTGCACCGCATTTACCCGCAGGATTATTAGCTGTCATTGTGAATACCGTTCCTGTCATGGCATATCCACTCGCATTATTTTTGCGCGCAGAATCATTTCATTGGATGCGCATCACAGGAATTTTATTTGCCATTTTAGGTTTATTATTGATTACGATTCCTCAAACAAGTTTGCCTTCTGCAGCCAGTATTCCTTGGGTATTTGTTTCTTTAATCACACCCTTTTGTTTTGCATTTTGTTCTGTTTATATTGCGCGATACCGTCCCGCAAACAGTGATTCATTATCACTTGCAGCAGGAACACTCATTGCATCAAGTGCTATTTTAATTCCGATTGTGATTGCAACAAAAAATTTCTATTCATTTCATTTTCCACTCACCACACAAGATAACGTTATTTTGCTTGAAATTATTTTATCGAGTGTCGGTTATCTTTTATTTTTTCAATTATTAAAAATTGCGGGCCCTGTTTATTACAGCCTTGTGGATGGCATTGTTGCACTCACAGGATTATTTTGGGGATACATTGTGTTTCACGAAAAATTAAATGAATGGACTGCGCTTGCTGTACTCTGCATTTTATTTGCTTTATTTCTAGTAACAAAACGACAACAAGCTATGATAGAATCTCACGCATGACGAAAGGATAAGTCTATGTTAAAAAAATTCTTACCCAAACAAAATGGATTCTTTGAGCACTTCCAAAAAACAGCTGATTTAATCGTGATTGCTACACATCAATTTCATGAGATGATGAAAAACCTTCATCAACAACAAGATTACGTCGATAAAATTGCATCACTCGAAGAAGAAGCTGATAAAATTGCACATCGCACATTTGAATTATTACACAAAACATTTATCACACCATTTGATCGCCATGATATTCACAGCCTCACAAGTAGTTTAGATGACATTCTTGATTTACTGAATCGTTGCGCACAACGTTTTCCTTTTTATGATTTAAAAAATGTTCCGCATGAAATTATTCATCTCTCTGAATTATGCGAGCAAGCAGGAGAACAATTAAAAGAAGCTGTATATCGTTTACATTCTTTAAAAAAAGCAGATGAAATTTTTCACTTCTGCAATCAACTCGATCATATTGAACGTGAAGCACATCAAGCGGTGCTGTCGGGTGAAAAGAATTTATTTTTACACGAAAATCATTTCAAACAATTTTTTAAACTCAAAGAAATTTATGCAAAAACAAAATTAGTAATTAACAGCTGTCAAGATTGCGGAAATATTATTAAAGGAATTATTTTGGAGTATTCCTAAGGTGACACTCGTCATACTTTCAATTGCACTCGCATTGATATTTGATTTTTTAAATGGATTTCATGATGCAGCCAATGCCATTGCAACGATTGTTTCAACACGCGTATTAAAACCACATTGGGCTGTATTATGGGCTGCTTTTTTTAATTTCGTTGCATTTTTATTTTTTGGTGTAACCGTTGCAAGCACGATTGGAACAGGACTCATCACACCTGACATTGTCACAGTCCCTATGATTTTTTGTGCGCTGTGTGGTGCGATTTTTTGGAATATTTTTACGTGGTACATTGGAATTCCTTCCAGTTCATCGCACGCACTCATCGGGGGATTACTCGGTGCAGCAATCGCAAAAGCAGGATTTGCACCTTTAAAATGGATAGGCATTAGTAAGGTTCTTTTTGCAATTGTGTTATCTCCTTTGATCGGAATTATTTTGGGTTCTGTTTTAATGTTAATCGTTGCACGCATTTTTTTCTTTCAAACACCTTATCGAATTGATCGTTGGTTTCGACAATTACAATTAATTTCGTCTGCATTAATTAGCTTAGGGCACGGTGGAAATGATGCACAAAAAACAATGGGAATTATTGCGATTTTATTATTTTCTGCAGGATTATTAGGAAAACATTTTTATATTCCATTTTGGGTCGTGGTGAGTTGTTATTTTGTCATTGCATTAGGAACATTTTTTGGTGGCTGGCGAATTGTTAAAACCATGGGAATGAAAATTACAAAATTAAAACCGATCGAAGGATTTTGCGCAGAAACATCAAGTGCATTTACTTTATTTCTTGCTACTGCGTTAGGCATTCCTGTTTCTACCACACACACAATTACCGGCGCAATTGTCGGTGTTGGATTTTTTCACGGTGCTTCTGCTGTTCGATGGGGTGTTGCACGAAGGATTGTGTGGGCGTGGATATTTACGATTCCTGCGGCGGGTTGTGTGTCGGGAATTTTATTTTGGGTGAGTACTTTTTTTAAATGAAAATGCAAATTCCTATTTATCACGTGGATGCGTTTACAGATAAAATTTTCTGCGGAAATCCTGCTGCAGTGTGTGTATTACCAAAATGGTTAGCGGATGAAACACTTCACGCAATCGCAAAAGAAAATAATTTACCTGTCACTGCATTTTTAGTTCGTCATGATAATCAATTTGATATTCGTTGGATTACACCTGAATATGAATTAGATCTTTGCGGACACGGTACATTATCAGCAAGTTATGTCATTTTTAATTATCTTGAACCGACATGGCAAAAAGTAGATTTACAATCACGTATTGAATTATTACAAGTGGCACGAACAAATGATTTTATTACATTAAATTTTCCTGCTAAGAATATTGAGTCTTTTGAATCACCGTTATTAAAAGAAGGATTAGGATTACCTTTCAAAGAAAGTTATCAACATAAAAAAGAACGCTGTTTAATTGTTTATGAAACTGAAGAAGAAATAAAAAAATTGAAACCTGATATTCAGTTGCTAAAAAAATTAGAGCATCGCGGTATTACTGTTACAGCTATTTCTAAAGAAGTGGATTTCGTCTCACGTACTTTTTATCCGCAAAAAACAATTTCAGAAGATCCTGCGACTGGCGCATCACATTGTTTGTTAATTCCGTATTGGTCGAAAAAATTAAATAAAACAAAATTACACGGAAAACAACTCTCTGAACGCGGTGGTGAAATGGTTTGTGAATATAAGAATGAACGGGTGTTGATTAGTGGGAAGATGGTTTTATATATGCATGGAATAATCACAGTTTAGAAATTTCTTTAATTTAATTTCTTGAATAGTTCTACCTATGTTCCAACAATGTATTGCTTTTCATTATCAAAACGCATAGTATTCTCAGCGATTACCATTCAGCACATCTCATATAAAACTCCCGCTTTTATGCCCCTCCTCCAAAAAATGTAGCTTGATTACACGATTTTATTTTTTTACCCATTGACTAATACTTATCAACAGGTGATAATAATGAACAATAACGATATCGAACCATTACTCGACCTAGACGGAATCATGATTGAGCAAGCAGGTGGACACTGGACGAAATTTGAAGCACGAGCAGTTCCAAAAACAGAAGAAATACCTCACGGTATCCGTTACAGCTTAACGCTTCATGATAAACAAGGTAATCGCATTATGGGTTTTGATAATGCACATACTGTCAAAGGAAATAAAAAAGGAAAATATCGAGATAGAAAAACATTCGACCATCACCACAGAAATTCGGAAGACGAAGGAATACTGTATGAATTTATAGATGCGCATCAATTGCTAAAAGATTTTTGGATAGAAGTGGATAACATACTTAATTCGTTAGGCTTTGAGCAGGAGAAAGAAACATGAAAACTATCAAAATCGGCATCATGCCACAAAAAGAAATTCGCGCACGCACACTCGCAATTGCGAGTGGTAAATATAAACTACGTTCAGATGAACCTAAAATTTGGTTTACATCAATTCGTTCGCTTGCTGAAGTATTAAGTGATGATAATCAAGCGTTGTTACAACTCATTATGGAAAAAAAACCAAATTCTATTCGTGAACTATCTGAAATGAGCGGGCGTGAGTCGAGTAATCTTTCAAGAACATTAAAAACACTTTCTGCGTATGGCTTTATTACACTTGAGAAAGTGAATAAGACAGTTTGTCCTGTTGCAAAAGCTGCAAAGTTCAATATTATCTTTGCGATTTATAAAAATTAAAGTTCACATAAAAATATGTAGAACAAAACAAGTTATTGCAGGTGAAAAATGAAACGTATTAAAAAAATAAAAAACATCAAAAAAGAAAAGAATATTAAAAAAACAAAAAACCCAACTCTTCTTAAAACTGCGCATGAAATGGCTGTTGATTTATATGAAGCTGGTGCAATTGATGTTGTCGCATTGCGAAAATATAAATCTGCATGCAAATCATGATTCTTCTAAATATGCTTCAAGCTGCTTCTCCGAATACCCCGACACGCTATACTGCCAAATCTCTCGTGCAAGACGATTCATAGGATGCGAAGCGAGTATGCTTTCAGCACCACACACAATTCTTGCAAAGTGTATGCACTGTTCTGCAAGTAATAATCCCTCTGCACGTAATTGACGCGGATGCGATTTATTTTCAATTATTTTTTTATAATAATTTTCCCACTGATTTAATAATGAAGCATATTTTTCTTTGACGGGTGCGTGATAATAATATTTTCCACGCGTCGAAATTTCTAATAATGCTTTTGCTGCACCTGCAAAATTATAAATGACGGGATGCTCCATCACATCACCCTGCTCATGCCACGACCCAATGATTTCATCATTTGAAATAAAATAACGATCTAACGTCACACTCACCGTATTCGCGGAAGAAAAAACAATGGTGTCGGTCGGTGAAGAAACAATAATTTTTTCTGGCATATTTTGAAAAGGAAGAAGTGCATAATAAATTTCTTTATCGATATCAAATGAAAGTAACACTGAAGAAAAACAATCAAATCCTGTAACCCAAAATAATTTTCCCGATAACTCAAATCCATCTTTTACTTTTGTCACTTGTAATTGTTTTTTGTTTGCTGCAAATGCGATGCCTAATGCTAACGTTTCTTCAGAAATTTTTTTCAGCAAACTGACTGCTTTCGGTGCGGGTAATAATTTTTTTAATTGTGTCACAGCAAATTGATGTTGTGCTTGCAGAAATAATAACGCACCAGAATACTGCGAAAGTAGAATATTATATTCAATCCATTCTGCGCGATCACCGCCTAACCCACCGCACCCAGAGGGAACAAGCAGCTGCAAAACATTTAATTCTATCAGCTGCTGATATATTTTTTTTAATAAAGGCACATCATGATCAAGCGCGTTACTTATTGGCGCGACATCATTTTTTAAAAATAAATGAATGTCATCAAAAAAATTTTTCATCTGTGCAAGCTAATTAATATTAGCGCGCAGTTTCATCAATCACATCTAATTTTCCGTGAGGATTAAATACAAATAATCCGGAAGAAAGCGCAATATTTTGCTGCATATTTTGAAAACGAATCATCGTGGTTTGACCTAAGCGATCTTTCATTTGCATTGCGCGTAATTGATTATTTTGAAACCCTAATTGCAATGAAGAAAATAAACTTCCTCTATTACGTGGCACTAATGAAAACCATTGCAAAGAAGGATCATTTGTTTGAATCGCATCTACATCAAAATTTGATTGTAAATTTTCTACCGATTCTGTGAGTAATAATGCAGGAGCTTCACCGGCTGCTTTTGCGAGGGATTTCACTGTGACTTGCGCTAAATCGCGATCGTAAATCCAAAGACGTCTTCCATTTGCGATAATGAGTTGTTGTGTGGGCCGTGTTATTTCCCAACGAAATCTTCCAGGACGTTGCATCGACATGGTTCCATACGATTGCTGTAACATACGATTATTTTTATCAAAAATTGTTTGTTGGAAGTTTGTTTGGATGGTTTGAATATTTCCTAAAATTTGCGTGAGCGCGTCGCCAGCGGTGTAGGCATACGAAAAAGATGTTACAAAAAATAGTGCGAAAAAAATTAAAAATGAAATAAAAAATTTTTTTTGTTGCATCATAAAATCATTCTCCTTGATAAATTATTTTTTGGAAATGTTTCTTTACCGTATACAAACTTTCTATTACCGAGAAATTATTTAGAACATACACGCTTGCTGACGCGCGCGGCTCGGATCCGCTCGCAAAAACCTTTCACTAAATTTCAACAGGCGGTGGAGCAAGCACTTCACGAGAACCCGTATGATCCATCGAACTCACCACCCCCGCTGATTCCATTTCTTCCATAATACTCGCTGCACGATTGTACCCAATCTTTAATTTACGTTGCACAAGTGAAATGGATGCGCGACGTGTTTCAGTGACAATGCGTAATGCTTGATCGTATAACGGATCTTTTTCACCTGACTGTTCTTCTGAATCATTATGTTCACTGGGATCTTCTGTCACACCTGAAAGAAACTCTGGTTTTCCAGCTGTTTGCCACGCAGCAACAACACGATGCACTTCTTCATCACCGACATAAGCGCCGTGTACACGCACAGGTAATCCTGTTCCTGGCGGTAAATACAGCATATCTCCATTTCCTAATAATTGTTCTGCACCTTGTTGATCGAGGATAGTTCTAGAATCAATTCGTGATGACACTTGAAATGCAATTCGTGTGGGAATATTGGCTTTAATTAATCCTGTAATCACATCTACTGATGGACGTTGTGTTGCAAGAATTAAATGAATTCCTGCTGCACGCGCTTTTTGTGCAATACGTGTAATTAAATCTTCAACTTTTTTTCCGACGACCATCATCATGTCAGCTAATTCATCGGCAACGACAACAATCATGGGTAGCACTTCTAATTTTGGAATTTGTCCACTCGCATCAGTCATCCAATTCGGTGCAGATAAAGGCGCGCCTTGTTTCATCGCATCTGAAATTTTTTGATTGTAACCTGCCAAGTTACGCACACCGAGAAATGCCATTAATTTATAACGTCTATCCATTTCAGCTACACACCAACGCAATGCATTCGCTGCATCTTTCATATCTGTAATGACAGGTGTTAATAAATGTGGAATTCCTTCGTATACAGATAATTCCAACATTTTTGGATCAATTAAAATTAAACGTAATTGTTCGGGTGTTGCTTTATATAACATACTTAACAACATCACATTCAAGCTAACAGATTTTCCAGAACCGGTTGTTCCCGCCACTAAAAGATGCGGCATTTTTGCAAGATCAACAACAACAGAAAAACCAGAAATATCTTTTCCGAGTGATAAACTCACTGGCGATTTTGATTGAATATAACGTTGTGATTCTAAAATATCGCGCAAGCCAACCACTTCGCGATATTCATTTGGTAATTCTAAACCAATCACAGATTTTCCTGGGATCACTTCAACGACACGCACACTTGTCACAGAAAGTGAGCGCGCAATATCTTTTGCTAATCCTGTAATTTTGCTGACTTTAATTCCTGGCGCTAATTCTAATTCAAATCGTGTGACAACAGGTCCTGGATGCACTGCTGTTACTTTCACTTCTACACCGAAATCTAATAAACGTTGTTCCACTAATTGTGATAATTCTTCAAAAGAAATATTTGAAAATGATTTTCCTTCAGGGGGTGGCGAAACATTTAAAAGTGATAAAGGCGGCAATTCTCCTTTTGCAATTCTCACAGAAGATAGGTCTGATTTTTTAACGAGAGGCGGCGGTGAAGGTGGCGGCGCAGGAAGCGGTGTAATCGGTTTTTTTATTTCGGGTGTCATCACTTTTACAGGTGTGATTATTTTTTCTTTTTTAATGACAGGTTCTACAATTATTTTTTTTGTTGTTTCTGTTTCAGAGGATTTTTTATTTTTTAAAAATTGAAACCGTTGTATGAAATAAAAACCAATCGCATCAATTAATCCTAACCATGAAATGCCTGTAAATAATGTAATGCCGGATAAAAATGCTGCGATTAAAAATAACGTGCTGCCTACGCGATTAAATGCATGTGTTAAATGCGTTGCAATTAAATCGCCAATGATACCGCCCATTTCTGTCGGCAAAAATGTGAGTGGATTTTTAAAATAAAGCCCTGCTAATCCACAGCCACTGAGTAACACTAATAAAAATCCTAATCCTTTCAGAAAAAATTCAAATGCATGAAAAGAATTTTCTTCAGATCGTGTGCGCACACCTAACCACGCAGCTAATACAATGAGGGGTGGGAAAAAATAAGCCATGAGTCCCAGCAAAGAAAGTAATACATCTGAAATAAATGAACCGGTGCGTCCGCCCCAATTTACTATTTTTGCAGCAACACCTGTACTTGACCAACCTGGATCAGAATTATGATAAGTACTCAATGAAACCAATAAAAAGAGTGCAACAGCGATAGCAATTAATAATAATCCCTCTCGCAATCGATGCCCCATACTGACCGCGATAGGTCTTCGTGTTGTTCGATTATTTTGTGCGACTTGTTTCAAGTTTTACTCCATTCACTTTTTTTCGTACTATACCATCCTTATTCATAACGAGAAAATAAGATATGAGCAAACATCATCGATTAATTATTTTAGGTTCAGGTCCTGCGGGTTACACTGCCGCAGTTTATGCTGCACGCGCAAATTTAAAACCGGTTGTGATTTCTGGAATGGAACCCGGCGGACAATTGATGACCACAACCGATGTTGATAATTGGCCCGGCGATGTTGAAGGTTTACAAGGCCCTGCTTTAATGGAACGCATGAAACATCATGCTGAACGTTTTAATACTGAAATTATTTTTGACCATATTACTTCTGTTGATTTGAAACAACGTCCGTTTGTTTTAAAAGGTTCGAATGAATACAGCTGTGATGCACTGATTATTGCAACCGGTGCAAGCGCACAATATTTAGGAATGGATTCTGAAAAAAAATTCATGGGAAAAGGGGTTTCTGCATGCGCAACCTGCGATGGATTTTTTTATCGTAATCAAAAAGTCGTTGTGGTCGGTGGTGGAAATACAGCGGTTGAAGAAGCACTTTATTTATCGAATATTGCATCACACGTAACAGTGATTCATCGTCGCGATAAATTCCGCGCAGAAAAAATTCTGTGTGATCGATTGCAAAAAAAATCAGAAACAGACGGAAAAATTCTTGTGGAATGGAACCATGTGGTCGATGAAATTTTGGGAGATAACACAGGCGTTACCGGTGTGCGCGTGAAAAATGTTTTAACAAATGAAACAAAAGTGATTGAAGCAACAGGCACATTTATTGCGATTGGACATAAACCGAATACTGATTTATTTGCGGGTCAATTAGAAATGGGCGCAAATGGTTATATTAAAGTGCGTGATGGATCGGAAGGAAATGCAACAGCTACGAGTATTGAAGGTGTTTTTGCTGCGGGGGATGTAGCTGATCATGTATATCGACAAGCTGTCACCTCTGCAGGATCGGGATGTATGGCCGCGTTAGATGCAGATAAATATTTAGAACGTTCTTGAAAAATTGCTTCTGCGCTTATTTTCAGGCATTATCTGTTCACTTAAATTTTAGAGTTTAAAAAGTATGGCAAAAGAAGATCAAATTGAAATGGAAGGCGTTGTTGTTGATGCACTTCCGAATACTATGTTTCGTGTACAACTTGAAAATGGACATATCGTGATTGCGCATATTTCAGGAAAAATGCGTAAAAATTATATTCGAATTTTAAAAGGCGATCGCGTGACGGTTCAAATGACTCCGTATGATCTCACCAAAGGAAGAATTATTTTCCGTAATAAGGAAAAGAATGGTGAAGAAAAACAAAATCCGCAACAGGCTGAATAAAAATCACCTCTTCTCAGAAAATCTCCTCATCCAGTGCTAAATGAAATTATTTAAAGGTGGTTGAAAATTGCAACTACCTTCTATTCTCTTCACGTTATTCACATTTACAATCTTTTTTACAATTTTACGGAGTCATTATGAAAATAATTGAACTAAACAAAAATAAATCTATTTCCTCTCACGCTTTGCAGAAAGCCATTAAAAATATTCTTGGCTGTGCAAATTACAAAGGCAAAACTAAATCACTCAAACAGATGCAGAAAGGAATAGAAAAAGGAGCAAAGCAACAGAAATGATTTATTATATTTTATCAAGAACTAATTTTGCTTTAGCAACTTGTTGCTTACGCGTTTTTTCCCACATTTTTGAAATATCTTTTTTTGAAGCATTCGGATTTTCTTTTTGAAATCGGCGCATAAAATTTAAATACGCCCACTCTTGTTTTGGATTGGCTTCAGATTTTTTTCGATTCAGATATTCTTTTTGCCATGCGTTAGCGAATTCTGCATAAGTGGGTGGCTTTCCTTGTTGCCAACGCTCTGCAATCCAATCTTGGCCAAATGATGTGAAGTGAAAATGTTCGCCTACTAATTTTTTAAAAAAACTTCGAGTCGCTAAATCATTTTTATACGCACCGTGTAATATTAATGTGTTTGATTTCAGCGGATAAGAATTATTTTTCTTTGCTTTAGATATTTCCGGCATCGCGCGCGGCAATAAAATATTTCCTGTCGTTAAAAAATGTTTTACACGATTTAAAATTTCACCCTTTTTACCTTGAATAGAAATAGCGTGTTTATTACAAAACTTTTTTATCTCTCCTATTTTCATGTAATTGAGCGCATCGAAAAGCTCATTCTTTTGTTTACTGGTAAGATGTTTAATTAAATTCGGCATGGGTCGCTCATAATAAACTCTTTTTCCATGAATCAGCTTAACTATTTCAAAATTTTTATTATATAAAATTTATTGATTATTGCAAAATAAACGGCTTCTAGACTTGCAGTAATGATAGATAAATTAAATAATAGCCCGACACTACGCACCGGTTCCATAAACCAATAATGAAAAAATAGTATTATGAATATTAACAACACAGAAATTTTTGTCGAAAAATTGCAAGGTCAAGGCAATTTAAATTTTGTCTTAATTCATAATGCGGGCGGAAATCATCAGTTTTTTACACATCAAATTGAAATGCTAAAAAAATACGGGAATGTCATTCAAATCGATTTACCAGGACATGGCACCAGCGCCACTATAAATAATTATGATATGAATACATTATCTGATTTCGTTATTCAGATTTGTAAAAACTTATCGCTTAAAAATATAGGCTTAATCGGTTTAAACAATGGAGCCAATATCGTTATTGATATCGCAGCAAAAAATGCTTTACCGATTGACTGCAGCATCCTCATTGATCCACCTATTTTTATGGATGCATCATTCATCGGCGAAATAAATGCTTTTATAGAAGCACTTGATAATTCAGAGACCAACTCATTTATTACAAAACTAGCAGATGATTTATTTATAGATACTGATATCAATAATAAAGAAATCGCTAAAAATGCTTTTTTAAATGCACATAAAAAATCTTTGCAAAATATTTTTCGTGGTTTAATTAAATGGGATGCTGATTCAGCTGATATTTTAAAAAAAATAAAATGCCGAACATTATGCATCCTAACTGATGAACATCACTGTTCTTATAAAAAATTGCGTGAACAAGCACCGCACTTTGAAATAGGTAAAGTAATCGGATCGAAATGTTGGGCGACACTTGAAGTGCCTGAGCAAGTTAATGCAATGATTGAACGGTTTTTAAAATTGAGTAACTAAACAAAGCGCAAAATAGCAGAAATAATTTACTGAAATGAATTTTTCATTATTCTTTTTTTCTTGAAAAATCATTGATATCAAAAGGACGCACAGTTGTTTCCATTAGCGCATCCGTTGCGATTGATCTATTTTTATCATAACGAAAATTCCACATTCTTAAATTAATATCACCGACTGTTATTTCGCATCCCTGTTTTGCATAGGGATTTCCTTTTGTTTTAGCTGAAAAAATAGCCGAATTATTTAATTTTTCTAATGCATCCTTTTTATTTTTTGCACTGGTCTCAATAATAAACAACCAATCAGCGCCGTTATAACTTTCAGCTACGTAACAATCTTGACCTTTAGCAAGAATAGGACAACGAGGTACATTGGGACGAAAGAGTGCGTAGGAATTTTCCCGACTTATTTTATTGATTCCAATCATCTGTAGAGATGGGCATATTGGATTTAAATTTTTACTTTCTGCAGAGATAAAGAATATTGCCATCAAAAAAACTAACGCGATACTAAAATAAAATTTCATTTTTCCGCCCTACCTTAAAATTTAATATAAAAAAAGGTGGTCACAATTTGTGACCACCTGATAAAGCAACCACTCTACAATTTTTTAATGCACATTATTCCCTTCCAACTCTTCGATCGCGAATTTTAATTTCCCATCTTCCACTGTCACACTCACATGACCACCTTTATTCAGTTTTCCAAATAATAATTCTTCTGCCAATGGACGTTTTAATTGTTCTTGAATTAAACGTGACATCGGACGTGCACCCATTTTTTTATCGTATCCATTTTTCGCTAACCACAAACGCGCTTCTTCATCAGTTTCCATCACGACATGTTTCGATTCCAATTGCACTTCTAATTCTGTTAAGAATTTTGCAACCACACTTAAAATAGTATTTTGATCGAGTGATTTAAATTGAATAATAGTATCTAAACGATTACGAAATTCAGGAGAAAATACACGATTCACTGCAGTCATTGCATCACTTGCATTGTCTTGTTGTGTAAATCCAATTGCAGTTTTATCCATTAAATCTGCGCCCGCATTCGATGTCATAATTAAAACGGTATGACGAAAATCTGTTTTGCGTCCGTTGGTATCGGTTAATGTTCCATGATCCATAATTTGTAATAATAAGTTATAAACATCAGGATGTGCTTTTTCAATTTCATCGAGTAACACAACAGAATGCGGATGTTTATTCACTGCTTCTGTTAATAATCCACCTTCGTCATAACCAACATATCCCGGAGGTGCACCAATTAATCTTGAAACAGTATGACGTTCCATATATTCCGACATATCAAATCGAATTAATTCTATTCCCAATGATTTTGCTAATTGTCGTGACACTTCTGTTTTTCCAACACCAGTTGGACCTGTAAATAAAAATGAACCAATCGGTTTATTGGGATCACGCAATCCTGAACGCGCTAATTTCACTGCTGCGCTTAACATATCAATTGCATCATCTTGTCCGAAAATTAATAATTTCAAATCGCGTGGTAAATTTTTCAATGCTTCGCGATCTGAAACAGAAACATTTCGTTCAGGGACACGCGCAATTTTTGCAACGACTTTTTCAATATCACTGGTTTCAATTAATTTTTTGCGATTTTCTTCTGGAACTAAATATTGATACGCACCGACTTCATCAACAATATCAATCGCTTTATCGGGTAAACGTCTATCTGAAATATAACGCGCAGAAAGTCGTGCTGCAGCCTCGAGTGCTTCATCGGTATATTTCAATCTGTGATGTGTTTCAAATCGATTGCGTAATCCTTTTAGAATTTCAATGGTTTGTTCTACGCTTGGTTCTTTCACATCAATTTTTTGAAAACGTCTTGCGAGTGCGTGATCTTTTTCAAAAATTCCGCGATATTCTTTATAAGTAGTCGAACCAATACAAGTTAAATCACCGGATGCTAATAAGGGTTTAATTAAATTTGAAACATCCATCAAACCACCCGATGCTGCACCTGCACCAATAATAGTGTGAATTTCATCAATAAAAAGAATTGCACCTTTTTGATCGCGTAATTGATGCAATACACTTTTTAATCTTTTTTCAAAATCACCACGATATTTTGTGCCTGCTAATAAACTTCCTAAATCTAACGAATAAATCACACTTTCAGCTAATACCTCAGGCACTTTTTTCTCAATAATAAAAGAAGCGAGCCCTTCAGCGATGGCTGTTTTACCGACGCCGGCTTCACCGACTAATAATGGATTATTTTTTCGACGACGACAGAGTACTTGAATGGTGCGTTCAACTTCATCTGATCGACCGATGAGTGGATCAATCAATCCTGCTTTTGCACGCGCATTTAAATTTGTTGTGTATTGTTCAAGTGGACTGAGTCCAGCTTCATCTTGTAAACCCTCTCCTTCATCAACATAGTGACCACCAAATTGTTGATCACTGCCTTCACGAGAAGATAAACGAGGTTTGGTCGGTGTGCCGTGCGCAATATAATTAATTACATCTAGACGTGTAATATTTTCTTGTCGAATGAGATAAACACTTTGGCTTTCTTGTTCACTAAAAATTGCAGCTAATACATTTGCACCAGTGACTTCTGTTTTCCCTGACGATTGCACATGAAAAACAGCGCGTTGTAATACGCGTTGAAATCCAAGTGTGGGTTGTGTGTCTCTATCGTGAATATGTGCAGGAATAACAGGCGTTGTACGATCAATGAATTCAATTAAATTATTTCGGAGACGATTTATATTTGCGCCGCAGGCTCTTAACACTTCCACCGTGGAAGAATTTTCCATCAGTGCTAATAACAAGTGTTCGACTGTTACAAACTCATGCCTTTTTGCACGCGCTTCTTTGAAGGCCAAGTTCAGAGTGTACTCAAGCTCTTTGTCTAGCATGGCACGCCTCCTTCAACTTCTTTTTAGTTTTATGTCCCCTCTATACTGCAAAGCAGAGGGTGCTCGTGCCTCCGTGCATGATCTACGACTTCATCAATTTTTGTAACAGCAATGTCCTTGGTATAAATTCCACAAACTGCTTTTCCTAATGTCCGTATCTGTAATGTGATTTGAACTGCCTTGTTCTTATCCATGTGAAAAAATGTTTCCAATGCTGCAACTACAAAATCCATAGGTGTGTAATCATCTTTATGCATGACTACCTGATACAAAGAAGGTTCTTTCACTTTATGAGATGCTTCTTGTATCTGTTTGTCCGTCTCTACTGTATTCATGTTCTCATACCTTACTTATAGACTACTATTTTGAATATTTCTTTCATTATAAAAAAATTCTGTGCCTACCGCATAAAAAACCAAAGAGGAGCTATACTTTATTAACCAATAGACATGAAAACTGCGCAAGATTTTATCAGATATCCTAATCAGTTTAAATAGGGAACAGTAAAATAAGCGATTATTAGGGAAATCCCTGGTCTTGGAGGGTACTAAAGAAGAAAAGCAGTTAATCCATCCATTTGATTACTTCCTCACCAAAGCTAGAACATTGTACAAGCTTTGCCCCTTCCATTAGGCGTGCAAAGTCATAAGTCACTGTTTTTGCAAGGATAGCGCCAGAAACCCCTTTAATCACCCTATCCGCAGCTTCTGACCAACCTAAATGGCGCAACATCATCTCAGCAGACAAAATTAAAGACCCTGGATTGACCTTATCCTGGCCTGCATAGCGGGGTGCTGTACCATGAGTTGCCTCAAACATGGCAACGGCATCACCGATATTTGCGCCAGGCGCAATGCCAATGCCGCCCACCTCTGCTGCTAACGCATCTGAAATATAATCCCCATTTAAATTTAATGTTGCAATCACACTGTAATCTTGGGGGCGTAATAAAATTTGCTGTAAAAACGCATCTGCAATCATTTCCTTTATGATAATTTCTTTTCCTGTTTTAGGATTTTTTAAAACATGCCACGGGCCTTCTTCAAATAAAGTAGCGCCAAATTGTGTGCGTGCCACTTCATATCCCCAATCACGAAATCCTCCTTCCGTAAATTTCATAATATTTCCTTTATGAACTAACGTGACAGAATCGCGATCATGATCGATGGCATATTGAATTGCACTTTTGACTAAACGTGAACTGCCTTCTTTTGAAACGGGTTTAATTCCAATAGCACAATGTTCAGGAAATCGAATTTTTTTCACACCCATTTCTTCTTGCAAAAATCGAATGACTTTTTTTGCTTCTGCACTGTCAGCTGCCCATTCAATTCCCGCATAAATATCTTCGGAATTCTCGCGGAAAATCACCATATCGACATTCCACGGTTCTTTGACTGGACTCGGCGCGCCTTCAAAATAACGCACAGGACGCAAACACAAATACAAATCTAATTGCTGACGTAATGCCACATTCAATGAACGTATTCCACCGCCCACAGGAGTTGTTAAGGGCCCTTTAATTGAAACCACAAATTCTTTGACGGCTTTTAATGTTTCATCCGGAAGCCATGTGTCTTTATCATAAATTTTTGTGGCTTTTTCTCCGGCGTAAATTTCCATCCACTGAATGCGGCGCTTTTCACCATAGGATTTTTCCACAGCAGCATCGACGACTTTTTTCATGACAGGCGTAATATCCACACCAATTCCATCGCCTTCGATATAAGGAATAATCGGTTCATCAGGTACATTCAGCGAAAAATTAGAATTCACTGTGATTTTTTTTCCTGAAGTGGGGATTTTTATGTGCTGATAAACCATTTGAAATACTCCCTTTGGTTTTGATTTTGCTTTGCAAGATCACGGCCTCGGGGTCCTGTCGCCGTGTGGTCTCC
>Ga0207084_1003_pt1 | contig 86653 bp, 74 predicted proteins | sample Alteio_BWMinHeat_55_FD_153543 | JGI IMG/M metagenome (GOLD analysis project Ga0207084, IMG submission 153543) | Enriched cells from forest soil in Barre Woods Harvard Forest LTER site, Petersham, Massachusetts, United States -... | ecosystem: Environmental > Terrestrial > Soil > Temperate forest >...
TATCGAATAATTGTTCTTCTACACGGTTATACGCACCGTAAATAGTTTCCTTGGCTGCGGTGTGTGAGGCATAGAGGTAATCGCCTTGTTGGCCGTAATGGGGGTTAGTGGGAGAGAAAGGAATGGAGACATGGGACAGATGCTGTATGCCAAGGTCGGCATGGCGAGTGAGACGCGTGAGTATACGGGCATCGGGATAGATGTGATCTTGTGAGGTATAAAGCAGTAATTGGCTAGCAGGGTGAGACGTGCTGGTGAAAAAGTCTATGGCTGAATTGCTGCAAACGGTTTCATCTTCGCGGCTGACTACCATCATGACTTTGCATGGCAAGGGCCTTTGCTTGCGTAATTCATTTACTAAGTTAGTGAGTTTGCTGACTTGTTTTACTGCATTGTAGGCAATAGAAAGGTATTTGGCATAATCAATTTCTTCTTCCCTACAAACCCATTGATGATGTTTAGTAAATTGTTTGGTAAACCACGTCCATTCAATCATTTGATCTATAGGCGTCTTAATTTTAATGGCGGGGGCCAATAAAATGAGACCCGCAATAGGCAGGTCTTGCAAGGCATGGTAAATAGAAAGAGCGGCACCGGTGGAATAACCGACCAAGTAAAGGCGGTCCACTTCATTTTTGAAGGTGCTGATGCCGTATCTCACCGTTTCTATCCAATCGTTATACCTGACCTGCAAAAGATCATTAGGTGTGGTACCATGCCCAGGCAATAAAACGGAACGGCTTAATATCCCTTTGGCTTGTAATTGAGTGCCAATGTCTCTTAACGAGAAAGGACTATCTAATAAGCCATGGATTAAGAGCGCTCCGGATTGAAGAGACGTATCGCTGGGATAATACTCAAAAGGAGAATTGGCAGATAGGATACGTTCGTGATGAGGCTGTTTTTGTTGTAAATCAGGCCGACGCGTTTCAATTAACGTGCGGCATTGAGTAATGTAATCAGAAAAAGACAAGTCGTTTAACATAGTAGTCCAATTAACCTAGGAAGAAAAAATAGTTATGACTCCGTTAATCATAAGATGCATCATTTTATATTTAATACCCTTGATTGTCATGGCCAAATCCAAAGATATAGGGGTGGGTAGGGTGGCGGAAAATATGTTGCAACCCGTCGGGTTTTTTTCCGATTTTGTGCATAGCGCCTGTATTTTGATTGGTGGCTCATTTGTTTTTGCCAGCATTATTAAGTATATTGAGCACCGCCGTAGTCCGACTATGGTGCCTATTAGTACGGTCGTGTTTCTCTTGATAGCAGGCCTGGCACTGATTGCACTACCATTACTTTCAACCGTCACTGGCAGTGGCGTGCCTTATTCCATGTTTAAATAAAGGGTCAATCATGCGTAGGTTTAACCAGGTTGTTTTAGCTAGTTCATTATTCGTTTCCTTAACCGCGTGCAGCAAGCCAGTAACCTATTCCTACTTATTGTCACATCCTGCCGCCTTGCATAAACAATTAGTGACCTGCCAGGCAGAGACCAGCAAGACCCAAGAGCAAGTGAAAACCTGCCAAATGGCGATGGCTGCCGCTTCGAAATTTGAAGCCACGGTAGATGAAGCCCAACAAAATCCTGAAAAATTTGGCGAACGTATCCTGAAATTAGAATCAGATTATGGCAAAGCGAAAGAAGCCGTTCATACGGCCAAACAAAAAATGGATGCATTAAGCAACGAACATGCTTCTTTATTATCAATCAAAGCCGCAACCGCACAGTTAGCGCATGAACAACAAAAAAGCAGTGACATGCAACAAGAATTACGGCTGTTACTGGCTGTAGTGGGGTTGAGTGGCCCGCAATGAAAAAAATTAAAAGGTAATCCTTCCGGTTTCACTCGATTTATTACCCCCTCCCTTCCCACGCGCGCGCGTCATCCTGAATAAACTTTCCTGCGTCATCCTGAAAAACCTTACGCCCTTTGTCCAATAACGAAGCCTCAGTCTTGCGCGTAAGGTTTATTCAGGACCCAGAACGAAGAGGATCAAATTAGCATTCACCAGAAATCACTATCTCAGCGTTTAAAGTTATCAGGTCATAACCAACAAATAAACGGTCATTGCTCTTCCTAACGAGTTAATAGCAAGACCAATAAGTAAAATAGGCTAGTTACTTCGTTCTGGGTCCTGAATAAACCTTACGCGCAAGACCTCAACTTCGTTATTAGACAAAGGGCGTAAGGTTTTTCAGGATGACGCGTACACGGGTGCGAGGTTTATAAATGGATGATACGGTGACGCGACGTAGAGTTTTTCAGGATGACGCAAGCGCGTCATTATTTTATTATAGGGTCTGTTTGAATGAAGCTGCAGCTTCTATGTTAAGATATTTTTCCCGTAGTAATTTTAACGCTTTTTCATAGTTGCTGATTTGTTTCTTAGCGTTGTGCTTTTCTTGCTTTATTTCGCTAAGTCGCTGACTTTTACTTTTTAATGTGTCAGGACTGACAATTAGACCAGTAAGCAGTTTACTCAGTTCCAATTTTTCTCGCTTGCTTTCACAGATACTGTCCATGGATTCTCTTAACAGAGCCGTCAATTTCTCATCAAGGGATTGAAATACAAGAGAGGGGTCGGTTAATTGATTATTGTTCACTAAGATTTTGAAATAAACGAAATCGCCGTTTTCCAAGCTTTGGATAGCTTCAGCGTTAAAATCCACATGAGGGGGAAACAAATTCATCTTAGTGAAAGGGGTTGTTGAGGGTCCAGCAGGACTGGGTATACTTTCAGGATAAGACGTTTCTAAACATTGTTTCATTTTTTTATATTGTTCAAGTTTGGCTTCATCTTCCTGTTCTTTTCGTTGAAAAAGAGTATGTTGAGTTTGTGCATAACGCACTACTTCGGAATGGGATTTTTTGCAGAGAACAGAATCTTCTTTCATCAGATCTTGAAATTTCCCTTCAAAAGTCTTCTTCAGCTGAGCATCCGTCTTTTTCTCTAACTTAAGTACCTGGATTCCTTGATGCAATTGTTCCCTTCTTTCTTGGGCATTATTTAGTTGATGATTGTTAATTTGGTATTGAATGCTGAGAAATTGATCGCCCACCACGTCATCAAGCCAAGGATCAGCCGTGTTTTCTTTCGGTTCGATGAAGGGTTCAATGAAATCAGGTTGTTCAACTGTGTTTTCAGATTCTTCTTCATCGGTTAATACCTCTTGATCTGCTATTGTTCTCTCAGGAATATCTGCTGTTTTCCTTTTTTTAGGATCCCTACTTTCTTGGTTTTTTTTCTGTTGATCTTCAGTGTGTCGCCTTTTTTTCGGAAAAGTAAGAGGGGACTGTGAATCATGCCCGCTGGAGGGCAAGGGTAAGGGTTGTACTGGAGACCATTGCACGAAGGTAAAGCGGGAAGCCACTAATGTTGATTGTTTAGCATAATGGTTGGCACGAATTGTGTTGTTATAAAGATAGTAAGATTCGCTCAACACTACCGCGCTTGTACCCCATTGTTTGGCTAAATATTCAAATAGTAAATGGAGTGCTATTGTGTCAACTTTTATATGTTCGTTCTTACGACAGGCTCCATAAATATTGAATATAATTTTTCCTATGGTGACTAAAATATTGAAAATCAAATCTTGGACATTGCTGTTTAGTTTAGGGGTAAATAATCGAGGATTTTTTTTGTAAATATTTTTTAGTATCTTTTCTAAGTCACCTGTTGTCTGCGGCGAATCTATTCTTTGCTGTTGCAAGAAAGGTGAAAAAAAATGGCCAATGTCAGCACATGTCCCATTTTCTTTTTGGACATGACAGCGTGGGATGATGAGACCCAAAAAAGTTTGTTTTAACTCATCAGACACGGTGGCCGTGTTAATAGGGGATCGCCTATTCTTTCCTGGTATTTTTTTGTCAGATAATTTGAGTAAGGGTTGACCTTGTGTATCTATTTTTAATTCTAAGCCTAGAAGTGAATAAACCAAATCAGAGACTGTTGCGTTGTTAGTATTTCTTGCTTCCATTATTATCCTCGTGTTGTTTTTTATTAAAATCAATAACGATCTTACTTACTGTTTTTTTTATGAAGATCGATGATAGGGGTGTTGAGTAACTATACTAAATGCACGATACATTTGTTCTGCGATGATCAACCTAACTAAGAGATGGGGGAAAGTCAAGGGAGAGAGTGACCAGCTTTCTTGAGCTTTTTCCAAACAAGCGGGGGCTAAGCCATCGGGGCCGCCTATGAGTAAATCAATGTTGCGGCCGTCTTGTTGCCATTTCATCAATTGTTTGGCCAGTTGCTCGCTACTCCATAATTGGCCTTTGACATCGAGTGCAATGACATGATGTTGAGGTTTGATGGCGGCCAGCATTTTTTCGCCTTCGCGTTCTAGCAGACGGGGCAGTGAGACATGCGGCAGGCGTTTTTCCGCAGGAATTTCAATTAATTCTAAGGCGCAGTGAGCAGGTAGGCGTTTGGCGTAATCGTGATAAGCCGTTTGTAACCAGGCAGGTGATTTGTGGGTGATGGTCAACAGACGAATACGCATGTGGCCTTAGCCTTGATGCTCGCGCATTTCTTTGACGGGTTCCCACAAGTCTTCCAAGCTATAGAAAGCACGTGTATTGGCCAACATGACGTGCACGACAATATCGCCTAAATCAACCAACACCCACTCCGATTGTTTTTCACCTTCCATTCGAGAAGAGGCTTTCATTTCCTTGGCTTTGGCCGCAACGGCTTCAGCTAAGGCTTTGACATGCCGAGTGGAGCGGCCGGTGCAAATGATCATGTAATCCGTGATGCTGGTGAGAGTGCGCACATCAATAGTTGCAATATCGATGCCTTTCATATCATCGAGGGCAGTCACAGCAAGATCGCGTAATTCTTCAGGTTTCATAAGTCATACTCTACGATAAATATCATGGCATTGAATATAGTCATATACGGAATCAGGCAATAAATATCGGACGTTATTTTGCAAGGCAATTTGGCTGCGTATGCTAGAGGCGGAAATGTCTAAGGCAGTAATGCCTTGAAAAATAATACCACCGGCTTTCTGTTCATGAATGAAAGCCGTGTCTTTTTGCCTATGTTGCTTGAGCAAATCCGCCAGTGGTCCGCTGGTCGGTAATTGAAAAGAAGGGCGTTCCGCCACAATAAGGTGCACTAGTTTTAAAATGTCCAGAGGGCGGTGCCAGTTGAGAAACCCTAAAAACGCATCGCTACCTAAGAGTAAACAAAGCGGTGTGTTTGGCATTTCCTCACGGAAAGCCTGCAACGTGTCTATCGTATAAGAGGGTTGCTTACGTTTAATTTCTCTATCGTCTGCATATAAAGCCGGTTCTGATGCGATGGCACGTTGTACCATGGCCCAGCGATGTTCAGAAGAGGCGAAAGGCGCATCTCTATGCACGGGCTGATAACAGGGCAGTACATGCACTTTGCTCAAGCGCAGCGCCGTATGCAGTTCCACTGCCATACGCAAATGACCAAAATGAATGGGATCAAAGGTGCCTCCTAAAATGCCCAAGGCTTGCGGTGTTGACATAGACATAGAGACTCTAGTAAACCCCTTTTTCTTTTAAGGTGGTCAAGGCGTATTGAGCTAATAATTGATGCACCACGCGAGTAGGATGCACACGGTCCCAATAAAAATAATGATCAGGGTCATTGCAAATAGGGAAATCAGCGGCCGTTAAATTAGCAGTTAATTGTGCTTCCTTCAAGCTGATATTTTCTTTGGGCGTTACGGCAGCAGGAGCTTGCAGGGAAAAATTTCCTGCATAACAGGGGTCTTTTATATTGGTAAATTGATATTGATCGGCATGGGTGAATAATTCATTGCTGTATTGCAAGATATCTAAGCCAATGAATTGCACACCAGTATGGTCTTTACTTTCTTGGGTTAGCATGGCTTGTAGTTTTTGATTGTGTAATGCAATCAATTCACTGACGTGCTGAGTAAAGAGTGGTCCTTGAGCACGCGAAAAAGGGGTAAGGCCTAGATCAGGCAAATTAAGAATGAGGAATTGTTTAGCACCAAAACGAATTAATTCATGGATTTCTGTTTGTATGGCATTGACTACGAGAGTGGTGGTTGTTTCGCTGTCTCGCGGTGCATTCAAATAATCATTGCCTCCTGCCCAAATCACAAATAAATAGCGGTCTACTTTGCCTTTCTCATAGCGATATAAATTCAAATACGTTTGTACTTGCAGGTCTATATTAGAAACGCTTTCTATGGGATCGCCTGAGGCAGCAAAAGCACCACCGTAAGCAAAATCACTGAATTGAGTCACAGACTGGGTTAAGTTTAATTGTTGTGCCACGTATTCTATCCAGACGGGGCCATTAGAAAAACGACCTTCGTAATAAGGCGGGCTTTTAGGAATCACAGGGGGTTGAGTATCGCAGCCTATATTAAAACGTTCGCACAATTGAGCGGCTGTCCAGGCGGCCGCAGAGGTGGCCATATAAAGATTGCCATTGTCCGATAAGCTATCGCCAAAGATGACGATTTTTTGCAAATGCAGAGCATGGGCGCCAGGAAGAAAGAACAAAAAGAAAGAGGAGATAAGTGTGGCCCAATATATTTTCATACTATTTACTCCTTATTCTCATTCACTAGGGTGAGGCGTATTAGGCTAACCGCAAACAAAATAGTTCTAAACCTTCCCATATATTGCCAGGAACCGCCCCTTTAATGATACGGTCCAGTTCAGCGGCTTGTAACAGCCATTGCCAGCAGGCCTGCTCTTGATGACGTTTAAGAAACTGGCGCATAGCGGGCTGACGGGTGGAAAAAATGCGGTGTTGTTGAAATAAGGTTTCTAAGGCCACGCCTTGCTGCATTTGCTTGGCGCATTCGGCGAGTAAGCGTAATTCTCGGGTGATTCCCCACAGTATCATAGTGGGTTCAGTGCCTTCATTTTTTAAGTTTTCAAGAATAGATAAGGCGCGAGCCACTTTGCCGGCAATCACATTTTCTACCCAATCAAAGACGCTGAAATGACGGTCATCATTCAATAGGGTTTGGATCAAGGCGCCATCAATAGGTGTAGTGACATTCAGTAAATACAGTTTTTCTAAGGCTTGTGCTGCTGCCGCTAAATTACCTTCTACTTCATCAGCTAATCGTTGTACGGCCTCGGGCTGTAGTGATAATTTGTATTTTTTAGCGCGCTCTTTTATCCATGCCGGCACTTGTTCGCGTGAGAGAGGCCAGATGGTAACGACCACACCGGCTTTTTCTAAAGAAGAATACCAGCGGGTTTTCGCTATTTTAGCATCTACTTTATCCATATCCAGAATGAGTATGCTATCTGGGCAAGGTTGTTTGCCATAGTCTTGCAAAATAGTGTCTGCGCCTTTAGGCAAAGTCGTTTCACGCAAGTCCCATTCAATGAGGCGTTTTTCAGCGAGTAGAGAAGACGAATGCAAAGTCGTATAGAGTTCATCTAAGTCTGTCTCTGCGGACAAGCGAATGCGTTCTTGAAAACCCGCTTGTTTGGCTGCTTTTCGCAGTAAGTTTAATGCTTCATTTTTTAATACTAATTCATCACCACTGACGACGTACACGCTAGCCAGAGTGCGAGCAAGGTGAGGCGCTAATTGAGCATAAGAGAGTTTCATGATGGAGAGGTTCGCGAAGAAATACCGTATTCTATACGTTGAGTGATTTCATTGGAAGCTAGCCTATTCATGATGGCATTGACCAAGGCAAGGCGCATTTGTTGATAAAATAAATTGGCTTCATTGCTGCTGCCTAGAATTTGACTCTGTTGCACAGTCAAAATACGTTCTTCAGCTAAGGTCTGTGGTTCAATCAAGATGCGGCCGTTTGCAGCGGTAATTTCAAAAGTGATAGTCATTCGCAAACGGTATTGACGTGTTTGGTTAGTACCACTGACACTCAATAATGTTTCTGAGGTGTGTTCTTTGGACAGCACTAAAATAGTGGACGCTTGTTGAGGAGAAGGAACCAATTGCACATGAGACATTTTTAAATATTGTTGCAGATTGCGCGTGAGATAACTGTAAGGATCGGCGCTTTGTAAATATAAACGGTGCAAGGGTGGGGCTAATGTGGCTTCGCCGCGTAAGTGAAAACCGCAGCTTACTAAAAGTAAGGTGATGAGACTGACTAGTATGTGTTTCATAATCTACCCCCCTCCCTAACCCTCCCCCGCAAGGGGGGAGGGGACGTTCTTTTTTTACGACTAGGTTATCTTTCTGTCACGACATTCACTAACTTGCCGGGTACGGTGATGATTTTTTTTATGGCTTTTCCATTGAGGGCTAATTTTACTTTGGCATCTTCTTGCACGGTGGTCTCAATGACTTTTTGTGCGGCATTAGTGGGAATGTGTATGCGGCTGCGTAATTTTCCATTGACTTGAATCACCCACTCTATGGTATCGACTTTAAAAGCAATAGGGCTGGACTTGGGCCAAGATGCTTCGAGAATAATGCCGGTATAATGCAAATCCTGCCATAACTGATGCGTTAAGTGTGGCGTGATAGGCGCGAGCAAGCGCAGTAGAATACTAAATCCTTTGTGAATAATCAGATCACTCACATCGCTGCTGAGATTGTCGGGCGCGCGCAATTTAATCAAGAGATTAAATATTTTCATGCAAGCAGAAACGACGGTATTAAATTGCTGTCGCTCATAATCAAATTTCGCTTGATCTAAAATTTCAAATATCTCGCGGAAAATAGCCATTTGTGCGGGATCCGCTTGCTCCCAATCGGTGCTGGACAGCCAATTACTTTTGGGCAAGCGATTTTGTTTATGGATGCGCTGCTTATTTTCATAAGCAAACGCCCATACGCGTTTTAAAAATCGGTAAGCGCCTTCTACACCGCTATCTGACCATTCCAAATTTTGGTCTGGTGGAGAAGCAAACATCACAAATAAACGCACGGTGTCTGCGCCGTAACGTTCAATCAAAGGTTGTGGGTCTACCACATTGCCTTTGGATTTAGACATTTTCGCGCCTTTGTTTAGTACCATACCTTGCGTGAGTAAACCCGTAAACGGTTCATCACTATTTAATAAGCCTTGATCGCGCAGCATTTTGTGAAAGAAGCGCGCATACAATAAATGCAATATGGCATGTTCAATGCCGCCTACGTATTGGTCCACAGGTAGCCAATAATTAGCGCGTCCATCTAACATAGACTTGGTTTGTTTTTTGCAAGCTAAACGGGCGTAATACCAAGACGATTCTACGAAAGTATCAAAAGTATCGGTTTCGCGCGTGGCAGGCTCATGACAAATGGGGCAAGTGGTATTGAAGAAAGAAGACAATGCTTTAAGCGGTGAACTCACGTCAGTCAATTGAATATCTTCGGGCAATACCACGGGCAATTCTTTTTCTGGAACGGGAACCGCGCCGCAATGAGAACAATTAATGATGGGGATAGGTGCGCCCCAATAACGTTGGCGGGAAATACTCCAATCGCGCAAACGATAATGGACTTGGCGTTTGCCTAAGCCACGCGTTGCTAATTCTTTAGCTAATTCGTCAAACGCTTGTTCGGAACTTAAGCCCGTGAATTGAGCAGAATCAATTAATTTACCTTTGTCAGTAAAAGCGGCTTTACTCACATCAACGGAGCTAGCATCTTTGGGAACTACTACGGGTTTGATCGGTAAGTGGTATGCCAATGCAAATTCATGATCGCGTTCATCATGTGCGGGAACAGCCATTAAGGCGCCTGAACCATATTCCATGATGACGAAATTAGCTACCCAGAGGGGAATCGCCTCTCCCGTCAAAGGATGCTTGGCAGATAAATTTAAAGGCATGCCGCGTTTTTCCAATACGGCGAGTTCTGCTTCAGCCGTTTTAATATTGCGACATTCTTCTATGAATGTGTGTAAGGCAGGCTGGGTTTTTGCCAATTCTTTCACTAAAGGATGTTGCGGCGCTAAAGCCAAATAAGTGACGCCGTATAAAGTATCGGGACGTGTGGTAAAAACAGTGATGGGTTCAGCATGCTCAGTGGTAAACGTAATTTCTAGCCCTTCTGAGCGGCCAATCCAATTGCGTTGCATGGTCTTGACTTGTTCTGGCCAGTGGGTCAGGTGAGTCAAGTCATTGAGTAATTCTTCGGCATAGTGGGTAATGGCTAAAAACCATTGAGGAATTTCACGGCGTTCTACTAACGCACCCGAACGCCAACCGCGTCCATTGATGACTTGTTCGTTGGCCAGTACGGTTTGGTCAACAGGGTCCCAATTGACTTCTGCATTTTTTTTATAGACCAAGCCTTTTTTATATAACTGTAAAAAAAACCATTGTTCCCAGCGATAATAATCCGGATCACAGGTAGTGACTTCTCGGCTCCAATCATAAGCAAAGCCTAATTGCTGCATTTGCTGACGCATGTCGTTAATATTTTGTCGTGTCCAAGCGGCGGGTGGGATGTGATGCTTGTGGGCCGCATTTTCAGCAGGCAAACCAAAGGCATCCCAACTCATGGGTTGCAATACATTTTTTCCTAACATGCGTTGATAGCGCGCAATGACATCACCAATGGTGTAGTTGCGCACGTGTCCCATGTGCAGATGACCGCTGGGGTAAGGCATCATGGACAAGCAATAAAATTTTTCTTGATTGACGTCTTCCACCACTTGAAAACAACATTTTTCTTGCCAATAACGTTGAGCATTCGCTTCTATGTCTTGCGGTTTGTATTGTTCTTCCATCGTTTATTCTCTAATTAGAGTGGTAACCTTTTTTCTCAGGCTGAGGGGTGAGGGCCAAGGGAAGGGCCTCACGTTGTTTTGCTCTTAACCCCATTTTGGTGCGGATAGCGACTATGAGTAAGCAAACTAATATAAATCGTACTGGGTCAGCGCCATTTTGCATCCAAGGGGTGAGACCTGACCGAGGTTGCACGGTGGCATTCAATACCGCTTCAGTGCGTGTGGGAGCAACCGCTTCTATTTTTCCGCGCGGACCAATGATGGCGGTAATTCCGTCATTGCTGACAAATAAGAGAGGACGTTCAAATTCCATGGCCCGCATCATGGCGATTTGTAAATGTTGTGCTTGCGCTGTTGATTTTCCAAACCAGGCATCGTTGGACACGGTAAGCAATAAGCCGATATGACTGTCTCGTGAACGTATCAATTCGGGAAACGCAATTTCATAACAAATGGAAGTGAGTATTTTCGTGTCGCCTACTTGCAAAGGTGCTTGGTCTACTTTGCCAGGTAGCGTATCAGTCATGGGAATATCCATGAATTGCAAAATGCGTTTTAAATCGATAAAGCGAGAAGTGAAATCTAAAAGAGGAGTGTATTCGCCAAAAGGCACTAAGCGACGTTTCAGATAGACTTGATCGCCGTGTCCTCCTAATACGACTACGGCATTGTTATATCCTTTACCATCTTGCGTTTGGATAGGAATACCTAAAATAAGATGGGCTTCCGCTTGTTTAGCGCGGCTGTCCATTTGATTAATGAAAGAGGCGGCATCTTGTAAGGGTAGGGGAATAGCGGCTTCAGGCCAAATAATGATGCGGCCTTTTTGCCATAAAGGGTTAGTTAATTGGGTATAGCGCTCAAAAGAAAGATGTAAGGCGCTAGGTGACCATTTAATGGATTGAGGAATGTTGCCTTGCACCAAACTGACCGGGATAGGAGGCGCATCGGCCTGCGTCCAGGGAATGAAGCAAAATAAGTTACTGGCTGTCCATAACAAGACTAACCCGAATAAATTGAAATACGCATAACGGTAGGCGTGTTGTTTAAATTGCACTACGGCATTGACTAATAACGCGCTAGTCATGAATACCGCAAGCGATACGCCGTACACCCCTAAAATAGGCGCGATGCCTTTCAGAGGGGAGTTGGTTTGCGTATAGCCTAACAATAACCAAGGGAACCCTGTAAATAAAAAGCTACGTATCCATTCACTGAGTACCCAAAGGGCAGGAAACACGCAAAGGGTTTTAGTGGTATGGGTAAATGGAAAATAGCGGTTGCTCAAATACCCCGTCATGGCAGGGAACAAGGCCATAAAGAGAATCAAGCCGCTAGTAATCAGCAGAGCAAGGCCATTGGGAACATCACCAAATTGGTGAATGCTAATGAATACCCAATATAACCCCGTGCTAAATAACCCTATTCCAAAACTAAATCCTGACCAAAAAGCCAGCCTGGGAGAGGCTTTTAGCCATAAAGCCAACAAACCACAGAGCGATAGCACGGCCAAAGGAAAGATTTCATAGGGGGCAAACGCAAAGGTCAGCATCGCCCCAAGAACTAGGGCGGCAAGTAGGGTAGAGAGTATTTTTGGCCATTTTTTCATGAGTGATGAATTTACGCTTTAGATGGGCAAGAAGCAAAGTTTAATGGAGATACGGACGGCATTTCAAGCGAAGTCTAAACACTCTCAAATAAGAAGCGTGCTCTCAGGTGGCCTCCCTTCCCCCACAGGGGGAAGGTGGCGCGTAGCGCCGGAAGGGGGAATCTTAAAGTAGTTTGCCCCCTTTTTTATATCGCTGCGTTTTATCCCCCCTTCCGTCGCTGCGCGCCACCTTCCCCCCACAGGGGGAAGGGAGGCCACTTGAGAGTGCGCTTCTTGTTTGGGAGTGTCGGGCTTCGTTTTGTGGGGGCTTCGTTTCGTTGGGGCTTCGTTTATTTGGGCCTTGAGAACTCACTTCTTTTTTGGTAGTGTTCGGGCTTCGTTTATTTTAATAAAAAAATAAAAAATGAAAGTAATTAAATCCTTGCTCGTCGTTTTCTGTATATCTGGCTTTTTATTCCTACCGATTGCCACTTTGGCAGCCGCAGATAGGGATGATGCGCGCTTGGAAAGAATTTCCTTAGAGCTGAATAAGTTGCAACAAGAAGTCAAATCACTCAAAAAACAATTACGCGCTACCCGTCAGCAACAAGCGGCTGAAGCTAAACAAGCGCAAAAAGTGGCGGCTGATCCCCAACCTGAAGCCAGTAAACCGGCATTAAATAGACAAGAACTCAACCGTTTTGTCAGTGAAGAACAATTGTATTTGCCTTTTGACCTCGACGTGCCTGGTCAAGCGTTTGTGTCTACGGGTCCTTACGTGGGTGTGCCGGTTCAATATGCGGGCTCGCATTTAGTCGTGAATAGTCCCAGCGTCAATACCGATGTGCAATTGTTGGGGATACGCAAAAATATTCTTAAACAATTGCTCGCTATGAATGGTGAAATTGAAAAAGAACCTTATCACTCTCATCTTTTATTAAGCGGATTGGTGGAAGCGCAAGTTAATTACACTAACAATAGTGGTGTGGGCAACCGCGGTGTTCCTCCTACCAATATTGATGTGAGTAGTGTGGCCTTGGATGCCTTCTTCTTAGGCCCCAGTGAGTGGACATTAGGATTTATAGAATTCTTTTATAACAATGGACCGCCTGCTGGCAGTGGCTTTACGGTGTCTAATTCTAGCGTATTTGTGAACAAAGCGTTTATCACCATTGGTGATTTGCTGGTCTCACCTTTTTACGGCAGCGTGGGACAATTTTACGTGCCGTTTGGAACTTTTTCTTCAGTCATGATCAGTAGTCCAGTGACGCAATCTCTAGCACGTACCAAGGCACGATCTATTTTGTTAGGGTTTCAGCCGCAAGGGAAAAACGCGGCTTACGGTTCCGTTTACATATTCCGCGGTGATAGTCATGCGCCCTACATTAGCAGGATTAATAATGGCGGCATCAATCTCGGGTTTAAATTTGAAAAAGGAAAATTTGGAGGCAACATTGGCGCCGGTGTGCTCGCTAATCTCGCGGATTCTGTGGGCATGCAATCCGGTAATGGGACCCAGCACTTTGAGCAAATCGTACATCGTGTGCCGGCGTATAATTTGCGCGGCTTATTTAATTTTGGCGAGCATATTAATTTCATTGCGGAATATGTCGGTGCATCCACGCGTTTTAATCCTAATGATATGTCGTTTAAAAATCATGGCGCTAAACCTTGGGCCGTGGACTTGGAAGCCACTTATTCCTTCTATATTCTCGATACGCGGCCTAGCTCTATAGGTATTGGTTACGCAAAAACAAATCAAGCCCTTGCCCTTGGCCTGCCTTTAGCTAGAACTTCCTTGGAATTTACCACTTCCTTGTGGAGAAATACGCTGCAAAGTTTAGAGTTAAGACATGATAAAAATTACGCGGCCAGCGATGTGGCCAACGGCCCCATAGGCGCAACCAGCCCTGGCAATCCTTGCAGTGCTACTCAGTGTACTTCACAAGGGTCGCGTGATAATGCGATTACGGCGCAGTTTGATTATTATTTCTAAATTAAAGCGTGTTCATTGGTGAACACTAAAATAAATCTTAACCAATTTGGCCAAGGTCTTGGCCCGCATTTTCTTCATTAACCGCGCCCTATGCAATTCCACTGTAGAATTCGCTATACCCAGCTCAGACGCAATTTGTTTATTTAATTTTCCCGAGACAATCAACTCTAATACTTGGTGTTCTCTTGTGGTCAACGTGGCAAAACGTTCATATATGCTTTCGAGACAATCATCTTCAATGGTCTGAATGTTACGGTTAATTAATTTTTGTATTTGTTCCAATAAATATTGATCATTGAATGGTTTAGATAAAAAATCGGCTGCGCCCGCTTTCATGGCACGAACGGCCATGGGAATATCACCGTGGCCTGTAATCATGATGACCGGTAGATGATTGTTCCGTATTTTAATTTCTTTCAGTAATTCAAACCCATTTTTTTCAGGCATACGTACGTCCAATATCAAGCAGCCTCGTCTATTGGGGTTGAACATATCAAGAAATTGCATAGGATTATGAAAGGTTTCTACAATAAAATTCACAGATTCAAGCAGCCAGCATAAGGCTTTGCATACTTCGGGATCGTCATCAACCACATACACGGTGGCGTTGGTATGAGCAATATTAGTTTTCATAGTCCGTGATAGGTAAAGTAAATTGAAATAAGCTGCCGCCCTTAGGTTGGGCCTTTGCGTTGATTCGTCCACCGTGAGCTTCAATGATATTACGACAAATTCTCAATCCTATTCCCATTCCATTTTTCTTTGTAGTAAAAAAAGGCGTAAATAACGTTTCAATCACTTGGTTATCTATGCCAGGGCCATTATCTGCAATGCTTACCGTCAAGGTATGAGAATCTATTTTTTGAGATTGTAATCTTAATTCGGGATGCGGAGTTTTGGCTGCACTCATGGCTTCAAGGCTATTGTTAATTAAATTTAAAAGTACTTGTTCGATTTGCATTTTATCGACTTTAACCGGACTTAAATTGGGGTCCAAATCAAATACAATGTGTATGCGCATTTTTTTTAACTCGTCTTCTAAAATAAATAAAGTATTTTTTATCACTTCATTAATACATGTTTTCTCAACCTGTAGGGTCCCTTTGTGTATGAAATTTTTTATGCGATGAATTTTATTTCCAACGATTTCAACTTGCGAAATCGCTGATTTCATTGCCGCTATCAACTGGTCTTTATCTATCACATTCTCTTCTATACGACGTATGCATCCGGCAATATACGTCTTAATAATTAATAAAGGTTGCGTTAATTCATGCGCGAGAGTGGAGGCGATTTCATTTTGATAAGTCCCGGAAGCGACTCGCTCGTCTATACTTGACATGACCTGTTGCAGAATATTGTCGCGGCTGGCGCACGTGTCAATCAAGACATAGTCTGCGTCTCTTGCGTTAAAGAGTTCCGGTACTTCTTTCAGCAAATCAATGGGAGAATAGAAAATAACGGTGTTTTCCAGCTCACGATGAGGATTAGCTCGCAGAAGGCTGATTAAAAATGGTCTATTGGTTTCATTAAGATCAATTATTAAAATCGTGGCCATCAGTGCTTTTTTCCAGTCAAAATACTTTTATTATCAGCGTCATACCTCAAAGCCCGCTTGTTATGGTTAATTGAATGTTCACATTAACACAGGAAGGCCTCTATGTCCCTACTATGGAAATCCATAGTGAAATTAGGGTAACTCGCTATTCTTAGTGTGAGATGTAAATGGGTATAGTAGGCAAAATTTGCTAAAAAAGTTAAAGCACTATCCACCTTATCAGTTCTGTTTTTAACCAAAAAGGATTTTTCTCAGCGATATGTTAAATCTCAAATCTGAGCATGAGGGTACTATTAATGAATTGATAGATTATATTGTTAATTTGACCAACGATGGTGTTGTGCTTTGTGATATAAACCGCTCTGATCACCCTCTCATCTTTGTCAATCATGCTTTTGAACTCATCACGGGTTATGGAACCGCTGAAATCATGGGCAAGAATTGCCGCTTTTTACAAAATAGTGACACTGATCAATCCGAATTAGCTCATTTACGTCATGCTATCCAACAAAAAAAGCGCGGTAGTGCCATTGTGAAAAATTATACTAAATCTGGAACTGCATTTTGGAACCAAATTTCTCTCTACCCCCTTACCAATAAAGAAAGAATGCGAAAATCTTGTCGCTATTATGCGGGAATCATAAAAGACGTGACTGAAGAGGTGCAGCTACGTAGCAAAGTTGATTATTACCGTGAACATGATTATGTGACCGGCCTATATAATTATTTAGGATTTTATTATCAGGCTAAACAGCTCATACAATTTGCGGAGCAGCAGACTAAACTCATAGGCATGGGCATGCTCAAAGTGTGTTTTGCACATAAGCGAAAAGGTGTGGTTTACGAATTTACCGTGGACACCATTATTAGCCGCCTTGCCAAAGAACTGCGTAAGCAATTTCGAGAAAAAGACATTATTGCAAAATTAGTCGGACATCAATTTGTCTTTGTCATGCTAGTTGAAACAGAGGAATATAATTGGTTTAAAAAAAGAATAGTGGATATTGAAAAAAGGGTGAATGCGGGATTACCGGATGATTTGCATTTTTCCTTACCTTGTTCTTTTTTCATAGAAAGACCTCAGCACGCCACCAGTGTGGACCACTTAATTACCAAAGCCTCAGAACACTTGGTTTATTAACAACTGTTTTTTTCTTAAACGGTCTTATGCTTATATTCACAATCTTCACGTATGAGACAAGTAGGACAATGCGGTTTGCGTGCGACACACACGTAACGGCCGTGCAAGACCAACCAGTGATGCGCATCATGTTTAAATTTATCCGGTATGATTTGGGTCAATTGTTTTTCCACAGCCAAAGGGGTTTTTCCTTTAGCTAATCCAGTTCGGTTGGCAACGCGGAAAATATGCGTATCTACCGCAATCTCTGGTTCACCAAAACACGTGTTTAAAATGACATTCGCCGTTTTACGCCCCACGCCAGCTAAGGATTCTAACGCTTCCCTTTGGTGGGGGACTGTGCTGTGAAATTGCTCAATCAGCAAACGGCAAGTCGTTATAAGATTTTTGGCTTTGGTTTTATATAAGCCAATGGACCGAATATAGTCTTTTAGCCCGCTTTCTCCCAACTTCAGCATTTTTTCGGGCGTATTAGCAATGGGAAATAACTTTTTTGTGGCCAGGTTGACGGACTTGTCCGTGGCCTGAGCAGATAAAATCACGGCCACCAAGAGTTCAAAATGGTTATGAAAAACCAATTCAGTGGTGGGATGGGGGTTGGCTTTCTGGAAACGCCGGAAAATATCACCTACAATTTTGGGGTTCATGGCTTCTCACGCATTCGCCTTTTGAAAGGGGAGCAGTATATAATGCGGCAACAAAATCATGAATAAGGTTTTTTTATAAAAAGGTGTTTCTTCTATGATGGCAACCCATCCCTACATTAGCATAGTGATTCCAGTTCATAACGAACAAGGCGTCCTTGAAGAATTTTATACCCGTCTGACCAATGCTATGGACAGGCTGAGCAAGACCTATGAAATCCTCTTTATCAATGATGGCAGTACTGACCGTTCAGACCAACGTTTACAACAATTGCACGAACGCCGCCCTGGCCAAATTCGTATCATAGAGCTAAACGCCCATTATGGTCACCACATGGCCATGATGGCGGGCTTTGAAAGAGTGAAAGGGCAATTGGTCATCACCATGGATGCCAATTTGCAAAATCCCCCAGAAGAAATCAGCAAATTAGTCGCGGCATTTGAAGCAGGGCACGATGTGGTCAATACCTATAGAGAAAACCGTCAAGAACCGTGGTGGCATTTGAAATTGTCTGCCTGGCGCAATCAAGTCCGCACCTGGATGATGCCCAAATTAGCCATAAGAGATGAAGGCTGTCGCTTGCGCGCTTATAAGCGCGGCATTGTTGATCTAATGACGGCGAGTGGAGAGCGTGCCACCTTTATTCCTGCCTTAGCGTTGACGTATGCGGCCAATCCCATTGAGATTGGAGTAGCGTATGCAGAAGCGAAAGGTAAAATAACCAAACCTACTTTTAATTGGTATCAATTAATCCGCTATAATTTTGACTTAGTGACTGGATTCTCTGTTTTTCCCCTGCAAGTATTTACCCTGATTGGTTTACTCATTTCTTTATGCAGCTTTGTCTTCGTGGTCTTTTTATTTTTACGCCGCTTAATAGTGGGGCCAGAAGTAGAAGGCGTATTTACTTTATTCGCCCTGGCTTTCCTGCTCATAGGCATGGTTTTATTTGGTTTAGGCTTAGTGGGCGAATACATAGCCCGTATTTATCAAGAAGTAAGAAAACGTCCGCGCTACGTGGTGCGACGTGTCCTAGAAAATACCGAAACTCCCCACGCTGTCATCCCGCGGCTTGACCGCGGGACCCATGTTGATAATCTAACTAACATCCAGTAGATTCTCCGCGTGGGTCCCGCGGCCATCCCGCGGCTTGACCGCGGGACCCGGGATGACAGCGAAAAATAAAAAAGGAATGGTTTACTCATGCAGGATTTATCTCAGCAAGATGCTTATCCTCTTATTGCCGGTATTGATGAAGCAGGACGTGGTCCTTTAGCCGGGCCTGTGGTCGCGGCAGTGGTCGTTTTAAATCCTAAACGTCCCATTAGGGGCTTGGCTGATTCCAAACAATTAACGCCCAAAGAAAGGGAGCGTTTGTTTGCTAAAATACGCGAGCGGGCGCTGGCCTGGTCAGTGGCCAGAGCAACGGTCACCGAAATTGATACCTTCAATATTTTGCAAGCGAGCTTCTTGGCCATGCAACGTGCCATGGCTAAGTTGACCGTTAAACCACATAAGATTTTAGTGGACGGTCATCTTCATCCCATTTTTGCTTGCCAAGTGGCCACTGAGGCCATTATCAAAGGAGATGAATCTGAACCTGCTATTAGCGCTGCTTCCATCGTTGCTAAAGTGCTGCGCGATAGGTTGATGACTATGTTGGATAAGAAATACCCTAACTATGGGTTTGCTCAACATAAAGGATATGGGACTGCACAACATTTAAAGGCTTTGAAAGTTTACGGGCCTAGCCGTATTCATAGGCGGTCTTTTGCACCAGTGGCGGAAGCTTGGAAAGAAATAAAATGATTGTGGGGATCAAAAAGAAATTCCCCTCCCCCCTTGCGGGGGAGGGTTAGGGAGGGAGGTGAGGGTGTGTTATTACGTTATACAGTTACTCGCACAGGAAAACCGCGTTCTTCTCTAGATACATCTTTGCCACCATAAACCATATTCAGGTCGCCTTGATCTTGTGCTTGAGGTGCGACGCCGTGAGATTTCCAGGCAGAACTTAAGGCTTGTAATTGAGGAGATTCTTTGCTAAATCCACTTTTGTTGTTCAATGAAGGGGTGTTTGCAAAACTAATGGTACTGATGAGCATGACACTAATAAACATCGCGATTATTTTCATTCTTTCTCCCATTGACCCAAAAAGGTGCAAATCAAAATTATCGTTATTATACAGAAAAAAGAGATAAAGAACCAAGTTGAAAATAGGCGGGGCAGGAGCTTGCCCAAAGAAGGAATAAAGGTATTATAAAACATATAGATAAATAAGCGTCCCTTAAGTTTTTCCTAAGGCTGTCTTAATATTTAGACTATATAATGCGAGGCAAATGCGGGACGAGATGACTTTATATTAATGCGTGTGGAGGCAGAAGAGATGAGCAAGACTAGAGCGATTACAGACATAGGACAACAAGACCTGGAAGAGTTATATAACGCGATATTTGGAGCTCTTCTTCTGTTTATAGATCGTTTCGACTCTGGAAGTTCCTTCCCTGAACTTCAACATTGGTTAAATGAAATTAAAAAAATATGTGGGCTTGATCCTCTCAGTGATGAAAAAGAATTGAAGATGGTAAATGGATTTAGGACCATGGAAGAAGTGAAAGCGTTAGCTCACTATCAAATATATATCGTGATTTTAAATGAATTGTGTCGCATGCATAACAACCCAAACGAGATAGCATCTCAGGGCGCTGATCAACGTAAAAAAACAGAATTTCAAGTTGCATTAAAAAGAATGCTGGACCGAAAATGTCAAATAGTTATAGACATAGATAAAATGGTAGATAATTCGGAGAACGAAGCATTCAAGAAGCACCTTAAGGGCGAAGTTGCAGAACAAATTGACTTATCTAAATTCATTGGCCTAGAAAATAAAATTGATCAAGAACTAAATACCTTTGTTCCTTTTGGATACACGAATGTTAGCAGATCAGCTGTCATTCCTCCAAAAGAGGATAAAGAGAAAGAAAAAGAAGCCGACCAAACAACTAACGAAAAATTTAGCAAATCTTCTAATCAAGCACCTAATGCACCAAGCAAGAAGTCTAAAAATCTTTTGGATAAAATTTGGGATGCAGAAATAAAAATAGCGAGAGAAAATACGGAAAAAAAGAAATCAGATTTTAAGAAAGCCCAGTTTGAAAGATTAGCTGAATTACAAGCCAAGAGTGGTCCAACGCCAGCGCTTTTTTCAGTAGAAGAGCCTAGTGACCTTGATAAGGCATGGGGTGGAAGAAAGAATGTGCCTCAAACTCCTGGTTTAAACCAATCTAATGGCAAAAAAGATGATAACAAAAAAGTGAAAGGAGAAAAGGAAGATCGAAGTGATAATAGTGGCGAAAAAGAGAAAGGGAAAGATCGAAGAGATAATGAAGTACGAGTTGAAGCCGGGTCTTTGTTATCCGAGGTTGGAGAGATTGAAATAAATGAGGCGGATGGCGAAAAAGTGAAAGGCGAAGATGCAGAACGAGATGAAGAAAATAACGAAAGACTTTATTTAATAGAATGTGTGAAAATGGCGGCGCTGGGAAATCGCGACATAGATACTCTTGATTCAGACAAAAATGTTGACCATTATTTAGAATGGACGAAGAAACATGCTGCAGGCAAACGTGTGAAGTTCAGCCATTTCGGTCATGGAGATGAAGGTAAGGATAGAGCTCAAGGGTTAATCGTTGAGCTTATAATCAAAAAAGATTTTGATCATATGACTGAAGAGGCAATTCAAAGGCAGATCCAGAAGGTTTATAATCAATCTTCTGCCTACTTGCATTCCTTCAGCCGTTATCTATTTGCTGCTTTTCATGAGGTGATGGATAAAGATAATAACCCTATCTTTTCACTGACTGACATTCAAAAATTATATACACGTAATCCGTTTGGGATTAGTTTTGCAGATATTAAAAAACTTCCTTTATTTGCTCAGGGGTTGGCAAAGGATCAGGTTGATCTTGCAGTTGTGAATCATCAGCTACATAGAAGTGGGATACGCGGTTTGCGAAACATGAGTACAGCGAGTAGAGACGTCATGTTTGATTTGAAAGCAGCTTCCTCCGATGAGCAAAGATATGCAATCGCAATGAAATATATCTGTAACAATCCCAATAAAGCTTTTGCAAAATGTTTATATGATGTGTTGAAGACTTCAGTAGAAGTTCGCAACGAAGTTGTTTCAGCGAGAAAAAATAAGGAACCTGTTGAGAGAGTCTACGTCTCTTTGAGAGGAAATAATAAAGGAAGTAAATAAAGATAAAGAGTGGTGGATTACGACGCTGCGCCGCGTCATCCTGAAAAACCTTACGCCCTTTGTCCAATAACGAAGCCTTGGCCTTGCGCGTAAGGTTTATTCAGGACCCAGAACGAAGAGGTTCACATTAGCATTTAGCTGAAATCACTATCTTAACGTTTAAACCTATCGGATCAAAAAAACGGTTATTAAACTTCCAAACGATTAAATAGCAAGATCAATAAAGTAAACATAGGCTAGTTACTTCGTTCTGGGTCCTGAATAAACCTTACGCGTAAGACCGCGGCTTCGTTATTAGACAAAGGGCGTAAGGTTTTTCAGGATGACGCGCACGCGGTGTGTTATTTCTTCACCGCGCGCGCTGTGTTATTTCTTCACCGCGCACGCTGTGTTATTTCTTCACCGCGCACGCTGTGTTATTTCTTCACCGCGCACGCTGTGTTATTTCTTCACCGCCGTAATCTCAAAATTAATCGTTACCTCATCTTTGACGGCTTTAGTATCTGACCACTCGCCTTGTCCCACGTGAAATGGGGTGCGTTTGAGGGTGGCTGTGCCTTTGATGCGGGCTTGAGTGGGGGTGTATTGTTCTTGAGTGAAAGACAGAGTGATGGGAAGGGTGATATTGCGTAGGGTGAGCGTGCCTTCGGCTTGATAGGTTTTATCGCCTGTCTTGGTGAAATGATTAGATTGGAAGACTGCTTTAGGAAAGTCTTTAGTATCAAACCAGTCTGGGGTGATGAGAGTGTCTGATAATTGATGATAGGGGTCAGAAATGGAATTCACATCTACCGTGATTTTGACGTGGCTGGCATTGAGTTGGTCTGGATCAAAATGAATATCGCCGCTAAATTTTTTGAACTCGCCCGTGACAGGGGCATTGTTTTGCGTTGCGGTAAATGTTAAATGGCTTTCATTAGGCACGATTTGCCAGGTGGGAACATCCGCCAGAGAAATCATGGGCAGCAGCAAACATAAAAAAAATACGAAAAATTGCAAACGTCCTTGTGACTTTACCATGAGAGCATTCTCCTTAAAATATTGTCCTTGTTAATAAAATGATGTTTGAGTGCTGCCGCCGTATGCAGAGCAATGGTGGCAATGAGAGCGTAGCCTAACCATTTATGCAAGTCTTTATACAAATTCATGTAATGTTCATTAGGTGCAACCAAATCTGGCAAGACAACTAATCCAAAAAAGGACACGGGCAATCCTGCCGAAGAAGACATGAGCCAACCGGTGAGTGGTAGGGCAAACATAAATCCATAAAAAGCCCAATGCACCAAACGTGCCGCTACTTTTTCTAAAGTAGGAAGGGCCAAATGGGGAGTGATACTGCCCAGACGCCAAAACACGCGAAAAACAGCCAAAAACAAAGCCAGCATGCCGTATTCTTTATGCCAACCATATAATTTTAATTTTTCTAAACTCACCGGCAGTGTGACCATGTAAAGCCCTAAGGCCAGTAACCCTATGAGGAGGACGGCCATGACCCAATGTACTATCACTGCCACGGCACCGTATTGGACAAGAGAATTACCTAATCGCATGCTAGCTCCTTAATGACTGCTTCCGTTTCCAGAGGGGTTAATTCTGCTTTTTCAATTTGCACAAAACGTTGACTGATTTTGCGAGAAGAAATGTGCACTTGTTCGACATCGCTATTGGCTTGAGCTATGCGTTTGGCTAGATTATCCATGCGCAGTTGAAAACGCTCAAAATCATCAGCTAAGGCATGTAAATGTTTTTGAATTTCGTGGACTTGTTGACGAGTGGCCGCGTCTTTGAGTACGGCGCGGGCCGTGGTTAAAATAGCCATCATGGTAGTGGGTGAGACCATCCAGACTTTGGCATGTTGGGCGTATTCCACTAAATCGGTATGATGCGCATGGATTTCCGCAAACACGGCTTCTGCAGGAATGAACATCATGGCACCGTCGGCGGTTTCACCGGGGATAATGTATTTTTCGGCAATGTCTTGAATGTGTTTGCGTATATCAATTTTAAATTGCCTTTCTGCCACTTGTTTTTCTGCAGGAGACAAGGACGGTTCTATGAGGTGGCGGTAATTTTCTAAAGGAAATTTAGCATCAATTGCAATATTGCCCGTAGGTTCAGGTAAAAATAACATGCAATCAGGACGTTTATGATTGCTCAGCAAATGTTGAAAACTCACGTGCTGATCGGGAATCATATTATGAATTAAGGCGGACAATTGCACTTCGCCGAAAGTCCCGCGCGAACGTTTATCACTGAGTAAGCTTTGTAAGCTCACCACATTGGTGGACAATTCCGTAATTTTCTTTTGTGCTACATCAATTAAAGTCAGGCGTTTGATCACATCACTAAAGGTTTCATTCGTTTTTACAAATCCTTCAGTCAGACGTTTTTCCACTTGCTGATTGATTTCTTTTAATTTAGTTTCCGTGGTCTCAGTCAATTGATTAATGCGCTTGCCTAATTCTGTTGCATAATCCATCAAGGCTTCTTTGACTTGCAGACGGTTTTCTTGCACGCCTTTTTGCAGAGTATCTTGCAATATTTTTAACGTATCTAATTGTCTTTCGTCAAAGCGTGCACGGTGGTTGGCAAAGGCTTGCTGTAATTGTTCTTTCAATTCCGCCGCTTGTTGATAGTGTTCCAGGCGGAATTGACTGAATTTTTCAAAAGCCGTTTGCTGCTGTTTGAGGAATAACAATCCTATTCCGAGCACTATCGCAGCAGACAATGCAATGACTAAATAAAGAAGCATGTCTTATCCTTTGAGAGTCACCGCATAACGGGACAAAGGTTGCACCTTTTTAATTAATTGGTGGTGTTGCATGAATTCAGCAAATTGCAAAGACGCTTTCCCGTTAAATGCAGCGGGATTTTCTGCAAAATAAGGCAGGGTCGCAAACCAGGCTTCTCTATTGAGTTCATTATTGGCTTCGGGATATTGCTTGGCAAATTGCTGCCAAGTTTGTTGAGGATGTTGATCTAAGTAGGCCACGGCTTTTTTAATGGCGCTCAAAAAGCGCGGTAAACGCGCATCGTGTGCCTTGGCCAAATTAGTCGTAAAAATTAATACGCTGTAATTGGGAATGCCATGTTCTTCTGGGAAAAAGGTGACCAAGTTATACCCTTGCGCTTCTAGCATAGGGACTGAAAAATTACGCATCATTCCTGTGACCACATCCACTTGATGAGATAACAACGCTTGCGTGGGATTGGTAGAGAGATTGACGAGTTGTACGTCTTTTTCTGTTAAGCCGGCTTTGGCCAAGACTACTTTGAGAAAAATATTGGAGAGACCGTCGGCATCACGGCCTATGCGTTTTCCTTTTAAATCGGCCAAGGAATGGATGCCACTACTTTTTAAGGCAACGATGCAGCCTAAGGGTTTATCAATGAGTGTACCTACACGCACGAGAGGAAGGCCGCGATCTATTTGCTCTATATATTCAGGCTCGTAACTAATGCCTATGTCTGCTTTGCCTTGAGTGACCCAGGTGGCAGGATCATTGGAGCGAACGGGTTCTAATAACTGCACTTCTAAGCCTTGTTCTTTAAAAAAACCTTGTTGTTGGGCAACGAGTAGAGGGGCATGATCGGGATTAGGGAACCAATCTAACATCACTGTTAATTTTTCCAAAGGCTGTGCCGGAGTCGCGGCAGCGTGGGCACAAGCCATCATCATCCCTATTACAGTGACTATCAAAGCTAACAGTAACTTTTTCATGGTGTCCTTACTCCCAATGTTAATACCATCGTAGTACATCATTGACTAATGCTTGAATCAGCACCAGTAACACAAAGATTAATCCTAAGCGATAAAGCCATGCTTGAACAAGCTCAGGGACGGGTCTTCTCATCACGACTTCAACCAATTGAAAACAGAGGTGGCCACCATCCAGTCCGGGAACAGGCAAGAGATTAATCACGCCTATGGACACACTTAAAAAAGCTAGAAAGCTGATAAAGGCCAATATCCCTGAATTCAACGCTTCTCCTGCGCTTTCAAAAATAGTGAGTGGGCCGCCTAAAGTTTGTAAAGATACTTTACCCGTAATCATCTTACCTATCAGCAATAAATTAAAATAGGTAAGGTCGGTAAGCTCTTGCCAAGCATGAGGAATAGCTTGCCACGGCCCGTATTGAACGGTATGCAATAAGTCCGGTGGCCAATGAAATGAAGGCGCTATGCCCAGATAGCCGGATTGGCGTAACAATAAATCCCTTTGACTCCCTATAGTGACAGGGACAGTCAGTTGGTGATGATCTCTTTCTATAGTGAAGTTAAGTGTTTGCTTGGGATGTTGGACTATGGTCGTGATTAAGCTATCCCAATTATTGAGGGTTTGATGATCTACCGCTAGCATTTTATCTCCCACGTGCAAAGAAGAAGCGGCAGCGGGGGAGTCTTTGATGACAGTGCCTATGACCAAAGGAATTTCGGGTTGATAAGGTTCTATACCTAAACTCTTTAAAGGATCGGGTGTTAATCCCTCCATGTGCCAATTAGAAACGTCCAATAAAAAAGTTTGGTTTTTTTTCTCATGTAAGGCTTTCACTTCTATGCTCAAATGATCTTGGCTGCCTATGTGCGTTAGCAAACGGAATAACACATTGGCCCAGGAAGCCGTAGTCCTATGATTAATGCTAATAATTTCTTGATTGGGTTTTAAGCCGCTTTCTGCGGCGATAGAACGGGGCAAGACCTGGCCTATCACGGGTTTAACAGTCACATAACCCATGACAAAGACCACCCAATATAAAAAAAAGGCACAAATTAAATTGGTCAAAGGGCCGGCCAATACAATAAGAAATTTTTTGTAAAAAGGTTGGCGGTTGAAAGCAAATGCGCGTTGTGAGGGAGGGATGTGTTCGTCTCCTTCTCCTAACATTCTGACGTAGCCGCCGAGTGGAATGTAGGCCAGTACGTATTCTGTGCCTTTTTTATCTCGCCAACTAAAAAAGGCTTTACCAAAACCAAGGGAGAATTTAAGGACTTTGACACCTAAGAGCCTGGCGGTGGCAAAATGTGCGGCTTCATGCGTTCCAATCACAAACAACAGCGTGATGACAATACCGACTATAGAAAGAAGCAAATGGACTAAATTAAACAGCATACTGTTTATTGGCCTCTATTCCTAAATTATGTAATTGGTTTGAAATGCGCGCTTCGGTAGCCACATCTTCTATAGGCCCGACTTGCACGCGGTAAAGATGACCGACAGCAATATTTACAGGCGCTTCCAATAGAGAAGCTAAACGTTGACGCAATTTTTCTGCGCGAGATTTACTTCTAAATGCGCCCACTTGCAAATAAACGGGTTTATCTAAGGGACGGCCAATGACGTTGTAAGAGTAAGCCCGTTCTGAATTTTCCGCTAACTCATACCGAGTTCCTGGTTCTATTGCTTTGATGCGGACGCGTGCCGTTCCACGTCCCAGCATGCCTAATTTTTTAGCGGCGACGAAGGAAAGATCAATCAAACGGTCAGATGCAAAGGGGCCGCGGTCATTCACTTTGACTACGATTTTGCGCTGATTAGCTAAATTCGTGACTTCCACATAAGTAGGCAAGGGCAAGGTTTTATGCGCGGCCGTCATGGCCAGCATGTCATAACGTTCTCCACTGGAGGTGTGATGGTTATGGAATTTTTTTCCATACCACGATGCGGTACCGACGGCATCGTAATTATGACTGGAGCGTAAGATGTAATACCGTTTACCAAAGACACGGTAAGAGGACATATTGCCGTATTTAGCACGGGGTTCGGGTTTGGGAACGGCATTGGGAATGTTAGACACATCGACGTTGTAGTCTGGCGGCCCGTCGTTTTTAGACGTGTGACTGCAGCTTGTTAGGAAGAGAGCGGTGAGGATGAGGATAACGTAACACCATTTTTTTCCTAACATATTAATGTAACCTCTCTTTCAAATCGGCAATATACGTACTCAATTGATACACCGCCATGGCATACATATCACTGGGGTTATACCGTTTGATGACATCAAAATTATGAAATGCTAGCCAATACTCTTTGCTATAGCGCGTTTGTAATTCAATGATTTTCACTTTCAAATCAGGTCGCGGTACTTTGATTTTAGGTGCAATACCATATTGTGCGAGTTCCGGTAAGCTCAATGCTTGAGTGGGAATGGTCTTGCCCAAGAAATGACTATAACGGTTACCTAAAAAGAGCGCAGGCAGGGCTACAGGCTCATTCGTTTGCCAACCGTGTTTTTTATAATAATTGGCTATGCTGCCAATGACGTCTATTTCATCGTGCATGAGATCTGTTTTACCACTGTTAGAAAAATTCACGGCGTAATAACGATAACTACTGGGCATAAACTGTGGTTGACCTATGGCACCGGCATACGATCCCATGATTTTCAAAGGATCTAAATGTTGTTCACGCGAGAGTAATAAAAATTCCGTCAACTCTTTGCGGAAAAAAGGCGCACGCGGCGAGCTACTGAAAGCTAGATTCGTGAGAGAGTCCATTACTCTATATTCACCGGTCTTTTGACCGTATTTGGTTTCAATGCCTATGGTGGCTACGATAATACTAGCGGGCACACCGTAAGTTTTTTCTGCTTTTTGCAGTGCAGCGGCGTATTTATTCCAAAATTTCACTCCGTGTTGTATGCGCCATTCATTGACAAACAACATTTGATACGTGTTCCACAATTCTTTTTCCAAAGGCTTATTGATATGGCGTATCACTTGCGGCCTGATTTTCACCGCTGAAAATAAAGTCACCAAAGGTTGCTGTTGAAAGTGGTATTGTTTCACTAAATATTGAATATAAGTCTGTACTTCGGGTCGGTGTACAAAAGCATCATCTGCATGGGCCATTGTCATGATTGTCATGGAAATCAATACACTGACCAGCAAAGTCATTTTTGCGATTACAACTCTTAACATTTATTTATCCTTAACCTTATGTGGTGACGAGTTTTCTATGTGTTTGTATGGACATGAGGATACCGAAACTGGCCATCAACGTCACCATGGATGATCCACCATAGCTGACTAATGGTAGCGGAATACCGGCCACAGGTAAAATACCAGTTACCATGCCCATGTTGATAAAAAAAGCGGCAAAGAAGGTAAAAGTCAAACTACCGGCCAACAAACGGGAAAACGTATCTTGAGCGTGGATAGTAATATAAAAACCGCGCAAGATAACCAGCATAAAAAGCGCAATGAGAATGATACTGCCTACTAAGCCAAATTCTTCGGCGCACACGGCAAAAATAAAATCCGTCGCATGTTCGGGCAAAAATTGTAAATTAGATTGCGTAGCGTTTAACCAGCCTTTGCCAAATAAACCACCAGAGCCAATGGCGATTTTTGATTGAATAATGTGATAACCCGTGCCTAAGGGGTCTCCTTCAGGGTTTAAAAAGGTAAATACGCGCTGGCGTTGGTAATCGTGCATGGCATACCAGGCTAGGGGCAAGCAAGCCAATATAAAGACTAGTGCGGCACTCATGATTTTCCAACTTAATCCGGCCAGAAATAATATGCTGATACCGGCAATCATTAAGAGAATGGCGGTACTTAAATCCGGTTGTTTAGCGGTCAGTAACACGGGAAGCAAAATAAGTGGTAACGCAATGAGTAGGGATTTCCAAGTGATGGGCAAATGACGGTGGTGATAAAACCACGCCAGCATCAAGGGAATGGCTAATTTCATTAATTCAGCGGGTTGAAAGTGAATGAATCCCAGGTTAAGCCAGCGTTGGGCGCCTTTACCAATGTGGCCAATGTTCAAGACCACGGCCAAGAGCACCACACCTAAGGTATAAATCCAGGGCGCGGCGCGTTGCAAGGTAATGGGTGGCAGTTGTGCAACGGTAATCATGATGCCAAACGCCACCAACAAGTGGGCGGCTTGGACTTGCACGACATGAGGATTGAAACTACTGGCACTGTAGAGAATAGTCAGGCCGGCGATAGAAAGTAAAAATAAAAAAGACAATAACAGCATATCAATATGCAGATATTGCCAAACCGTATGGTAACGCGCGTCATGCGTTGGTTTTTTCAGTCTTAGTTTCAGTTGGTCTATTAGCATGGTTTACAGTGGCCTCAGGTTTTGCCAGATAATAATCAAAAATTTTCCGCGCAACATCGATAGTGTAATAACTATTTTCCGTAATGACGGCGATTGCAATGACGGGTTGCTCTACAGGAGCGAAAGCAATAAAAAGATGATGATCACGTAATTTTTCTGGCAAATCATTTTGATTGTCGACTTCATTGGGATTGCCGCGTCGGGAAACCACTTGTCCTGTTCCCGTTTTAGCTGCAATGCTATAGCGCGATGATTTGCCATAACGGTGGGCGGTGCCTTGCGGAGAAGAAACCACTTCTTGCATGGCTTTGATCACATAATCCCAATGTGCTTGGTCATTTAAAATGACTTTGTCTAAAGGAAAGGGCGCTTGTTTAGTAGTCTTATGAGTAGGCGTTTGTAAGGCAAATACTAAATACGGCATAAATCGTTGTCCGCGGTTAGCAAGGGTTGCGGTGGCAACAGCCAATTGCAAAGGCGTTGCTTGCATAAACCCTTGGCCAATGCCTGAGATAATGGTATCGCCTTCATACCAGCGGGTTTTTTTGACGCGTTGTTTCCATTCCGGGGAGGCGACTATCCCGGGCAGTTCATCATTCAAATCAATTCCCGTGGCTTGCCCAAAACCAAATTGCAGGAGTATGGCATCTATGCTTTGAATGCCCATCTTGCTTGCTAAATCATAAAAATAAGTATCACAAGAAGACAAAATCGCTTTACTGAGATCCACTTTGCCGTGTCCGTATCGCACCCAATCAACATAACGATGAGAATGATTGCTGGCTTCATACCAACCCGGATCGGGAATCATTTCATTGGGATCAATAATAGCCGTGTTTAAGGCTTGTAAAGCCATGAAGGGTTTAATGGTAGAAGCCAAGGGATAAAGACCGCGTAAAGCGCGATTAAAAAAGGGACGGTCAGGGGATTGTTGTAAGGTTTGATAATCTTTCTGATTAATGCCCGCCACAAATACATTAGGATCAAAACCCGGCTTGCTCACTAAGGCTAGCACTTGGCCCGTAGCGGGTTGAATGGCCACGATGGCGCCTCGATGCCCAGCTAAAGCTTTTTCTGCAACCAATTGCAAGCCGCTGTCCAAAGTGAGGTAAAGCGTTTGACCGGGACGTCCTGCTGTTTTTTTAAATAAGCGTATGGGTTTGCCACTGGCATCATTTTCCACTTCTTCATAGCCGACTTTTCCGTGCAATTCTTTTTCGTAAAATTTTTCTATGCCTAATTTACCGATGTAATAACTGGCGCTGTAATTCGTGGCGTCCACTTGATTTAATTCTTGCGCATTAATACGTCCCACGTAACCTAATACATGACTGAAAGTCTCACCGTAAGGATAATGTCGCATCAAACGGGCTTTAATCCTCACGCCGGGAAAACGGTGTTGATTTTCGGTAAACACGGCGACTTCTTTTTCCGTCAAACGAAATTTAAGCGGGATTTCATCAAAGCGCCTGTGTTGCTTCACTTGTTTTTGAAATAACCGCACATCATTGCTGGTGAGTGCAATGATTTTAGTGAGGGCGTGTAAGGTCGCATTCAAATGCGGCACTTGAGAAGGGATGATGTCTAAGCTGAACACGGGAATATTTTCAGCGAGCAACACGCCCTTCCTGTCATAAATTAATCCGCGTGTGGGTTCCACTGGAACCAAGGCCAACCAATTTTTAGTGGACAGGGTGACATAGAGATCATGTTTGTAAATTTGCAGATAAGCGAGCCTGAGAATTAATAAAAACAGTAAACCACCCATGATGAACAAGGCTTGCATGCTGCGCTTGGTGATCAGCTGGATTTCCAGATGATGATTTTTAATCGGTATCCGTTTTGACATGGATGTTCATTTTCATGCTGTGGTGATGAAGGTATATCTTACTGAAAATGTGAGGAAACGGCGAGGAGAACTGTTACTGTTTTTATCTTCGCCAGCTATAAGCGGTATGGATGGCTTGCTGGGCGGCTTCAGCACTTAATTCTTCATCTATGCCTTGTAATATCTGTACACCTATTTCTTCAGGCAAACTATGCAATAGGGAAGGCAAACCGTCTTCACCCTGTTCTTGCCGCTGGCCTTGCGCAATGACTCGTGCTTGTTTAAATAAGTTAAATTTTTTGTGTAAATCATTATAGAGTGCCATATCTATATTGATCACATCGCCTCCAAGGTTTTCATAGGGAAATTTTATTTTATCTAACCACTGATCTTGTTTGTCTTTGTATAGATGAGAAGGAATGAACCACAATTTTTGGATATCGGCTTCTTTTAGGTAGTAGTCTTGTTTCATTAGGAAACCATCAAAATGGGGATAATATAAATTTCGATCTTGACGATAAGCTTGCAATAGTCTAGAGGGCAATAATAGTTCTAAGAGTCCTGAGCCGCGATGGTATACACCTCCCTGTTCCTGGTCATAGGTGATTTCTTTCCCCAATTCGACGTTTGGGGCTTTCAAGTTGTGGCCGGTGTATTCTTTGACAAGTGCTGCGGCTATTCTCGCTTTAGAAAGCTGTTTGAATATTTCGGCGTTTAAAGTATTACTAAAAATCCGGAAATAAACCGTCCGCTTTGTTTCATCTTGTTCTTCTATAATGGGTTCTTCTTTCTCGCCATTTTCAGGGTCATTATTAATAACCATTTTTTTAGTCTTCTTGGCGTTTCCCACAGCAAAAAGAGTGATGGGTCGACCTTTGATGTGGATTTTCCAAGAAAACATAAGCATACCTCGTTATTTTGTTCATTTTTTTACCATAAAAGGGATTATGATGTCAATCTCAAATTTTTTTAGGTTAAAACCGGTACCCTAAATCCAGCACCAAAGGCACGGTAATGCCTGAATTGTGATTAGAAAGATGTGCATTGGAATAATGCACGGCGTGTACCCCGACAGATAAGCGCTCAGAAGCGCCTAACAAGGCCCCAACCCCAAAGCGGTCTTGAAAGGCAAAATGTATGCCTAAATTTCTATCGTCTAAATGAGTATGGTTGAGATAAGCGACGCCCACACTTAATTCTAAAAAGGGCAGTATAGGCCCGCGGCGTTTAAAGGTGTATCTAATGACAGGGGCCGCGGAGTAAATATTGACGGTAGTGTAATACGGCGTGTTGGTAATCCAAAAATGCGAAAACCCCGCATCAAAATAAAGATTAAACTGACGCCATTTAAAGCGTTGTGGGTCGTAACTCAGCATGATTTGATAGCCATGCAAGTGGGGCGGTTCCTTGGGATAGGCGGCGTATGAAAAAGTGACGCCATAATAAGGAGCAGCCGAGTTCAAGGAAGGGAAGAAAAGTGCAAATAGGATAAGAGCTAGTAGTCGTCCCATGATATCGTTGGTATTTTCCTTAATACCGCGAGGTTTTTATCTTAGCACGGAGAGGGGTGGGGTCACAATTTCTTCTTAATTCCTAGGGCGGCCAAACGGGTAGTCAAATCAGGATGGGTGGAAAATAAATCGCTTAAGGACGTCAGTGAGCGTATGCCCGCATCTATGGGGTTGTAAATATAGGCTTCTCTACGGACATTTTCATGCGGTGTCTGTTGATAAGCCGCCGCGTAAGCTTCTTGGTTAGCAACGTGGTCATCTTGAATTTTAAGCAAAGCTGAAGCAAGAGGTTGATTGGTGCGCATCAACTCTACCGAACCCGCATCGGCCATTAATTCGCGCGTACGGCTTAAATACAAAAGCAGTAACACACTGATGATGGGCAGGGTATAACGCAAAATGAGAATAATCATTCCTAAAGAATTACGCGAGCGGCTATCTGAACCCCGTCGTCCTGAAAATATGGCGTTATAAAACAATATATCCAACACGATGATGGTCATGTTGGCAAGCAAAGAAGCCGTGAGGGTAAGTTTAATATCTAAGTGACGGATATGACTTAATTCATGGGCCATTACCGCTTGTAATTCATCACGATTCAATTTTTCCATTAAGCCGCGCGTGATGGCTACCATAGCGGATTTTTCGCTATACCCGCTTGCAAACGCATTCATGTAATCGGCGTCTATGATAAATACTTTGGGCATATAGCGTAAGCCCGCGGCGATTTTCATTTCTTCGACCACATGATAAAGCTGTTTTTCCGCATTATTTTGTGCGTTTTGCGGCGTGATCTCATGATATTCCGTGCCTAATAACATCAATTTATCAGACAAGGCATAACTGATTAATAAGGAAACCAAGGCAACGACTAACATAATTACCGTGGCAATAGGAAATAATTGCAAGGTTATCAGCGAATGAAAAAGTTGCGACAGCGTGGCTTGCGGATAAGCCGATGAATACAAGTAAAGATCAGCCAAGACTCCAATGCCGCAATAAATCAAAAAAAACAGGGCAATGACTATTACTGTCCTATGATTATTGCGGCGTAAGCTCTTGCGCCAATCCGCTGTGGAGAAAGCATAATGCTCTAAAGAGTCTGACATAAGGTCTCGTTAAAGTTGAACTTTATACGATTCTTGTTCCGCCACTTTTTGCTCGCTAAGCTGCCAATAGGGAAATTCAAAATTTAATTTGCCAGGAAAGCCAGAGACAATGACAGAAGCCGGAAACGATTTTTTATTCGCATTATAAATTTCAATACTGTCGTTGAACGATTGTTTGGCATAAGCCAATTTATTTTCAGTGCTGACAATTTCTTCTTGCAGTTGTAAACAATTTTGATTGGCTTTTAAATCGGGATATTGTTCAAACACCACGTTCAAATGACTGGCAATGTCTGAGATTTGGTTTTCTGCTTGAATGCGACTTTTTTCATCGCCACTCGCGTGGGCTTGTTGTGCTTGGTTACGCAAAGCAACCACGTCTTTTAAGGTGGTCTTTTCATAGTCCATGTATTTTTTGACTACATTAATCAAGGATTCAAACACCTTATAACGTCTGTCTAATTGGATATCGATTTGTTTTTGGTTATTGCGTATGGCTTCAATTTGCGCAATGAGGCGGTTATAGGTCAGTACGATAAACCCAGCAATGGCGATTAAGAGGATTAAGATAACAAGCATCATGGGGGTTGCTCCTTCAGGCTAGGTTGGCTAGATGAAGAAGAATTATAGCAGCTTATGTGGGCAAGCCAAGCGGGTTCTTTTTCCCTTCAATTTTTAGTAAGATAGCCCCACCCATACCCGGACTGAGACCTACCATGATCAAACTGCTGCAATTTCCCTCTTACTTTGGTTTGCCCAATGCCAGTCCTTTTTGCCTGAAGTTAGAAACCTATTTACGTATGGCTAATGTGCCCTTTCAAATTGTTTCTGTGGCCGATCCCCGCAAAAGCCCAAAAGGAAAATTGCCTTGTTTGCTTGATGGAGAACGCTTACTTACAGACAGTAGTTTGATTATTGATCATCTCAAAAAAACCCATGGCGATCCCTTAGATACTCAATTAACTCCACAACAAAAAGCGCAAGCACTAGCCTTACAACGGATGCTGGAAGAGCATCTCTATTGGACCGTCCTCTATTCCCGTTGGGTGGAACCCGCGAATTGGCTTATCTTAAAACAAGAATTTTTTGGCAAACTCCCTTTTCCCCTGCAGAAATTGATACCCGCCTTGATTCGTAAACGAGTCATAAAAGATTTACACGCTCATGGAACAGGAAGGCATTCCTCCCAAGAACTGTATCAATTAGGCCTAGCGGACTTAGCAGCAGTGCAAGCGACTTTGGCCGATCAAGCTTATGTATTAGGCCAAGAACCCACTAGCATTGACGCGAGCGTCTATGCTTTTTTAGTGAATATCATGGAAGTGCCTATTGCCTCTCCTTTAAAAGACTATGCTAAAAAGCAAACGAATTTTGTTGATTACTGTGCACGTATGAAAAAAAGGTTTTATTCATCATGACATCTTATGCCGACATTACAGAGAACACAGTGAGGGTAAAACCTTATTTGAGCATAGTCGTCCCCGTTTATAACGAAGCGGGCAATTTAGAAAATCTATATTCGCGTTTGACGCAAGCATTAGATGCGTATGGCAAACCCTACGAAATTATTTTAATCAATGACGGTAGTCGTGATGCGACTGAAGCTATGCTAAATGAATTATATGCGAGACGGCCGCAACAACTTCGCATTGTGCATTTTAATGGGAATTTCGGTCAGCACATGGCCATCATGGCGGGTTTTGAGCGCGTGCGCGGAGACATTATCGTGACTTTGGATGCTGATTTGCAAAATCCTCCCGAGGAAATTCCTAAATTAGTGCAAGCCATGGAAGCGGGACATGATTACGTGGGCAGTATTCGTAAACATAGGCAAGACACTTGGTTTCGCCGGCATGCTTCGCGTATCAATAATGCTATTCGTGCGCGCATTACCGGTATTGTGATGACAGACCAAGGTTGCATGTTGAGAGCGTATAGCCGAGCTATTATTGATGCCGTGGTCGCCAGCAAAGAATCTAGCATTTATATTCCGGCATTGGCTTATAGTTACGCGATCAATCCAACTGAAATTGAAGTGGAGCATAGCCTACGCGCAGCGGGCGAATCCAAATACAATTTATATCGATTGTTGCGTTTGAATTTTGATTTAATGACAGGGTTTTCTTTGGTCCCTTTGCAAGTATTCACTGTCTTTGGGATTTTGGTGTCTTTGCTGAGCACTTTATTTGTAGTGTATTTAATGATACGTCGTGTATTCGTGGGGCCAGAAGCAGAAGGCATATTCACGTTATTTGCTATTTTATATTTTGTATTAGGCTTAGCTTTGATGGGCCTAGGTGTAGCCGGAGAATACATTGGCCGTATTTATAATGAAGTAAGACAACGACCCTTTTTCATAGTGCGCAAAGTCATAGAATAGGGGAGAAGGAATGTCGGAAAAAACGCTAGCGATAAAAGTAGATGTGGACACAGATAGAGGCACGCGCATGGGTGTCGCTAATTTATTGGCTTTGTTTGCAGAGTTAGCTATTCCAGCTACTTTTTTATTTTCATTAGGCCCAGACAATACCGGCCGTGCGATTAAACGCGTATTTCGTCCTGGATTTCTCAAAAAAGTAAGCCGTAGTAGCGTAGTCAGTATGTATGGTATCCGTACCTTATTAAACGGAACGTTGTTGCCCGCTCCGCATATAGGCAAGCGTAATAAAAATGTGATGGTTGCTGCTTACCAAGCCGGTCATGAAGTAGGTATTCATTGTTACGATCATATTCGTTGGCAAGATGGTTTGGCTCGTATGACACGCGAAGCTGTTTTTGCCGAGGTGGCTAAAGCGCGCCAAACCTTTGAAGCTATTTTTGGTTTTCCTGCGCAAACTGCAGGCGCAGCCGGTTGGCAGGCCAATGCGTTTAGTTTGGCGGCTTATGATGAGGCTGGTTTAACTTATGGAAGTGATGTGCGAGGAAGTTGTCCTTTTCTCCCCAAAGTGGGAGAACACGTGTTTAACACCTTACAAATTCCCACGACCTTGCCGACTTTAGATGAGTTATTAGGACGTCCTGAATATCCTCTGGACACATTGAGTGATTATTATTTAAGTCAATTAAAGGCAGACACACCTAATGTGTTGACCACGCATGCCGAAATCGAAGGCATGAATTATCTTTCATGGTTCAGGACATTCTTACAAAAAGCACAAGCACAACATATTCGTTTTGTAAAAGTGGAAGACATTGCTAAGCGTTATTTGCCTGAACGCCATTCCTTGCCGGTTTGTGAAGTAGTGCAGGGAACTATTGATGGACGTAGCGGCACGTTGGCATTGCAAAATCATCCCTCACGCTGAGGAGGCTATAGTGAAGATTTTTTTATTTTTAGGTTCGCGACGCGGACATGCAGTATTAAAAAAATTAATTGAAGCAAAAGCACAAATAAGTGGAATATTGTGTTTAATCGAAGATGCGCATGAAGATCAATATCATCCTAAAGTCACCGCCATTGCCAAAGAAAACCATATTCCTATTTTTTATTCTAACGATGTCAAATCAGCCGACTATGCGGATGTGTTACGAAAAATAAAACCAGACATTGCCTTTGCCATTGGTTGGCGTTACTTAATTACAAAAGAAGCCTACGATCTTCCGCGCTTAGGCACGCTCATCATTCACGATTCTTTATTGCCTAAATACCGCGGCTTTGCTCCCATGAATTGGGCGATTATCAACGGCGAAACGAAAACCGGCGTGACCTTGTTTCACATCGCAGAAGGCGTGGACTGCGGCCCCATTGTCGATCAACTCTCCACTGACATTATGCTCAAGGACACAGCTAAAACCGTAGACGAACGCATCATTCAGTTATATGAAAACATCATCATTAACAATTTACCTGCTTTTCAAGCGGGCAAAGTTGTCAGCCGTCCACAAAACGAAGCAGAAGCCTCGTATACTTGCAAGCGCACTCCTCAAGACGGAGAAATTAATTGGCAACACCCTGCAGCACAAATTTATAATTTGATACGCGGATTAACTCATCCTTTCCCAGGTGCCTATACTATTTTAAACGGAGAACAAGTTTTTATTTGGCAAGCGGAGTTACCCGAAAAAAGTGAAAATTATGTGGGAAATATTCCAGGAAGAGTGTTAGGCAAACGCAATAACGCGATCGAAGTATTAACAGGAAAAGGCGTATTAAGATTGTTAAGCCTGCAATACAACGGAGAAGAAGAAAAAAAAGCGATGGATATTCCTATCAGTGTCAAAGACACGTTTGGGAAATAATGTCATTTCTAAAAAATATAAAATGAATATAAAAAAGTAGCCTGGATGAGCGCAGCGAAATCCGGGGAAATGAACTTGAAAATAAGGCATAAATACTATAAAATTTGCTCATTAAAATGTTAAAAATACCTAAATGATCCCTAAATAATCAATCATATATCCCCGGAGCACGCATGAAAACCGTATTTAAAAGCATCTTATTTTCTTTAGCTGCACTCAGCCTCACTGCAACGACTTATGCAGCGGTAGTGACCTCAGAGCATCTTCTTGCCGAGCACTGTCAATTGGGTGAACTCTGCACCATTCCAGCTAATGATGAAGGAATCACTTATTATTACATTACGCCTGCTACAGGGACAGCCTATCACTGCAGAGTCGACCCTGCTTCTAATACACTGTATTTTGCAGTATATGGTGGTAAAGATTTTGTGATCAAACAAGGAAATGGAATTTACCAGACAGACTCAGGTCAAGCCTTTTCCATCGATATTAAAGGTGAATTTCCCAACCAAGGCGACGGCCAAATTAAATTCAAAAAGATACAAGGATCAGGAAAGGTAAAGTGTGAAAAAGCAGGTTAAATGAGATATATGTAGCCTGGATGAGCGCAGCGAAATCCAGGATCCTGTAGAGTGAATTAGACTAAAGTCGTTCAAAAAGAAAGTCCCCTCCCCCCTCCGCGGGGGAGGGATAGGGAGGGGGGTACATGCATTAAAATACCTTCCAACACATTATCCATTCTCTTTAAAACATCCTGGTTCCAAAATCGTATTACTGTATATCCTTGTTCTTGTAACCACATTGTTCGATAGTGATCGTATCGTTCTACAGTTGGATGATTATGTTGCCCACCATCTACTTCTATAATTAATTTTGCTTCATAGCACATAAAATCAGCGATATAGTTTCCAATCGCAACTTGTCGTTGAAAACGTAGACCATATAATTGACGGCGACGTAGTTTCTGCCATAGGATTTTTTCCGCTTCTGTCTGGTTTTTTCTTAAAGTACGCGCAGTGGATTGATTATTTTTCAAGGGTACCCCCCTCCCTATCCCTCCCCCGCGGAGGGGGGAGGGGACTTTCTTTTTGAGCGACTTTAGTGATTCATATCCCTAAAAACAACATTAGTACTAAAAATTGGTGGGGATCGCTCAGGACTTGACCCCTATAGATCTTTTTGTCATTACACTTAGCATTTATTACTATAGGGTGCTGCAAATTTAGCGACTTCTATCATTAATTCATTGGGTAATCTGCTAAGTTGACTATCTCCTTTATGAGCAAGCTCATTGATCATGTTAAATGAGCTATCAATACAGGTATATAAGGCTTTTTGGTTAGATAGGATTTTCTCTAATGCTTCTTTTCCAACGTAGTCAATAAAAAATTGATAGGAAATGTCGTGCGCAGATGAGAATAATTTTGTAATAGAGAAAGATTTTTGACGCAAAATGGGAGAGGGATCGTAGGATTGTTTCTTTAGCCATAAATTAGTATTTTCCAGCGGACTAGAATAAGCATTTTCAGTTAGAAAAGAAATGAAAGACTGAATAATACGTGCTTTTTTAGAATTTAATTTGCTTAATATAGTCGTGCCTTTTTTAATAAAGGCATCATTTTTTTCCTTGTTATTTTTTGGCTCTACTAAAGCGCTTTCTATTATTGGAAAAGATATTGTTGGAATAACTGCTCCTAAATTGAGTAAATGAGTGAGTACTGTGAACGCACTTTTATCTACGGGCTCTTTTGATCCAACAATTCTCTCTAATAAGAGCGCTAATGGTGTGTATTTGGCGCCGTCCTGCGTATGTATATCTACACCACTTTCTATTAACATAGAGACAATTTCAGGTTGATAACGATGCATGGCTAAGTGTAATAATGTTTCACCTTCATTCGTTTTAACAGTAATATCTGCTTTCCTAGCTAATAAGGTTCTTACTGTTTCAACATCTCCATAATAGGTCGCATATTGTATAAGCGTCATTTTATCGCAGGGAAAATGATTAATTGAAATATTTACAGGCATTCCAACATCCAGTAATTTGTTGATAACAGAAGGCATAATCCTGTTTTCTTCAGTATGTGAATGGCTGAATATATAGAGCCAGAAATGAGGGGTATCATTGGATAATATGCCTTTGTTCATGAAGGTCAACACCCAGCCAAGAAGTCGCGGGTTTTGACCATTCCCGCAAAAGACAAGAATGGATTTGATCATTGTTTTTAGCAACGCTGCATCTTCACTACTGCTAAAATCAAAACCAGACTTATATAAAATTTCTATTATTGACAAACAATGAGCTTCTGAAGTGACTGAATTTTGATATAAAGAATCATTAAACTCGTCAACCAACGCACGAATAGATGGTTCGTGGCGTATATTTCTTTTGCTGGATTCCATAGTGCTACTCCTCAATCTGCATGAATTAATTGGGCGGTGTATCCTCAGGGGGGGGGCAAGTCTCAAAATTTAACTGCATAGTTAGTTGAAAATGGAGACTTGACCTCTACTATTCACAGACCCAATCATCAAACGGTTTTCTATTATTCATGACTAATTCCTCGTTTTTTAAATTTATGATAACTTAACTTGGTCGGATTTCGCTGCGCTCATCCAGGCTACACTCGCGCTACCGCAAACTGCTTAAACAGATAATCCACCCATAATTCATTTAACTGTTCATGCAAACGGTTTTGAAATAAACGCGCGTCTATGTGATCAATGTCTATGATTTCTAGCGGTTGGTCTTGCCAAGAGCAAGCGAAGACGGCTTTGGTGCGTTGGCCGGTTTCGGGATCAATTTGCCATTGCAGGCATTGGGCGCATACGCCTTTTAGCATGCATTGCATATTGCCGTAGACGGAACCAAATATTTTTGGGTCTTTGGTGAGATGTTCTTTTAATACCGTTTGGCGTGCAGTTTGAAAGGAGCGAAGTAATTCGGTATCGCCAACGACAAAGATTCTATCCACATCACTCAGTGGGATGACAGGCGTCTGCGGAGTTAATTTTCCTTGCGCATAATGCAAAAGAGTTGTGATGACACTGTCTTGTGTTATCGCACAATCTTGAGGTCGTTGTGGTGAAACGGGATGGCCTTGTTGGGTGGTCCAGATAATCATATCCGTGGCTTGTTCTAATTGTGCCTGACAATAGACGTCTTGCTTCTCTTTAAATTGGCCTAAATAAATCACGCGATTGCCAGCAGCTTTTAATTTGGGGCCGTAGCTGCGCACAAACGCCAAGCTAGCCGGTTGACCTACAATGAGTACGGTTTCATGTTCTTTAGGGATTTTAGCGCGTACGCCAGTTGGCCCCATGAGAGAAACCGGTTCGCCAGGTTTTAATGTGGCGCAGAGTTTAGCGGTGGCTGAATTTTCCATGACGATAAAGGTCAGACTACCTTCTTGATAATCACATTCGGCAGCGACTAATGCCAGCGGTTCCATTTGCAATAACGTGTCTTCCAGGTGCAGGGACAAGGTTTCAAAATTTTGTAAACGGTAAAATTCTCCCGGTTTAAAATGGCGGGTTGCGAGAGGCGCTTGAATAGTGAGTTCAATGATTTCATTCGTGTGTCGTGAAATATGTAACACGGTTGCTTGGAATAAATGCTGCATACGTGCAACAAATTCTTGATATTCAGTTTCGCTGCCTGCTTGCCCCATTTTTTCATGTAGGCTGGCCATGATTTTAGGATAAGTGCGCATGCCAGATGCAATGGCTTTGACTACGCTTCCATGAAAAACAGGATGTGTATCACCAATTAAACTGACACGGTGTTCATCATGTTGATAAGAAGTGAAAGGACCAAATTGCGGGTCTTTGCAATGCGCGACACCGTGCGCCACCGTTAACTCACCGGCTTTGTCTTCATAGTGTTGATATTGCAAATTTAAACGATTAAACGTTCCTTTGTGTTCAAATTCATAAGCGGTATTCGGTTGTGTGCCTGTCGCGACTAAAATAGAACGGGCAGGAAGACGGACTTCTTCAGTCGTTGTTACCCATTCATTCGCTTGATTGCGAGTGCGTTTGTAGCAAATCAGCGTTTGCACATGACCGTATTCATTCAAGTCCACGGCCTTAGGTTCCAGGCCCTCACAATAATAAATGCCTTCATCTAATGCTTTTTGTAATTCTTCATGGTTATGAATATAAGCCGGAGATTCTTGCATAGAACGTCTATACGCAATAGTCACGCCGCCCCATTCATGCACTAATTTCAATAAATTCGGTGTTTCATGTTGTGTTTTGGCGCGTTGTCTTTCTTGTTGAATGGCTTTGGCATGACGTAAGTATTCTGCCAAAATCTCGCGTGAAGCAGGGTCTAAAGTCGCTTGTATGCTTTCTTCACCGTAATGCTTGACCAGTGAGGCATAACGTTTTTGTATTTTTTCCACTTGTCGTAAGTAATACGCTTGAACTTCTGTAGCCGTGTCTACACCCGTTAATCCACCGCCAATGACTACAGCAGGCAAGCGCACTTGTAAATTGGTGAGGCTGCTGGTTTTAGCCGCATTGCCCAATTGCAAGGCCATTAAAAAATCATTGGCTTGTCGCATGCCAGGGGCGAGGCTACTCGGTATAGATAACGCTTTAGGCAAGCCTGCACCAACGGCCACAGCTAAATGATCAAAGCCCATTTCCCAGGCATCTTGTACGGTCAAGGTGCCACCGAAACGCACACCACCAAAGACTTGAAAAGTAGGGCGGCGCATCAAACTGAGGTAAATGAGTTTCAAAAAGTTTTTATCCCAGCGCACAGTGATGCCGTATTCAGCGACGCCACCAAAACCAGCCATTAAGCGTTCATCCAGGGATTCTTTTAAATCATCGAAACGGTAAATGGGTTGTTGTAAAAGGGCATTAGGTAAGGATTCAATTTTCAGTCCATCAAAACCGACTACCGCAAATCCTTCCAACAATAAATGATGTGCCAACGTAAATCCGGCTGGCCCCATGCCGGCAATCATGATTTTCAAACCATTGTAAGGTTTCATCATCCATTGTTGTTGTCGCAGGGGGTTCCAGCGCGTAAGCAAATCATAAATTTCCACGCCCCAAGGCAAGTCCAATACATCAGTCAGTACGCGCGTTTCAATTTGCGGGATATTAACGGGGTCTTGTTTTTGGTAAATGCAGGCTTTCATACAATCATTGCAAATGCGGTGACCGGTGGCGGGGCAAAGCGGATTGTCCACCATGACCATGGCCAAGGAACCCAAGGTATAGCCCTCTTTTTTCAGTGATTGCATCTCAGAGATTTTTTCTTCTAAAGGACAGCCCGTCATGGTGATATTGAGGGGGTTCTTTTTAAACCCTTGCTCGGGATCACCTTTTTTCACTGGAAACCCTTTAGAACAAAAATCGCCATCGTGATCGTGACAATAAATGCAGTAATTCACTTCGTCTTGGACTTCACGTGCGCTCATGCGTTTATCCGTCAAACCAAACCCATCCCTTAAACGCCAGCCATCAGGAGGAGCGGTAAGGCGGTCGTACTTATCTTGGGGCAGGGGTTGTGTGGCTACCAGATTGGCATAATCCAGGCGTGCAGGAAGCGCAAAACTGGTCCAATCCACGACCCGCTGTTGTCCTTCAGGTGAGGTCAGGGCGCGAGTACACCATTGCACTAGCTTTTCGATTTCAGCTGCGTGCAGTTCTTGCTGGTCCAGATAATGGGTCGCCAATAAGGCGATGGCAAGTTCAGGGTCGTCAGCCTGTAAGGGGGCTGTTTTTAGGGCAGTCGCTAACCAAGTATCTAATTCGGCAAAAGAGGGAAAAGAGCCTACCTTAGCGATGTCTTTTTTAGCCCGTCGCAGGACAAAGTATTTTTTAAAAATAGAGATAGGGTTCAGAGACAGCGTTTGCGCCTGACGAATGGCCACGGCTTCTTCTATGCCAAATAATTCAGCAAGAAAATCCTCTAAGTAGATCGCACAAGCAATTAATAATTCACTTATTTCTAGGGCTGAAAAGGCCTTGGCGTCTTGCCGGTAAGCCAGTAATTGTTCCGCTAAAGACGCGTCTTTTTGAGATAGGGCAGTGATAAACGCTTGGTCCAGACGAGCCAACCCCGGCGAGTGAAATAACTCGGCAAAGGTGAATTGATGTAGTCTTAGTTCAGGCGCTGAAGTCATGCTTTAAGGTCGTGAAAAGAGGAAGAAGAGGCCCCATTATAGGGGAGTTTGCGGGGGCTGTCATCCCTCGCTATGCTCGGGATGACAGGAAGAAAGGTTAATTAATGCTGTGTGAACTATAGGTTGGCATCTTTGTATTAACGCCAGCATTTGCTTCAGGCTTTATTTCTACCTTGATTGAAGGCTGAGAACTAGAAGGTAAAGCAAACGGTGCATCCTGTTCTACTACCCTACCAACAATAGCCTGTTTTGCATTCTCGCCACAGAGCCCTTTCAGCATTTCTGTTACGCCCATTCCATTATCACTAGGGTCACTATTATTTATACTTGGATTTCTAAGCGTAAGCTGAGGTTTGGGTTGAGCTTGTTTTTGCGGTGACAACCAATGAGCAAAATCATAAATCAACGCTTTAACAAGATAACTGGCCTTTTGGCCAAAAGTCATTTTATTCAATAGGTCGGTGGCTGTGTCATTCAATGGACCATCTTTTTTGATAACAAAATCCTTAGCGCGATCCAGCGTATCGATTTGTTTAAGCAAACTTTCATAAACGTGTTTTTTTGATAAATAGCGATCAGCTAATTCTATTTCTTTTCTTATTATAATTTTGGTTTTATCTCTTAATGATTTCATCTGCTTGCTTAATTCTTTATTTAATGCCTTAGGAGTTTGAGGCACGCATTCACTCTTTTTTAATTGAATTTCTTGCTGCTGTTTTTCGTTTCGATAGGTTTGTTGGGCCGATAATGAAATTCTTCTTTGTTTTCTCCAGCTCGATTTAGCTCGTGCTAACGCATGCGTGGCATTGTCCCGTTTCATTATCAGTTTTTTCTTATTTTCGGCCATGTCCATGTTAAACGCGCTAAGCCGCTTTTCATGTTCCACAAAAACCATGTGTAGGTTTTCTCGTTTAAACGCCTCAAAAATTTTGTCGTTGAAATTCATTTTAGTTTTCCTCTTAAGGGTAACTTAAGCTATGCCCTTATCGAATGCGTGTTTATTAATAGATAGTGTACTAGAGGCTAGTTAACAGACACTTAAGAGGAAGAAAGAAAATCGTTCTTGAATAGTATTCCTAAATATTAAAAGAATATTAACTTATATATTCAAAAAAGAATCAACAAATTCTAGATCATCTTGCGGAGTAAGCGTTACTGTTTGTGGAGACTTTGGAGAATGATAAAAAAGAGTAGCATGATTATCAACGCTTTCTTTTTGGGTGGAATATTTCAAAATATGAAGTATGGCGTGTGCTTCTTCACTCTTGTGTGAGTCATCAAAGCGTTGAGCTGCAGCTTGTTCTGCCTTTTGAATAGGGGCGCCCTGGCTTACTAAATACCCGACTATTTCCGGACGTCCTTGCATAATGGCAAGGGTTAATGCGGAACATTCGGTTTGATCGGAGCAGAGGAAGACCGTTTGCACATCCGCATATTTTTTTTCTATGATTAATTTTATGATGTTAAGACGACCATGCAATATCGCTTGCTCGAATATCCCATTCCAATTAATAGAAGCTCTCGTTGGAAAAATTTTATTTGCTAATAATTCAATGAGGGGTATTTGTTGCTTGTCTATTGCATTGTTTAGCAATTCATTTAATTCGCTTTCTGAAAATTGAGGAAGCTGATTTCTTGCCTTCAGTGTTTCAAATAAAGAGTTTGCGATGGCTACCTGTTCTTTAAGAAGGGCGTAAATCAACGCAGGTCTTGCTTGTTGATCCGATGAAGCAAAATATTGTTGAGGATCAGCACCGTTTCCTATTAAGGCGGTGACAACGGGCAAATGGCCATTGTCTACGGCTAGCCTTAGAGGAGTGTCCCCTTCATTATTTTCTTTATCAACACAAGCGCCATGTAACAAAAGCAATTTGACCATGTCAATGTGGCCACGCTTAGCAGCGGCATGTAACCAAAAGAGTCGGTGAATTTCATTTTTGGGTGCTTTCACGGGAGGGGTTCTATTGAGCCCTTTTTTTGAAATAGCAAATAATCCTACGACTAGTGAGGGACAATTATTTTTTACAGCATTTGATACGGTAGTTTCCCTTTCAGCGGACGTTTGATGGCGAGTAAGTTTTTTTAGATTTACCCTAACCCCACTTCTTAAATAGGTTTCTAGTCGCATCCATTTGACGCTGCGGCCCATGTTCTTCCATGTTTTTTTTATATGAGCGGTATAGTTAGTTTGAGTGAGCAGAAAGTTAAATAATTCAAAGTGACGACAAATGGCTGCTTGTTCCATTATCTTATTGATCAGTTCGATGTCCGATTCCTTTACTTCCGATGTTGCTAAGACCGGCCAAATTCTTTTAATGAGGAAAATACGGTTGTTTCTCACCGCAAGCAATAAGAAAGATTCCCATAAGGCTTTGTCTTCTTCTCTCAGCGTCATAAAATCGATGTCAACGCCACATTCTAACAAACACTCTAAACCATCCAGGTCAAACGCTAAAAAAGCGTGTCTACACGTTTCGGTTATATCTAGTTTCTCTAGCGTTAGGAGAAGATAACGAACGATAGCGTGATGCCTATAGTAGGCCGCTAGGTTGACCAAATTATAGAGGAGGTTATCGAATGGGCTAGAAGGGCTCCCATAGCGTTCGATTTGCATTGGTAAGCTTACATTCAAGCTTACTCCTAACGTAGCGAGATGTTTGACTTGCTCTAAATTACCTAGGCTTACGGCAAAGCAAAGGGGGCTGAGCCTAGAGGCTTGATCATCTTTAAATACGCTTTTTTTTGCTTGAGTTTGAGCCTGCATATGTAGAAAACGGATATGGTCCCTCTCATGGAACAGCACATCATAAGGTTGGTTAAATAATATCTTGCAAAATGCAGGCGTTTTGAATAAGAAAATGATTCTTTCTATTTCTTTTTCACACAATAAGATCTTTGGGCCCGTGGACACTAAGACTTTAGAGTCCTCTTTTTTTTCAACTATCATCAATGGAGGAGAATGACCCGCTAATCTATACAGATGATTCAGTCCTTCTTGAAATACGGGATTGACTAATAATCGTTTAGGCACATTTTTAAAAAACCAAGGTGTTTGAAGACTAGAGGAATCAGCAAAAACGCTTATAAGCGAAGACAAAGTAGGAAATGTCCACGCCAGATTTTCTAGATGAGGGCCAGGATGGGTTAAACAAGAAAATAAAGCATCTAGTTTCTCTTCCGCAGGTGAGGGCTGTCTTGCTTGTGATTCATTAGAGTGGTCTGTAAGCGACGCTTTTTTTTCTAAATCCTTTTTTAAGGTTTCCTGCAAGGCAGAGCGATAGTCATACGTTTCTGACTCTTGTAGTGGTGGTGCGGGATAAAACGTTAAGAAACGCGTCCTCCATAAATGGGTTGACGTACTGACAGCACGGAAAAGGCGGCAGACTAAAGCGAGATGAGCGAAGTCTTTGATAGAGAGTTCATCAAAAATCTTCTCTAGCAGTTCAGAGGGAAAGTCAGCGAGGTTTAATTCTGTAGGCTCAGTCGGTTTAGCTTCCTTGGCACTCTTTTCATCTTGTTCTTTCTTTTCCACTTCCCCGTCTGTATCTAATCGTTTTCTTTTCATCGTAAAAACTCTGTCATTGATATGAAAATAGGAATTATTTTAAGAGCTGTGTTTTGACTATTTTTGTAGAGTAATACAGTTATAATGGTTGTTTGGCAGAAAGAATAATATATTTTTTATCCGAATTCAATATTAATGATAAAATATAGCACTATAAACAGGCTTGAACCCAGCATTGAAAAAAATATAGACTTGGGCCAAGCATTGAAAAAAATATAAAGAGGAGCTGAACATGTTATCAGACCGTCCTATAAAGATGACCTATCTTAAGAGTGCTGGAGAATTTCCTTTGTATAGACAAATGGGAGTATCGCCTCTTCCCACTCATTTTCATCTTAGTATCTGGCGCGATGAAGACAGTGAAAATGTTCAACGCCTTTTTCATGCATTAAGTAATGAACCCTGGCCAGAGCAGACTTTGCATTTTTCTCTGGACCTTTATGTGGACGTTTTTACTGTGCATGTGGCAGAAATGCTGGCTACTTTGCTGACTCACAAAAATAATCTTACTTCTTTAAGTCTTAAAATTGTTTCACCCCCATTTAAAATTATGGAAGAGGGGGCAGGCATTATTTTGATGCGCGTATTACAAAGTGAATATTGTCCAAGAGAAATTGAGTTTAATTTAGAAAACCAAGGAATAGGCGACAAAATAATAGATGCTTTTGCTGATGCATTACTCAGTGAACATTGTCCTCACACTATTACTATGAACCTTAATAGAAATAGATTACGTGATCGAGAAATAGTGCTATTAAGAGATGCATTTAACCATCCGGCCTTTCGCACTTCTCTCAAGCTTAAGCTGGCTGATAATGATTATTATATTCCGAATGTAAAAATGGATCTGGATATCGCTTTCGCATTGGTATTTATCAACCAAAGTACAGATTCATTAATGAAAGACGTTTTTTTAAATGTGTTAATGAATACTATTTATATTACCGAACTAGAATTAGATAGAAATAAAAATATCACAGGTGATAGGGCCGCTGATTTTGCATATGCTTGCAAGAGAAACCAATTAATTAAGACGCATCCTGATTTTGGATTTTTTATTAAAGCGAGCAGTCATCAACATGGGCTTTTCCAAACGTCTTCTCCTTTATCTCCCCAACACGTCTTCGCTCCACCTGCTCCCTTAAAAGCCTTAGCAGCTTATACGGTATTTAAAGAGAAACAAGATAGAGAATCTCTTTCCCAAGAAGTAAAAAAATATATCGCGCAATTAGATGACATTGAAGCGCAATTAACTTCTGCATTACCTAAAAAGGCCCTGTAGCTAATGTACCCCCCTCCCTATCCCTCCCCCGCGGAGGGGGGAGGGGACTTTTTTTTGAACGACTTTAGTGATTCATATTCCTAAAAACAACATTATTACTAAAAATTTGTGGGGACAACTCAGAGTACATCGAAATCCGTGATCCTTCTAATTTTTTTATAAATTCAAACCAGTACCAGCAGGAGCCAGATCAGGCGGCGGGGCGGTATCCGTGCTTTGTGAAGCATTATAGAAGAGAGTAGCCGTATTGTTAACGCTTTCTTGCTGACTATAGCGCTGCAAAAGACGACGTAAGACATTTCCTTCTTGCCCGTTGTGTTGCTGAAAATAAAGGTTGGCTGCATCCCATTCCTGGTCTTGAACAGGAGCACCATTTTTTAGCAAATACCAAACTATTTCTAACCTACAGCCAAAGGTAATGGCATAGGTCAATGGTGAATAAGGGGTTGTATCGTTTTCATGGAAAAGAGGGGTGTGTATGTCCACGTATTTTTTTTCTATATATAGTTTGGCTAGTTTAAGTTGACCGCCTATGATCGCGGTTCTAAACAAATAGTTCCAGTTGATCGCTACTCTATCCGGAAAAATTTTATTGTTTAAGAATTCAATAACAGAGCTTTGATCTTTAATTACTACCTGCTTTAACACTGTCCGTAGTTCATTCTCATCAGCGAGTGAGAGGAATTGCCCTCTTTCTGTCATCGTTTCAAATAAATAATCCGCGATTTCTATTTGTCCTTCAAAAAGAGCTGGTATAAGCCCGGGTTGCGGGTTGGCGCCGTTTTTTACTAAAATCTTGACGACGGGCAAATGCCCATTCTTTATAGCTAGGCTTAAAGCAGTTTCTTTCTTGTAGTTAGGTTTATCGACTTTAGCACCTTCTTGCAAAAGCAAACTGACCATGTCGGCGTAGCCAAACTTAGCGGTCTTAATTAACAGTCCAGGGTCTAGTCTTTTAGATGATGATGTAGAAGGGTTGGTATGGCCTGTTTCTTCTGGAACAGCTAATAAGCCTCTGACAAGAAAAAGGCTATCCGTTTTCACAGCATTCGATAGAATAGTCTCTAAATCATCAGGTTCTGTATGGCGGGTGAGTTTTTTTAGGTTGACTCTAACCCCGCTTCTTAAATAAGACTCCAGCTCCCGAGCAGAATCAACATCGCGACCGATTTCCTTACATCTTTCTTTTATTAGATCAGGATCGTTAAATAGTGTGAGTAGAATGTTGAATAATTCAAAATGACTATCACTAGATGCATTATCTAGCATGTTTATAACAGTCGTGGGTCCGTTGACTACTCCCAAATCGGGTAAGACGTGATGAATTATTTTAATGAGGGAAATACAATTGTGATCTACAGCACGCAATAAAAAATCATCCCAGATCAGCGTGTGATTCTCTCTCAGCGCCTTAAAATCGATGTCAATGCCGCATTCAAACAAACAGGTCAGACCACCCAAATCGCCTGCTAAAAAAGTTTGTCTGCAAGTCTCAGTGAGATCGAGCCGCCCTTCTAACTGTTGAAGAAGAAAGCGGACTATAGAATGATGCTGGTAATACGCAGCCAAATTAACCAAATTATAAGATTGGTAATTTTCCCGGCCAATAGAGCCACCATAACGTTTAACTTTCATTTTAACGCTTACTTCTAAACTTACTCCTAACTGAGTCAGATGTTTAACTTGTGTCAAATTATCTATACTCACTGCAAAGCAAATGGGGCTGTGTATAGCAGCTTTGTCATCTATAAAAAGAAAGGCTTTGTCTTGATATTCTTGAGACAAATCGCAGCCATTATTTTTTTCGTTCTGCAGGGTGGCGTAAGGTTGATTAAAAAATATCGCTCTTAGTTCAGGTCTTCTGAATAAAAAGTGTAGCCTTCTTATTTCTTCTACACAGGGTATTCTCTGGACTCCTGACACTAAAACGAGGGATTTATTATGTTGCCTGACTATTTTCCATGGAAAAATGGAATCATTGACAAGCGTATAAAGATAATTAAGTCCTTGTTGATAGCTGGAATGGAGAACTACGCGTTTGGGGCTACTTCTAAAAAACCACGGTATTTGCAAACATGGCCGGTCAGCAAGGGCGCTTATAAACGAAGCGAAAGTGGGAAAGTTCCCTGTTAAATGTTCTAGATCAGGACCAGGATGATGTAAACAGGAAGATAACACTTCCATCTCTCTTGTATCTGAAGGAGTGAAAGTGCTGATAGTTCTATCAGAATTTACCTTCCAGTCTGGAAGTGAGTCTTTTTTTTCAAGATCCTTTTTTATTTTTTCCTTCAAAAAAAATGGTGTTAAAACGATAGTACGAAAAGGAGAACACACTAAAGCGAGATGAGTGATATCTATAATAGGTAGCTCAATAAAAATGAGTATTAATAGTTCATTCGAAAAATCTGTGAGAGTTGTCTCAATAGGACTTCGGTTTGTCGTTTCTTCTATGGGCTCTTCATTCTGCCCAGCGGAATCCGATGATAATTGTTCTCTTTGCATAGTAAAACATGACCATTCAGTTTAGTTATAGAGAAATGATTTTATGGGCTATTTTTATTATTTTAAAAGTTGATGGGTCAGTAGCGACGTCACTATCAGGCTGGTACATTAAGCTATTTTTTAGGTTGATTCAAGTAAAAAATCGATAAAAATATTCTTTCAAATTTATTTTATAAATTCAAAGTTGCTATCTTAGGCAGCGGAATCGGCTCTGTGGTTTGCGGAGAATGATAGAAGAGACTAGCCGTATTAACCGCTTGTTGTTGGCTATAACGCTCCAAAAGACGGTCTAACGCTTTTCCTTCTTCTTCGCTGTGTTTCTGAGAATAAAGGTGGGTAGCTTCCCATTCTGCCTCGAAAACAGGAGCACCATTTTTCAGTAAATACCAGACTATTTCTAACTTACAGCCAAACGTAATGGCGTAGGTCAATGGGGAATAAAGGGTTGGGTCTTCCTTATGGAAAAGAGGGGTGTGAACATCCACGTATTTTTTTTCTATATATAGCTTGGCTAATTTAAGTTGACCACCTAAGATCGCGGCTTTGAATAAATAGTTCCAGTCAATCGCTACTCTGCCCGGAAAAATTTTATTGTTTAAGAATTCAATAACAGTGCTTTGATTTTTAATTAATGCCTGCATTAACACTGGCCCTAGTTCATTCCTATCAGAGCTTGAGAGGGATTGCCCTCTTTCTTTCATCGTTTCAAATAAATAATCCGCGATTTCTATTTGTCCTTCAAAAAGAGCAGGTATAAGCTCAGGTTGCGGGTCGGCGCTATTTTTTACTAAGATTTTGACGACTGACAAATGACCATTATTTATAGCTAGCTTTAAAGCAGTATTCCCTTCGCCGTTTTGTTCGTTGACTCGAGCACCGTGTAGCAAAAGCAAACTGACCATGTCAGTGTAGCCACACTGAGCAGCCTCATGTAACCAAAAAAGGCTATCAATAGCCATTGATAATTCTTTAAAAGGCTCTTTGTTGCGGTCGTCTGTTGAAAGGGCTAATAATTCTCTGACAAGAAAAATACAGTTGTTTCCCACAGCATTGGATACGATAGTCAACACATTAGCAAGTGTGGTGCGCCGGGCAAGTTTTTTTAAGTTTACTGGAACTCCGGCTTTTAAATGAGCTTCTAGTTGTGACCAATTATCAACTTTTTTACGACCAATTTTCTTCCCCCTTTTTTTGATTTTAGGAGGATCATTAAATAAAGTTAGCAGAATGTTGAATAATTCAAAATGAAAATGAGTGGCTGCATTATTTAGTAAACTTAGAAGTATACCCGCTTCTTTTTCTTGATCGAATGTACCTAGGGATTGATGAATTTTTTTAATGAGGAAAATACGATTATTTTCCTGCGCAAACTGTAAAAAATCTTCCCAGATATCCCATTCTTTTTCTTTTAATATTTTAAAATCGATATCAATGCCGCATTCTAACAAACATTCTAAGCCATCCAAGTCTTCCGCTATATAAGACTGCCAGCAAGTCTCAGTGATATCTAGTGACCCTTTTAAATTTTTAAGAAGATAATGGACTATAGAATGATGTTTGTAGTACGCCGCTAGATTAACTAAATTAAAGTTAGGTTGTTTATACTCGCTCGTACTTCCATAACGCCTAACCTTCATTTTAATATTCACTGTTAAGCTTACGCCTAATTGAACGAGATGTTGGACTTGCCTTAAATTATCTAGGCTTACAGCAAAACAAATAGGGCTGTGGTAACAAGCCTCATCATCTGTAAAAACATAATCTTTTTTATAAAATTCTTGGGATAAAACACAGCCATTATTTTTTTCATTGAGCAGGGTGGTGTAGGGTTGATTAAATAGTATCGCCCTGAGTCCAGGCCTTATGAACGAAAAATATGTTCCTTTATACGGTGTTATCATCCTGCTTCTTGACATTAACACATATGATCTATCTGGCTGTATGATCTTTGGCTCCCATTGAGAAATCGAACTACTGACAAGCGTATAGAGATAATTCAGTCCTTCCTGATAGCTGGAATCGAGGAATACCCGTTTAGGACTACTTCTAAAAAACCACGGAATTTGTGGCAAACGAGGAGACCGATCAGTAAAAGCGCTTAGCAAGGAAATGAGAGTAGGAAAGTTCCCTCTTAAATTTTCTAGGTCAGGACCAGGATGATGCAAACATGAAGATAACACTTCCATCGCTTGCGGTTCTCTTGTACGTAAAGGAATTAAAGTGCTGATAGATCCATTAGCTTCCTTGGCCCAGTCTGGAAGGGAGTCTTTTTTTTCAAGATTCTTTTTTATTTTTTCCTTCAAAAAAAATGGTGATGAAACGATAGTATAAAAATGAGAACACACTAAAGCGAGATGAGTGATATCTATAGTAGGTAGCTCAATAAAAATGAGTACTAATAGCTCATACGAGAAATTTGTGAGATTTGCCTCAATAGGATTTTGGTCTGTTGCTTCTTCTGTGGATTCTTCGTTATGCTCATCCAAATCCGCTGATAATTGTTCTCTTTGCATAGTAAAACATGACCGTTCGCATTTAGTTATAGTAAAATGATTTTATAAATTATTTTTTTAACCTGCCAATTTCTTTTTTAATAATTCATTCAATTGCCCCGGATTTAACGTCCCTCCCGATGCTTTCATTGCTTGCCCCACAAAATACCCAAATAATTTATCTTTACCACCACGGTAATCCGCAAGTTGTTGTGGATTAGCAGCGATAATATCGTCAATCAATTTTTCAATGGCCCCTGTGTCTGTGACTTGTTTTAAACCGCGTTTAGCAATGATGTCATCGACTTCACCTTCTTGTTTCCATAAGGCTTCAAAAATCGTTTTCGCAATTTTGCCAGAGATAGTATTGTCGGTAATGCGCGAAATAAGTTGACCTAATTGAGAAGGACTAATGGGACTCGCAGATAATTCTAGTCCGGCTTTATTTAATGCGCCCAGTAATTCACTGATCAGCCAATTGGCTGATAATTTGGGTTGTTTGGACACAGTGACAAGATTTTCATAAAATTGAGCCATTTCTTTAGTGCTGACCAAGATACTGGCATCGTAAGGCGTTAATTCGTATTGCTCTATAAAACGTTGCCGTTTTTGTTGCGGTAATTCAGGTAATTGCGCGCGAACTTTTTCTATGGTTTCTTCTGTCACCAGCAAAGGCAATAGATCGGGATCCGGAAAATAGCGGTAATCATTGGCTTCTTCTTTGCTGCGCATAGAACGGGTTTCATCTTTATTAGGATCGTACAAGCGCGTTTCTTGCGTGATTTTGCCACCGCCTTCCAAAACACCAATTTGTCTTTCCACTTCATAATTGATGGCGCGTTCCACAAAACGGAATGAATTAATATTTTTTAATTCGGTACGTGTGCCTAGTTTCGTTTCGCCTTTAGGTCGGATGGAGACATTGGCATCACAACGGAAAGAACCTTCTTGCATATTGCCATCGCAAATTTCCAAGTAACGGACTAAAGAATGCAAGGCTTTCAAATAAATCACAGCTTCTTTGGCAGAACGCATGTCGGGCTCAGAAACAATTTCCAATAAAGGCGTGCCGGCGCGGTTTAAATCAATGCCGCTTAACCCATGAAAATCTTCATGTAACGATTTACCCGCATCTTCTTCTAAATGAGCGCGCGTAATATGAATACGTTTACTGGTTTGATCATCCAATTGAATATCGAGATAACCGTGTTGCACTATGGGCAATTCGTATTGACTGATTTGATAGCCTTTAGGCAAATCGGGATAAAAATAATTTTTGCGCGCAAATACAGATTTACGTGTGATTTCAGCATTAGTCCCTAATCCTAATTTAATGGCCATGTTGACCACGTCTTGATTGAGAACAGGCAATACACCAGGCAAACCTAAATCAATGGCGCAAGCTTGAGTATTAGGCAACGCCCCAAATTGCGTGGAGGCGCCAGAAAAAATTTTACTTTTAGTAGCTAATTGTGCATGGACTTCAAGACCAATAACGACTTCCCACTCCATAATTAAAACCCCTCTGGAATACGTTTGTGCCAATCGGTGATGGTTTGATAACGGTGGGCCACGTTGAATAGTTTGGCTTCACCAAATAAATTGCCTATTAATTGCATGCCTATGGGTAATTGATTAATAAAACCGGCGGGTATAGAAATGCCGGGCAAGCCGGCAAGATTAATGGCAATAGTGTAAATATCAGATAAATACATACTGATGGGATCATTGGTTTTTTCACCTAATTTAAAGGCGGGAGTAGGTGAAGTAGGAGACAAGATCACATCGACTTTTTTAAACGCATTGACAAAATCATCACGAATTAAACGGCGAATTTTTTGGGCTTTTAAATAATACGCATCATAATAACCGGCAGACAACACATAAGTTCCCACCATAATGCGGCGTTTGACTTCAGGCCCAAAGCCTTCGCTGCGCGAACGTTTGTATAAATCTTGCAAATCAGCCGGGTCTTCACAACGGTAACCGTAACGCACGCCGTCGTAACGCGCCAAATTAGAAGAACATTCTGCAGGGGCGATGACGTAATAAGCCGGTACGGAAAGCGCCGTATTAGGCAAACTAATTTCTTGAATGCTCGCGCCTAATTTTTCATATTCTTTAATGGCGGCTTCTATAGCCTTGGCTACATCAGGATGAAGGCCGGCATTAAAATATTCTTTAGGTAAGCCTATGCGTATTCCCTTTATAGAATCATTTAATCCTTGAGTGTAATCGGGGACGGGTTGATCCACGCTAGTGGAATCGTGTTGATCGAAACCGGCCATAGATTTTAAAAGAATGGCTGTGTCTTCCACGGTCTTGGCCATAGGGCCACCTTGGTCCAAGCTCGACGCATAAGCAATCATGCCGTAACGCGAGACGCGTCCGTAAGTGGGTTTCATTCCCGTGATGCCGCACAATGCGGCTGGTTGACGAATAGATCCGCCGGTATCTGTGCCTGTGGCCGCTGGAACCAGTGAGGCAGCGATAGCGGCGGCTGAACCGCCGGAAGAACCGCCAGGAACATGGTCTAATTGCCAAGGATTTTTGACGGGGCCAAAATAACTGGTTTCATTGGACGAGCCCATAGCAAATTCATCCATATTGGTCTTGCCTATCATGACGGTGCCAGCCGTTTTTAATTTGCTGACTACGGTCGCATCGTAGGGCGCCACAAAATTAGCTAACATGCGTGAGCCGCAGGTAGTTTTAACCCCGTCCGTACAAAAAATATCTTTTTGAGCGATAGGAATGCCGGTTAGCACGGTAGCTTGGCCTTTGGCCCGTTTCTCATCCGCCGCTTTGGCGGCTTGCAGCGCCTGCTCTTCCGTTACCGTGATGAAACAATTTAATTGTTTGTCCAAGCGTTTAATGCGTTCTAAAAAGTGGGTAGTCAATTCCACACTGGAAATGGTTTTAGCATTTAATTCGCGTGATAATTCAGCAATGGTTTTATGGTGCATGGTGATCATGCCTCTTCAATGACTTTAGGTACTAAATACAATCCCGCTTCTACTTGCGGGGCTAGGCGCTGATATTTTTCATGTAAATCTAATTCCGTCACTTGGTCTTCTCTTAACCGTTGCGCCAGGTCTAGGGGATGGGCCAGAGGGTCTACTTTAGTAGTATCCATTTGATTCATTTGCTCAATGAACACTAAAATTTTGGACAATTGCGGGGTATAAAGTGCAATATCACTTTCTGATAAGTTTAAGCGTGCGAGATGGGCAATTTTTTTGACATCATCCGGGGTTAGGGACATAGCATTTTTATCCTAGCTCAAAAGAGAGGGGGCATTATAATGCAAGGTAAATCGCTCGTCATTATTAATGCATTCTTTCTCTGGTATGCCACCTTTAAATTGATTAGAATGCGAGAACACATTTAATTTGCCAAAGGGAAGACAGCTGTTATGTTTAAAAACTTGCGTGGGATGTTTTCTAATGATTTATCTATTGATTTAGGAACGGCAAATACCCTTATTTTTGTACGCGATGAAGGCATTGTGCTAAATGAGCCTTCAGTGGTAGCCATTCTTAACGGTCGTGAGACGGGTCAAAAACGCGTGCTTGCGGTCGGCAATGAAGCCAAATTAATGTTAGGCCGCACGCCAGGGAACATCAGTGCTATCCGTCCTATGAAAGATGGAGTGATTGCAGATTTTTACGTTACCGAGAAAATGTTGCAGCACTTTATTCATAAAGTGCATAAGAACCGTTTCCTGCGTCCTAGCCCACGCGTATTAGTTTCCGTCCCTTGTGGATCGACCCAAGTTGAACGTAGAGCAATTAAAGAATCAGCCCTCAGTGCGGGTGCGCGAGAAGTCTTTCTATTAGAAGAACCCATGGCCGCTGCCATGGGAGCGGGCATGCCTGTGGAAGAAGCCAGAGGCTCTATGGTGGTAGACATAGGCGGTGGAACCACAGAAGTCGCCATTATTTCTTTAAACGGTATCGTTTATTCAGCTTCAGTGCGCATAGGCGGAGACCGTTTTGATGAATCCATAGTCAGTTACGTGAGACGCAATTACGGCGTCTTGATTGGTGAAGCCACGGCCGAGCGTATCAAACATGAAATTGGTCTCGCTTATCCTGCGAATCAAGTGCTACAAATGGAAGTGCGCGGACGTAATCTCGCCGAAGGGATTCCACGTAGTTTTACCATCACCAGTAATGAAATCTTAGAAGCCCTGCAAGAACCCTTATCCGGTATTTTAGGTGCCGTACGCGCTGCTTTAGAACAAGCTCCCCCAGAATTAGCATCAGACATTGCCGAACGTGGCATGGTGTTAACAGGCGGTGGTGCGTTACTACGCAATATAGACAGACTATTTATGGAAGAAACCGGACTTCCCGTCATCATTGCTGATGAGCCACTCACTTGCGTGGCGCGTGGCGGTGGTAAAGCGCTGCTATTGATAGAAACATCTAGTGCGGATTTTCTATTGCAGGAATAAAGGGGTTTTAAATGAATTAAGGGGGGTGGTGCTATTCGCTCTATTTTTAAGCGGGAATCACACTCAGGATTGCGTGCCCTTTGTTTAGTGGTGCTTGCTGTTGTCTTGATGGTAATGGATAAGCGTTTAGAAAGTTTTGCTTCCATACGAGCAGCCATGAGTTTACCCTTGGCCCCTTTGCAATATATAGTCAGCTGGCCTACGCAATTTATAGATAAAATAAAAAACGCCGTTAGTAGCCATGAAGAATTACTCAAAGAAAATCTCAAGCTTAAAACCGATCAACTCTTGCTTCGTTCTCAATTACAACGTTTGATCGCGATTGAGTCTGAAAATAATTATTTGAAAAAATTACTACGTTCTTCTCATCAAATAAAAGGAAAAACCCTGATTGCTGAATTACTGGCCATTAATTCCGAACCTTTTGTGCATCAAGTGATTCTCAATAAAGGTACGCGCGACGGTGTTTACGTGGGCCAACCGGTGCTCGATGCAACGGGTTTAATGGGGCAAGTCATACAGGCGGGTCCCATAACTAGCCGAGTATTATTAATTAACGATCCCCACAGTGGGGCGGCCGTACAAAATGTACGTAATGGATTGCGGACTACGGCTGTAGGCGATAGTTATTCCAGCAGAATGCGCTTGATGTACGTACTCAAAACGGCTGATATCAAAGTAGGGGATGTCTTCATTACCTCTGGGTTAGGCGATCATTATCCCGAAGGGTATCCGGTTGGCAAAGTGATTGCAGTAGACAATAATGCCCATAGGCAGTTTGCTGAAGTGTATTTACAACCTAGCGCACATTTACAAAGTAGCCGTCATGTCTTATTAGTCTGGTACCAACACAATGTCTGATCGAACAGCTATTTTTATTACGTTATTGACAGCATTAATATTAAGTCTCTTGCCTATGCCTGATTGGACCATGTGGTTAAGACCGGCTTGGGTATTAATGGTATTAATTTATTGGTCCATGATCACTCCCCTAAGAGTGAGCATAGGCCTCGCGTGGATGATGGGTATCTTAGTGGATTTATTAAATGGCAGCCTGTTAGGCGAGCATGCTCTTGCTTATACCTTGGTGATTTATTTTGTAGAGAGAATGCATTTAAGGCTGCGCATGTTTCCTTTATTACAACAAGGCATGAGTATTTTTGTTTTTGTATTGTTTTATCAATTTATTTTGTATTGTATACAAGGATTCATAGGTGAATTACCTGCTAGCCATTTGTATTGGCTGTCCTCAGTGACCAGTACCTTACTGTGGCCTTGGTTGTTTGTTGTGATGCGCGATGGCCGTAGATGGTTTAAAGTGGCGTGAAATTTAAAAATTAGAGAGGTGCGCCGTGCAGGCATTGCTAAAATCGGTCGCCAAAAAAACCGCTTACGTGACTATAGCCATCATCGTGTTGATGGCGTTGGCGATGATTGTTGGCCGCATTTTAGCTCCGCTTCTTGATCAACACCGCACCGATTTCGAAAAATGGGCCAGTGAATTATTACAAGCGCCCGTCACTATTCAGCAAGTCCGCGCTTCTTGGTATGGTTATCAACCTGTCATTTCTTTTAATGAAGTGACGGTCATGAATAAAGAGACTCATCAACCCATATTACAAGTCCAAAAAGTGAAAGTGTTGCTTTCTATTCCTCAAAGCATTTGGCAAAGACAATGGGTACAAAGCGGTATCTTGATATCCGGTTCGGATGTGAAGGTGCAAGAAAAAACAAACGGCGAAATTGATATTCTAGGGTTTCCCACCTTGCACGGCTTTCAAGATAAACCCTTTCAACAAGAAACCAAAATGACGGAAGTATTGGGGTGGCTGTCGCAACAGCCGCGTTTAATTTTGCGCGATGTTAATGTGCACTTTACCGGATTGGCTGGTGAAAAACGCTTTGTGACTTTATACAATTTGCGTTTGGAAAATTCAGGAGCACAACATCATATTTTAGGTAAGGCTATTTTGCATCAAGATATTCCCACGGAAGTGAATTTGGTTTTGCAGTGGGAAGGGCAAACGGTAGATTTCAATAAAATAAAAGCCAATGCCTATATTTATCTTTCAGGATTGTCACTCTCTCAATGGTTAAAAGAGCGCAGTTGGAATGGCTGGCGCATCAATCAAGGCGTGATCAGCGCCAAACTATGGATGACGTGGGACCAAGGCGCGTTTCAAAAAATGCAAAGTGATTTTCAACTCTATGGACTGGACTTGTATTCAGCAACCGACAAATCCCTACACAAAATAAATCGTTTAAGTGGAAACGTGGGATGGAAACGAGAAGGTGATCACGACATCATTGCCGGTGACGATATTTTAATTGACTTGTCCGCCCACCTTTGGCCAGTGACTAATTTTTATCTGTCTTTAAAGCCACAGGCAGACGGCAGCTTTTCCCCGCAAGTGTTGCATCTCGGTTATGTCGATTTAAATGATGTGCAAACATTTTTATTTGCTTCGCCCTGGGCTATGCCTGCTCCCTTAAAACAAGCCTTGTTAGGCTTGCAATTAACCGGTGGTTTGCAAAACCTGTCCGTGGCTTTTTCACCAACCGGCCCGTGGCAGGATTGGAACCAATTAAAATTAAGCGCTAATTTCGCTCAAGTCAGCGTTTCTCCTTGGAAAACCTATCCTGGCATAAGCAATTTGTCTGGCATGGTGAAATGGAATGGAAGCCAAGGTGAGTTGTCTTTAAATTCTAGCCGTTCTACCTTTCAATATGATGCGGTTTTTCTCTCTCCGCTTCACTTCGATCAATTATTCGGTGACATGCAATTTCACCAAGATCCTGAGAAAGCGTGGGTAGTGCAAATTCCTTCTTTACAAGTGCTAAATAGTGATACGACTGCGAATGTGAACGGCAGTATCACTATCCCAGAAAAAACATCTCCCTTAGTGGATATCAAGGCGAATTTTGCTTTGCTTAGGGCGGATCACATTACGCGCTATTTGCCCATGCATACTTTTGAGCCTGGTTTAGTGAAATGGCTGCAACAAGCCTTTTTATCTGGAGAAGTCAAATCCGGCAGCGTGATTTTGCGCGGAGCGCTCTCTGATTTTCCCTTCGATCAAAACAAAGGGGTATTCAGTATCACGGGATTAGTGAATAACGTGGATTTTCGTTTTGCACCCGATTGGCCGCTCTTAAAACACGTGACGGGTAAGCTCAGTTTCACCAGCCGAGAAATGATAGCGGAAGTGGATAGCGCAGAAATGGTGGATATTCGACTCTCCAAAGTGCGTGGCGTGATTCCTGATTTTGGTAGCGACAAGCCACAAGTGTTACAAACGGAAGTCGGCGAAATTCCCATGGATTTTGCGCAAGGCTTGCATTTTATCCATGCTAGCCCCCTAGAAAAAACCATTGGCAAAATGTTTACTGGTGTACAAATGCACGGTGCTATGACATTGACGTTAGGATTGACTGTGCCTTTAAAAACACCGGAACAAACACAAGTCCGTGGTGCGGTAGCCATGAATAATGTGCAAATGAATTTACTTCCTTGGCATTTAACATTGGACCATATGAAGGGGCATTTTCAATTTACCGAACAGACGACGACAGCGAATGATATTCAAGGTGAGGTATTTAATCAGCCGCTTACACTTTCTTTAGCGACAGTACAAAAGACTAAACAGCTTTCCGTTGTGCAGGCCAGCTTTAATACGCATCTCAATATTAAAGACCTAGAAGAATGGTTAAAAATACCTTTATCTGAAACCGTCCAAGGTGCGACAGACGTGAAGGGTGAAATTGATTTTTCTTTAAACGCACCTGTAGAAATTCGTTTGCATTCTAATTTGGTGGGAGTGGGCATACAAGCGAGCGGTCCCTATGCTAAATCTATGCCCACGGCGCAAAATTTTGCAGCCACTATTTTTGTGGCCGATAAACAACCTTTGCGTTTACAACTGAGCTTAGAAAAATCCTTAAGTGCAGCCTTAATTTTAGAACGTAAATTAGAGTCATATCATTTGATTGCAGCCAATATTGGTCTAGGTGAAGGCACACCCGCCTGGCCTACTGAACCCGGATTGTATCTCACCGGCCAATTTGAACGATTAGATTGGGACACCATCAAGCCCTATGTTGACCAAGCGGGAGGAGATACTCACTTTGCCGGACTGAGTTTGCGCAGAGTAGACATCAGTGCTGGCGTAGTGAATATCGCAGGCCTCAGCATGCCGCAATTGCATGTGCAAATCACTCCTGCAGAGGCGCATTGGGACGTCACGGTGAACAGTCCTGACATCAATGGCACCTTGCAAATCCCTGCACATTTTACTGCTCAGGAAGTGATTAACGCGCAATTTCAAAAATTGAGTTTACATAGCGTGCCGGAGACGACTAAAACGCCTTTGATATCCAGTGTTAAATCACTGCCGTCCATTTTATTTACGGCGAATAATGTGAGTTTCAATGCTATGCCTCTGGGACGCGTGACTTTTAAAACAGCGCCCAGCGCTAATGGCATGACTATACCCACCTTACGGATTAATTCACCGCGTTTGAATTTGCAAGCGAGTGGAGCTTGGATACAAAACAAAACGAATTACACGACGCAATTACAAGGAAGCGCGTCTTCTTCGCGAGTGAGTGATTTGTTAATGAGTTTTGGTTTAAACGCGAGTAATTTTGTTGCTAGCGATGGCCGTCTTACTTTTAAATTGAATTGGCAAGGTGCGCCATACTCACCCACTTTAGCTAATTTAAACGGACAAGCCTCGCTGGATTTAGGTAAAGGCCGCATTGTAGATATAGGTGAAGAAAGCGGTGCCAAGATGGATCTCGGTCGTATGTTAAGTATTTTCAGTTTACAAACTATTCCTAGACGTTTGAGTTTGGACTTTAGTGATGTGTTTCAAAAAGGTTATAGCTTTGATTCCGTACGCGGTGATTTTTCTTTCCAAGGTGGCAATGCCAACACTAGAAATTTACGCTTCGAAGGCCCCGTCGCTAAAGTGAGTATTGACGGACGCATAGGATTAAAAAATAAAGATTATAATTTTATCTTAAGTGTTACACCTTATGTCACCTCTAGCATCCCCATCGCGGCTACACTCATCACCGGCAATCCCTTAGTCGGTGCCGCTGCATTTGCAGTAAACACCATCATAGGTTCTCAAGTCTCTAAAGTGTCGACTTATTATTATATCGTCACCGGCACTTGGGACAATCCCACCTGGAAAGAAGTCAGCGCTTCAGGGAAATAGCTAATCCACCTTATATCAGCTAATGCTCTATTTTAAATCATGAAGTTAGAACCCCTTCCCCCACAGGGGGAAGGTGGCGCGTAGCGCCGGAAGGGGGAATATAAACCTTCCTATCAGCTTACCTTAAACTTCCATACGGCTTGTTCAGCTATAATTAAGTTATTAAAACTAAAAGCAAAACGAGGCTATATCAATGTTGATAGAGCTATTTAAGCGCGATTCTTCTCTGCCTGATCCCACGTTAAACGTGAGAGATGATGAGCCGTTGAATCCAAAAAATTCTCTCTTCATTCTTAAAATTACTTTTAATCAAGAAAATAATCCGGTTCGTTATTTTAAAGTAGTGAGAGAGCCGGAGCACGGACTTGAAATCCTTCTTAAAAAACTCAATGTCAACATGGAAACGGTGTCCAGTATAAAATCTATTAAAATTTCTCAAACAAAATATAATCAATGGACTCAAGGCGACAAAGCAAGTTTTACACCTAAGATTATCACTGATCGCAGCGACAAAATATCCACTGCATTAGCGGATGGCGGTTGGCTAGGACTGAATGATACGTTAAGTAGCCTACCGTTATCTCAAGGTAGTTTGTTGTTAGCATTACCCGCATGGGCGTTTTTAGGCATTACGATTGGCGTCATGCCCGTTGTGATGGCGGTGTTTTATCCTATCGTGCAATTGATAGAATATGGTGCGGCATTTAGACGCTGGCCTAATCGTGCAGAAGGATTGGATATTGCAGCGAATGCGTTATTGGCTGCAGTCAAATATGGATTAGTCACATTAGGATGGTCATTAGGTTCACTCGCTCTTCCCGCTATATTAAATGCGTTAGGCGTAGCAGGTGGTGTATTTGGCGGTGGCCCTCTAGGTTTAGTAGCGACCCATTTAGTCGCTGCCGCTTTAGCCGGTTTTGGTGGTGGTTTAGCTTTTTATGGCTGGCACGTTACTTCCAGAGTGTTTAATCATTATTTCACCTCCCATTTAAGTGCATCCACGCGCTTTCCCTTTCTTTATCTGCGTATTAATCGCAATCCAAACCCAGGTAAATTACCTTGGGTGGATATTTTCTTTAAATCAATCTACAAAGTATTCTTGCCCGGATTTTTAGCCGGTATGGCCTGGTATGGCGCTAGCTTAATTCCTGGTGGCGTAGCCTTGATTCCCAATATTCCTGCTATTGCCAGTGCTGTGGTAGGTTTTGTTGGAGCAGTCGTTACCGTTGCATTTGGTTCTTACGTCGTGCCTAAGTTAGCACGTAAAGCGATGGATTTGCTTGGTTCTGTTTTCGCCAAAAAAGCGATCGCACCTGCTCATCATGACCCTAGAGGCGGATCGCAAGCGGATATACGAGGATTGTTGAGTCCGCCGCAAGAAAGAAGAGAGGGCGATGTTTTGGTGAGGGAAGAAGAGAAAAAAGAAGAAGAGAAGGCAGAAAAGAATGGAGACCAACCCATGCAAGAAGAAAAGAGAGAAGAGCAAAAAGAAGAAGATAAAAAACAAGAACCAGAGCCAGAACAAAAACCAGAACAAGAGCCAGAATCAGAACCAGAACAAAAACCCGAACAAGAACAAAAAGAAGAACAAAAAGAAGAACCGCTAAATCAAGGACCCAATATCAAACGTACTTAATGGGTCCCGCGGTCAAGCCGCGGGATGACAGCGCGGGATGACGAGAGGGAGTTACTTTGCGCTTAACACATTCGCTTTTTTAATTTGCGCCCTCGCAATCGCTTCTTCAATGTACTGACGTTTTTTTAATAAAGAAGATTGAGGCGAAGAAGATTTTTTCTTGGATTTTTCTTGCGCTAAACGCGCTTCTCTCGCATAAAAGCGTTGGCGCGCGTGAGCAGGAGTGACGGGATTTTCTTCTTTGTTCAACATCACCATATCAATGCAATCCACGGGACAAGGAGCAATACATAATTCACAACCTGTGCATTCCATGGCGATGACCGTATGCATTTGCTTGGCGCTGCCAAGAATCGCATCCACGGGACAGGCTTGAATACATTTGGTGCAACCAATACACTCCGCTTCGCGTATGCGAGCGCGTGCAAGTGGTTTGGCATTTTTTTCCATGTCATCAATAAAAGGTATAGGATTTTTTTCAAGTAATTCTGCCAGGGCTAGCAAGGTTGGAACGCCACCCGGAGGACATAAATGAAATGGCGCATTCGCTTCTGCCATAGCTTTAGCATAAGGAAGACATCCGCCGTAACCGCATAATCCACATTGAGTTTGCGGTAATAACGCATCCAATTGTTCAGCAGAGAAACAGGGCATTATTTCACTTTCATCCCTGCTTTAGCTCCACTGTCTGGGCTGAGTAACCATAATTCTTTGGAATCTGCACTGCCTGCAGCTAACACCATGCCTTCTGACACACCAAAACGCATTTTGCGTGGAGCGAGATTCGCTACAATTACCACGTGACGACCAATTAATTGTTCAGGCGTATAAGCGGATTTAATCCCCGCAAAGACTTGACGGGTTTCTTCGCCCAAATCCACTTTTAAACGGAGTAATTTGTCTGCTCCTTCCACGTTTTCCGCTTCCAGGATTTGTGCCACGCGCAAATCCACTTTGGCAAATTCATCCAAATTAATGGTGTCAGGTGCGGTCTTAGCAGGAGGTGCTATTGTAGTTTGCGTAATATCTTCTTGTGCTGCCATTTTCATTGCCTCTATCTGTTTAGTATCAATGCGGGTTATCAAAGGTTGAAATTCACGTATGCGGTGTTTGAGCAGAGGAGTATCTTTATCATGCCATTGTAAAGGCGGAATCGCTAAAAACGTTTCCACTTGTGTAGCGGTCTGAGGCAGGACAGGTTTCAAATAAATCATGAGCACGCGAAATAAATTAATGCCCATAGTGCAAACCGCTTGTACTTCTGCTTGCTTGTCGGCTTCCTTTATCAATGCCCAAGGTTTTTTCTCAGCAATATATTGATTGGCCTTATCGGCAAGGGCCATGATATGACGTATCGCATGGCTATATTCTAATTTGTCCCAATGCTCAGCAATGGTATTCCCCGCTTCAGCAAAGGAGTGATAAAGTTCGGGGGATTCACATTCTGCAGCCAATTCCCCAGCAAAATGCTGAGTTAAAAACCCGGCACACCGACTAGCAATATTAATGAATTTGCCTACCAAGTCCGCATTAATGCGTTGCACAAAATCATCAAAATGAATATCTAAGTCTTCAATACGGTCGCTTAATTTGGCGGCAAAATAATAGCGTAAATATTCCGGTTGCAAATGATTGAGGTAAGTCCTTGCTTTAATAAACGTGCCGCGCGATTTAGACATTTTCTGTCCGTCCACCGTCAAAAACCCATTGGCAAAAATAGCGGTAGGTGTGCGGAATTGTGCGCCGTGTAACAACGCAGGCCAAAATAAAGCATGAAAATAAATAATGTCCTTGCCTATGAAATGATACAATTCCACGGTACTGTCTTTGTCCCAATAGGCTGCAAAATCTAAGTCTTTTCTGCGCTCGCATAGATTTTTGAAACTGGCCATATAACCGACGGGAGCATCTAACCACACGTAAAAATATTTTTCTTTTTCACCCGGAATGGCAAATCCAAAATACGGCGCATCACGGGAAATGTCCCATTCTTTTAAGCCTTCGACTAACCATTCATCCAATTTATGCATCACTTCATCTTGCAAATGACCACGATGAGTCCATTCTTTTAAAAAGGTCTCATACTCTTGCAATTTAAAAAAATAATGTTCAGAGGTTTTTTGAATCGGTTGGCTGCCCGATAAGGTAGAATAAGGATTTTTTAAGTCCATGGGTGTATACGTGGCCCCGCATACTTCACAATTATCGCCGTATTGATCTTTGGCGCCGCAGTTAGGACATTCGCCTTTGATATAACGGTCAGGCAAAAACATTTGTTTAACCGGATCGTATAATTGTTTAATGGTGCGTTTCACGATATTTCCCGCCGCCAGATGCCTTTCGTAAATGGTTTCGACCAGGGCCTTGTTTTCAGGGGAATGCGTGGTGTAGTAATTGTCGAAATCAATATGAAAATCGGCGAAATCTTTTTGGTGATTGCGGCATACTTGCTCAATCAATTTTTCTGGTGTCATGCCCATTTTTTCCGCTTGTATCATAATGGGTGTACCGTGGCTGTCATTCCCGCAAATATATAAACAATCATGCCCCAACATTTTTTGTAGACGTACCCAGATATCGGTCTGGATATAACCGACCAGATGCCCCAGGTGTAAATCGCCATTGGCATAGGGCAGGGCGCTGGTCACTAAAAGACGACGCGGTGTTGGCATAGCGGTTTCCTTAAGCAAAAAGTGCTAAAGTATACCGCACCCAAACGGGGGTTGTTAGAGGGGAGACGCCATAGTGCAAGCAAAAAATATTAAATACATCATTGCTGTTGCCTCGGGTAAAGGGGGAGTGGGCAAGTCTACTGTAGCCGTGAATCTAGCCCTGGCCTTGGCTAAACAGGGCGGGCAAGTGGGACTTTTAGATGCGGATATTTACGGCCCCAGCCAGCCCACTTTACTAGGCACGGCCAGTGAGCGGCCGGTTTTTAATGACAAAGGTTTGCAACCCATAGTCCGTTACGGCATTCCCACTATGTCCATAGGCTATTTAATTGATGCAGCTACCCCCGTGGTTTGGCGCGGTCCCATGTTGGGTAAAGCCTTGCAACAATTGATGCAAGATACCGAGTGGAAGGATTTAGATTACCTTGTCGTTGATTTGCCCCCCGGAACAGGGGACGTGCAGCTTACGTTATGCCAAAAACTTGCGGTCAGTGGTGTCCTCTTAGTGACTACACCGCAAGAGGTCGCTCTTGTGGATGTGAGACGGGCTCATGCCATGTTTACTAAATTAAACGTACCCATTTTAGGTGTGGTTGAAAATATGAGTGTGTATCATTGCCCACAATGCCATCATGAAGAGCGGATTTTTGGCGAAGGTGGGGCCGCCAAATTGGCGCAAGAAAATGGAATTGATTTATTGGGCGCGCTTCCTCTGGATAAAGCAGTGCGTGAGAAGAGTGATGCTGGACACCCTCTGATGATAGCTGAGCCCAACAGTAACTATGCCAACATCATGAATGCGATTGCTGAACGCACTATAGGTAAGTTAGCTTTGCAACCTAAAGACTATTCCGCTAAATTTCCTAAAATTGTAGTTGAACAGACTAAGAGGAGTCATCTCGAATGAGTATTAAATCCGATAAATGGATACGCCGCATGGCTGAAAAACACGACATGATCGCGCCTTTTTCTCCCGGTCAAGTCCGTCATGGCGAAAAAGGAAAAATCATTTCTCACGGAACGTCCAGTTATGGTTACGACATTCGTTGCTCACAAGAATTTAAAATTTTTACGAATATTAATTCAGCTGTGGTAGACCCCAAGCAATTCGCCCCAGAAAGTTTTGTGGATGTGCACGCCGATGTTTGCATTATCCCACCTAACTCTTTTGCCTTGGCCCGTAGCATTGAGTATTTCAAAATTCCCCGCAATATTTTAGTCATCTGTTTAGGCAAATCGACTTACGCGCGTTGCGGCATCATTGTTAATGTCACTCCTTTGGAACCCGAATGGGAAGGCCACATCACGCTAGAATTTTCCAACACCACCCCCTTGCCCGCCAAAATTTACGCCAATGAAGGTGTAGCCCAATTATTATTTTTGGAATCGGATGAAGAATGCGAAACGTCTTATAAAGACCGCGGCGGAAAATACCAAGGACAGCGTGGCGTGACGTTGCCTATTGCCTAGTTTTGTTCTGGATCCTGAATAAACCTTACGCGCAAGATCGAGGCTGCGTTATTAGACAGAGGGCGTAAGGTTTTTCAGGATGACGGGGTTTATTCGGTCTCGTCTTCCAAGTCTTCTTGAGAAATGATTTCTATAGGTACGTGGCGGTTGCTGTTGACCTTTTCCCGCAATTCTTTGCCTGGCTTGAAATGCACAGCAAATTTGGGGTTGGTCACGAGTTTTTCGCCAGTCTTGGGGTTGTGGGCGCGTCGAGGCGGACGGAAATGAAGGTTAAAGCTCCCAAAGCCGCGGATCTCAATTCTTCCACCGTTGCTCAAAATATCACTCATGTGTTCAATGATGTGATTGACAGCAAGAGCAATATCTTTTTCTGGTAGGTTGGGAAAATGCTTGCTGAGTTCGCCGATAAGTTGTGATTTGATCAGCATATCCATTCAGCTCAGTGCTGCCTCCATTTAATGTCACGTTCTTGCAATATATCTCAATGGGTTAGCATGTCAAGAGGGGAGCTGGATTTAGGGCGATTACTTATCAAAGCATTGGTCAGGGTTTTTCCTAATAAATGGAATTTTTCTTGGGGGTAACGTTGTAATAAACGTTGATAGCTGTCTTCACTTAAAATCACAAATACCCGTTGCGGACTATGCCAACGTTGCCAGAAAACCGTGTTATTGATCATCCATTCCTGCGTATCTTGATGTCGCATGCCGTAAGTTAATTCGTTTTTCCAATTGAGAATAGTGATACGGCGTTTTAAATAAAAAGGGAGGTCTTGATAATACTGGTTAAACGTAATGACCTCATCAGTGGGGGTCAATTGCGGCTGCAATAGTTGGGCTAAAGGTAAAATCGTCCGGGTGTCAATGGCAGGGAAAGCCGCCATGAGTAACAATAAAAATAACCAAGCAGAGGCCGTGGTGATCATAATGGCCTTGCCGGCTTGACGGTAAACCATTATTCCTCCTGCCAGTGCGCCTGTCCCTAATAAAGCAACCGCGCTGTAAAGTAGATAGGCTGCCGTGTGTGGATAAGGCAAGGGGGTATCTCGTAAAAATAAATAGAAAGCTCCAGCAATCGCGAGAGTCAAAAAAACTAAGCAGGCATATCCAATACGTGTCCCCCAACGGTAGGCATGCTGCATGGCCCCTTGCAAGTAGCGGGCGACTAAGATGGCGAGCGGTGGAAAGAGAGGTAAAATGTAGGGAATTAATTTAGATTTAGAAAAAGAAAAAAACGCAAAAATCAGTACAATCCATAGTAAGAAAAACAATTCAGTTTTATAAGTCCGTGGTTGCTTGATCACCTTATTACCCATTTGCCCTAGGGCTTGCGGCAAAAATACTACCCAAGGAAAAAAACCCAGCACTAAATTGGGCAAGAAAAACCAGGCAGGCTGGTAGTGACCTATATTCATATTGGTATAACGCAGGAAATGTTGCTCTATAAAGTAAAAATAAAAAAATTCGGGATTGCGCCATCCGACTAGCCCGTGCCAAGGCAAGGCTATAAGTAAAAATAGCGCTAGACAAGAAGGCAAATAAAAACGCTTTAGGCTGCGCCACTCCCCCGTCATCGCCATAAACGTGCCTATGATCATGAGGGGAAAGACCAAGCCAATTAATCCTTTGGTCAAGACGGCCAGTGCAGCAGCAACGGATGCCGCATACAAATAAAGTCGGCGTGCCTTCCCATAAGGCGCAAGGCTACCTAATAAAAAGGCGTAGAGGGTGAGGGTTAAGAACAGAGTCACGGTCAGGTCTAAGCTAATCATGCGCGTCATGACAAAATAAAGCGTACTCGTCCCTAAGATCATTGCAGCAAGCAATCCTGTGCTGCGGCCGTACAAGCGTCTAGCCGTGAAATACGTGAGCAAACAGCCCGCTAGTCCCAATAGCGCATTGACTCCCCGCAATGACCATAAGTTGAGGCCGGCGATTTTAATAGCGGCCGATTCTAACCAATAAAATAAAATGGGCTTTTCAAAATACTTAATGCTGTTTAGGTAGGGGGTGACATAATCTCCTCTAGCCACCATTTCCCGTGCAATTTCGGCGTAACGTCCCTCATCAGGGGTGAATAGAGGTCTAGCGCCCAGCAGCAAGAAAAAAAGTAATCCCAAGACTAACAGTAGGAATAGACTGTCTATCCACCATGAATGAAGGGTTTGAGAATAAGGCTTGGCTTTTGACATGTGTAGTCACAGCGATTACTTAACGAAGGCGCATGATACCGCTAGGCGTTGGGCTTGTCATCCCGCGGGATGACAACGCGATGACAAGTTTGTGGGGTCAGGGTTTTACGTTATAATAGCCGGATTATTTTAGGACGTTGTTATTGAGAATTTATGGAAAAATGGGTGAAGACAAGCAGGGCGGTAATAGGGACTGTGCTCGTAATAGGGGGCTTATTTTATAAAGGGCCTGCTTTTGCAGTAAAAGTGACCAGCTTATACCAAGCAGAGTTACCCGTGCCGGCCCAAACGGATGATTTAAAAGCCCAGGCTATACACGATGGTTTGCTGCAAGTATTAATTAAATTAAGCGGCGACACAGAGATTGGTAAAAACCCAAATATTGAACCTAGTCTTGAGAGAGCAGATTATTACGTGAAAGAACTCAGTTACCTTCCCTCAACCACCGCGTCTTCGGAATATTTATTACGAATTCGTTACGATGCCGAAGACATTAATCGGTTATTGAGAAAAGCAGGCGTTGCACATTGGGGGGAAACTCGACCTTTGATATTAGTTTGGCTGGCGGTCACTAATCAGCAACATGCCACCGAAATCGTCGCCAGTGAAATGCCAGGAAGCTTATTTCAACAAATGAAACAACAAAGCAATTTATATGGATTGCCCGTGATTTTTCCTATGATGGACGTGGCCGATATGAGTCAAATTTCTCCTAGCGATGTGACTACCATGGCCATCCCCATGTTAAAAGAAGCGGCAAAACGCTACGCACCTGATGCGTTGTTAATAGGGATAGTAGAGCAGGGTGATACGGATTATAAGAGCCGCTGGCAATTGATTTTAGGTCATAAGAAATGGCAATGGGAAATCACAGACACCACCCCCAATAATGTGATTGCCTCCATTGTTCATCAAGTCAGTACCGTATTAGCCAAACAAGATGTTATTAAAACGGCGGACAAAGAAGAGCAATGGGTCAAGTTGGAAGTCTCACACATTACTCAGCCTGAGGACCTTGCTAAATTAATAAAATATGTCAAACAGTTAAAGCTTGTTCAGCAAGTACAACTTTCACATATTTCAGGGGACGTCGTCGATATTACGGTCTTAGTTAATGGTTCTATAGGGGCATTTAAGGAAAGCATTGCCACAGGACATCACCTTGATTTTAAATACCAGGAACAAGCTGAAAACCGCTTGGGTTATGTATGGACGCGCTAGCTTTTTCTGCTCCAACGACTTTTACCCAATTGACCTTAGGCCTAAGCTTAAAAGAAGAGACCACGTTTGATAATTTTTACGCCGGTAAGCACGTAGAACTCCTCTCTACATTAAAAAACGCCGTCACGGGTTGCGCAGAACAAGTCATTTATTTATGCGGGGCGCAAGGTGAAGGCAAGAGCCATTTGTTGCAAGCCTGTTGCCATTACGCCCATCAGAAACAGCAAAGTGCCGTGTATCTGCCCTTGGCTGAACTATTATCTCATCAACCCAGCGAAGGGAAGTCCAAAGAAGAGACCATTGGGCCTGAATTATTGCACGGACTAGAAACGCTTTCCCTCATTTGTTTGGATGATTTGCATTTGGTCGCGGGTTGCCCTGCCTGGGAAGAAGCTATTTTCCATTTGTACAATCGCCTTTATGATACCGGCGGTAGAATCGTGATTGCGGCGCGTGATCTCCCTAAAGCGATTCAATTGACACTGCCTGACTTAGTGTCCCGATTAACGTTTGGGATGGTGTATCCTCTGCAACCGTTGACTGATGAAGAAAAATTACAGGTATTGATGATGCGAGCGCAACAACGCGGGATTAAGTTAGCTGCTGAGGTGGGCCAGTATATTCTGACCCATTGTTCACGACAGATGAATCATTTAGTGGGCGCCCTCAATGTATTAGACAAGGCGTCGCTTGCGGCGCAAAGACGTTTGACTATTCCCTTTGTAAAAACCGTATTACATATTTAAAAAAGAAAGGAGTGTTTCATGCCAGAAATTAAAGCGATTAAAGCACGTGAGATTTTAGATTCGCGTGGCAACCCTACCGTCGAAGCCGATGTCATATTAGCCTCAGGAGAAATAGGCCGTGCCTCTGTTCCCTCCGGTGCCTCTACGGGATCGCGAGAAGCCATAGAACACCGAGACCATGATGCTGCACGTTATCTGGGTAAAGGCGTGTTACAAGCTGTTTCTTTCGTTAATAGCGAATTAGCTGAGGCATTGACTGGGTTTGAGGTGACTTGTCAGAGTGAAATTGATGAAACCATGATTGCTTTAGATGGCACGGCGAATAAAGGCACCTTAGGCGCAAATGCCTTACTCGCTGTGTCCTTGGCCGTGGCTAAAGCCGCTGCCCTCAGTAGTCATGAACCGCTTTATCTTTATCTAGGCAAGCGTTTTCTCGGAACACCTTCTCATTATTTGTTGCCTGTTCCCATGATGAATATTATCAACGGGGGTGCGCATGCGGATAATAATCTCGATTTTCAAGAATTCATGATTTTGCCTCTAGGCGCACCTAGTTTTTCTGATGCATTGCGCGCAGGAACGGAAGTATTTCATCATCTCAAACAACTGCTCAAAAAGAAAAATTACAATACCAATGTGGGTGATGAAGGTGGTTTTGCACCGGATTTACCTAATCAAGCCGCAGCAGTGGAATTAATTTTGCAAGCGATTACGCAAGCGGGTTATGTGCCAGAAAAAGAAATCGGTTTAGGGTTGGATGTGGCCAGCAACGAGTTATACCGCGACGGTCAGTATCACTTAACGGGAGAAAACCGTATTTTATCTGTAGATGAGTTCGTGGATTATTTAGCGAATTTCACCGCACAGTATCCTATCTTAAGCATTGAAGACGGGATGGCAGAAGAAGATTGGGACGGCTGGAAACAATTAACTAAACGCTTAGGCAGTGAAGTCCAATTGGTAGGAGACGATTTATTCGTGACTAATACGCAATTGTTGCAAAAAGGGATTACCCAACACGTCGCCAATGCCATTCTCATTAAACCCAATCAAATTGGTACCCTGACTGAAACCTTGGCCGCCATTGCATTAGCAAAACGCGCAGACTATAACACCATTATTTCCCACCGTTCAGGCGAGACAGAAGATACTAGCATTGCCGATATTGCCATCGCGACCAATGCCGGACAAATTAAGACCGGTTCCTTATGCCGCACGGATAGAGTTGCGAAATATAATCAATTACTCCGTATTGAAGAACAATTAGGTAAACAGGGCCAGTATGCAGGTCGCAGCGTATTTGCCAAATGGAAACGTAAGCCAGCCATGCGAGTGGCAAGCTAATGGCTAATTTACGCGTAACCCTCTTGGCTATAGTGTTACTAGGGGTACTCTTTTTTCTTCAATATCGATTATGGTTTGAATCCGGAGGGATTCGTGATTTACTGCAATTGAAAAAAGCCCTGTTTTTGCAGACAGAGGAAAATGAGAAATTAAAAAAGCGCAATGAAGCCTTGGTATTTCAAATCCAACGCTTACAACATAGCAGCGACGCTCCCGAAGCACGCGCCCGCAATGAATTAGGCATGATTAAAAAAGGCGAAACATTTTATCAAATTGTGCGTTAAGATAACGGACAAACAGGACAACTGATGAAAATATTAATAAGCAACGACGATGGCGTACACGCACCCGGCTTGATGTTTTTGGCCAATGCGTTAGGTAAAATTGCCAACATTACCGTAGTGGCTCCCGACCGTAATCGCAGTGGTGTGAGTAATTCATTGACCCTAGAACATCCTTTGCGAGTCGTCACAACGGCCAACGGTTTTTATAGTGTGAATGGTACTCCTACAGACTGCGTGCATTTGGCTGTGACTGGTTTATTGAAAGAATCTCCTGACATGGTGGTCTCGGGGATTAATGAAGGTTCTAACTTAAGCGATGATGTTCTTTATTCGGGTACAGTGGCAGCAGCAACAGAAGGGCGCTTCTTAGGATTGCCCTCCATTGCGATTTCGCTTGCCGGCCCACGTTGTGAGCATTACGACACGGCGGCGCAAATCGCCAAATTAATGGTAGAGCGTTTGCGTGAGACACCGCTTACTTTTGATACCATTTTGAATGTCAATGTTCCCGATCTCCCTCTTTCTGAATTGCATGGCATTCAAGTGACTCGATTGGGTACCCGCCATTTAGCAGAACCGACGATTAAAGCCCTAGACCCAAGAGGAAGAAAAATTTACTGGGTAGGACAACCCGGCCCTGAACAAGACGCAGGCCCTGGCACGGATTTTTACGCCGTGAATACGGGTTATGTGTCAGTCACTCCTTTGCATCTTGATTTAACGCATTATCAAGTGATGGATGAATTATCTAACTGGGTGCTGCCTTTACAAGTGGGATAACAAAGGTTCAGGGAACTATTAAGCCGGAGCCAAGGTCTTGCAAGGAATTTTATTACTATTACTGTGTTTGTTTTTAGTCGCTTGTGATAGTGGCACGCATTACGCGCCTGTCACTGAAGTAAATACCATAGATGCCATCTCTCAACTCAAGCAACCTGTGGTTCTTGCACAAGAACCCGTGCACCTTGCTCATGCTCATGCCGTCACTTGGCAATGGCCCACCCAGGGCAAGCGTTTCACGGCTTTTTCCCACTTAGATAAAGGCTTACGCATTAATGGACGTGCCGGCGATCCTATTCATGCCGCGGCAGCGGGCACAATAGTTTACTCAGGTGAAGGATTAAAGAGATACGGTAAGCTAATCATTATTAAACATAATAATAATTATCTTTCTGCTTACGCGCATAACCGTCGTGTGCTGGTCAAAGAAGGGGAATGGGTCAAGCAAGGACAAAAAATTGCTGAAATGGGTCACACAGGTACGCAATCTACCATGCTCTATTTTGAAATCCGTCGTGCAGGTAAACCAATTGATCCCCTCTCTGTTTATCGCAATAAAAAAAACTGGGGAGAGAGGCAGTGAATTGTTATAATCGAAACTCTTCATCAAGGTTAGGTTGAGCATGCCAAAAAGCAAAAAAGGCCAAAAAGACTCAAGTCGTGATAAACAAACTCTACAGGATAGAGAGAAAGGCACGGCTGTAGTAGAAGAGGATCCTGAACCGACTGAAGCCGATTTGAAAAATGAAGAAATCACTTTTGATGCCGCCTCCGTGGACAAAAAGAAAAATGAGTCTGCACCGGCTCCCACTAAAGCATGGGAAAAAGATCAACTCGATCCTACGCAAATGTATCTCAAAGAAATCGGTTTCTCGCCTTTATTAAGCGCAGAAGAAGAAGTGAAATTTGGACGCCTAGCCCGTAAGGGTGATGCACTTGCCCGCAAGAAAATGATAGAAAGCAATTTACGTTTGGTCGTTAAAATTGCTAGGCATTACTACAATCGTGGCATGGAATTTTCTGATTTAATCGAAGAGGGTAATTTAGGATTGCTGCGTGCCGTTGAAAAATTTGATCCTGAGCGGGGTTTTCGCTTTTCTACTTATGCCACGTGGTGGATACGGCAATCCATTGAAAGGGCCATCATGAACCAAACGCGCACCATACGCCTGCCTATTCACGTATTACGCGAATTAAATATGTATTTAACGACGGCCCGTGAATTAGTCAAAACCCAAGATCATGAACCTACTCATTCTGAAATTGCCATTGCCTTGGATAAGTCTATAGACGATGTGAAGAATATGCTGGAATTGAATGAACACATGGTGTCCTTGGACATGCAAATTTCCAATGACAGTTCAACCGGTAAATCGTTGGTAGAAATGCTGCCCGATAAAAATGCCATCGATCCTGCTGAAATACTAGCGAATGAACATTTGCAGGCCAATTTGGAACAATGCTTGGCTGAATTAAATGAAAAGCAACGCGAAGTATTATGCCGGCGGTTTGGATTAGAGGGTTATGACAGAGAAACCCTAGAAGAAGTGGGCAAAGCCGTAGGCCTAACGCGCGAACGCGTCAGGCAAATTCAAATGACGGCTTTAAAATCACTGCGTGAAATCATGAAGAAATATGGGATAGAAGGGGATGGGATTTAATGGATCCCCGCCTTCGCGGGGATGACGTTATCCTAGCTCAAAAACCGTATTTAATTTCTTAGCTACCGGCAAATTTTTCAATTTCACATAATCCGGCAGACCATTTTTATAAGGCGGATAATCTTCGCCTTGAATAAGCGGCAATAAATAGTTTCTACACGCTTCAGTAATCCCAAATCCATCTTCAGTAATATAGTCTCTGGGCATTTTGACTTCCACATTAGCCACTTTTTCTAAAGGCGCTTCACCTATGTTCCACTGATAAGGATGATTTTTTTCTCTCACAATGATGGGCATAACCGCATTTTTGCCGGCCAAAGCCATTTCAACCGCGGCTTTACCCACCGCATAAGCTTGTTCCACATCGGTTTTAGAAGCGATGTGCCTCGCGGCGCGTTGTAAATAGTCGGCCAAGGCCCAATGGTATTTATAACCTAAATTTTCTTTAATGAGTTTAGCGATCACCGGCGCAACACCGCCTAATTGTTTATGTCCAAAGGCATCGACTAGGCCGGATTCTGAAATAAAACTGCCGTCTGGGTTTTTGACTCCTTCTGAGACCACAATGGAGCAATGCTCAAAGCGCTCCACACATTCTTTTACCCGTTTTAAAAAAACGTCTTGATGCAGGGGAATTTCCGGAAAAAGGATGAGATGAGGAGAGTCACCTTCGTGTTCTGCCGCCAAACCACCGGCCGCGGCAATCCAGCCGGCGTGTCTTCCCATCACTTCCATAATGAATACTTTAGTGGACGTCAGCGCCATAGACGCGACGTCTAAACCGGCTTCTCGTATGGAAACAGCGACATATTTGGCTACGGAGCCAAAACCAGGAGAGTTATCTGTGAAGGGGAGGTCATTATCCACGGTTTTTGGAATACCTATGCAAGTGATAGGGTAGCCCAGTTCTTTGCTGATCAGGGATACTTTATAAGCTGTGTCCTGAGAATCTCCGCCGCCATTATAAAAAAAATAGCGTATATGATGGGCAGAAAAGACTTCGACTAATCGCTGGTATTGCTTGCGATATTTATCAATAGCGCCTAATTTGTGCCGACAAGAACCAAATGCCCCTGCGGGGGTATAGCGCAAACGAGCAATGTCAGCAGCGGATTCCAAGCTGGTATCAATCAAATCTTCGGTTAATGCGCCAATAATGCCATTGCGCGCGGCATAAACGTTGCCAATTTTATCCGGATGTTTCCTTGCGGTTTCGATCACCCCACAAGCAGAGGCATTGATAACAGAAGTGACGCCGCCTGATTGAGCGTACAACGCATTTGCTTTTTCCATAATGATATCGGCTCCCAATTTGATTTGATGAGGGCAAGCTTTATAACTAGAATAGGCGCAAAAATAAACTGATTTTAGTAGGAGATCAATAGGTAAATAGTGTTCGTGCAAGTCTTGGGTCTTGCTATTGACGAGGTTGATATATATTATTATTTCGTAATTTTACCCATTGCTATTTGATTAAGGGATTGTTAAGATTGCGGTGCGTATAAATGGAATTAACAAAAAAAATTATAAAATAATAACAAAATGAATTGAGCTACTGAAAAAACAAGTAAATCTCGTCTTCATTATTATAATAATTTCTAAGCCTTTTATTAGGCCGTAAATAATAGCTAGATTTGCTTAAAAATTTAAGCATTAAACGATTAAATGGAGTGTTGGTTGCAATTTCTAAGAGGAGAAGAATAAGTATGCTTTCTCATCGGCAAAAACAAAAAGATAAGGAAGGAAATAATTTGGGAAGTCCTTCTTATCCAACGTCTTTCACCAGTAAAGAAAAAGAATATGGAAATGGAAAACAGAGGGCGAACGGCCATAACGGAATAATTCACAAACATGAAAGTAATGGTGTAAAAGGAAAAAATAAAAGTAAAACTCCATTTTTAGCTATTGAAAGTACGATAGAGAGTGATAGTAGTGAACGTTCAAAATTAGATCATACTATGCAACAGAGAGCACAAAGCGCTTCCTCTTCTATATTCCTTCCCGATGGAACACCGGCAGGAAAGATAGATAGGGTCATGTTACTCTCCTTATGGGCAAAAACGCTTGTTCAGTCAGGAATGGTAGAGGAAATTATCTGCGCTGGCATGGGGAAGCCTACTTTGGCTACTAATGAAATTGCTGCAAAAGCAATGGTTCAGTATTGGCAAGATATAGCTGAAAAATCGCACGATGCGCATCTATTCTTTAAAGAGAATGATAGAAGGCTTGAGAAGAACCGTAGCAAGGTTGCGACTATGGGGGGCGTGATTGATTATGGTCACCCGCAAGGTGTCCTAGAACATAGGGCACGAATGGCCAGAGCACTAAATAAATGGTATTGCAATAATGTAATTGCAAGAGAAGAGTTAGAAGAGAACGAAAAAGAAGAACAAAAGAATGGATTTAAAGGAATAGCAGCTCAATTTTTCAAAAAACTAGGCAAAAAACTAAAGCGAAATTTGGCTAATGTCGAACTTGATGAAAGCACAAATCAACCCAAAACAAATCCATCCAATGAAATACATAAACCCCTCTTCAGTCCTGATGATATCCTCTTTACAGTCGGTGGAGCTGCGGCGATTAATGCCACTTTTCAGGCCTTGGAAAAGCTCTCTCCAGGAGGGAAAGTCATTACACCTAGCCCGCATTATAGTTTGTATGCTCATAATGACTCTAATGTAGAATTAATTACTATTGATGTAATGGAAGAACCCGGTTACCGCTTAACTAAACATGCTTTAAAAAGAGGCGTAGAAGCTGCAAAGCAGAAAGGTGAAAAAATAAGTGCATTTTTATTTTGTGATCCTAATAATCCATTAGGAACAATAATAGGTAAAGTAGAATGGGAAAAAATTGCTAGATATTTAGAGAAATACATAGAAGAAAATCCTGATACCTATATCATCCTTGATGAAGCTTATGCAGCAATGGTTTTTGATTTCGTAGATCATGATCATGTCTCATTAATAGAGGTCGCTCCTAAAAAGCTACTGAGTAAATGTGCTTTGTTCCGATCTGGTACCAAAGATAAGTCAGCTGCAGGCGAACGATGGGGTGTAATGGTAACGAAGGATAAGCGGTTAATGGCCGCGGTATTAGAGCAAACGGTAGAAGCATATGGTCATGCACCTATCTCTGCTCAGCATGGTTTTTCTATAGCGACAGAAAAATTTTCAAATGATGATAAACATGAATTAGAAGATTATTACAAGCATCAAGTTCGAACAGCGACTAGGCGTTTGGCTGAGATGAAAGCGTCTATGCCTAAGGCTGATTATGTAGTCCGCGGTGCATTTTATATATTAGCTGACTTGAGTGATTTAAAGGGTTTACCTCTTTCTAAAGAAGCTTCTGCAATATTGGGTAAAACAGGTGACATCACAACAGATGAAGACATTGTTTATTCATTGATGACTAGAAGAAAACCAAAAAAAGCATTAATGATAGCTCCTTTATCTTATTACGGAACTGATCCCAAAAGATGTTATGTGCGAATCACTTGTAGTGGCGGGGATGAAGAAATTCATAAAATTTGTGACATTTTAGCAAGAGAGTTGGTCGAGGCACGTCAAGAGAAGAAAAATGAACTTAAGAGAAAGCTTATATTGTTGTCTAATAAAATACGAGAAGAGAATGACGTATCAGCAGATGCAGAATTAGTGCGGGTGCTAGAGCAGGCAGACCTTCAGTGTTTACTATCACAACCAGGTGAGCAGGATAAATCAGTAAAACAACATCGATCTCATTCTCCGAATGGAAGATCTTCAGTAAAAGGAATAAAGAAAAAGCTTTCTGATGAGAATTTACATTCATTGCGTGCAGCTCAACTAAAAGATGAGATGAATTTGCTCGCAGGACACTTGAAAAACCTTGAAGAGGCACATGCTCGAATTCAACAAAATAAATTTGATTTAAAATTAAATGGATTAAATTCAGAATTAACTGCTATATATGAGGAAAAATGTAAGATATATGAAGGTAATATTTCTCATATTATGCAAGAGTTCAAAGAAATAAATAATGACAAAGCAGAAGAATGGCAAGAATATCTCGATAAAATACAGGAAAAGTGGTTTAAATCTGGAAAAGAAGAACCATTGAAAAATCGTGTTATAGATTTAGAGTGTTATCTTAAAAATCTAATGTATGAGTTGGTTAAGGAGATTATAGAAAAATTAAAAGAATTACGCCCTACAAAGGCAGAACATTGGCAAGTAATGTTAAATGATTTGAATGAGATGTGGATTCAAAAAGAAAAAGACCAGGAAAAGCTTATACCAATGCAAGAGCGTGTTGCAAATCTTGAACTCTTTCTCAAGCATCAATTAAATTCTTATAAAAAGTATAAAGAAGAATTAGAAAATGATACTGAAAAAGAAGAAGGGAAAGAAAATGAAGATGACTTAATAAAGGATGAAGACCTATACAAAGATGGACCTGAGTCTATACAAGAAGAAGTTCAAAAGATACAAATAAAGGTTACCCAAGCTGAAATGACTGTTAATGCAGTTTCAAGATTACAGGCTAGATTCAGAGCAAGGAAAGAACGCGAAAAATTAGAGAAAAAATACGATAAAGACTGTAATGATTTAGGGAGAGATGATTATGGGAGGGATGGGTAAAGGATAGTAAAAAAGGCAAAAAAGTAAAAGAACAATTTTTAAAGTTTGATCGTGGAACGAGATGCGAAATTCCAGAGTGGCAAAGTTTTTTAAAGGGATGTAATCAATATCCTTTGTATAATCAGTCAATACCTGTGGGCTTTTTTCAAACGGCTTCAGGGCCACGAAATGGATTTCATCAGCATATTAATGGAGGGGAGGAAGATAGGGTGACACGAAATATCTCGCCTTCGAGTTCTATAAATGGCGGAGAGCCAGTCGTGGTAAAAAAGGCGCTGCGATTTTAAGTGTGAGTTGCCCTTCTACATTCGTAGCGTTCACAAGAACGCTACGTGCGGGAAGATAAGACGTGTTTTACTAGTATGTCTTTAGCTTTTTCTGCATCCAGTGGCTTGACTAGAAAGTCATTCATGCCACTTTCTAATGCTTGTATTTTAATAGAAGACTCATCATGAGCACTTAATGCAATAACGGGAATATCTTGGTTGTTACTCTGGCTTTCTCTTATTTTTTTGGCGATAACAAATCCGCTAATATCAGCCAATCCCAAGTCTAAAAAAATAATATCATACGAATTATTCAGCTTTTCCAAGGCTATTTTGCCATTTACTGCCAAATCTACATCACAATTCAGTTGAGTAAAAATAATAGTGGCTATGCGTTGGGATAATTTATCGTCTTCTACCAATAAAACATTTATTTTTGTTATTTCCATATTGATTATTACCTGCCATGTTTAAAAAAGTTAGTGTGATGGCAATTTAAATTGAAAAGTGCAGTGAAATTGACTGCCCACATTAGGTTGGCTTTCTACTAGAATTGTTCCTCCCATTTCATCTACATATTGTTTAACCACTTTTAAACCCAGGCCTATGCCTTTATAACGGCCTCTATTTGAAGGGTTCAGTTTAGAGAATTTTTCATAAATATATTCTTGCCTGTCGCTGGGAATGCCTATCCCGCTATCTTCCACGATTATTTTCATGGTAACGTGCTGGTCGTCTGTCTTTTCTAGCAACTGAGTTCTTAATTTGACGTAGCCACTGTCGGTAAATTTAATCGCATTGCTGACTAAATTAATGAGTATACGATAGAGCCGGCTGGGATCACCAACCAGCCTTTCTGGTAATTGCTCATCATAATCAATGCTAAATTGTAGATTTTTGATTTTAGCGGGCGGGTTCTCTATGGCATATATTTTGTTGCACAATTCTTTTAAATTAAAAGACTCTTTGGCAACGGGGTAATCCCCCAATTCAATTTTTGAAAAATCAACAATGCTATTGCAATAATCCAGTAATTCTTTGGCACTATTCATAATGTCGTATAAGGCTTCTTTTTTTTCTTTGTCTGTTTCTTGTTCAGCTAAAATCTTAGACATACCGTAGATCCCGCTGAAGGGGGTACGAATGTCATGTTCTATATTATGAATAAAGTCAGTACGATTTTTTTCTGCTAATTCTTGTTTACGTCTGGCTTTTTCTCTTTCTTCTTCTAGTATCATCTCTTTAGTAATATCAATGGCAACGCCCGTTACGCCGTAACATTGTCCATCAATATAGATAGGAAAGCCGTGGTCTGTGATGTATCTCACACTGCCATCGGGTCTGACTATACGGTAGTGTTCATCATAACGTGCTTCCATTCCCTCTTCTTCAATACGTTTGGCCATCTCGTAAATAGGGTGGTAATTTTTCAAGTCGTCGGGATGAAGATGTTCTATCCAGCTTGTTGGATTATCATATAGCGACTCTCGCGACCTGCCCCAAATTTCTTCATAAGCCGGACTAATGTAAACAACGCGTTTAAAATCAGGACTGCTCAGCCAATAGACGTGTTGGCTTTTTTCCGCAAGCTTAGATAAAAAATCACCTATGCTTTCTATTGTGAGTTTTACATTCATTTTAATGGACTCGTTCAAACTGTTTAAATAATGATAATAGATAACCGAAGGGAATGTTATTCTTGGTTTGCTCGTATAGCGATGCGCATTATTATCCATTTTATTTATCTGCTTATAATGTGTATAAGCTTCTCCTCAGCGCATTATTCTACGGAGATTAAATTTTCAAAGCAATTGTTGCATAAAAAAATCCCGTATTGAATGGGAGTATCAATACGGGAATACAGTGGCACTCGTCCGTCTTACATTTCACACTCAGTCGTTTTTATCACTTTTCTTTAAATGGTTAATATTTTTAATCAAGGCATATTGGTGGATATTCTTAAAGAACAAGGAGCGTTGCAATTCTTGTATCATTTGTGCGCTGGCTAAGATGAAGCCAGAGCCTAATTCGCTCATCACGCCAATTTTCTGGGCCAAGCGCAATACTTCAGTGCGTATGGTGCCCGAAATTAACCATTGGTCTTTCTTAGCCACACCTAAATGTTTGCCCACTTGAGAAAGTGATTGCTTCGCTTCATCGTAGTATTTCTCAACCAGAACGCCCATAGAGGGAATACTGAAATAGCACGTCGGTAAGCGGGGGATCACATGCACTAAACTCAGGCTAATGTCCTGGGAGGCATATTCTGAGTTAATGGGACTTCGGAACTTTTCTTGAAATGCGCTTTTAATCTGCAGGACCTCAGTATCGGTAATCGCATTCGTAACAATTAATACTTGCTTTTTTTTGTTCATGGCTGCTTTCTCCTTTAGCACTTAACTCTTCATCTATCCATAGACTTAATGAGGGATACCAATCATCTCACCACCGAACGCTAATAAAAATTGGGAATAAACCATAAGGGTGTACTTAACTGTACTTAGCAATTCGAGGGTTATTCCCATAGGGGAAACACTTATTTGGATTAGAAATGGTCTTATTTTTGTTATTGTGTATTATTGATCCACAAGCTTATGTAGGGGGATTAGGCGCTTCTGCTGCATATTAGAAATGGGTCCCCGCTTTCGCGGGGATGACGGTAAATATAAGGTTATTCCGCCTCTTCCACCGCTTCTTCTTGAATGCTATTAGTCAGCACTAATTTGACGAGTTCTGGTACCGAGCGTACGCCCATTTTCTTCATGACAGAAGCACGATGCGCTTCTACGGTTTTTAAGGAAATTTTTAATTCGGCAGAAACGACTTTATTGGGTTTTCCAGCCACAATGCCTTGCAATACTTGCACTTCGCGTGGAGACAGTAGGGCAAATTTAGCACGGGCTTGGGCACTTTCTTGGCGTTTTTCGCGGTTGGCTTTATCTAAACGCAAGGCTTTATTAATGCCTTCCAATAACACTTGGTCATTAAACGGTTTAGTCAGAAAATCAATGGCCCCTGCTTTCATGACCCTGACGGCAAGCGGAACATCGCCATGCCCGCTAATAAATAAAATAGGCAGGGTAGGCAAGCCTCTTTCTATTAATTTAGATTGCAACTCTGGCCCGCTCATGCCTGGCATACGCACGTCTAGCAATAAACAACTGTGTTGTTGAGGATTGTATTCTTCCAGAAAATCTTGTGCTCTTTCATAGGTTTTTACTTTGAGTCCAATGGATTCAATGACCCATGATAAGGATTCCACCATGGCATGATCGTCATCAATGATGTAAACAATAGGGTCAAGTATAGACATGATAGCCATAGTAGCTCACTCCTTTATATCGAAAGTGGTAAAGAAAACCGTATCCAACTGTTGCTGCTTGAATTTTGGTGAATGGTAAATTGACCGCCGTGCGCTTCAATAATAGAGCGGCAAATGGCCAGTCCCATCCC
>Ga0207084_1004_pt1 | contig 80129 bp, 84 predicted proteins | sample Alteio_BWMinHeat_55_FD_153543 | JGI IMG/M metagenome (GOLD analysis project Ga0207084, IMG submission 153543) | Enriched cells from forest soil in Barre Woods Harvard Forest LTER site, Petersham, Massachusetts, United States -... | ecosystem: Environmental > Terrestrial > Soil > Temperate forest >...
AGTCGAGAAATAAATCAAGATCCTCCTCCTTTAGAAAAAATTCTCAATCCAACTGAATTTAAACAATATCAATTATTGGTTGAAAAAAAACTTTTAGTTCATCATGAAAGACATCGTTATGTTGGATTTAACTTACCCGCCATCATGAATTTTATTAAAAAAATTCCTGTTAATTTATTAACAGAAAAAGTGGTGAAAAATATTTTTGATAATGCGTTATATCGCGAAACATTTGAAAAAGCATATGATTTGTATGCACCGCCACGTGACAAAGAAGAACTAGAAAAACTAACAAGTGATTTACGATTTGCGCAAAGTATCGTGAAAAAAAACATTCGACGTCTACAATCTACGCCAAGTTCTATCGGTGTATTTGCAACTACTACGACTGCGACAACTGCCAGCACTGCAACCACAAGAACAAATGTTGATGTGAAGACAAAAGAAGAAAGACGTCCTGCACCTAAATAATCATTCGTTTTTTTCGCCAACAACAATGAATTCCACTTTCACATCACAGGTGCCGCATGAACAACCGCTGCAAATAATATTAAAAATAAAAATTTAAAAATTTTCATTACAGCATTCTCCTGAAAATATCATCTTTATCGATGAAGTGATGTTTTAATGCAGCTAACGTATGCCCTATGATTAACGCAATTAATCCATACGCAATCCATTCATGCATTGTTTCAAAAATTTTTAACCAATTTTCATCTGCGGGAACAATCGTTGGAATTAAAAATAATCCGAAAAAAGAAACAGGAAATCCTGCTGCAGAAGTAATTAACCATCCCGTAATGGGCATCGCAAACATTAAAAGATAAAGCATCCAATGCACTGCTAATGCGCCTAATCGCTCCCACGATGGAAGCGATGCAAGTGAAGGATTGATATTACTTAAACGCCAACTGATTCTTGCTGCAGCTAACATCAGTATTAACATACCGAATTCTTTATGCCAGCCATACAATTTTAATTTCAGTGCGCTTTTGGGAAGACCTGTCATGTATAAACCGAGTGCTAACATTCCGATAATAATGATTGCCATGAGCCAGTGAAGTGAAATGGCAATCGAACCGAATTTTGTTTCCGTATTTTTGAATGACATTAGGAAAGATATCCTTCCGCTTGAATATCAAGTTTTACATCATCTCCTAACATCGGCAGCAATGTTGTGATTCCAAATTCCGAACGTTTTAATTCCGCTGTTCCACTGAACCCAACCGACTTTTTATTTGAAATCGGATTCATTCCCGCTTTATTTAATTTCATATTCAATGTAATTGGTTTTGAAACACCGTGCATAGTTAACATGCCTTTTACTTTTGCAGTGTGTTTACCGGTCATAATAATTTTATCACTCACAAACGTTGCAACAGGAAATTTTTTCACATCAAAAAAAGATTCACTCTTAAGATGTTTATCTAACTCTGTAATACCTGTCACTATATCACCGACACTAATAGTGACATTAACTTTGCTGTCTGCTGGATTTTTTTCATCTAATACCAATGTCCCTTCTGCAAACCATTTTCCAGAAGGATTTGAAAATCCTAAATGATTAATCGTCCACATCACAGACGAATGATGAGGATCTAATGTATATTTTTCTGCTGCGTTTGCTGCGACAAAACCAAAAAATAAAATAAGCGCTAATAATTTGCTGATCAATTTCATAATAAATTTCCTTTTAAAAAATTACTCGAGTTCTAAACAAAAGTTTGCTAACTGATTTAACATCTTTGAAACAGCCCTATTTGCTGCCATCACACCCCCATAGGGTGTATGAACAGAAACTCTTTCTGTGACAGAAAAGTTTTTCGTTGCAACAATTTTATTTTCTGACACATCAATAATTTGCGCGCGCACATTTAATGCAATCCAACTGGAGTGCGCAGTAAACTCTTGCTGCAACTTTAATAATTGCGTATTTAAAATATAATTATAACTTGCAGAAGAAAGTCCGCTTAACACAGCATCAAAATAATGCGTATTTTGCAGTGTTTTTATAATAAGAGGTTGCAACATCATGACAGGAGGTTGCACCCAGTTACTTTTTGCAAAATAAGCGACTTCAAAAGGTTTTGTGGAATAAGCCATTTCAGTTGTATTGTAAATTGGATTACTTTCAGGTTGTGCCACCATGATAGTGATTTCACGTGGAGGTTTTTTACTGATCGGCGCGGGTGTTGCTGTTAATGTATATGTATCTATTTTTTCTGTTTTCACCGGTGAAAAAATAGTACAGCCTGTCAATAAAAAAAGAATTAACACTAACCATCCATTTTTTTTAACCATTTATTTTTCCCCTGGTCCAAGTGGTTTTGGTTCTCTTCCGCGAATAAGTATCGCAGGATTTTGTTTAATTTCAGTTGAAACGGATGATAAATCATTCGTCATCTTATTAAAATTCAGAATTGCTTGATTGGCACCCGGTAATGTTTGTGTTTGTAAAATCACAGCAGATTTAGATGCACTTTGTATGATGGTATGAAGATATCCCGCATCCGTCACTAATCCACCTGATAATATGCGCAAATTATCGAGTGTTTGTTTAATATTTTTAAGATTTTCTTCATCTAATAAACTATGAATGGAAGCACTGATCTCACGAAAACTCGTACTCATTTGTGTAATCACTGCATCCAGTCGCAAGAAAAAAGAAGGAGACGTTGCAATCACAGGATAAGGTTGGTCCGATTCCGCTTCTAATGGGCGCATATCGTCACCTTTATCTTCTAAATTAATCGTTGCCACACCACTTAATGCTCTCACATAAAGTTTTGCGCGCGTGCCACGTGTGATAGGCGCACTTTTTTTAATGCGTAATAATAAAGCGACTAAATTTGGATTTTTATGATCGATATGAATGCTAGTGACTGTTCCCACTTCGACACCATTATATTCAACAAGTGAATCGACACTCAGTCCCGTCACTGCTTCTTGCATATACACGCGATAATAATCGAATTTATAAAGCGCAAAACCAGAAGAAAGCCAAATAATCCCTAGAATAATGGCTGCGCAGAGCACAATCACAAAAGCGCCTACAATGGTATATCTCACATTGGTTTCCATTATTGTTTCCATACTCCGTCAAAAAATTCTTGTATCAGTGGATGTGGATTTTCCACTAATTTTTTAATGGGATCTATACACAATATCTTGCTTTCACCTAAAAATGCAACGCGATCTGTCACATGCCATAACATATCTAAATCATGCGTGACTAATACGATCGTTAATCCCATGGTTGAGCGTAACTTTAAAATCAATTGCCCCAATTCTGCTGCACTGTGTGGATCTAATCCCGCAGTCGGTTCATCTAAAAAAAGTATTTCGGGCGCCAGTACAATGGCTCGTGCTAATGCAGCTCGTTTTTGCATTCCACCACTTAATTGTGACGGATATTTAATCACGGCTTCCATTGGGAGCCCTACTAATGCAATCGTTAATAACGCGAGCTCTCGAATCGTCGCATCATCTAACCGTGTAAATTCCTTGAGCGGAAACATAACGTTTTCTAACACAGTGAGTGAACTGAATAATGCATTTTGCTGAAACAGCACACCCCAACGACGTTGTACTGCGAGTAATTCATGTGGATGCGCATCTGTGATTTCACGATTAAAAATTTGAATAGAACCTGATGTTGGACGCAATAACATTAACATTGCGCGCAATAAAGTGGTTTTACCGGAACCACTTCCACCAGCAATACCAAAAACTTCTCCTCGCTCAACAGAAAAATTAATTCCATCGTGAATAAGTTGATTTCCAAGTTCTGTTCTTAACTTATTTACTTCAATAATATTTATTTGTGTATTCATAATTTAAATTTACTATAAAGCACGGAGAAAATAGCATCCGTAATAATAATAAAAAAAATAGCGAGCACAACACTACGCGTAGTACGTAAACCTAAATTTTCAGCACTGCCTTGCACAGACATTCCTTGAAAACAGCCAATGCTTCCGATTAATAATGCAAATACAGGTGCTTTTCCAAGCCCCAATAATAATGTGCGCAGAGGAATTTCATGTTGAAAACGCATGAGAAAATCATGCCAATTTATATTTAGCATATTATTCGCCATGACCATTCCACCTAAAATACCAAACACATCGGCCCATATTGTTAACAAAGGAAGTGTAATAAAAAGACCTATCAATCGCGGAATTAAAAGTAATTCTGCAGGAGTCACGCCCATTGTATTTAATGCATCGATTTCTTGATTAATTTTCATAATGCCTAATTGCGCAGTGAAAGAAGAACCTGTTCTTCCCGCCACCATAATTGCTGCAAGCAACGGACCAAATTCTCGCAACATAGAAAGCCCTAATAAATCCACAATAAAAACATTCGCGCCATATTTTTGTAATTGATTTCCCATCTGATACGAAATCACAATTCCAATCATGAAAGAGAGTAACGCAATAATCGGCAATGCTTGAAAACCCGTAAGATCAATTGTGTCTGCAATACTATTTAAACGAATACGTTGTGGATAACGCATCACACGCAAAAATTCCATCGTTAAATGACCCACAAATGCGAGGAATTCACAAAACTCATCTAATTGTTTGATGGTAAAACGCCCCACACTTTCTAACCAACCTGGAATTCTTATTTTAGGAATTTCTTTTTTTGTAGGCGTTTCTTTTTCAACCAGTATTAACAATTCATGACAAGATTCAGAAAATGCATTGAGCTGCACCATTAATCCTTGTGCTGCAAAACGATTGAGTTGTTTTTGTAACCACCATGCACCTGAAATATCCATATGAGAAATCGATGAACCATCAATTTGAAATTCACCTTGCGTGGGTAAAGTAAGTGTTCGAAATTCTTTTTTAATAGCAGAAAGATGAGAAACGTCCCAAATACCCTGACAAATAAGCTGCTGCTTTTGTGCATTGAATGTAAAAAATCCGTTTGTCAACGCGCGATGCTCCTATCATTTCGTTACTCTATCGTAAAGGAAATAGCGTGATCGCTCAATAATAATAGGCGTAAGAGATAATAAAATAACTGCAACCAAAACCAATGAAAAATGCTGTTTCACCAACGGAATATTTCCAAACAAAAAACTTCCGTACAAAATAATCGCCAACCACAATGTTGCGCCAATGAAATTAAAAATAAGAAATTGTCTGTACGTCATATAACCAATTCCCGCAATAAACGGTGCAATCACACGAATCACAGGAATAAAACGCGCAAGAATAATTGTTTTTCCACCATAACGTTCGTAATAGCTGTGCGCACGTTGTAAATGTTTTGGATTCAAAATCCAAGATTTTTCTGAATGAAATATTTTTGGGCCCAACCATTTTCCAATAAAATAATTCATGCTGCTGCCTGCAACAGAAGCAGTCACTAACAAAATAAATAACAAATGAATATTTAAATCACTGCCTGAACTTGCAGCTAATGCACCGGATGCAAATAATAAAGAATCTCCCGGTAAAAAAGCTGCGAAAACAATTCCCATTTCAATAAACATCATGCAAAACAACAACACATACACCCATGCGCTATGCAATGTAATCAGTGCAAGTAAATGTTCATCTAAATGAAAAAGATAACCAAGAAAGGCGCTCATAAAATTCTCTAAAAAAAACCAATCAACAGTGTAATCGATTCTCGCGCGATAGTATAATAAAAGAATATATGAAGGTTATTTATGTCACAAAAAATTTTAGGTTTATTTGGCGGAACATTTGATCCCATTCATTTTGGGCACTTGCGTACTGCATTAGAACTTTACCAAACACTCGATTTATTAGAAGTCCGCATGATTCCCTGTTTTCAGCCTGTGCATCGTAAATTACCTGTCGCGTCTCCCGAGCAACGATTAGCCATGCTCAAAGAAGCCATTATTTCTGAACCCGCACTCAAAGTGGATGACAGAGAAATTATTCGTAAAGGCCCTTCTTACACGATTGAAACACTCATTTCATTACGCGCAGAATTTCCAAAAATTCCTTTTGGTTTAATCATGGGAATTGATGCGTTATTAGGATTTGCAAGTTGGCATCGCTGGGAAGAAATTTTAAATCACACGCATTTAATTATTGCGCATCGCCCTCACTATGAATTACCTCGCACAGGAATTATTGCGGATTTATTAAAACACCGTTTGATACAAAATCCTTCACTCATACATGACTCTTTCTCTGGAAAAATTTTATTGCATCCGGTGACAGCACTCGAAATTTCAGCAAGTGATATACGAAAACAAATTATGATGGGACGCGATCCACGCTATTTACTGCCTGAACGCACGTATCAATACATTCTCAAACATGGCATCTATCACTTGAGTCAGTTATAATCGCAGCCCTTTGAAATAAATTGAGAAAAATAATGCTTCCAGAAAATGTAAAAGAACTCGCAATAAAAGCACTCGAAGACTTAAAAGCGCTTGATATTACCGTGATGGATGTTCGCGAACTCACAACCATTACTGATTTTATGATTATTGCAACAGGACGCTCTAACCGTCATGTAAAATCCATTGCAGAAAATGTTGCCATCACTGCAAAACAAAAAGGTCTTCGTTTTATTCATGTAGAAGGTGAAAAAGAATCAGAATGGATTATTGTAGATTTAGGTGATGTGGTCGTGCATGTAATGCAAGCTACAACACGTACTTTTTATAATCTTGAAGATTTGTGGTCTCCTATCGAAAAAGCCAGAGAAGTTCATGCGCATTCGTCTCATCGCCATCGGTCATAAAATGCCTGAGTGGGTCACAGCGGCATGGAATGATTATACAAAACGTTTACCACAATATTGTTCGTTAGAATTAATTGAAATTCCCGCAGAAAAACGCACAAAAAATAGTGATATTTCGCAGCTCGTTTTACGCGAAGGAGAAAAAATTTTGCGTGAAGTCTCTTCTTCAAATCGTTTAGTTGCGTTGGAAGTCAAAGGACAATCGTGGTCAACAGAAAAATTATCACAGCAATTAAACTTATGGATGCAAGAGGGACGCAATATTGATTTAATCGTTGGCGGGCCCGATGGATTATCTTCTGTGTGTTTACAAAAAGCAGAAATAAAATGGTCGTTGTCTGCGCTGACACTACCGCATCCGTTAGTCAGAATTATTGTTGCAGAACAAATTTATCGAGCAGTGAGTTTGTTACAAAATCATCCGTATCATCGGTAATTTAAATTTCAAAACGTCCTCACAGCAACAACGGCTAACATGATATCAAGCTGCTGAGATAACTCTAACACTTTTTCATTGCTCAAATTTTTCTGCGCTAATTCTTGCTGTAACATCAAAATTTGTTGTCCAAATTTTTCTGGATCTTCATCATGCACGCGTGATTTTTCAGAAAAATCATTTGCAGCTTTGCGCGCAATTTCACAGGGATTATCAAATGAACCACTTTCTTCGCAATGTTTAATGGTTTTCTGTAATTCTTGTGGATGTGTCATAAGATAAAAATAAGTTTTTTGCTCACCGCAGCTTGATAAAAAAAACGGAATTAATAAACTGAATAAAATTTTATTTAATAATTTCATAATGACTCATTGATGGAAGTGAAAACCAAAAGGAACACCAGTGCCACTTAATCTATACGCAAGAGGAAGGCATATTAACACAATGCCCATAATTAACAAAACAACAACAATACTAATCGGATGCGCTAATGGATTGGTGCGATGTTGCAAATATCTTATGAATGCACCAAAAATACAGGACACACCAATAATAATAGCTGTGCTTGAAACAAAATTAGATATAATAACAACCGGTTCTAAAATATTTTGCGCAACACCGCCAATGCCAGGACCACTCTCTGCAAAGGCCAGCACTGCAAAATAAAAAAATAGTAGAACACTCATAAAAATTTTCATGGCGTAAATTATAGATGGATGAAGCATGTTTCGCAAACAATTAGATTTTTTTCAAGATCCTCATATTTCTTATCCAACAACTTACGCTTCATTTGAAGAATATAAAAAACAATGTCGCACACTGATAGAACATCACCGCAAAGATTTAATTTCTTCTTCACGCGAAAAAATTGTTGATGCCAATACACCATTTGAATTGCGCCCTGCTGCTGCAACAAAACAGGGTGTGTTACTCATTCATGGTTTGCTGGATTGTCCGTTCATGCTCAAAGATATTGCGCTTTCTTTGCAATCAGAATTACTCGTCAGAAGTATTTTATTACCCGGACACGGCACTGTTCCTGGCGCATTACTCAATATAAAAAAAGAAGATTGGATTCGCACCGTCAAAGAAAACATTGCGCAATTAAAAAAAGAAGTTGAAAAAATAATTTTAATTGGATTTTCAACCGGTGGAACATTAGCACTTCATCACGCACTACACGATGAAATGATTTCAGGCATTTGTTTAATTGCACCTGCATTAAAAATTAATTCTCATATTGATTTTGCGTCGAATTGGTATCAAATGATCAGTCCATTTTGGCCGAGAGCCGCATGGTTAAACTGCACAAAAGAAATGGATTACACAAAATATCAATCGATTTGTTTTAATTCTGTTTATGAAGTGTATACCCTCGCAAAAAAAACATTAGAAATTGCAGAAACACGTCCATTGCATTGTCCGCAATGGATTGCAATTCCTAACGCAGACCATACAATTCGCAGCAAAAAAACGCTCGATTATTTTAAAACGCACACGAAAGAAAAAGATCAATGTTTAATTTACGCACGCCCTTCTTTTTCTGAAAAAAATAAAAAAATAACGATTCGATCGACAATTTATCCTGAATTAAATGTGAAAGATTTTTCTCATGTGAATTTACCAATCGCGCCCGATAATATTCATTATGGAAAAAAAGGTGACTATCCTGAAAACAAAACACATCCGATTTTAATGTACAATCCTGATTTTGATTTTTTCATTCAACACATGAAAGAATTTATTTTTTCTGTTTTTTAAACGCTTCTAAAACTAACATAAACGCGCCGGTACAAATAGCAGCATCTGCAAAATTAAAATCGGGCCAATGCCATTTTGGAATATAAAAATCTAAAAAATCGATGACGTAACCATATTGGATACGGTCCCATAAATTTCCTAGCGCACCGCCTAATACGAAATTGAGCGCGACATTATTCCAATATTGTTTTGCAGCTGTGCGAAACAAAATAACAAAAATAACAACACTCACGATCACAGCAATTAAACCAAACAACCAACCTGACCACGCAGTATCTAAAAAACTAAATGCTGCACCACGATTATAGGCGAGTGTGAAATTAAGAAATTTTGTCATAGGATACGGCGCATACGCCGTTAAAAAATGTTGCATGCAAATTTTTGTAATGCGATCGATTGCAAAAATAAAAACAGCTACCCACAACCAACTTAATCCTGTATTAAAAATTTTTTTCATGCGAATTTCCTTACTTCCCCTTTTCCATCTATATTTATCACACATCGCCCACACAACGTCGGATGCTTTTCATTTTTTCCAACCTCTTCCACACGATGCCAACACCGCTCACATTTTTTATTTTGCGTGGGAGAAACTTGTAACCATAATCCTGGAATTTCTGTTGCAATCCATTCCGGCGAATTTGATTTTGCTAAGTGCACGCGTGCTTTTGATGTAATAAAAACAAAATGCAATTCATCTTCTAATTTATCTAATTCATTTTTCATAGCTGCATCACAATATAAATCCACTTCTGCTTCCAGTGGCGCACCAATAGAACCTGCATTACGTAATTTTTCTAATTCTTTATTGACGACTTCACGCACCATTCTAATTTTTTCCCAACTTTTTGAATTGAGTTTTTCATTTTCAGAAAGCGCAGAAAGTCCTTCATACCACGTATTTAAAAAAACAGATTCATTTTGTGTATCTGGAATAAATTGCCAAATTTCTTCTGCAGTAAAACTTAAAATCGGCGCAAACCAACGCACCAATGCATGAATAATATGATACATCGCGGTTTGTGCAGAACGACGCGCCACACTATTTTCTTTTGTTGTGTATTGTCTATCTTTAATAATATCTAAATAAAACCCACCGAGTTCAATCGAACAAAATTGATGAAGTTTTTGATAAATTAAATGGAATTGATAACTTTCATACGCTTTAATAATTTCTTCTTGCAGCACGCGTGCGCGATCAACGATCCAACGATCAAGCGATAACATGTCATCAAATTTAATTTGATGTTCCGCAGGATGAAATCCATCAATATTTGCTAATAAAAATCGTGCTGTGTTTCGCAAACGTCGATACGTTTCAGAATTACGCGTTAAAATTTCTTCTGACACATTAATATCACCACGATAATCAATCGAAGAAACCCAAAGACGTAACACATCAGCACCGAGTGATTGAATAATTTTTTCAGGTGCAATGACATTACCTAATGATTTCGACATTTTGCGTCCTTCAATGTCAATCACATAACCATGTGTCACTACATTTTTATACGGTGCCACTTCATTCATTGCAACAGACGTTAATAATGATGATTGAAACCAACCGCGATGTTGGTCCGATCCTTCTAAATATAAATCTGCAGGAAAATTTAATTCAGATCGCGCACGTAAAACACAATAATGCGAAACACCTGAATCAAACCACACATCCAATGTATCGGTGCATTTAATATAATTTTTTGCATCCTCGCCTAAAAATTCTTTTGGATCTAAATCAAACCATGCATCAATTCCTTTTTCAGAAATTTTTTCTGCGGCTTTTTCCATTAAAGAAATAGTCTCAGGATGTAATTCGCCGGTTTCTTTATGAAAAAATACAGCTATCGGAACACCCCACGCGCGTTGACGTGAGATACACCAATCAGGACGATTTTGCACCATGGCTGTAATACGCGCTTCACCCCATCCCGGCACCCAATTCACTGATTTAATCGCATCTAATGTTTTTTCACGCAATCCATTTTTATCGAAACTCACAAACCATTGTGGTGTTGCACGAAAAATCAAAGCAGTCTTATGACGCCAACAATGCGGATAGCTGTGTGTGATTTTATCTAAATATAATAATGTGTGATGCGCGCGTAATGTTTCAATAATTTCATCATTCACTTTATTAACATGTTTTCCCGCAAAAATTTCTGTTGTTGAAATATAACAACCATCATCACCGACAGGATTATCAAGCGGCAAATTATAATATTTCGCAATTTCATAATCATCTAGCCCGTGCGCAGGTGCAGTGTGAACAGCACCGGTTCCTGATTCCATCGTCACATGTAATCCTAAAACAATAGGCACTTGTCTTGAATAAAATGGATGTTGTAATTTTATTTTATCTAAATTTTCTCCCGCTGTTTTTGCCAGCACACGATAATTTTCAATTTTTAATCGTTGCATCACCGTCTCTAATAATGGTTCTGCAATGAGTAAACAATCGTCTGATGTTTCAACTAATGCGTAATCGACATGAGGATTTAAAGCCACCGCTTGGTTTGCAGGTAATGTCCACGGTGTGGTTGTCCAAATCGGAATAGAAATCTTTTTATTCGTTGAAACATTTCCAAATTTTTTTAAAAATTCTTTTTCATCCATCACAAAAAATTTCACATCAATGGCTGAAGATGTTTTATCTTTATATTCCACTTCTGCTTCAGCAAGAGCGGATGCACAATCTAAACACCAGTGAACCGGTTTAAATCCTTTTTCAACATGACCCTTTTTAAAAATTTGCGCGAGACTTCGAACAATATTCGCTTCATATTTAAAATCCATCGTTAAATAGGGATTAAACCAATCGGCTTGCACACCTAAACGAATAAATTCTTCACGCTGAATATTAATAAAGTTAGCTGCAAAATCACGACACGCTTTTCTAAATTCAGCTGCAGTTAATTTTTGGCCGGGTTTTCCTACTTTTTTTTCAACATTGAGTTCAATTGGAAGACCGTGACAATCCCATCCCGGAACAAAGGGTGCATCAAATCCGCTAAGATTTTTTGATTTCACCACCATATCTTTTAAAACTTTATTCACAGCGGTTCCCATATGAATATGGCCATTCGCATACGGAGGACCATCATGAAAAATAAATTTTTTGCGTTTTTTTCCTAGCTCACGCAGTTTTTGATATAAATTAATTTCATTCCATTTATTTAAAATAAGGGGTTCGCGTTGTGCGAGATTCGCTTTCATTGGAAATTCTGTTTTAGGTAAATTGAGTGTGTGTTTGTAATCAGTCATAATTTGTGAAACTCCCGTGCCTCTTCAGCATCTTTCATAATTTGTTGTCTTAATAATTCCAGTGAATCATACCGTTCTTCTTCGCGAAGTTTTTTTAAAAATTCGACTTGCACTTGTTTTCCATAAATCATTTGATTGAAATTAAATAAATACACTTCCAATAAAATGCGTGTGCCACCAATCGTCGGACGAATTCCTAAATTTGCAACACCTGGCAACCACTCACCCTCACCGATACGCATTTTTACGCAAAATACACCCAACACAGCTGTCATGGCACGATGCAAATAAATATTCGCTGTTGGAAAGCCAAGTATTCTACCTTGTTTATTGCCGTGCACCACACGTCCCATCATGGAATACGGATGACCTAATAATGTAACGACTTTTTCATAATTAAATTCAGCAAGTGCTGCACGTACACGCGTGCTGCTGACTCTTTCTTCATGAATTAAAAAAGTAGGCATGGCTTCTACTTCAAATCCAAAATCTTTTCCTGCTGTTTTTAAAAATTCAAAATTCCCTTTTCGTTGAAATCCAAAATGAAAATCATCTCCTACAATTATTTTTTTTATTTTTAATTTGTCATGCAAAATATTTTTTACAAAATTATCTGCGGAAATATTGGCTTGCGTTTCATTAAAACGCAACACTAACACACGATCAATTCCACATTGCGATAATGCAAATAATTTTTCACGTAAACGCATTAATCGTGCGATAGGTTTTTTCGGCTGAAAAAATTCCATTGGTTGTGGTTCAAATAAAATCACGGTTGTTGGAACATTTAATGCACGCGCTGCGTCTTTTAATTTCTTTAATAACGCTTGGTGGCCTTTGTGTACACCATCAAAGTTTCCAATTGTGACCACACATCCTTGATGATGGGGTTTCAAATTGTATTCACCTCTGATAAGTTCTATGTGCACAGCTAAGTACCTATTTAAAAAGGGTTTGATTTTATCCTAGATAAATAAAAAGGAACATCAAAAATGTTGTATAATGATAGATAAATAGAGGAGAAAACCGATGGCATTTCCAGTCATCCCTGTTGTAGTTATAAAACTTGTTGCTAGTTTGCTAAAAGGTAAAGCACTCACCGAGGCCAACATGATGCGTGGATTTGCTCAATCTCATTTTACCGCACCGATTTCTGGAAAAGTCCAAGCGTTGTTTAACATTGTTGGCGAGCCGATTGCAAAAAGTTTTAATATGTTAGGTTCAGATCTAAAAAAATTAAAAGATGCAAGAGATCTTTATTCACGCGCTCACAAATGTCTTGAAAAAAATGATCAAACAGATGTACGAGAAAAAGATAAAAATGATATAGCGCTTTGCCAACAAAAAATAGCTGAATTAGAAAAACGCAGAGAAGAATTAAGTCGTGCCATTGATCCACTCATTGCAGAAAGCTTAGTAAAACCTTATGAACAACGTGCAACGAGTGAAAGCAAATCTACCTCTGTTCAAGCTCAACCACTCAAATCTAAAGAAGATCCCGATACTGCGATTCGTAATTTCAAAACTAAAGTAGATATCCTTCAACAAGAAATTAATGAGAACAACAGAAAATTACTTTCACTTTATAAAACTTTCTATAACGGTATAAAAGAAGGAAAAAGAGAAGGTGTTATCCCTCCCCCTCCTTCACCGCAATAGAAACGGGAATTAAAACATCTCGTAATTTTAATCCAACCATCCACAATGCTGCGAAATAAATAATAACTGCAGAAGAAAGTAATCCTGCTAAATGCAATGCTCGCCACATGGCTGTTTGATGAATCCAAACAGATAAATCACCTGCACCAAACCATAACCACGCCGCTAATAAAACATTCACAATAAAAATTCGTAATAAAAAATAATTCCATCCTTCACGCGGAACATACATATTTTTTTTGCGTAAATAAAAATATAAAAATCCCATATTTAATAATGCAGATAACGATGTGGCTAATGCAATGCCTGCGTGCGCAAGCGGCCAAATTAAAATGACATTAAAAATCATATTCGAAACCATTGCAAAAACACCTATTTTTACCGGTGTTTTCATATCTTGTTTCGCATAAAACCCTGACGCTAAAATTTTTATTAACATGAAAGGCGCGAGCCCTAATGAAAACGCCGTTAAACTTAAACGTGCCATCATCACTGCATGTCCATCAAATCGTCCGTATTGAAATAATGTGCTGAGCAAAGGACCTGACATGACAGCTAACACAACAGCTGCAGGAACACCGACTAATAACACACAACGAATTCCCCAATCGAGTGTATGCGAAAAATCATGATGCGATTGCGAAGCATGATGACGAGATAAATTCGGTAAAATAACTGTTGAAATTGCAACACCAAAAACACCGAGTGGAAATTCCATTAATCGATCAGAATAATAAAGCCACGACATACTTCCTACAACTAATAACGATGCAAACACCGTATCCACTAATAAATTAATTTGCGAAACAGACACACCAAATAATGCTGGCACCATTAATTTTAAAACTTTTCTCACACCTTTATCTTTAAAATTAATTTTTGGAATGGGCAACAAATGTAAATTTTTCAAAAAAGGAAATTGAAATAAAAATTGCACGATTCCTGCAATAAAAACACCCCATGCTAATGCAATAATCGGCGTATGCATTTCTGGTGCGAGCCAAATTGCTGTAGCAATCATAATAATATTTAAAAAAATCGGCGTGAATGCCATCACCCAAAAACGATTATAGGTATTTAAAATTGCGCCTGAAAATGCAGTGAGTGATACAAAAAAAAGAAATGGAAACGTAATGCGCAACATGGTGACAGCTAATTCAAAACGCGGCCCCCCTTTTTCAAATCCCGGCGTGAATAAATGAATAATTGCTGGCGCACAAATTATTCCTGCAATAGTAACAGCTAACAAAACAATTCCTAATGTTCCCGCAACGGCACTTACAAAATTTTTTATTTCTTCATGCGATTTATTTTTTTGATATTCAGCTAATACAGGAACAAACGCTTGAGAAAAAGAACCTTCTGCAAATAATCGCCGCATAAAATTAGGAATTCGAAATGCCGCTGAAAACGCATCAAATGCAAATCCTGCACCAAAAATATTCGCTGTGACCATGTCGCGTAAAAAGCCAAAAATACGCGATAAAAACGTCATGCTTGAAAAAATAGAGGTTGATTTAAAAAGTGCTTTGCTCATCATTCGTATCCATTATCAAAGCACGTATACTATCATTTTATGCTACAATATAACCATTATTATTAGAAAGAGGAGTGTCATGGCTGCATCTAACAAAGATCAAAAAACATCTGCTGTACCTGCAAACACACCCATGACGCAAGCACCTGTCTCACTAGACAATGTTCTTTTAAATTTTCAAAAAAACTTCCAAAGTGATCCACTAAAATTGCTTCAAGCATTTCCTGCTACAGAAGTATGGCGACACATGGTGGAATTTCCTGTTCAAGACAATACGAAATTTAAAAAAGAAAATAGCACATTAATAGAAGCCATCGCATTATCTAAATCCTATGAAACAACGCATCCTGAAGTTAAAAACGATATTGCTCAACTGAAAAATAAATTTTCTAAAGAATACGATGAATTTTTTTCTTCTGAATTAAAAAATGCCTATCTCACTGAAGAAAACGAAGGAAAACAAGAGGAGATTTATAATGAACTTATCAGTCAATTTGATGCAGTAACCAATCAACTTACTGAAGAAGTCGGTAGTTATTACGAATCAAAAAAATTAGATTCACTCAACCCAGAACTATTACACTTCGTTATTGACTATCACGATTATGAATTACCTCTCAAAGAATTTATCAAAAAACATCCTCATTATTTAGGTTTATTAGCCCATCCATGGGGCCACATGACGGGAACTGATTTAATGGTTGAAAATGATTTAACCCCATTTGAAAATATTTCTTTAAATGATTTTATTCAAATGCACTGTGGCTGGAATGCATTTGAAGGAGATGAACCGGGTTATTTAAAAGGAACGCTAAACGCATATCAGCATTGGACTGATTTGTTTAAAACTAAAAAACCGAAATTATCGAGTGAATTAGTTAAATCGATCCATCTCGCAGCTGCCGAACAGGTGGAACAGACAAAGTATGCAAATGATTTAGAAAAACCAGGAAAATTTAGACAAGTTGTCCATGCTGACTTATTCGATGGAACATCTTATTGCACAACCTATAGGCTCGATTTTTTAAATTCTTCTCCACAAGGATTCAAAGAATTAGTCAATAAAATAAATAAAAAAAATTTTCCTATTTTATTTTTTCTTGCAAATCCATCGGATGAAAATGATTTAGAAGGTGTGGATCCCGCAGATCTAGATGAAAATTTTTATCATCAGTATGCTAACAATGAAGACAAAGAAATTCGATTAATTGTTTGTATTCCCAAAGGAGAAAAAATAGAATCTTTTCTCAACAAAAAAATGGATGAATCGCTTGCACAATTTGAAAAAGAAATGGCAGAAGCAAAAACACCGCGCGATAAATTACGTGCAATAATTAATTTCATACAAGATTGCGAACAAATTCATTTTTTTGCAGATTTAAATTGTCGAACATTTTGTATGAATTTGCTTAATTTTTTATTATTGAACCACGGATTTCCAACTGCGATTTTACACGATCCAAATTGGTTTGATGGTTTTTCTGTAGATGAATTAATAGAAGAAACGATTCAGGGAATGGATCGCACGTTGCGTGTTGCAAGCGGTGAACAAATTTTTGAAGTACCGACAAAAACAATTCTGCAATGCATGACAGACGAACAGAAAAAATATTTTGAAGAAGCGGTACAAATTATTAATCCACAATTTAATTTGGCTCAGTATTTATCTGGAGAGATGAAAGTATACAGTGATGCAAAACATCATGTTTTATTTGCAGAAGCTGGAAAAAAGAATTCCACTACAGAACCTCCTACTCTCCCCCAACCACCCCAAAATGATTGACTTTCATTTTGTGCTATACTATTGCTATAAAATAAAACGAGGAAATTCATGTGAGTGCCTCTAATAAAGATCAAAAAACACCTCCTGCACCCCCTAATACACCCATGACACAAGAAGCGGTGTCACTCGACAGTGTTCTTTTAAAATTTCAAAAAAAATTTCAATGTGATCCAGGGAAATTTCTGCAACGTTTTCCTGCAGCAGAAGTATGGCGACACATGGTGGAATTTCCTGCTCAAGTCAATACCGATTTTAAAAAAGAAAATGGCACGTTAGCAGAAGCCATGGAATTATCTCACATGTATGCAACAACGCATCCTGAAATTAAAAATGATATCGCTAAACTTAGAAATCATTTTTCTGAAATGTATAATAAATTTTTCTCTCCCGAATTAAAAAAACACTATCACACTGCTGTTAAAGGAAAAAAATCAGCAGAAGAACTCGAAAAAATCTATAATGACATCTCAAAGACATTTGATGCGGCACATAAACTTTTTGTGGAAGAAGTTAATCGCTATCACGAATCAAAACAATTTGTGTGGGAATATAATGAGTTAACCCATCCAGATATGTTGTGTTTTATTATTGACCCTCACGATTATCAATTACCGCTCAAAGAATTTATTAAAAAACACCCTCACTATTTAGTACTTTTGCTAAAACCATTACTGGTCGCAACTGGAATCAATTTGCTGATTGAAAATGAGTTAGGTCCTTTGGGAGATATTTCTTTCAATGATTTTGTTCAAGCCCAATGTGGATGGAAAGTATTTGAAGAAGATGAACCCGGTTATTTAAAAGGGACACTCAATGCCTATCAACACTGGACAAATTTATTTAAGACTGCACAACCGAAACTATCGAGTGAACTCATCAAATCCATCCATCACGCTGCAGCCCAACATGTAAAAAAAACAAATTATGAAAAAGATCCTACAGAAAAATCAGGCAGATTCAGACATATCACTGAACCCGCTCTCTTTAATGAAGCTACGTATTATTTAATTTATAAAATGAATACGACGAATTCTTCCTTAGAAGGATTTAACGAATTAATCGATAAAATAAATAAAAAAAAATTTCCTATTTTATTTTTCCTTCAAGATCCGCTGGATGAAACTAATTTAACACTCGTTGAAAATCCCGATGAAAATTTTTATAACGATTATGCGAATAACGAATACAGAATTATTCGGCTTATCGTTTATATTCCCAAAGGAGAAAAAATAGAAACTTTTCTCGACAAAAAAATGGATGAATTTCTTTCAGAATTTGAGAAAGAGATTTCGAAAGCAAAAACACCTCGCGATAAATTACGCGCAATTATTGTTTTCATACAAGATTGCGAACAAATTCATTTTTTCTTAGATTTAAATTGTCGAACACTGTGTATGAATTTGCTTAATTTTTTATTATTGAGTCACGGATTTCCAACAGCTATTTTAAGAGATCCCAATATGCTTGATGGCTTTTCTGTGGATCAATTAATCGAAGAAACGATTCAAGGAATGGATCGCGCTTTGCGTGTTGCAGAGGGCGAACAAATTTTTGAAGTACCGACCCAAAAAATTTTACAATGCATGACAGATGAACAAAAAAAATATTTTGAAAAAGCAGTGCGAATTGTTAATCCATCGTTTAACTTAAGCAAGTATTTATCTGAAGAGTTAACCGTTTATAGTGATGCAAAACATCATGTTTTATTTACAGAAGCTGAAAAAAAGAGCCCGCCTTCCCCACCACCCACCCCTCCCAAACCATTCCAAAATAATTGACTTTTCCCTTAAAGATCGGCATATTACAGCGCTATTTTTGGAGAATTTAGATGGCTAATATCGCTTCAGCAAAAAAACGTGCACGTCAGTCAGAAAAACACCGTCAACATAATGCAAGTCAGCGTTCGATGGTTCGTACGTATATGAAAAAAGTCGTTGCAGCGATTGCTGCTCGCGATAAAAAACAAGCAGAAGAAGCGTTTCGTGCTGCACAACCGATGATTGATCGTATGGCGGGTAAAGGTTTGTTACATAAAAATAAAGCAGCTCGTCATAAAAGCCGACTGAGCGCGCAAATCAAAGCGTTATAAAAACTTTCTTAAAAAGGATTTTTTATGAAACTCTACTATTCAAAAGGCGCGTGCTCACTTTCTGTTCGAATTCTCATTCATGAAATGGGATTATCCGCTGAGTTCGAATCCGTCGATCTTAAAACAAAAAAAACAGAAACTGGCGCAGATTATTTTCAAATCAATCCCAAAGGTGCTGTGCCTGGATTATTACTCGATAATAACGAACTTCTCACAGAAAATATTGTCATTCACCAATATCTTGCTGATACTCACAAAGCAACAAATTTATTACCTGCATTTGGCGATAAAAAAAGATATCGTGTTGTGGAATGGTTAAGTTATGTAAGTTCTGATTTACATAAAAGTTTTGGTCCGTTTTTTAATCCCGATGTTCCGGAAGAAATAAAAGAAAAAGTTTTTAAACCCATTTTAAAAAGAAAATTTAGTGCGGTTGAAAAACAGTTACAGTCAAATCCATTTTTAGCGGGCGATCATTTTACATTACCTGATGCGTATTTGTTTGTTGTATTACGATGGATGCCGACAGTTGCAAAAGTAAATCTTTCTGAATTTCCTAAATTAGAAAATTATTTTTCGGAATTGAAAAAAAGAAAATCGGTTCAGCAAGCGTTGAAAGAAGAGAACTTGTCGTAAAATGTTTCGCCCTTTCAGGGCTCCAACCGTTTTCATTTCGTTTACCCAGGGTTGCGGGCGCGAAAAGCGACAGCTTCATCGTCGTCCTGAGGCATGCTTTTTGCCGAAGGACCTCCATGGAGATCCCTCGTCGTAAAAAGAACCCCTCGGGACGACAAAAAACGAAAGATTTTTTATAAAAGCAAAACTAAAAATTTATTTCTCACCTTCTAAATAATTCATTGCCTCGCGCATTAACAATTCCGTTCCTTCACGACTCAATCCTGAAATCTGAAAAACTTTTCCTTTCCATTTTAATTTTTTCACAATCGCATGACACGCATCATTCACTTCATCAGGCGGTAATAAATCAATTTTATTTAAAACTAACCAACGTTCTTTTTTTATTAATTCAGAATTAAATTTTTCTAATTCTTTTTCAATTGCTTTTACATTTTCAATGGGATTACTTTCGTCGAGCGGCAATACATCGACCATATGAAATAATAATTTTGTCCGCATAATATGTTTTAAAAATTGAATGCCTAATCCTGCGCCTTCAGCAGCACCCTCAATCAATCCAGGAATATCTGCAATCACAAAACTTCGATAGTGTGAAATGCGCACCACCCCTAAATACGGCTGCAATGTTGTGAAAGGATAATCAGCCACTTTAGGACGCGCTGCAGAAACCGCTTGAATTAAAGTAGATTTACCTGCATTTGGCATTCCTACTAATCCCACATCCGCTAATACTTTTAATTCTAAATAAAGATTTCTGAGCTCACCTTCGCCGCCTGGAATCGTTCGACGTGGAGAACGATTCACACTACTTTTAAAGCGTGCATTACCCACACCGCCATTTCCACCTTGTGCAACACAAAATAATTGATTGTGTTCTGTTAAATCACACAGTAATTCGCCTGTATCTTCATCGTATACAACAGTACCCACAGGAACACGTAACGTTAAATCTTCACCAGATTTTCCAGAGCAATCTCTTCCACGTCCACCTTCACCATTTTTTGCGCGATGAATGCGCGCATAACGATAATCAATGAGTGTATTCACACCTTCATCTGCTTTTAAAAAAATACTGCCGCCTGAACCGCCATCACCACCATCCGGTCCACCGTTTGGCATAAATTTTAAACGCAAAAAACTGCAGCAGCCTTTTCCACCGTTACCTGCTTCAACACGAATTTTTGCTTCATCAATAAATTTCATACATTCTCAGAAAAAAAAAGCCTCGCATTCACGAGGCTTTTTATTTAATTATAATTAATTACGCTGCAGCTTGTGTTTCGATACTCACACAACGTCTACGTTTTTCACCTTTCACACTGAAAACCACTTTGCCTGGTTTTAATGCATATAAAGTATGGTCTCGACCTATTCCTACATGCGCGCCGGGATGAAATTGTGTTCCGCGTTGACGCACAATAATTTCACCTGCACCGACAAGTTGACCACCAAAACGTTTTACACCTAAATATTTAGGGCGGGACGTACGACCATTTCGTGTACTACCACCGGCTTTTTTATGTGCCATTGCAAAATCCTCTATTTAATTTCAGTAATTTTCACTTCAGTATAATCTTGTCTGTGACCCATTTGTTTCATGTGATGTTTACGACGACGAAATTTGATAATGCGAATTTTTTTATGACGTCCGTGAGAAACAACAGACGCTTTCACATTCGTATCTGTTAAATAAGGCTTACCCACTTTAATTTTATCGCCATCGACAAGCATTAATACTTTTTCAATTTGAATAGTTTTTCCTACTTCAGCAGGGATTTTAGCGAGCTTTAATATTTGTCCTGCTTCAACGCGGTATTGTTGACCACCGCTGGTAATAACTGCGTACATGGTGTGCTCCAGATTCTTTATATTATGTAAGCTAAAGGCTGGGGATTATAGTGATTCTTAGGGTATATGGCAAGTGCAAACCTTGACACCCTGCCGCCCGCCGAATACGATGCTTCTCTTTGAAAAATATAGGAACCCCAATGCCTCTTGAGTCGATACGCGCCCTCGTCAAATCCGATTTAGAAGCGACGGATCAATTCATTTCTCATCAGCTGCAATCTGACATTCCGTTAATTGATGAGTTAGTGCGTTATATTTTGCAATGCGGCGGAAAACGAATACGTCCTTTAATTGTTTTATTAAGTGCACGCGCGTTTAATCACAACGATGAACACCATATTCAATTAGCTGCTGCAATAGAATTAATGCACACAGCAACATTATTACATGATGACGTGGTTGATAATTCCACTTTACGACGCGGTCGAAAAACAGCGCATATGATTTGGGGAAATGAAGCCAGCGTTCTTGTCGGAGATTTTTTATATTCACGCGCATTTCAACTAGTTGTTCGCGTGAATAATCCCGTGGTTTTAAATATTTTTGCAGATACAACAAATTTAATTGCAGAAGGTGAAGTCATGCAATTATTAAATTGTCGAAATCCCAACACCACAGAAAAAAATTATTTTGATGTGATTGAAAGAAAAACTGCAAAATTATTTGAAATTGCATCGCAACTCGGCCCCGCCATTTCTACGCCAGAAAAAAAATTTTTAGAAATGATGCAAAAATATGGAATGCATTTAGGTGTTGCTTATCAACTCATTGATGATGCGTTAGATTATCGTGCGTCTTCGGAAGAAACAGGAAAAAATATTGGGAATGATTTGTCAGAAGGAAAACCCACACTTCCTTTAATTTATGCATTACATCATGCGAGTGATGCAGAAAAAAAATTAATTCATGATGCGATTCAAAATTGTTCTTCCACACATTTAGAAAAAATAATTGATATTATTGAATCAACAAAAGCCATCGAGTACACTGCGCAAGCTGCAAAACACCACGCGCAACAAGCGATTTCTGTTTTAAATCATGTTCCCGAATCACCTTATCGAAAGGCGTTGCGTGAATTAACAGAATTTGTGGTGGAAAGAAATTATTAATTTTTTTTAATTGAAAAATATTTTTTAGAAAAATTATTTTTGTTTGCAGAAAAATTTTCCATGCGAAAATTTTAAAAAGAAAGTGTCATTTCAAAAAGTATGCGGGGTGTAGCTCAGCCTGGTAGAGCACTGCTTTCGGGAGGCAGGGGCCGCAAGTTCGAATCTTGTCACCCCGATTAATTAGTCGAACGTTAAAAACCAACTTTAATCTATAAAAGCAGAGAAAAAACATCATGTTAAATCTTTTCAAAATGAATTAAAAAAATGCCCTCAATCAAATAATATTTTACTAATAAATAATTTTGATTCCTCCAAAATAAAATCACACTCCGGCAAATCTTTTACAAACACACCCAATGTCGACTGCCAATGCTGACGAGCTTCTTTTACTAATTCATTCGTAAAAAAATCTTCTATTAGTTTATAAAAAACATTTCGATGTTTACATTTTTTATCTAAGGTATTACGCAACCGCTTTAAATCAAGTATGTTTCCATAGTTTTTTAATATTCGCCACAAATCATAATAGTCTCTCGCACGTGGTCGATTCCAACCACGCTCAACTAATTTCTGATGTGTTTGCAAAAGTGCGCGCATTTTTTCTGCGACTACTTCTTCAATGTGATAAGAAGCAACTTGGCAATCAATAATTTCATCATATCCATGTAATATAGATTTATACTGAGGCATTAAAATAACAGGTTCATCATGTGTAATTTCAATTTTAATTCGACAATGCGATATTGGGTGCCAAGGAAATTTAACTTGTACAATAAAAGCTTCCTGGCCTTGTGGGTGAGGAGCATTTTCAGGATTTCTTTTTAACTGCACATCAAAAGCACCATATTGATTTAATAATTCTTTTGAAATGTTCATTGCTTTTAATAATTCCTTTTCTAGCATCTCATTTTTCGGCGCATTTGAAACTGAAAAATCTAAATCTTCAGAAAAACGATAATCACCAAAAAATATTTTCTTTAATGCTGTTCCACCCTTGAATATTAATGTAGTTGAAAGCAAATCTTGTTTTGCAATACCGGCCAAAATGTAACTAAGTGCATAATCTTTTTCAACGACATGCTGAGGAACAGATTTCTGTTTACATTCAGTTTGAATTTTTATTTTTAATGGTTTCATTTTTTCCCTTTATTAAATTATTTTGAATCATCCACCGTTTCTCACAAGGCCCTTTTGCTGGTTTCGAAGAATCAAGTCGACAATAATAATTAATCGGTTCATTAAGTAATGGAAAAATAATTTCATTTGGCACACCAAAATATTCGAGCGCCCATCCCAATCGTTTGATCACTGGTTTATTTCCATATTTTATTGCGTAATTAACAAGTTTTTTTATGTCTACACTAGATAAGGAATTTTCTAAAATCCCCAATGCTTCACCCATTCCCCCAAACATTTGAGGACTGACAAAAATATCTAACAAAGTACGTTCTTTATCTGTGATTTGTATACGAAACTGTTCATCTATCCATATTTTTTCTAACCCCAAGTCAAAATGTTCTTTTTTTATTTTTTTATATTCGTAATGTATTCCTGCTATTTTCCATGCATGTTTTTTCTGTGAATGCTTTTTCTCCGTATACGATTTACGCATGCTAGGTGTAATGATTTTGCTTGTTGTTATAGCAGTGATAATCTGAGGAACCTGTTCTGTCAGTCCATGATATTGCAAAGCAGACCAATGACTGATAGCAGAGGGTTGGATTAGAAAAGAAGATATAACAAGAGGATTTACATTTATTTGGCCAGGTAAAAGACCAATACCTACATAAAGCCCGCGATGCAATCTTAAGAGATATCCATATTTTGTCAAATTAAAAAGAATTTTTTTAAGCTGAGATTGTGGGATAGCTAATCCCTGAGCTGCGAGCACCGCATCTTTTATATTAAAAATGCGCTTTCCTCGCTGAAACAACTCTGCGAGGAGGCGCCAGCCTTGACTTTCAGTATGCCTATAGCCCATAACTACCTTTCTATTTTGAAGTTATACTGCAATAGTACCCTATTTTGGGAACTTTTGCAGTATGAATTCAAAATAAAACTTTCTAATTTAGGGAAACAGGCCAAAACCATTAGGCAATTGCTTTACTAGAGTTTGTTCGATACCCAACAGCTAAAATGACGTCTAGATTATAAAATGCTAGTGAAAGATAAAACTCTGCTCATCTCTTTCATCAGTTTCTAATCGCCATTCCATATTGTCAGAGTAAGTTGAAATATTTTTCTTAAATGTTTTTATCAGTAATGGCTTAACCTCATTATTAATCTTATTTTTGACTTTATTAGTAAGTTGTTCTAAACGTTTATTGCGCTGATGAGTAGATGAAACAGAAGTAGGATCATTCTCATTCATTATTCCGATATATTGTTTTGATAATGTTAAATCAATATGTTCTGAAAACCGCTCGATCATGTTATAGCATTTTGAGAGAGAAGTTCCGCCTTTGAAAATGATATGCGGCGATAAAATAGGATCAGAAAAAATCTGATTGAGCGTCCAGCATAGCGAAATGTCAACAGCCCCTACACTTAATTCTCTATCTTCCAATTTGAACTGTTTCCATTTTGGAAACACCTACTTACTTGATATAACCACCCCAAAACCTCCTATTTCCGCAAGAAACTTCCCATTTCAGGAAGTTTCCTGCTAAAATAGACAAATGAGCACCCTAACAGACAAGATTATCGAAGCAGGCTTTACAGATAACATCCTCACCGATGTGGATCTGAATAACCTATTGGATGGCACGCCTGCTGCACGTTATGGCATGGTAAATAAAGCACTCAAAAAAAATGAACTCATCAAAATTCGTCGCGGGCTTTATATACTGGCAGATAAATTTCGGCACAAAAAACTCAGTAAATTTTTTCTTGCAAGTCGACTTGCTCCTCACAGTTATATTTCACTTGAAAGCGCACTGTCTTATTTTGGTTGGATTCCAGAACAAGTGAAAACGGTAACAAGCATCATTGCAGGCGGACGTCCTAAAAAATTTATTTCTCCTTTCGGTGAATTTATTTTTTATCAACTTCCAGTAAATGAGTATGAATTTTTAACCGGTGTAAATCGTGTTGAAGAAATTAAAGGTGAACCTTTTTTATTAGCGTCACCTCTTCGCGCATTGGCAGATTACGTTTATGTGAAAAAAATTAATTGGCAAGGTTTGAATTATCTTACTGACAGTTTACGTATCGATGCAGAACATCTTATGAAAATGAATGAAAAAGAATTTTTAGAAATTAAAAAAGTGTATCGCTCTAAACGCGTGTTACATTTTTTAAATAAACTTAAAAAGGAACTAAAAAAATAATGGCTACTCATATTATCGATGAAAGATTAAAAATATATGCAACAAATACAGTGGAAGACGAAGAGCACGCGCTTAAAGAAATTTTACAAGAAGTTGCTCTTTATGGTCTCGCAAGTGCAAATTTTTTTGATAAAGCTATTTTTCACGGCGGAACAGCTCTACGAATTTTATATCAGTTACCGCGTTTTTCAGAAGATCTCGATTTTTTATTAAAAAATCCCAATCCGCATTTCAAATGGGAACCTTATATTGATGCGATTATCGATACGTGCAAACAATTTGGCGTACATCCAAAAGTAACTGATAAAAGTCGTTTGAATAACACAGTTAAAAAAATATTTTTAAAGGATGATTCAATCGGAAAAATAATTGATTTATCTTTTTCGCATCATCCCGGGAAAAAACTTTCAATAAAATTTGAAATTGATACTAATCCTCCATTAGGTTCTAATGTTGATGTAAAATTTTTGGAATTCCCTTTGGATTATTCTCTCGTTGCGCAAGATTTAAGTAGCAGCTTTGCAGGAAAATGCCATGCTTTATTATGTCGCGAATATATCAAAGGCCGTGATTGGTATGATTTTACTTGGTATGTCGCTAGAAAAATTCCCCCTAATTTTATTTTTCTTGAAAATGCACTTCATCAACAAGGACCTTGGGCAAATAAAAAAATAACAGTGACACCCAGATGGTTTATTGAATCAATACAGGAAAAAATTAAAAGTATTGATTGGAATAAAGCAGCGAATGATGTTGCTCCATTTCTAAATACTCAAGATAAAAAAACATTAAATTTATGGGGAGTTGATTTCTTTATGGATAAAATTGATAAATTAAAAAATATCTTGAATAATGTGTAATATTTAAAAATAGGTGTGTATTGAATCCACAACAAGTCACCATGATTATCTTTACCGATGCTTCAACTTCCCCACAAATGAAAATTGCCGTCGGTGCATTCTTATGCATCGATAAAAAAAATATGACTGAATACACTGAGTACAGCATAAAAACTTTATCTACTAAATTATCCAATAAAATTGTTTATACCGAATACAAATCAAAAAAATCAACTTGGTCTGAAATCAAAACAGCTATTAATGCTCTTCATTTTGTGAGAAAAAATTTTGGAACAGATTTAAAAATTGAACTCTACACAGATTGTCAAAGTTTTTGCGATTTAATGGGAGAAAGAAAAGAGAAACTTAAAAAAAATAATTTTATCACCCGAACTGGAAAAGTTCTTCAAAACGCAGCTCTCTATCAAGAGCTTTTTGAAATCACTGAAAAAATTGAAATTCAAATTTTTAAAGTAAAAGGGCATCATGCAGCAACACATCTACTCACATTACAAGAAAAAATATTCGTTGTTCTAGATAAATTGAGTCGCAAAAAACTGCGGGAAACATTAAAACCAATCAACCCCTAGCAACCCAAACATAATATTGCTAGTCTATAAGAGAATAAATTTCAAAAGGAATGAAATCATGTTGAACTGGGTAGTTACTTTTTTGATTATTGCTATTGTAGCAGCGGTATTTGGTTTTACTGGAATTGCTGCAAGCGCGACTGAAATTGCAAAAATTCTCTTCGTTATTTTTTTAGTACTATTCGTACTTTCTCTTGTGGCGCACTTATTTAAACGTAAGTAAATTAAAGAGACTTTACGAACAGCAGCAAGACATTTTACTTTATTTCGGTGAAGATGGTGCAGCTGGAATCCCATTTAGTTAGATTTAACAATCCTATTGTATCTGTCATTTAAACTATTAGCTGTGCTTAACTTTCCCAAATTCCCATACGTTGGATTCATCACAAGTTCAAGAAACGATTCTGCTGAATTATATTTAGGATTAGGATGTTCATCGACAATATAACGCGCTGTAAAAATAGTTTCATTTTTTCCTTTCTCAAGTTCGTTTGTTGCAATAAATTTTATTCCCTCTGTTTTAAAAAAAATAAAAAAACTATTTTCTTTTTTAAGCTCCCATACTCTTTGACTTGCTGCATGATTTCCAATAATCACTTCTCGTCTGAAACCCATAGGAAGTTTTTCTACTACTTTGCAGCTATCAATAGAAGGCACAATTCCAGTCGCATCTCGCGCTTTAATTTTCATGGCTTTTAAAAAATTATCGTACAATTCATTTTTCATTTTTTGAATGTATGTCACACTGAAACATGCTTTTTTTCCAAATGTATTCACTTCCAAAGCGGATGTTTTAATCAATTCATGGGCTTTTTCAAATGTTTTTTCATCTTTAATTTTTTCTAACGTTTTATCAATTTCTGAAAATACTAATTCTGCTTGATTCATATTTATTTCCTATGTAAAAAAACTGCGGGCGCTGCATAAAATTATAATTACTTTAAATTGCCAACTTCAACACAATTCCGACCTGCTTTTTTCGCACGATAAAGTGCTTGATCTGCACGATGAATTAAAGAATCAATATCATCTGATTTTTTTGAAATAGTACAACCGATACTGCATGTTACTTGTAACGTATGTTTTTCAAATGAAATAGGCGCGCTTGAAATTTTTTCACAAATTCTATTTCCTACTATAATTGCTTCATCAATATCAATATCTGTTAACACAACTAAAAATTCCTCACCACCATATCGACCGATCGCATCCATCGGTCGAACTTCTTTGCGTAATCGTTCTGCAATGATACGTAATGCTTGATCACCTGCACGATGACCATACGTATCATTGATGCGTTTGAAATAATCAATATCGATCATGAGCAACGCCATTAAATTTTCATCCGTCGCGCGTTTTAATTCAGTTTCAATAATTTCTAAAATAGCACCGCGATTCCAAATGCGCGTTAACACATCAATATTGGCCTTTTTTTGCAATTCTTCGTTTGTTAATGCAAGTGCTAATTGTGATTCTGATAATGCAGCAACTTGCAATTCACGTTCAGCAAGTTGCGCAAGATCCGTTAATGTTTTGAGATTTTCAGAACTAAAATCACGAGGTTTCATATCACCAATACACAGCACACCCACACGCTCTCCATCAAAATGAAGCGGCACACCTGCGTAAAACACCCACGTACTTGCAAAAGCACTATCGCAAACACGTTCATCTGTGCGCGCATCATGCACAATACAAATTCCATCTTGCAAAACAGTATGATGACAATAAGAATCTTTTCTTAATCCTTCAATGCCATCAAATCCTTGAACGCTTTTGAGCCACGCTAATTCTTCACCCACAATATCAAGAACCGCCATAGGAACATCAAATAATTGTTTCGCTAATCGAGTAATTTGATCAAAGCGTTCTTCTGCAGGAGTTCCCATAAGTCTGACTCTACGAACAGCAGCAAGACGTTTTGCTTCATTCGGTGAAGATGGTGCAGCGGGCATTGACCCTCCTAGTCTTTTTCAAAAATCCCACTAAAATTATCATACAAGTCATTACTATTTCAAATTAGAATAAAACTAAGTTACGATACATTTAATCATTCATAAAATAAATCACTGAGCCCTGCATGGAAGACACTAGAAAATTAGGTTTTTGGGAAACAGTCCGCCAAAATACACATCTCAATAAATTCGGTACTTCATTCATTAGTATCGTCGCACAAATTAAAGGGCCCTTAACAGAAGATTTAGTTCGCAAAGCAACTCATTTATTATTTAACCAACAACCCTTACTACGCGCACGAATTGAAAAAAAATTAGATTCTTATGAATTTAAACTCGATCGCAAATTCAGCGATATTCCTTTTAAAATTATCAAAAAAAATTCCCCTTCACAATACAGAAAAATCATTGAACAAGAACTTTCTATTCCTCCTGAGACAGATCATTATCTATGGAGGATTATATTCTTACAGGGAAATAATACAGCTAATGAACATGAAGTCCTTTTCTTTTTTCATCATTCCATTGCAGATGGATCAATTATTTATTTCATTCGAGATTTATTAAATTATTGTCATCAATTAAGCGACGGTGAAAAAATTTCCTCTACAGAGTTTCCACTGATTTCATATGTAGAAAATAGGTTAGCAAAAAAATTATTGTGGAAAGATTATGTAAAAAATCTTAATGATTATCACTTTATTCCACAAATAGAAAAATGGCACTATGCTACCAACACACCTTTAGGCACGCGAATCACACACGGTTTATATCATGAAATAGCAATGACCCAAATCAATCTGCTGCGTGAATCGTGTCGTCGAGAAAATGTGACGCTCAATAGTGCATTTGCAGCTGCATTATTGTTAAGTGGTTATAAAAATAATATTCACAAAGGCCCTCTTTCTATTCTTACGTTTGTTAACTTAAGAGAATATTGCGCACCTCCTGTTCCAAAAGATTATTTAGGTTGTTATGTTTCTTCTGTTTTGACAAAACACGATATTAAAGAAAATAATTTATGGAAAATAGCACGTGACTATCAAAAACAATTGCATGATGCGATACCTAAAGTTCTTTTTACACCGTATGAATTTCCACAAGCTGAATTGAAAAAATTTAGTATTGCAAATCCACTGGGAATGTTATCAAAATCAGAAAATACAAAAGAACAAGAAACATTTAATGTTGATTTCTGTATTACTAATTTAGGACACGTTGATATTCCCGATACTTACGGCCCTTTCCAATTAAATAATTTTTATTTTGGTACATCACGCCAAGCAGGAGACATCGGCATCATCGCAAATATTATTTCATTACATCAAAAAATGTTTATGTGTTTTGGTTATGTTGAACCTTTAATCGATAAAACATTTGCAGCAACGTTGATTGACACGATGATGGAAGAATTAAAATAAAGAAAAGATCAAGCTTGCGCATAACACAAGCTTGATTTTATTTTTTAAGATTGACGTAACATTTTCATTTCATTGATTGCAACAGATTTTGGAACTTCAACATAGATCCAGTTACCTTTCACAATCGATCCTGGAACAAGCGTAGAATTTCCAACAGCGACTCCTGGTTTAATATCCCAACCCACCGACCAAATTATTTTTACATATTTCACTTCGCGTGGACGAACGGATAATGAATGATTAATTGTGTGATGACCAAATACACTTCCGCTATTGGAATCAGGTATCGATAATTCATGTGTTCCTGGATTCAAACGCACAAATACAAAACCGGTATCTTTTAAATTCGCGGCTTGATTTCCATCAACTGATAATTCCAATCCTGATCCTGAAAGAACATGATGCGGACGATACACATACATACCTGTATTACCTTGCGCAGCATTTGATTCAGAATAAAGTGCGCCTGAAGAAGTGCTGGTACATGCTGTTAATAAAGAAAACATAAAGATCATTAAATATTTATACATAAAATAACTCCTCTTAATAAATTTAATTATTCTTGCATCACCACTAATCGTTTATAAATTTCTCCATAAAGAATCAAACAAAATGGAACCGTCCAAACATACGCAATCCCTAATGAAAAAGCACTTACTGCTAAAATAAAAAGCATCAGAATCAATAACAAAATAATTCGACAAACATTCGATTGCGTTGCTTTGTAAGACGCTTTTATTGCCGCCCACGGATTCAATCCTTTCATAAGAATTAATCCATACACTAATTTAAAACGAATTACTAAATAAAATGCGAATACACCCGTTACCATTCCTAAAATATAAGACAATGCAGTCAGCAATTTCATAATGGTATTTAAATTAGATCCGATGAAAGAAGAATTTGCGATAGGCAAAAATACTAATTTAGGTAACCAAAGAAATACACAAGGCACAAGCATTATTGCAAAAATAAGCAGCACATATCCAAACATTTTTAAAATAACATTTAATTTAAAAGCTTGCTTAATCATATTTAATTTAATATTCATATCCATTGCACGCTGTATTCCTAAATAAAATAAACTCCATTGCAAAGGATAAGTAATAAAAACTATTACGCCAATTGAAGCAACAGCAATTAAAATTTTTCCTACACCTTCATGAGGAAAAATTTTAGCAACCGGAATAAAATAACTTGCGATATAACACACAAAAACAATAAAAAATGTACTCTTTGAACTTTTTACTTTGCTCCACGCACTTTTAATAGTTTCAGTAATAGGTAAAGTAGGATTCATTTTATCTCCTCGTTAAATAAAATAGTGTCGTATAAATAAATGGAAAAATATGTTTCTTGCGTAAGCTACCCAGTTGCCATTCCAATTGATCACCTTTTTTGATTGCTTGATACGATTTTTCATAATCCACTAACGTACCATAACCATAAAAATACATATCACTTAAATTATAATTTGCTTCTTTCAAACCCCAATCAGCAGCGACTTTCATCCATTGAAAAGATTTTTGGGGTTGTCGTTTTTCTTTCAGCGTTCCAACCATATACCCCAACGATAAATAAAAACAATTTAACGCAAATGAATTTTTTTGTTCTTGAGTCAGTGGTAATCCCATTAATTGATTCGCATAATATTCTGCTTTATTCAAATCACGAAATTCAACCAATCCAGATTCATACGAAATAATCAAAGCAAGTAAACTATAAATTTTTCTATCACGCGGTTGATTGATTAAAGCAGCTTCTATTTCTGATCTCGCTTGAATGATTTCATCATCCGATGCATCAATGAGCCCTGCTAATTTTGCTGAAGATAAATTTTCTTTTGCTTTTTGATTTCCTAAATTAGCTGAACGCATTTCATATTCAGTTGCTTTATTGAAATTAGAGGGATGGCCTTCAAATGTCATGCCTGTTAAATGAGCAAGCAAATAAAATGCTTCATCATTATTAGGATTATATTGAATCGATTTTTCCAATAATTGAATTGCGTTTGAAAAATCTTTTTTATTTTCTGCTGCTTTTGCTTGGACGTAATATTTATTACTTAATACAGCATTGGTTTCTTGCGCATTGACCGCAAACGCAGTGATTGCTGAAAATAAAAGAATAAGCGCGGTTAATTTTTTCATGCCAACTCCTCGAATTATTGGTATTTTTTTGAGGCGTTAAAGTATCTTCCCCACCCCAAAAAAGTGCATTATTTAATCATTTTTTGAGCATTTTGTCAAAAAATAGGTTAAAATTACCGCATTAAAAACAATAAACTGGGTCTATAAAAAGTGAAACGTTCAACGCATAAATTAATCGTCAGCACACTCTATTTATGTGTGTGGATTTGTTTTCTGATTTCAAATTTATTTTCTAAACCACACGATTACATTAAAGATGTTGCTGTATTTTTGTGGTTAATGGCAGGTGTAATGGATATTCATAAAACGTATTCTGATCTTAATAAAAAAGAAAATAAAATTTATCCGGCACCACTTAGTACAAATGTTACACTAACCGTATAAAAAAATTGTAGCAAATTTAATCAAAAATCCCTATGAATTAAGCACAAAAAATACTCACGCTTTCTTTTTAATTTTAATTCTTTATAATCGGCACAAATAAAAATAGGGAAAATCGAATGTGTGATTTATTTTTTTGTTGCTGCAGTAATAATAATGATGAGAAAAGAATAGCGGATAAATACAACGCGCTTTTGAATCAAATAAGAATTACAGAAATTTTACGTGATATTGAATCTTCATTTAATCGAACACCTCAATCTAATTTAGCAAATAACGAAGATGCAACTGATTTATCAGCAAGAGAAACAATTTCCATTAGTTTTGAAGACATGTCTACCAAATTAAAAAAACATGGTTTATTACCAGGTGATACGTTTGAGATGCTTCATTATTTATTTCTTAACAAAGACGTGTTTAAAAAGTCAGGCGCAGCACTGACTCAATATATTATTGCTCATGCATGCCAAACGTTTGGTACTTATAAAGATCTGACAAGAGAATTATCTCGCACTGCACAAGTCACATTGCTTACAGAAAATGAATTAACTGATGAACTCAGTGAAAAACTTTATAAGTTTGCTTCTGATTTTCATGCTTCTTATCTCATCTCAACAGATATTGCGACTACAAGACCTACGCTGAGAAAAATATTTAGTTACATCACCACGCAAACACATGTAGAAAACGCAGCACAAAAAAAAGCACCGATTTCGACCGAAATGAAAAGAATGGGTTGAGTATTTTTAATAATTATTTTCGTTTATAATACGGCTCTTTTTCATCAGGGTCATATGCCATGTCCACTTTTACAAAATCATCTTTATCATTTATGGACGTGGTGCGTTTTGCTGCATGCTATTGGTTTAAACAACCCAAAAAGTTTTTTCTTATTCTTTTTATTACGCTCACAGCGGCGTTTCTTGAAACGTATTTACCCAGTGCGTTATCTTCATTTTTAGCTGGAATCCAACAACACCAGAATAAAACAATCATTTTAAATTATTTGGGCGTTTTTCTAGGCGTCTATCTCAGCTATGAATTACTCTATTCTATAGTGTTTTTAATTTATAATTCATTTGAAACGAATTTATTTAAATCACTTATCGATGATGTATTCAAACATATTTATACCTTACCCGAAAAATTTTTCGCAAATACCTTTGCGGGAAGCATTATTTCAAAAATGAATCGTGCGCGAAATAAAATAGAAGTATTTGAAGATCAAATACTCATGCGAATCTTTCCTACAGCAATTATTTTAATTGGCAGTATTTTTTTTCTTTCTTTAAAATTTCCTTTGCTAGCACTTTTATTGTTAGCGTATCTCATTATTTTCATCATCGTCAGTTCATTTTTAGTATTGAAAATTTCAGGGCCTGCACAAGGTGTCTATGCCGATGCGCAAGACCATTTTAATGCACACATTGCAGATAGCATCAGCGGAGTCACTTCAACTAAATCTTTTGCACAAGAACCTTTTGAGCTTTCTCGCTTTTTAAATGTCACCAGTGAATTACGAATTAAAAATCTTCGCGCGTATCATTTAGGAAATTTATCTGGATTTATTCAGCGTATTTTATTAGCAGGAATGCTTACTATTTTAATGGGTGGAGGCGTTTGGTATTTTTTTCACGATAAAGCCTCTATTGAAAATATGGCGTATTTAGCGCTAGCTTATACGATTATGCAATCTTATATTCGTGATGTCGGAGAAAATCTTAAAAATCTTTTAACATCTTCATATGATTTGCATGGCGTGATTGAATTATTAAACGAAAAACCTGAAGTGGCGATCGATAAAAAACTTATCGATTTAAATATTAATAAAGGCGAAATTATTTTTGATGATGTTGAATTTACTTACCCTGATAAAATTGTTCCGACGTTTAAAAATTTTTCAGTAAAAATAAATGCGGGTGAACGCATTGCACTGGTCGGACATTCTGGCGGTGGAAAAACCAGTTTTATTCGTTTAATACAATGTTTGTATTCGATTCAAAAAGGAAAAATTTTTATTGATGGACAAGATATTAATTTAGGCTCGCGCGAATCTTTACGAAGTGCAATTGCGTTAGTTCCACAAGATCCTATTTTATTTCACAGAACATTACGCGAAAATATTGCGTATGCAAAACCGTCTGCCACTATGAATGAAATTCGTGCTGCTGCAGAAAAAGCACATATTGAAAATTTTATTTTAAGTTTGCCTCAGCAATATGAAACATTAGTCGGTGAACGCGGAATTAAATTATCAGGTGGTGAACGTCAACGTATTGCCATTGCACGCGCTATTTTAGCTGATCGTCCTATTTTAATTTTAGATGAAGCAACGAGTTCTTTGGATTCAGAAAGTGAACGCGCCATACAAGATGCATTACACATTTTAATTAATGGGCGAACCTCCATCATGATTGCGCATCGTCTTTCAACCATTTTAGATGCGGATCGTATTTTAGTTTTTGATTCAGGAAAAATTGTAGAAGAAGGCTCGCACGCTGACTTACTTAAACAAAATGGAATTTATGCGAATTTATTTAAGTTGCAATCGGGTGGATTTATTGCGGGATAATTATTTTCGCTTGCGTTTATTACTTGGATTTTCCGCTATCATCGATACTGTTGCAGCTGTATTTGCTGTTGAAATGGAACTTGAACTACCACCTACTGCTGCAGTAATAATCGCACAGCTTGAACTTGCTGCTGTTGCAGCACGCAAATGATTTCGACAAAAAATAGACTCTCTAAAATTACTTAATAGCTGAACAGAAGGTGTTGCGGGCGGAAATAAATCTTCGTAATTTTCATCGCACAAAAACATAATTCCTGGCAATAAAGAAAAAATAGAATTTCGAATAGAACTTTTTTGATTCGCTTGATCACTACTCATCATGACAACTAAATGTTTCCACGCGTGTGAATTATGACGATTTCTTTGCAATGTATATTTTACTTTTTGATGGGCATCAGAATTTCTCCCGAAAATTTCATCATCCATTGTTGTAATGTTTCTATTTCTTAAAAGGCCCAAGAAAACTACATTCAAAAAATTTTTACTATTATATGGAAATCTAATATCAACCAATGTGTTATTCGCAGCAAGCCCACAGCTAAATTCTGATGCTGCTGCGTCATTGATATTATTATCACATGTTTCTAAATTTAACTTATTTAATCGACATCGAGGATGCGCTAAGAATTTTCCGAACGTAGCAATACCTTTATTATCAAATACTCCTTTTAAAAATAATTCTTCAAGCATAGGAGGAGTATTTTTACGCGCACGCGCACAAGAACTCAATGATGAAACTATTTTTAAAATATTTTTCGAACTCAGAAAATGACTGATACGAAATACTCGAAATCTTTCATTGATATTCAAATTCATTAAAGCGCGAACATCTTTTGAAACAATCGACTCAACATCCCGTTGAAATCCACCCTGAGAATTATCTATTTCAAATTCAGTAATTTTTTTATTACCTTCTAATTCTGTTGCAATCGCTGCAAGATCAAACGTATGACCCTCCAATACCAAACGACGAAGGCCCGCATGTTTATTTAACATCATACCGAATGCTTGCTCTGTGGAAGGGAAGCAAAACCATTTCATTTTTAATGCAGTAAGATTTTGTTTTTGATGTATAAAACGAATGACGTCAGAGGATACTTCGATAGCTCTCCTTCCCATCGCATTAAAAGTTAATTCTGTTAATGTAGGGGGACTTGAAATGACCGCTAATACTTCTTTACTTAATCCTTCTGATAAAGAAGTCGAATCTAATTTAAGTTTTTTTAATTGCTTGCATTGCCCTAAAAAATTTGAAAATTTGGATACCATTTCAGCTGTAAATGCAACCCGTGAAATATCTAAACAAGTAAGCGTATTCATTAAATTTTTTAGAAAAAGCATATCAACATTTATTTCAGAAGGAGTCATTCGCAATGTCTTTAGTCCATTAATATTTAATTTTCGAGAAACACAAAAAAAGAAAAAATCAGATAGCCTCCTCTCACCGCTTTCACTTAAATAATTATCAGGTGAAAGATGAATCATCTGAATATGCGGAAGAAATTTTAAAAAATATTCTAAAGAACCCACATTCCAATCCGTCAATAAATGCTTTCTTAAATTCAGCTCACTATTGTGTAAATCACTTTCCATGAATATTTCTATTAAAGAAAGTAAGGAAGTAATTTTTCGAGGAGATTGATAAGGAATTTCAACTGCGTCTGCAGCTTGTAAACTCGAGCTCACACTTGATAAAAGTTTTAATCCTTTGCGATTTTGAATTTCTTCATCCATGACTGCTTTTGCCATTCTTGCGATTTTAAATCGCGTCACTGAACAGCCCACTTCTTTTCTAAATTGTTCTTTTTCTTTTGAAGTGGTAGGTTCTTTTAATTCACCATTCACTAACCATCCTGTTGCTTCAGCGTGATAGCTTGCTTGGTTAACAAAATAAAGTTGAAGGTATTCTTGTTTAAATGTTTCATCATCAAGATGTCGATAAAGATGTTGCATACTTGCTATATAAGCATCATGCATTTTAGCTTCTAAGGTCGGTTTTTTATTGTCTTTTGATGTGCTGCTTGCAGTGCTTTGCATCGAACTCTCTCGTTTTGTTTTTTTAGAGAGTCACAGTATACAAAATTAACCTTAAAAAAACCTTAACGGCACCTCTAGAAATTGCTATTTTTCGTTATAACTTCGTTGCGCTCATTTTTAAAATGCTCATTTATTAGCATATAAACTCCGCTTTTAAAAATTCGCGCGCCTCGTTCTAACGCAAAATATCTAATTTCTAGAGGTGCCTTTAAAAAAGCCTAAATTTTATTAGTTTTCGACCCCCAATTCCCTCAAAATTTCTTTTTCTAACTCTTCTGGTTTAGGTAATTTATCAGCCCACTCAGGCGGTAATTTTTTTGTTAAACAAAATTCTGAAACACCAACAGGATTATTTAATCCACGCAACGCATATTCCACTTCAAAATTATTTCGTTCAGAACATAAAACAATTCCAATAGATGGATTTTCATCGGGTTCACGCACAAAATCATCTAGCAAATTTAAATAGAAATTCATTTTACCTGCATGTTCAGGTTGAAATTTCCCCATTTTTAATTCCATTGCAACTAATGATTTTAATTTGCGATTATAAAAAAGTAGATCAATAAAATATTCGTTGCCTTGCGCAAGAATTCGATATTGATTTCCCATAAAAGTAAAACCGTATCCTAATTCCAACATGACTGTTTTGATTTTATCGACCATGCGATTTTCTAAAGTAGACTATAATGTGGGGCTCGTTAATCCTAATGTATCTAACATATAAATATCTTTCATCGCGCGATCTGCTTGTTCTGCAAGATGTTCTGGCAATGCGTGCTGAAAATTATTTTGTTTTTTGGCTAACAAATGTCGTTCATAAGCTTGAGAATTAATTTGTATTAGCAGCACGTCTCGCGTCCATCCCATTTGTCGGCTCATTTCAAGATAGTATTGCTTAGCTTCCAGTGCTTTTACTTTATTAAGAATCAATAAGTTATGGCCCCACGGAATTTCTGCAACAAGCTGTTGCAGAATTGATTGATTTTTGTACTCCAGGTAAAAACGACGCATCTCCCACAAATTACGCGTTGAGAATCCATAAGTGGATTCAGGAAAAGCCCGTCGCAAATCAAGTGACAATTGCTCAACAACAGATTTTCCCCAATGAAATTTTTCCTGAGCCTCTACTATCCTTCGTCCCAACCACCAATAAAGATTGAACTGCTCTCTGTTTGCTGCCCTAACAAAATTAATTCGCGTAATTTGAATTTTACTTTTCGTTTCTTTCAACAAATCCAAATAATTTTGATTCATCGGATCAAAATTATCTTTTTTAATATCATTCTCAGAAAAATTAAGCATAATGATTCTCCTTTTTTAAAAATTTAAATAATAAAAACCCGTTTAAAAAATGAGGAATAAATCGGAGATGAAATGAATATGACAAAATAAATATTTGCTAAAACTGAAACGTATCATACACAAAAAATTTCAAATGACAAGAAAAACCTCGAGCATTTTTTAAAAATTCCAGCTATGATTAAAATAATTAAAAGGAGTTTACGGATGAAAAAATTTATTTTTATTTTTTTCGCTAGCATCATTTCAATTACTTCAACTTACGCATTCAACGCATCATTCATGAAATATTCCCCCGGATTTTATTTCACCGATTCCGATTGGAAAATTTCACAACAAACAATGAAAGAAACACTGGATAAAACACCTGATAATTCTAAAGTCAGTTGGAAAAATCCAGCAACCGGCGCAGGTGGATATTTTATTCCATCGAATACAAGTAATCAGAATGGTAACCGTTGTCGTACATTACAAATTTTCAGCGAAGTAAATCAAGTGACAGGAAAATCTAGCTATCGATTTTGTTATATAAATAACGAATGGAGAATTGTTGAATAAAAAAATTTTAGTTATGATTTGATATTGAATATTTAATAAGGATATAAATTATGATATGGCTCATGACGACCAACTCAAATATCTGCCGAATTTATGAATATAATATGCATCCCGCTGCTTCCCTCACATTAGTCACTGAAATAAATCATCCAGAAAATAAAATGAAAAAAGGAGATTTTTTTACTTCTGATAAACCCGGACATTATCATACTAATGTTGCTGCGCATGGCACATATTCTTCTCCGACAGATCCTAAAGAAGTTGAATTTGAAAATTTCGCGCGTGAAATTGCTGCTGCATTAGATAAAGGACGAAATACACAAGCGTATAAAACATTAATTGTCGTTGCAGCACCCCATATGTACGGCCTTTTATCAAAACATCTTAATAAACAAGTCAAAGATTTCATGAAAAATACAATTCAAAAAGATGTAGTACAACTTTCACAGCATGAATTATTAAAATTTTTAGAGGAAAATGTTGATATTCCATAAAAATTTCACCAAACCCCTTGCTCTTCTAATTAAGAATGATTATCATCTAGGGACTTAATCAAGGGGAGTTTGTATGTGGGCTGCTGCCATTATTGTATTTCGTGAAGTCTTTGAAATTGCAATTATCATGTGTGTTGTACTCGCTGCAACACAACAATTACAAAATAAAAATAAGTGGATTTTATTAGGCATTTTAGGTGGAACCGCTGGCGCTATTCTTTTCGCATTCATCACTCAATTTATTGCATCCATGACAGGTGAAGCAGGAAAACTCTATTTTAATGCGGGTATTTTATTAGTTGCTGTCATGATGATTGGATGGACAGTAGTTTGGATGAAACAACACGGAAAAATGATCGTTCATAATATGAAACAAGTGAGTCATGCGGTCAGCGCAGGTGAAAAACCGTTATATGCACTTGCTATTATTATTGGTCTTGCGGTGTTACGCGAAGGCAGTGAAATTGTCGTGTTTATTTACGGTTTAATTGCATCTGATCAAACGAATTTGGTAAGTGGAATGCTAGGAAGTTTGGTGGGACTCGGCTTAGGTTGTGTATTTGGTTTATGCATGTATTACGGATTATTACGTTTATCCGTGAAATATTTATTTCAAATTCCCAGCGTTTTATTAACGTTAATTGCATGCGGAATGGCTGCTAATGCAGCAGGAAAATTAGTGAATGCTGGATTACTTCCTGCATTTATTAATTCAATATGGAACACGTCTGCTTTCTTACCGCAACATAGCTGGTTTGGACGATTTTTATTTATCTTAATCGGATATCAAGATAATCCAAATGGCATGCAAGCATTGTTTTACTTGTTAACACTTGCATCAATTTGGCTTTTCGCAAAACGTAAATCAATTTTATCTCCGCAAAAAATATCGAAATAAAAATTATTTATATTTTCTTTTGCGGAATTTTTTGGGGCCGTGTGGGCCTTTACCTCTGGGCATAAATCCTCCTACTGTTTTTACCGCGCCTATCATAGCAAAGAATTTTCTCTTTTTAAAATCATTCCATATTTGCTATCAATCGATCTTAATAAACCTTCTTTCTCATCGATCCAATTGTGATTGCTTTGCTGTTGCTGCTCACAGCAATTAATTTCATCATTAAGCGCGTTTAAAGAGATACCTGCCGCATTTTCAATAGAAATCACTGCGTACACTTCTTCTGAAATAAGAGGAGAAAACAGCTGCATTTCTTGTAATGATAAATTTTCCAAACCCCATTTTTTATGGATGCAAAATGCAACCATTTTGCCCACCACATCATGCGCCGCACGAAAACTCATCCCTTTTTTAACTAAATATTCCGCTAAAATAGTTGCATTCAAATACCCCTGCTGCGTTGCTTGATACATATTCTCTTCATTTATTTTAAGTGTTTTTAATAAAGGAGAATAAATCGTTAACGTTTGTCGCAATGTTTTTATCACGTCAAATAAAGGTTCTTTATCTTCTTGCATGTCTTTGTTATACGCTAAAGGCAATCCTTTCAGCATCGTTAAGACTGAAATTAAAGCACCGTAAACACGCCCTGCTTTACCTCTTCCCAATTCAACAATATCAGGATTTTTTTTCTGCGGCATAATACTGCTGCCCGTACAATAACTTTCATCGAAACAAATAAAATTAAATTCTTGGCTAGACCATAAAATTAATTCTTCACTCAATCGAGAAAGATGCATCATGATCAACGCACTGGCGGATAAAAATTCCACAACAAAATCTCGATCACTCACTGCATCCAATGTATTAAAATAAATATGATCAAACCCTAATTCAGTCGCGACAAATTGTTTATCAATCGCAAGACTGGTTCCATTTAATGCTGCTGCACCGAGCGGTGATATATTCACACGCGTCCAATTATTTTTTAAGCGATCAATGTCACGTTGAAACATAGCAACATATGCGAGCCAATGTTGCGCTAAATAAATCGGCTGTGCTCGCTGAAGATGAGTGTATCCAGGAAAAATAATATTTTTATTTTTTTTTGCTAATGTGATTAATGCATTTTGTAAACAAAATAATAATTTTATAATGACGACAATTTGTTTACGCAAATATAAATGTAAATCAAGTGCAACTTGATCATTACGACTGCGCGCAGTATGTAATTTACCCGCAGTTTCACCAATATATTCCGTAAGAATACGTTCTATATTCATGTGAATATCTTCATCTTCTATTCTAAATTGCAATTCATTTTTAGAAATCGCATGAGTGATTTTTTTTAATCCCATTTGTATTTTTTTGTTTTCTTCTACTGTAATGATTCCACACTGCTGCAACATGTTCGCATGCGCCATGCTTCCTAAAATATCTTCATGCGCTAGTTCAACATCAAAATGAATGGATGCAACATATTCTTCAACATGGAAATTGGTTTCAGTGGTATATCGTCCTCCCCATAATTTTTTATTCATAATTTTTTCTCAAGATGATGATATGTTTGCGTTTGCAAACCCCATAATTTAATAAAACCCACAGCAGCGTGATGATCAAATTGATCTTCTGCTGCATACGTCGCCAATTGTTTTACATATAAAGAATACGGTGATGATCTTCCCACAACCGTAGCATGTCCTTTATGTAATTTTATTCTGACTTTTCCTGTCACACGTTGTTGTGTTGTTTGAATGAAGGCATATAACGAATCACGTAACGGTGAAAACCAAAGTCCTTCATAAATTAAATTTGCAAAATAATTTTCTATCATGGGTTTCATATGTGAAACTTCTCGCACAAGCGTGAGCGCTTCTAATGCTTTATGTGCAGTGATTAATGTCATTGCAGCAGGTGCTTCATACACTTCTCGTGATTTAATTCCAATTAATCTATTTTCAATATGATCAATACGACCAACACCATGCAATCCAGCAATTTGATTTAATTCTGTGATCAATTCAACAAAAGATTTCGGCTGATCATTTAATGTTGTTGGAATACCTTTTTCAAATCCAATGGTAATTTCAACTGGATGATCGGGTGTTTGATTAATATTTTTTGTTAATGCATAAGCAGCTTCAGGTGGTTCAGCCCAGGGATCTTCTAATATTCCACATTCACAACTTCTTCCCCATAAGTTTTGATCGATACTAAATGGATTATTTAAATCAATCGGCAATGGAATATCATGTTGAGTCGCATAATGAATAGCATCTTCACGCGACATAGGATTTTCTCTTGCAGGTGCAACAATTTTTAAATGGGGTGCCAGTGCTTTAATCGTCACGTCAAAACGAACTTGATCATTTCCTTTTCCTGTACAGCCATGTGCAACAGCTTCTGCATTTTCTTTCATTGCAATTTCAACTAATGCGCGCGCAATGAGCGGTCTTGATAAAGCAGAAATCAAAGGATAAATGCCTTCATAAAGTGTGTTGGCTTGAAGCGCAGGAATTAAAAATTCATTCGCAAAATTTTCTTGCAAAGGCAACACATAACATTTGCTTGCACCAATTTTTAATGCTTTTTCTTGAATTGGTTGTAATTCTTTTCCTTCACCGACATCCATCGCAACTGCAATCACGTCATAACCGTAATGATCTTGCAGCCATTTAATCGAACAAGACGTATCTAAACCACCCGAGTATGCAAGAATAATTTTTTTAGACATAATTTATTTCCTCATTTTTTAATAAATGTAAAAGCAATGCTTTTTGAATATGTAATCGATTTTCACTTTGCTGATAAATGACTGAGCATGGCTGATCAGGTAATGTGTGACTCACTTCTGTTCCACGCACCATTGGCAAACAATGCATAAAAATAGCTTCAGGTAAGGCATATTTCATGAGTGCTTCATTCACTTGAAAGCCATCAAAAAGAAAATGATTATTTTCATTTTCAAATCCCATGCTCGTCCATACATCGGTGTAAACAGCATGTGCATGAGCAACTGCTGCGTCAGGAGAAGAAAAAGATTTTATTTTTCCTGAATGCGCATGTGATTTTTCTATACTTTTTTCTAAAATATTTTCATCAGGTCCACGCGTTTCTGGACAACAATAATGAAGATGAATTCCCATTTGCGGCGCAAGCAATAATAAACTATGCAAAATATTATTTCCGTCACCGATATAACTTAATGTTAATCCTTGCAGTGAACCAAATTTTTCATGCAGCGTTAAAAGATCCGCTAATATCTGGCAGGGATGATGCAACGCAGATAATCCATTAATAATAGGCACTTTTGATGTTTTACACATCTTTTCTAAAATACTATCTTCATGTGTTCGCACGACAATTGCGTGACAATAACCACTTAACACACCGGCTTGATCTTCGGGTGTTTCTGTTTTTCGTGTGGACTCTACACTTTCAATGACATCTCCACCTAATTCTCGAACAGCGACCGAAAAACTAAATCGCGTACGCAAAGAGGGCTTATCAAATAATAATGCAAGATGGTGTCCATTTAATTCATTAGAAATTTCTTTTTTTGCACGTTTAGATTTTAAAAAAATTGCATCAGATAGAAGCGATTCAATTTCTTTTTTTGTTAATTCTTCACCTGTTAAAATATGCTTTGGCTTTTGAATGGATTGCACTAAACGAATATTTTCTTGCAAAGAAATAAGATGAAAATTATTTTTTTTCTGATATTCAATCGCAGAAACTATTGCAGCAGCTGCATTGAATGAAGTGACATAGCTGATTCCTTTATTAATCGCATAACGTATGCCTTTCATCACAGAAACATCTGTTTCTGTTGACTCATGTAACGCAATAATTAAATCACATTGCTCAGGTATTTCAGAAGTAAACAAATGAAAACCTAATTGATTCAATTTTTCTGAAATTTGTTTTAACAAATTCGCGCACGATGCTGTCGAGATTAAATAAATATTTCCAGAGTGCGGCAATACATTACCCGCTGCTATTTGTGCTTTTGCATATGCTTCTTGAATTGTTTTTCCCATTCCCATCACCTCCCCCGTTGATTTCATTTCAGGACCTAACATGGCTGATGCATTTGGAAATTTTGCAAAAGGTAAAACAGCTTCTTTTACATAATAAAAAGGTAATTCAGGCATTTTTGTAATACCCAACTCTACCAATGTTTTTCCAAGCACACAGTGTGTTGCTATTTGAACTAAAGGTAATCCTGTCACTTTGCATAAAAAAGGTAATGTTCTTGATGCACGCGGATTCACTTCAATGATATAAATTTTATTCTCTTTCACAGCAAATTGAATATTCAATGCGCCTTTTAATTTTAAATGAGAAGCCATTTTTTGTGTTTGCTGCATGATGGCTAATTTAATTTCATCTGAGATATTCATCGGTGGTGTGAAACACGCTGAATCACCCGAATGAATTCCAGCAGGTTCAATTTGTTCTAACAATGCAGGAATAAAAATAGTCTCGCCATCTGAAATAGCATCCACATCAATTTCAATTGCATTCGTTAAAAATTCTTCAATTAACACTGCATAATGAGAATGTGATGAAAATATTTGAGTAAGACATTTTTGCAATTGTTTTTCATCAGTGATGATAGCCATTGATGATCCCCCTAAAACAAATGACGGTCTCACAATCAATGGAAATCCAATTTGTTTTGCAGCAGACATCCCTTCTTCTAAGGTGTATACACTTTTATTTTTGGGTTGATTTAATTTTAAATTTTGAATTAATTTTTTAAAATGATCGCGATCTTCTGTAGCTTGTATTATTTCACTGTCTAAACCGAGTAAAGGAACGCCGGAAAGTGCAAGACCTTTTGCAAGTTGTAATGGCGTTTGTCCACCGTATTGAACGAGCACACCGATAGGTTTTTCATTTTCAATTACAGCAAGTATGTCTTCTAATGTCAGTGGAATACAATACAATCTATCAACAACATCATAATCAGTAGACACAGTCTCTGGATTGCAATTCACCATAATGGTTTCATAACCCGCTTTTTTTAAGGCTTTTACTGCATGCACACAACAATAATCAAATTCAATTCCTTGACCAATTCGATTGGGGCCACTTCCAATCACAAGTATTTTCGGTGCAGACGTTGGCATTGCTTCACACGTTTGTTCATACGTTCCATACATGTACGCTGTGGGAGTGACAAATTCACCTGCACAACTATCAATACGTTTATACACAGGATGAATTTTATTTTTTCCCCTCAGCTGATAAATTTCTTTTTCAGTACAATTTAAAAGATGCGCAATACGTGAATCAGAAAATCCTGATTTTTTATATTTTTTTAATAATGCTGGCGTCAAGTTTTCAATGGTTAAAGAAATAATTTCCATTTCTGTTTGAATAATGGAATGAATTTCATTTAAAAACCACAAATCAATTTTTGTCAGTTCTGCAATTTCATTGATAGTTATTTTTCGACGAAAGGCTTCACCGATGGCCCACAGTTGCATATGACCTGATGTTTTCAAATGTTCTTTCAATGAAACGAGATTTATTTTCGCATACTCATCACTGAATCCCTCTTGATTCATTTCAAGACTACGCATCGCTTTTTGTAAACTTTCTGAAAACGTACGTCCAATGGCCATGACTTCTCCAACAGAACGCATTTGCGGGCCTCTGTTAAAATTATTTTCTGAAAATTTTTCAAAATTAAAACGTGGAATTTTTACAACAACGTAATCTAAACTCGGTTCAAATGAAGCAGGTAATTGTTCACCGGTAATATCATTTTTTAATTCATCCAATGTATAACCGACTGCTAATTTTGCGGCAATTTTTGCGATAGGAAATCCACTCGCTTTTGAAACTAATGCAGAAGATCGAGACACACGCGGATTCATTTCAATCACAACCATTTTTCCTGTGTGAGGATGAATAGCAAATTGCACATTACTTCCACCGGTATCGACACCCACAGCACGCAATACACTAAACGCAGCTTGTCTCATGTGTTGATATTCTTTATCGGTTAATGTTTGAATCGGTGCGACTGTAATGGAATCACCGGTATGAATTCCCAATGGATCGATATTTTCAACACCACATACAACGATACAATTATTTTTTTTATCACGAATAATTTCGAGTTCGAATTCTTTCCATCCTATGAGTGCTTCATCAATCATAACTTCTTGAAAAGGTGAAGCATGAAAAGCCTGCTCACACAATTGAATAAATTCTTCTTCTGTATTTGCAATACCTGCACCTGTTCCTCCTAATGTAAATGAAGAACGAATCACGACAGGTAAATTAATTTTTTTCAATATTGTTTTTGCTTCTGTTATTTTTTTTATTTTCATTGAATGTGGAACTGATAATCCAATACTCTTCATTAAATTTTGAAATTGTGATCTATTTTCAGCAAGCTCAATTGCTTTAACTGAAGCACCAATTAATTCCACATGATATTTTTTTAATATTCCTTTTTTTTCTAATGCAAGCGCGCAATTTAATGCTGTTTGTCCACCGAGTGTCGGTAATAATGCGTCGGGTTTTTCTTTTTCAATAATGCGTTCTAAAAATTCAACTGTGATAGGTTCAATGTAAGTGACATCTGCAATATCAGAATCTGTCATGATAGTCGCGGGATTTGAATTCACTAAAATCACTCGATACCCTTCTTCTTTAAGTGCTTTACAGGCTTGCGTTCCTGCATAATCAAATTCACATGCTTGTCCAATGACAATGGGGCCTGCTCCAATAATTAAAATATTTTTAATATCATTTCTTTTAGGCATAACTTTTCTCTATCATGGATTTAAATTGTTTAAACAATAGGGTTAATTCAATGGGGCCCGGTCCTGCTTCAGGATGTCCTTGAAAACCAAACGCAGGTGTATCTGTTCTTTCTATTCCTGCAATTGTGCTATCAAAAAGAGATCGATGTGTGACATTCAAACACGAAGGTAAATTTTCTTCTGAAACAACAAATCCATGATTTTGACTGCTGATAGAAACCACACATGTATTCATATCTTGAATAGGATGATTTGCACCGTGATGTCCAAAAATCATTTTTTGTGTTTGCGCACCACTTGCAAGTGCGAGTAATTGATGTCCCAAACAAATTGCCATCATTGGAATTTTATAAATTAATAATTTTTTAATGGCATCGATTGCATATGTACACGCTGCAGGGTCACCTGGCCCATTTGATAAAACAATTCCATTCGGTTTTAATGAAACAATTTCTTCTACTGAAGTCATGGCAGGCACAATGGTGACAGCACAATTTAATTTAGAAAGACAATTTAAAATGCTTCGCTTCACACCAAAATCGTAAACAACAATATGATGTTTATTTTTTTGTTGTCCCCATGAATAGGATTTTTTTGTTGTGACTTCTTGCACTAAATCTTTTCCTAATAATCCTGAATAATTTTTTGCATATTGATGTGCTTTTTCATAATCAATATTTCCTGTCATGATGCAACCCGATTGACTGCCAAATTGACGCAAATGATGCGTTAATGCACGTGTATCAATTTCACTGAGTGCAATGAATTTTTGTTCTTTTAAAAAATTTTGTAATGTATTTTCTGCTCGCCAATTACTTGCGATCGTTGAAATGTTTCTCATGATGGCTCCTTTCGCAAAAATGCGATCGGATTCCATATCGAATGAATTCACACCGACATTACCAATATGAGGTTGTGTGAAAACAATTAATTGTTCGGTATAAGAAGGATCTGTTAATACTTCTTGATAGCCTGTTTGAGCTGTATTGAAAACCACTTCACCAGAAACATGTCCTGCGTGACCTACACTGACTCCTTCAAAGAAGGCTCCATCGGATAAAACTAAAATACCTGGGTTATTCATTTTTCGCGCCTTTTCTCGGTTGTATATTTATACGTTTATGTGTATTATTATACATAATGAAATAAATGTAAAGAGCGAGGTGTTTACGATGAAGTTCAGTTCAGCCACAACAAAGCTATCACTCACTGAAAACCTTCAAGTGGAAAAATTTTCTGATGTAAAAACAGGTGATGTGATTTTAGCTGAAGTATTAAGCCAAAATTCAGCTTATCCTTATCTTGAACAAACAGATGGGGAATTATCTCGATTAGAAATTGGAGACAAAATTATTGGCGTCATTGGAGCAAGACAAGCATTGCGTGGTTTTGTCGGTTATTCACCTAAAAGAATAAATAATCAAAATCCACTTTCATTATTAAATATGGGCGGCGTGATTGGTTGTCATGTGGATTCTGCAGTGGGATTAGGAGAACCCGCGAAAGTGAAATATCTTGGAACGGTGGTTGATCATCACGGCATTGTAAATATGAATCGCTCTACTCTACCGAATACCTCTTCTATCTTAAAAACACGTCAAATTATTTTAATTTTAGGAACCTGTATGAATGTCGGAAAAACATCGAATGCAGAAAAAATAATTTTTTCAGCAACACAAGCAGGATTCAAAGTAGGTGCTGCAAAAATAGCAGGTGTTGCTGCAATAAAAGATTTGAACTGTTTTAAAAATGCAGGCGCAATTGATGTGAAAAGTTTTTTAGATTGCGGCTTACCTTCAACAGTCGATGCAGAAGATCTCGCTCAAGTTGTAAAAAATATTATTAACGCATTGAACGGTGATTTACTTGTCATTGAGTTAGGCGATGGAATCATGGGGCATTATAAAATTGAGAGTGTTCTAACAGATCAAGAAATTATTTCACATGTCACTTCCATCGTCGTTTGTGCAGCAGACCTTGCTGCTGCCTATGGCGCTAAAAAATATTTAGAAGAATTTAAAATTAAAATTAATGTGTTCAGTGGTCCTGCAACAGATAATATTTCAGGATCGCATTACATTGAAGAAAAATGGGGAATCCCCGCAATTAATAGCGTTAAATTTCCCAATCAACTTTTCAAATTATTACATGCAAGGAGTGCAACATGATTCCATGCGCGATTGTGGGCGGATCAGGCTATATCGGCGGAGAACTCATTCGACTTTTATTATCACATCCTAAAATTAATTTAGTCGCTGTTACAGCTAATGAAATGGCAGGTTTTCCGATATCAAAATCACATCCTAACTTAAGTCATGTGGATATGAATTTTAATACGTTAGAAAATATTCATCCTGCCGAAGTTATTTTTTCTGCACTTCCTCATGGAAAATTAATGGAAGTGATTCATTCATTTTCTGGAAAAACTATTATTGATACTTCAGCTGATTTTCGTCTTCAAAACCAATCTGAATTTGAAAAATTTTATAAAACATCTCACTGCGCATTTGAAAAAACAAAATTATTTTCATATGGATTGCCCGAATTATTTCGATCCACAATAAAAACCGCAAAAAATATTGCAGCACCAGGTTGTTTTGCAACTGCAGCAATTCTTTCTATTTTTCCCATTGTCGCTGAACAGCTAAATAAAGAAATTATCATCAATGCCGTCACAGGATCCTCAGGTTCTGGAATAAAACCTAAAGATAAAACAAATCATTCTTTTCGCGCAGATAGTTTTTATGCGTATGAATTATTTAATCACCGTCATGTTCCAGAAATAAAACAAGCACTGCTTCATAAAACAGGGCATGATATTGATCTTACTTTTCAACCGCATTCTGGGCCTTTTGTTCGCGGCATTTATGCAACATCAATTATTAAATTAAATAAAAAAATTACCCGATCAGAATTATTAAACATTTATAAAAAATATTATTCTGATGATTATTTTATTCGTTTGGTTGACGACACACCGAATATTAAATGGGTACAAAATACTAATTTTTGTGATTTAGGAATTGAAACGAATGGACACACCGCCATCATCACAACTGCCATTGATAATTTATTGAAAGGTGGTGCTGCGCAAGCAGTACAATGTTTCAATATCATAAATCAATTCGATGAGCGCACGGGGTTACCTTTATTTTCTTCAAATCCATAAAGAGAATGATATGAAATCAAAAAAAATTTTCGTGATTAAAATCGGCGGAGAAATAATAAGTGACCCCAATCATTTTAATTTACTATGCAAAGAAATTGCTAAATTAAAAAAAGAAAATAATCACATAGTGATCGTCCACGGTGGAGGAAAACAAATTACTGAAATGGAAGAAAAGCTGGGGAACACTCCTAAAATAATCAATGGAAGACGAATCACAGATGAACATTCCATCGACATCGTGAAAATGATTTTGGGGAAAATAAATATTGAAATCACTGGCGCATTAAAAAAACAGGGGATTTCTGCTGTGGGATTAAGCGGTGTGGATGGAAATATTTTACACGCAGAACGTCGCTCGCCTAAACCGATTGATTATGGTTTCGTAGGAAATATTGTTTCTACGCATCCTGAATTAGTATTGACTCTGATAGAAAAAAATTTTCTGCCTGTTGTTGCACCGTTAGCTTCTGATCATGATGGAATGATTTACAATATTAATGCAGACACAGTTGCAACAACGCTTGCACTTTCTTTGAAGGCAACTCAATTAATTATTTTAACAAACACGGAGGGAGTCTATGATCAAAATGGAATTATTTTCCCTTATTTAACATGCCAAAAAGCATTGTCGTTAATAAAAGAAGGAATTATCACGCATGGAATGATTGCTAAAATAGAATCCATTCATTCTGCCATTAAATCAGGCATTCAAGCAGTCCATCTCATCAATGGCTTTAAACCTGAAAAATTAGCCGCTATTTTTTCTGGAAAATCACTGGGCACACTGATTACAAAAGAAGAAATCTATTATGAATGATATTTATCAAACACATTCAAAAAATTATTTAATGAACACTTACGCGCGTTATCCTATTACACTTCTCAAAGGCGATGGCGCATATGTGTGGGATGCGAATGGAAAAAAATATTTAGATTTCTTAAGTGGAATTGGTTGCACATCACTGGGTCACGCGAATCCTATCATTGAACAAGCTATTTTCGAGCAAGTAAAAAAAATAGTGCACACGTCTAATTTATATTATTCACCACCGAGTATTGATCTCGCAAAATATTTAGTGGATCACGGCGGTTTAGATAAAATATTTTTTTGTAATTCGGGGACTGAAGCAAATGAAGCGGCTATCAAACTTGCACGAAAATATCAGTGGCGCAAAGGAAAAAAAAATAAAAATATTATTTTAAGCGCAACAAATTCATTTCATGGACGAACATTAGGTTCTCTTGCTGCAACAGCAAAACCAATTTTACAAGAAGGTTTTGGGCCTATGCCCTCTGCTTTTAAATATCAATCATGGAATGATACAAAATTATTTTGTGATGCAATTGATGAAAATGTTGCTGCGGTGATTTTAGAACCGATTCAAGGTGAAGGTGGAATACAAATTGCGCCGCCGGATTTTTTAAATGCAGTACGATCCGCATGCGATGCTGCAGATGCATTATTAATTTTTGATGAAGTACAATGTGGTTTAGGCAGAACAGGAAATTTATTTGCTTATCAAACAATGAATGTCATTCCAGATATTATTACGTTAGCAAAAGGCATTGCAAATGGTTTACCTCTTGGCGTTGTGTGTGCAAAAAATCATATTGCAGATGCATTTAAACCGAAAGATCACGGAACTACTTTTGGTGGAAATCCTGTTTCTTGTGCAGCTGCATTAGCAAATTTAACGACCCTTTTAAATCAAGATTATCTGCATAAAATAAAAAAATTAAGTTTATATTTAATGCATCGTTTAGAAAAATTAAAAAGACAATGTCCCACTCAAATTAAAACAATACGCGGAATAGGATTAATGATAGGAATAGAATTAACAATCCCTCCAACCGCTGTACTCACACATTGTCAAAACTCTGGATTACTCATCAATGTGACAGCTGAAAATGTATTACGAATGTTACCGCCCTATGTCATCACTGAAGAAGATATTGATTTTGCTATTGATGTTATTGAGAAGTCCCTTAAAATAGCTTCTTATTAATTTAAGGATTTTCATTATGCGGAAAAAAAATAAAGCAGACCTCATCATTGCAGTACAAGAATTATTACAAAAAAAAACCGTAGGCACGCAAGAAGAAATTCGCGCTGCATTAGAGCAAAAAGGATTTTCAGTCCATCAAGTGAAAGTATCACGTGTGTTACATAAAATGGGCGCAATTAAAATAAATGAAGGTGATCAGGTTGTTTATCGGCTACCGACTGAACTTGTTTCTATTACACCCAATGATTCATTAAAACAATTAATATTAAATATTACACATAATGAATCACTCATTGTGATTCAAACAGCTCCCGGATGCGCTCAATTTGTCGCGAGATTTTTAGATCAAAAAAATGATATTGGAATTTTAGGAACCGTTGCAGGCGATGATACTGTTTTTGTTGCGCCTGAAAAAACAAAACAAATTAAAAATATTCATCAGAAAATTTATAAGATGTTGCTAGGATAGACTCATACTACTCATTTGATAAAATACAACTGTAGCCAAAAAAGCTACAGTTGCAGCCTAAAAAGCTTCAGATAGAAATCACTCAAAGAAAAAATTTCATTTTTATTTTTTCGAAAAATATTCGTTTAACCCATACACTAAACTAGCAAATGGCATATCAAGACCACTATAAACTGCAAAAGCAAGTGGATTAGCATTATCTTTTAACATTTCAACAACGACATTTGAATAACCCACTGTTTTAACACCTGCTTGCACCATTCGTGTCACACCGAGCTCTCCTTGTTTGATTGTGAATGCGCCTGATGCATCAATCACTGCGTAAACATCATAACCTTTTCCTGTAGCAGTGATTGCAGGATATGCAAGACATACATCAGTTGTTATTCCAGTTATAATCAATTTTTTTCGACCTGTTTTTTCAATTGCATTAGCAACACGTTGATCATCCCATGCATTAACTGTCGTGCGTTCAATGATAGGAATTTCTTTTAATAATTCTCGCAATTCTGGAATCATTGGCCCCCACATACTTTCTGTTGTTGTTGTGACGATAATGGGAATACCAAAAACTTTCATTGCTTTTACTAATCCAAGAATATTGTGTTTCAACTCATCAATAGGTATATCTCTTACTCCCGTATATAAACCTATTTGATGGTCAACTACTACGAGAGCAGAATTTTCTTGGGTAATCGTTTCATAATATTCTTTCCTGGTCATTTTCTATCTCCTTAATGATAATTATTTTGACGCATATAACTATTATTATTTATTAATAGTCATATAGCCCCTATGATTCTCGCACTTGTTCTCGATCCCTCACCACACCAAAAAATACCACCACACTTAACAACATCAATACAAAATAAATCGCGCATAAAATAAAAGCATTATTCGCGTGAATAAAACTCATCATAAAAGAAGTAACGCTCGTCAAAGAAATATTAATTAAAATCATCATCGCAATACTACTTCCCGCGATATGTTTAAAAAGTGAAATCGCCTTTCCCATGCATGCACCATACACAATGCCACAATCAATAAACATCAATACGGTTGAACTTGCAATCACCCACATCACTGATTGCTCATAATAAGAAATCACACCCATCACAAACGACATTAAAAAGAAAAATAAAATAGAAAATAAAATAATTTTGATTGCATCATACAGCTGCATAAGAAGCCGACAGGTAATTGTCGCTAATAAAAACACACATCCCATAAACAATGCAAGATGTCCGAAATAAATAGAAGTGTGATTTAATGTTTGCTGAATTAAAAAAGGCCCTAACGTATTAAATACAATTAATAACGAGTATGTTAAACCCATTAATATCACGATACCCATAAATATTTTATTCGATATAATTAAAATAAAATTATTTTTGATATGCGTGATATTTAAAGGATGTCGATTGAAATGTGTTTCAGGGATAAATATAAAGAAAATAATTAATGAAATTAATCCCATGATTGCAAAAAAATAAAAACACGCTGTCCATCCAAAATAAAATTGAAGATATCCTCCAATTACAGGGCCAATAATAGGACCGATTCCCCACATCATTGAAACGATCACACCAATGCGCACTAATTGTGTTGGCGATAATAAATCAGCAAGCACAGCACGACCGATGACAGAAAAAAATCCCAACGTAATTCCTTGCAATAATCTTGCGATTAACAATACTGATACAGAAGACCAATACGTCGGTAATAAACTTGAAATAATAAATAAAATAAATCCTGCGATGATTAAACGACGCCGTCCCCATGCGTCGGAAAGAAATCCCGAACAAAAACTTCCGACGGCATAACCCAACAAATAAATCGTAATTAAATTTTTTGAAAACATTTTAGAGGTATTCAAACTAGTACTAATTGCAGGGAGGGAAGGCGCAATTAAATCAATGCCCATTCCTACCAAAGGATAAAGCGCTAAAATAAAAAAAACGATTAAATGAATTCGTTCAGACGATAATGTTGGTTTTAATAGCTGATCCATTCATAAATCCTTACATAGAAGTAATTTTCGCTTGCCGCAATAATCGTTTTACTTTCCGATAAATAGTATCAAACTCTGGTAAATTTGCCATTTGTGTTGATAATCGAGTTTCCCATGTTTTTTTGAGGCGGGGTTGTTTTTTATGAAATTCTTCACGTATCTCATGTAATAATTTATTTCGATGAATGAGCTTAGCATGAATCGCCTCTAAGCAATCACTTAAATCAATCAAATGACTTTGTTCTGTCAAATACCAAAGATCATATAAATCTCGCGGTTCTGTTCGCGCTCGATCAAGAAGCGCAATTATTTTTTCAGCTGCAATTTCATAAAGAGAATACACAAATATTTTTTCCGATTCAGGAAGATCAGTAAACTCATGACAATTTTTAAGCACAGAAATTTTTTCTGGTTTATAAAAAATTTTTTCTTTAATCGTAATATCCACTTTAATTTCTTTAATCATTGATGCTGTTGGAAGAGGTCCTTCATATTTTAAATAAAATGTATGACTATTTTGATGAGCAACTGCATCAGTACGTGAAAACTGAAAAGTAATATTAGATGCGCGTTTAATTTCTTCATAAACATGTTCGAGCTCTTGTTTGAGTTCATCAAAAGAAATTGATTTCAACAGTGTGAAATCAAGATCTTCTGAAAAGCGATAATCAGAAAAATAACATCGCCGCAGTGCAGTTCCACCCTTAAAAACAAGCTTATTTTTAAGCGGAGCACGTGATAATCCAATTAAAAACCAAGCAATACAATAATCACGCTCCAATATATTTTCTGGAATGCGTCTACCACCCTGTTCTTTCAATAATCGATTTGAAAGTTTAGAAATTTGACTTTGCAGAATCATTTTTTTATGTCCTTCTGATGGCAAGAAGTTCTTCTTGCGAAATATTTAATCTTAATCGCCATTTTGCTGTATGCTGACCTTCTGCGGGAAGATCAGGATCAAGCAAATGATAAGTAGGTGTTAGCGTTTTTCTTAAAAAATCCCAATAAATTTTTGAACCTATTTGATAAAGTTCCATTAAATAACCCAATCTCCGATTCACTGCACCCATTTCTAATTGAATGGCATAATCCACTAATTTTTGTGGATCAATCATTTGATGCTTAATAGAAAATGCTTTTGCAACTTCAGAAAATCCTCCGCAATAAGCAGGTTGTTTTAAACCATCGATGAGTGTGCGTTCCAAATCACTCACGCGAATTTTTTCACTTTTATCTATCCACATTTCTGTTATTCCAAAAAGATTTTCTTTTTTACATCGCACAAATTTAAATTCCATTCCTTGAATATTTTTGGGATGGATCATTTTAGGCGAACTGACATAAACGATAAGTTGCGGTTGTGTTGACATTTGATGTAAATCAAATGCGGAGCCATGAGAAAGATAATATTCTTTGTTAAGATGTCGACTACCCACGACTAATTCACGCGCGACTAAATAAGGATTACCTAAATATTCTCGTTCAAAACCTAATTCAAAAGGAACAAGACGAAACACGCCCGATTTTAGTCGAGTCACGACACCATTACGAATCAATTGTGAAAGTGCTTTTGATGCGGGCGCACGTCCACCTAAAATTTTTTCTGCTTCTAAAAAATGAAAAATAGGACGATGCTGGCTGTAAAGAGTGGTAACCAAACAACCCGCAAGTGAACCTAATTTCTTAATGGAATCATTATAATTTTTATTCATAATAACCCTCCAATAAGTATATTATGAACGAATAATATCATTTTTCAAATGATTTATTATAAAATAAGTTAAAAAAATATCTTTTAAAGGTATTTTTTTAACTTAAATTATAATATACAAAAACGACAGTTTCATCGTCGTCCCGAGACATGTTTTACGTCGAGGGATCTCCATGGAAATTTGGGAAATATGAAAAATAAAGTATAATAACGCTCTTTTTCATTAATAGGTTCATTTTATGGCACAAAGCAACTTACGAAATTACTCTAGCAATCACTATACAAATATTGATGAAAAAGATATTGCTGATGTGATTCAGTTACTTTTTGAAAATGCAAACTCAACTGCCTATCAAAATAAAGAACCGTGGCGAATCGCGTATCAAAATAGCATTCCACTCTTATTGGTTTCATTAAAAGGTGAAGATAAAAAGCTTTATGAGATTATTTTGAAAAAAATGGGAACTGAAATTGCAACATTTGAAAAATCACATCCTGATTTTGCTGCATGGATGTGGGGAAGAGTTTTATTTGCTGCAATCAATATGGGAAATGATGAATACACTATTATCCGTGCAGCAACTAAAATAGAAAACTGTCTCAACCGTGCGGGACGCAATGCAGTTTCTGCGTGGGGCTTTGGATATTTAGCTCGGTATTATACTTACGGCGCAACAGCAGCACTCAGCAGCATCAATAAAAAATATCATTTTTGCATAAGTAAAGCGTTGGAAATAACAGAATCATTACCAACAAAAACCCCTGATGATATTTCAAGTGCATTATGGAGTTACGTCATGATGTTACACGCAAGTGCAACACATCATGATGACAGAATGACTTTTAACCAAATTTCTGAAAAAATGAAAGCAATAACAAAAACAAGTTCAATTGATGATGCACTTGAAAAAATACCTTCATCAGATTTTAAAAAATGGGCCATGAGCACAACCTATGTCAGCACAGCAATGATGGGTGGTGATGAAAAAATTTGTACGCACGAAAAATTAAATATGATGCTGATGCACAGCAAGCATGAAATAGAAGTAGCTTATAAAAAACTTTCTTCCCTCCATTTAGATGCAAAAAGCACAGCAGTCGATTTAAAAAATTTTGAAAATTTAAATAGAGATTTAGGAAACAGTGCATTAGCTTTTTTATATGCCGCGTATGCTGAATGCTGCTTAACGCAAAAGCCTCAAAATAAATCTGCGCATGCGCAAAGTATCAATGCACTCATGGCAGATACACATGGAAATACAGCTGCAGCTGCAGCTGCAACTACTGCTACTGCACCACCGAAAAATCCCATCTTCAAGAAGAAAATAAAATGAATATTTGCGCAACAAACATAACCTGCTAATATTCGCCGATGCAAACAACACTCAATCGCGAAGAAAAAAAAATTGTCAGTCTCGCAGCATTAGGCGGCATGCTTGAGTTTTATGATTTTATTATTTACGGTATTTTTTCTGTTTATTTCGCGCATCAATTTTTTCCTAGCAGCAATGAATATCTTTCCATTATCCAAAGTTATGGCGTATTTGTTTTAGGTTATTTAGCACGCCCTATCGGTGGAATTATTTTTAGTCATATTGGTGATGAATATGGACGAAAAAAAGTTTTAATTATTACCGTGACATTAATGGGAATTGCCTCACTCGGAATTGGCTTATTACCCACCTATTCACATATTAATATTGCTGCACCGATTTTATTATTATTGTTGCGATTATTGCAGGGGCTTGCACTCGGTGGCGAATTACCTAGCACGTATGTTTATATCAGTGAAACTATTTTAACAAAACAAGGATTAAGTTTTGGAATTGTCATGGCTGGAGTCAATGCCGGTTTATTATTAGGCATGTCAATTAACCAAATTCTTAATTCAATTTTAACGCCGGAACAAATACAGATATACGGTTGGCGAATTCCTTTTATTTTCGGCGGAATACTTTGCTTGATTAGTTATCAAATTCGAAAAATGTTGCAAGAAACACCTTCATTTCAAAAAATTCACGATAAACCTTCTTTTCCTTTATTTTATTTATTTAAAAATCATTTCTTGCAAGTGCTTGCAGGAATTGCATCCACATCTGTCATGTCTGGATTGGTAGTTGTCACAGTAGTATTCATGCCTACTTATTTGCGCGAAATGTTGCATCTCGACAGTAAAACGATTAGTAATAATATGTTGATTGTGATTTTTATTAATGTTGTTTCTATTTATTTAATTGGATTGCTTGCGCAAAAAACTAAACCACATATTATTTTGCGCAGCGTATTAATACTAAGCGTTATATTCATTCCCTTCTGTTATTGGCTCATGAAAGAAAATCATTATTTAATTTATGGATTAATTATTTTAGGAATATTAGAAGGTGGCGCTGCAATGATTACACCTTTATTTTTAACGTATTTATTTCCTACCAAAATTCGTTTAACAGGCGTTGCGCTCTGTTACAACATAAGCCAAACTTTATTTGGTGGAATGTCACCTGTGATGATTACTTATTTTATAAAAAATGGAGCGAATGTTTATTTCACTCCGGTTTTTTATTTATTAATTATTACGTTGATTTGCGCAGCGGGCGTTACGTATGCAGTTAAAAATAATTCTGCATTACGACGGAATTCGTCGCACAGTCATAGCAACTGAGCTCACATCAGATGATTTGGACTCATCAGGTATCTGATCATATTCAGCAGTAGTAGGCGCGGGCGTTTGCTGTGATTCATTTGAATTCGCAGCGTTTCTTTTCCAACGCATATAACAAAATGCAGCAGCTAAAATCACAACAACACTCACTGCACAAAAAAGTAAAATCAAACGAGAATCAAAAACAGAATTTTCAGTAAAACATGTCGGCTCAGGCGTACCATCAATATAATTGTGCATAGCATCATGAACATCCTCTGAGTCAATTTGCGCGGGAGAACATTGTCCAAATGAAGCCATCAATGTTTGACGACTACCATCACATATAGTCATTGTGGTAGAAACCCCCTCCTGCACAATAACGTCACAATTATCATTTGTAGGAACAAGATTTAAAGAAGGATCAGATGCATTCACTGCATTAACCAATCCATTGAGATCTATATTTTGCGCTGTAATACGAACTGTCGTATTGAAAGGATTACTTCTAAAAAAACCAAACCGCGTATTTGACATGTGACACTCCACTCCAAAATTTTTAATAATAAGACGCTTATTTTAACTGACCATTTAATACACTGTCAAAATAAAAAAAATTTAAATCCTTAAGATTTCCTTAAGCTTTGAGGAGTAAGTTATTTAAGACTTCACTCATTACAGGAGATCACACCTTCAAAAAAACACACTGAAAACCTCCACACAAAATTTTTTAACAAATAATTTATTTACTGAGGATTTCAAATATGACAACAAATAATTTTAAAACTCTTCTCATCGCAGCTGTAAACGCAACTCATATTCATTCTAGCAATAAATCAGGTATCAATGTTATTGAAGAAGCCGAAAAAGATGTCGCAAATTTATTGCGTGCTTATCAATTAATAAAATCAGTGCGTGATGATGAATATTATTCTGTTTTAGGAAACCAATGGGATCCTGATTTTGAATTTGATTGGTCTGATACAAAAAAGAATGGTGACACACCTGTGCAATTAGCTGCGCGATCAGAACGCACTAAGATGATGCAACTATTGATTACAGCAGGTGCAAATACCACTCAAAATGATTCTACCGGTCAATCTGTTCTTGCTTACGTTTCTTCTAAAAAAGAAAAACCTTCTCACAAAAAAGCAGTGAGTTACGATGAAGGAATGTCTGCTACAACATCTACAACAGAACCTACCGCGTTATCAGTTCTGCTAAAATCACAATTAAAATTACGTAAAATACAAAAGAAAAACCCAGAAAATGTTTCAACGAATCCTGATCAAAAAATAAATGAACCAAAAAAACCATTCAATTTTTATCAATTATTTGATCGTGCGAAAAGACGTGCTGATTTTGAGACTACGAATCCAAAATATAAAACAGATTTAGCTAAATTAATTGAAAGCTGGGAATTAATTAAAGATGTCAAACAAAAAACCATTCCACAAGGAAAAGAATTACAAGGAACAGATTGGATTAGTTCTCAAATGCCTGACAAAAATCAATATCCGGAAATGCATGAAATAAACCAGTGGCGCGCATTAGTTCCTAAACCACCACAACCTAAAGTTAAAAAACCTGCACCAGCAACACCTAAACCAAACTATTCTGATCTTTCGAGTGCCATTGCAGCACATTTTTCTCATGACAATAAAGACGTTAAAACAGATAGCAAAACAGTGGCTTCTGCGAGAGCTGCATCACCTTCTACTTCACCTGATGCATCTCCACCTACTTCGCCACAACCTAAACAACCTGCTCATATGCGTGCACAGTCTTCTAGTTCTGCACCCGGAACACCTGCTGCAACATCAGTGAAGCCATCCCTCAATCATTTTTTATTGGCACCACCGCTTCCAACATTAACTCCTTTACCTCCTTCAGCGGCAAGTGCATCTACTAAAACTTCATCACCAAAAACAATCACCATTCCTATTCCCTCTGCTGCAACACCCAAATAAATGGGAAAATCAGGCCTCAAATTACCGAGGCCTGATTTATTTTTAATTTCCATTCACTTGAATATTTCCACTGAGACTTCTGATTTTAATAGATCCCACAGAATTTTTATTAGGCAACACAACAGTTTGACTTGTTGAAACTTTTCCTGACGTCGATGAAATATCTAATGTTGCATTGAGTGGTTTAGAAATTTTTACATTAATATCACCTGATATTGTTTTCATATTAAAATTGGGAGAATGAAAAACAGATTCAACAGACACATCGCCTGATACACTTTCTAATTCTAATTGTTTAACACTTCCATTCCACTTTACATCACCACTCACTGCCATGATGTCTGCTTCATTGGCATCCACTTCATTTAATTTCACATCACCGGATATGGCACGAACAGATAATTTTTTTAGCTTCATCTGATCCATTTTAATATCACCTGATCGATTTTCAATTTTAATTATTTCTACGTCATTCGGTAATGAAATCGTAACAGAAGAATCTGAATCAGAAGGAACTTTAATAATCACCTGATGATTTTGTTTTGAAAACTGAATTGCATTTTGTTCTGCACTTCCTCTTGTAAATTCAATTTTACCTTGTGAATTTTCAGCGTGTTTCACATAAACATTGGCATTGATACTTTGTATTTCAACAGAGTTTATTTCTTTGAAAGAAAAATTTTCATTAATCGTTTGATAATTTGACTTATCTTTAAATACCGCCCACGATCGCGTAGTATTTTTTGAATTTAAAAAATCACCTGAAAATTGATAACACAGATATGAAATTAAAAATGCAGTGATAGAAACAACGACTGCATAAAAAAATAAACGTGATTTCATTTTATTCTCCTTTCATGCGATTTTTAATAAATTGAATGTTCCACTGAAATAATTTTGCAACACCCTTGAAATAAAAAAGTGTCACATAGAAAAATCCAACCACCACTGCTGTGACCATTCCAAACCAACCGATTGCAAAAAATAATAACGATAATAGTGCGAATAATTTAAATCCCACTTCAAAAATAAGGAAAAATAAAACTAATAACACGACAGGTAATGAAAGGGCAATAGCAAGCACAATAGGCCAACCGACGATAATCATTAACGTAACTAATAAAAGAGGTAATAAAACAAAAATTAAATTAAAAGGTGTCAGCAATAAAATGGCAAGAAGCGCGCCAAAACCCGCTGATATTTTTTGCGGCCATGTGCTTGCGGTGCGAATGCGTTTTACTTTGGCTTCTGCAATAATCGTTTCAGAAAATATTTTAGGCGATCCTAATTTTTCTAACACATCTTCTTCAGAACGCCCTCGACTTTTCGCTTCACGAAAATATTCTTCCATATCTCGCAAAATATCATTACGTTCTTCTGCTGAAAGATCGTTTAAATATTTTTCTAATTCAGATAAAAATTGTTGTTTATTCATTTTAAACCTCGAGATGAATTAATTTATTAACATTAGCAGAAAAATTTTTCCAATCCTGAATGAGTTCTTGTGTGAATTTTTTTCCATGACGCGTCATGCGATAATATTTTCGTGGCGGGCCTGATGTTGATTCTTGTAAATACGTTTCGACATATTTTTCTTGAGTTAATCGTCTCAGCAACGGATAAATCGTTCCTTCAGAAATATCGGTATAGTTTGAAATAGTCTCGACTAATTCAAAACCATAAAAATCTCTTTTTGCTAATAGCGCCAATACGCACATTTCTAAAATACCTTTGTTAAATTGCGGATTCATACTGGTTCCTCATTCATGTACACTATAACACACTGTACCTTGCAATGCAAGGTAGTGGATAGTCATCATCCTGAGCTATGCTTTATAGCAAAGGATGACGAGAAAAAAATTATTTATTAGTGGGAATTTTTGCAGCAGCGGTTGCGGTAGCAGCAAGTTCTGGTTTGGGTAAATATTTTCCTGAAAGCATTTCTGATTTAAGTTTGATTTTCAAAGTATCTAATGGATCTGAAAAAAGCGTTCCAAAAAATTTTGTTTGTGTTGTTTCTTTTACATTGGAAACATGAGAAATTAATTTTTCAAGTAAATTTCGATTTCCAGTCCTCCCCGATGGATCCAGAAGAACCGAATCATAAAACCCCTTCGCTTTCACATATTCATTATATATTTTTAAAGGTTTATCTCGTGCACTTTCTTCTTCAAAAACAGATTTAATCCATAATGCATTGATAGTCCTACCATGCAATTCATCAATACCAAAATCTTCATATCGCGTAAAATTTTCAATTTTACTTTTAACTGCATCAATGACTTTAATTCCTAATTCAAAAAGAATTTGACGACCAAAATCTTGCATATGGCTTAGAAATGCATTTGTCATTGCTAAATTTTCTTTTTGACATAAGAGATCGAGTTCTTTTTGATATGCTGGCGCAACAATAGCTTTTTTTTCTAACAACTCTTTTTGCTCTGCTCCATAAATTTGAATTTGACTAGGACTCAATTTTTGTTTTTCATCTGTTGGATTTTTTCCTAATTCATCTTTTAAAAATTTCAACCTATCATCCATTATCACTACAGCTGCGCCCAAATTGGAGGCTTTTTTTATCACAGCAAGAAATTGTTCATTAGTAAGTGGTTTTGCCTCTGCTGCTTTGACATCTTTAGTATCTGCAGCTGCAGTATTTTTTCCTGACGCGGCCATGGTAAATTCTCCTCTTCATTATTTCTTATATTATAGCCTAAATTAAGCAGATAAATAAGACACTTTTTACTTCATGATTTTATTAAATAATCACTGCGCAATTAAATCATTTATTACAGCTGAATCCGCCAACGTAGAAACATCTCCTAAATTTTCAACATCACCCACGGCAATTTTTCGTAAAATACGCCGCATAATTTTTCCTGAACGTGTTTTAGGAAGTGCTTTTACAAACTGAATATTTTCTAATGTTGCAATCGGTCCAATCATTTCACGCACATGATTATTTAATTTCTTTTTTAATTCATCTGATGGAATCACATTCGGCTTTATCACAACATACGCAAAAATACCTTGCCCTTTTATTTCATTTGGAATAGGTACTACTGCTGCTTCTGAAATTTCTGGAACAGAAATAAGTGCGCTTTCTAATTCGCCTGTTCCAATTCGATGTCCTGATACTTTAATCACATCATCATTACGACCTTCAATCCAAAAATAATTTTCTTCATCACGATGCGCGCGATCGCCCGTTAAATATTTTCCGGGCACTTCTGTAAAATAGGTTTCGATAAAACGTTTTTGATCGCCATAAATTGTTTTCATCATGCCGGGCCACGGTTTTGAAATCACTAATTTTCCTGCTTCATTATTTTTAATTACATTTCCTTGTTCATCAATAATTTCAGGAACAATTCCAAAAAAAGGAAATGTTGCAGAACCTGGTTTTAAAGGCGTACACGGTAAAGGAGAAATTAAAATTCCACCCGTTTCTGTTTGCCACCACGTATCGACAATCGGACATTTTTTTTGTCCCACCACATCGTAATACCATTTCCACACATCAGGATTAATCGGTTCACCGACTGTTCCTAATAATTTTAAACTTTTTCGGCTTGTTTTATTGACCCATTCATCACCTTCATGACGCAATGCACGAATAGCTGTAGGTGCAGTATAAAAAATATTAACGCTGTACTTATCAATGATTTCCCAATAACGAGAAAAATTGGGATAACTGGGAACACCTTCAAACAAAAGTGTGGTTGCACCATTTAATAAAGGACCATAAAGAATATAAGAATGCCCTGTAATCCAACCTAAATCTGCAGTGCACCAATAAATATCTTCATCAGCACAATCAAAAACATATTTAAAAGTAGTCGCAACAAATACTAAATATCCACCTGTTGTGTGTAATACGCCTTTTGGTTTTCCTGTTGAACCTGATGTGTATAAAATAAAAAATGGATCATCTGAATTCATTTTTTCTGGAACACAATTTGAATCTACTTTTTTCATTTCATCGTGATACCACACATCACGTTTGTCATCCCAGGAAATAGAATTTCCTGTGCGTTTCACTACAATTATTTTTTTAACATTGCGACATTCGTTAACCGCTTGATCTGCATTTTTTTTCAATGGAATTATTTTTCCACCACGCACACCTTCATCTGCAGTAATCACCAGCTGACAATCTGAATCTAAAATACGTGTTCTAAGTGAATCAGCAGAAAAACCACCAAATACAACAGAATGAATCGCACCAATGCGCGCGCAAGCCAACATTGAAATAATAATTTCAGGAATCATGGGTAAATAAATACAAACACGATCGCCTTTTTTAATATTTTGTTTTTTTAATACATTTGCGAATCGAGAAACTTCTTCATAAAGTTCACCGTAAGTCATTATTTTTGATTGAGCAGGATCATCGCCTTCCCAAATAATGGCGGGTTTATCTTTTTTATTTTTTAAATGACGATCAAGACAGTTGTAACTTGCATTTAATTTTCCACCAACAAACCAGCGTGTATCTTGTTTTTCAAAACTTCCACTCAATACTTTTTCAAAGGGTGAATCCCAATGTAAAAATTCGTTTGCTTGTTCCGCCCAAAATTGTTCGGGATTTTCAATAGAATAACGATACAGTTCTTTATATTTTTCAAAATTCATTTTAATTCGCCAGATAATCTAAAATAAAATCTAATTTTTTATTAATACTTTCGAAATCCGTTAATATCATTTTTTCACTGGCTTGTGTATAACGACTTGGATTGAGATCATTTTCACAATGATTCAACATGCCGTCGACTAATTCACGCGTCATTTCAAAATGACATTGCAATCCATATATTTTTTCATCATAACGAACCACTTGTCTTGGACACCCTTCACTTTCTGCAATAATTACTGCATTGTCAGAAAGCCCCGGCATATCATTATGCCAATGCATCACATCAAATTGTTTTGGGAAATTTTTAAAAATAGGATCATGCATTCCTTCTTGTGTTAACGAAATAGGAAATGCACCGACTTCTTTATTCGGACTTCGCATTGTTTTCGCACCGAGTGCTTCACCAATAATTTGCGCGCCTAAACAAATGCCTAAAATAGGCTTATTTTTTTGAATTGCATTTTGCGTAAATAAAATTTCATCTTTCAAATAAGGATATTCAATAAAATGGGTTGGACTTTGCGGCCCGCCCATAATAATTAAAAAATCATAAGAATTATTTTCTGATAATGATTCACCTTTATAAGGTGCTGTCACAGTGTACGTGTGATTATTTTTTAAAATCCAATTTAAAATGGAGCCGGGTTTTTCAAATGAGGCGTGAATAATAATTTGGATGTGCATATTATTTTCCTTAAATAATGATGCGACAGTCTATACTGACTCCTTTTGAAACGCCACTTCCCGAAGAATTTTTTCAATAAAATTTTTGATTTCATCTTTGTTCGGTAATGCAAGTTGATATTGCGAAATAAATAATTGATTACTTAATCCTGATAAAGCATATTCCACTAGCGCTTCATTTTTTTCTGCGCATAACAATAAGCCAACTGGTTGATTATCGCCTTGTGTCATTTCATGTTTTTGATAATAACTTAAATAAGAATTGAGCTGCCCAATATTTTCATGACTGAAAGGTTCCACTTTTAATTCTATTAATACATGGCATTTTAAAATTCGGTGATAGCAAACCAAATCTACAAAATAAAATTCATTCCCCATTAAAATTCGTTTATCACGCGCTTCGAAACAAAATCCTTTTCCCATTTCTAATAAAAATTCTTGTAGCTTATCAAGTAAAGAATCTCGTAAATTATTTTCTCTTAATATTTCATTAGGCTTAATACCTAAAAATTCGAAAACATAGGGATCACGGATGACATCTTTTGGTGTGAGTTGATGCGCTTCTTGTTGCACTAATTTAGATAATTTTTCTTTATTTTTTGATAATCCTGTTCGCTCATAATATAAGCTACCAATTTGGCGTTTAAGTTCCCGACGTGACCAATGACCACGGACCGATTCAATTTCATAAAAACTTCTTTTGAGAGGATCATTAATCTTAATTAATTCTACAAAATGCGTAAAAGATAACGCTCGCACCAAAGTAGAAATAGGTAACCGAGGAATATCTGTTTTGGCTGGCTCTCGCGGCACCTGAAGGTTTATCCCTGCCCCAACAATCTGATCAAAAAAAACGCTAGATTCTGCAGCCACTGGCTGCAGAATTTGAAACCCAGTTGATCGGTTAATAATTGATCTAAATTCTGCGGGCACTGCCTGCAAAATCTCAGGATATGCTTTATAAAAATTAAGATAATCCCATAGACTCCTAGCCGAACAATTCGGAATGCTTTTCTGCAATGCTTCTGACAAGCGCTCTATAAGATTCTCACCATAAAGCGCCCGATCACTTCCATTCAATTCATATTCCTGTATTCGACACCCAATCAACCAATTCCTAAGCGTCAAACAAATGTTCACCGACTTACTCGCCTGCACGAATAACACATCATGCGTATTTTTAATTGCATTTGTTAGCTGTGAAAAATCCATAAAATTCTCCTTGAATTAAAATTTAAAATTCAAAAAATGATTTTTATTTTGGTACACAGAGAAAATTGCAGATAGAATGAAATGAAAGTTTTATTGTTATCTCTGAAAACTTCCGCGCTATAATAACAAAAAAATTTCAAATTAGAAGATAGTATTATTACAATAAAAGAAGCTCATTATGCGAAAAAAAATTTCACACGAACTGATGTCTCTTTCTAATGTCGGCAAAGCCACATTAGAAGATTTTAAATTATTAGGAATTCACTCCATCAAAGAATTAGCAAAATGCAATCCCGATGAACTTTATAATCGCCTACAAAAAATCACAAAACAAAAACACGACCCCTGCGTATGGGATGTGTTTGCGGCTAGCATTCACGAAGCAAAAACAGGCGAAAAACAAAAATGGTGGGAATGGACAAAAGTCCGCAAAACCCGTCGCGGGTAAGAATTTTAATTTTTTTTGACGTCAGCTAACTTCGTCTTTAACTTAGGTATATTTTTAAATACAGAAAACACAAGCGTCATCACGCCAAGTATCGTCATAAAAATGGCTAAGGGTAACGAAGAACTATTATCAAAACTCGCAATCGCAAAACTAATCAGTGAAGCACCAAACATTTGAATAAAACCAATCAACGCAGAACTACTTCCATTTAAATGACGCACTTCTTGCATTGCACTCGCAATTGCATTCGGTATTACAATACGCGCCCCAATCACATAAACAGCCGCGGGAAACATGACTGCAGCAACTGTTGCATGTTGATAGAAATTTTCCAAACACATTAATAATCCACCGGATATTAATAAAAGTGCACCGATAATTAATAATTTTTTCATTCCTAAACGATCTGCAAATTGATTGACAACAATTCCTCCTAACAAATAATTCGCTGCAATAATAAATGAACACCAACCATATTGCGCGGGTGATAATTTTAATTGATTCATGAATAATAAAGGACTCACTTGAAAATAAGAAACTAATCCCGCAAATGCTAATGTGTAACAAAGTGTGCCCGCAAAAAACGAAGGCACCATAAAAATAGAATAATAATCTTGAAGAATTTTTTTAATGTTTAAATTATTTTTTTGAATATTCAAATGCGTTTCAGGAAGATATTTAAAAATAATTCCAAAGACAACGCCCACAACTAATGTAGTTAAAATAAAATTCGTACGCCAATCCCAGATTTGTTGAATATATCCTCCAATCACAGGCGCAACAGAAAGTGTAATCACCAATGTGGTTGTGGTGTAAGACCATGCTTTAGAAAATTCTGCACCTTTAAAACAATCACTCGCAATTGCACGATTCAATACACCACATGCACCCGCACCAATTCCTGTAATGAGTCGCGCAGCAATTAATAATTCAGGTGAACCTGCAATGGCACAACCAAAACTTCCCAATGCAAAAATACTTAATCCAACGAGCATCACAATTCTTCTGCCATAACGATCAGACAAAGGACCATAAATTAACTGTGAAAAACTAAATCCAAGCAAATATAAAGTGAGTGTCAGCTGCGTCGTGCTATCCGATATTAAAAAATAATCTCCAATTTCAGGTAAAGAAGGCAAATAGCTATCGAGCGAAAAACGCGCCAAAGACGAAATAATGCAAAGAAGCACAATGATCTTGAAATAATTAAACATGCTGTTTTCTGCGTGAATTGAATGATTTTAATAATAAGCGGCTATTTTACAGTATTTTTAGCGTTTGGTAAATCTTTAATCTATGTTAAAATACACAAAAATTAGCATAAATACGAGGAAAACATGATTTTATCTCTCATTTCACATGCGTACAAAATCATTCGCAATACGTGGAAATTCATATTAACTGCATTCATTGTTTATGTGAGTTTAACAGGACAAACTGCAGCAGCAGATAAAAAAAATGTTGTTCGCACCACAGCTACCCCACAACGCGATCGAAACCAAAATACACTTTCTATCACGCAATTATTAAGCGAAGAAAATTTTTCTGACGAACAAAAAGAATCATTCCACGATATTAATGCGCTTATTCGAATAGAGAAAGTTGATAAAGATGAAAAACAAACAAAGCTAAGTCAATTCATTCGTGAAAAAATTTGCGCTGCATTATTGCTCATTAATAATCAACATTCACTCAGTCGGTTTATATTCGGCGGATTAAAAATTATTGTTGCACCTGAAGAAGTGATGAAAGCATACAGCAAAGCAGATAAGTTTATTGGTTTATATATTCCATACAATAATAAAATTTATCTTCATGAAGAAGTTTTCAATAATTGGAACGAGAAAAAATCTGAGCAAATCATTACTCTTCTTGCAAATGAAAACTCACACGCTTCTATTCGATTACAAAACAATCAAATCAAAATGTCACCGGGGGACAAAAAAACTCAAATCGCTGCACAAGTCCCTTGGAAAAATGAAAAAGAAAAAAAAGAATGTATTGAAGCATACAAAGAATATACTGATTCAATTGCAACATACAAAAAATTAATTATTAAAAAAGATGCGGGAGAAAAATTATCCACAAAAGAAAAATTACAATTGAAAAAATTTGATACTGCATTAAAAAGTTTTATTCCTCCGCGATTGGGACTTGAAGCAAGAACAGCGGTAGAAGATCGCGTCGTAAAAACAAGTGATGGTGAATTCATTACAATTAAAGGCAATGTCGCTGTTCCCTCTGTCAATGAACCCGAAACAAGAATTCTTTATTTACGCGATGCGTTTTTTCAATACATGCAGAATGCAGAAATTCTCTATGAATGGCACCACAGAAATAGATACGGGCTTTATCAAAATGATGATGATCAACTTTGGTCTGATCTTATCAGTGATTTCGAATCCACCTCACCTGCGATGCGGCGAGCATTCGGCTCAACGTTATGCAAATTTCTGAATCGATTTTTTGATGTGAAGGATCATTGCGATAGACCGTGGTGGCCAAAGATAAATTAATTTAATCACCATAATGTGTACGCGCACGGTGGATAAAAATAATTCGATGTTTTTCATCGATTGTATAAACAATACGATCTTTATAGCTTAAGCGAAAAGAAAAAAATCCCTGCAAATCTCCTATTAATTTTTTCCCGCAATAAGGATCAACTGCTATTTCATGCAGCAATAAATTTTTTAATTTTGTTTTTAAGCTAGGCGTTAATTTTTTAACATCTTTCGCTGCTTCTTTTGTGAAGCGAATCTCATATCGAGCCAAAATTATTCTCCGAAAACGTCCTTCATAGAAAGAGTTTGGCCTTTCTTAACTTGCTTAACTGATTTTTTAATACGAGAACGAAAATCAGGAATAGAAAGCAATTCTAAAGTTTCCAACAAACTTTCATAATCTGCTTCTGATAACAAAACCACACCACCTTTGCGATGTTGAATATGATACGTTTTGTGATGCTCGCCAGCTCCTTTAATTAAATCAAAAAAACATTTACGTGCATCAGTTGCGCTTAATGTTGCCATAATACCCTCCACTTCAATAGGTACATATTTACGTACATAATAATCGACTGAAATGAATAATGCAAATCCCATACCCACCCAATTTAAAGCAATTTATGATAAAGTACCCCGCTAATTCATACAAAAACGACGAGATAACACATGAAAAGCCATAAAAAATCAGATAAACAAACATCTTCAGCAGATTCAAAAAATTCAACTACAACAGTCACACATTGGCTTTCTGGAAAATTAAGTCCAGAAGCTGCTATTTTACTTGCAGATGAAACAATAAAATGTGTGAAAAAACTTTTACCTTTAGGTTCTGTTAATAAAAAAAGTGATGAAAAAAGACATGGAAATAAATTTGAATCACGCATTAAATTGATAGGAGATAACAACAAAGATGTTGAAACTGAAATTGCATTACAGGTCGCCGCAAACAATCCTCATACACTTGCTCTTTATGCAGACCCCAGTATCAGTCCTGATGCACTTGATGAAGCCGTCACAAATAAATTACCGTTCACAACCTATATTAATCTTCACGCAGATAGCCTTGAAAAAATAAAATTAGGAAATTGCCAAGGCCAAATTTTTGTTGGATTAAGAAAGATGAAAAAAATGGGAATCAATGATGTGGATATCTGTCGTGTCATTGAATCAGAACATAATTTTCTACTTTTTGGTGGCACTGTCATTTGCGATCTCTGGCTTGATCTTGTTTTTACTGCAGATGATTTTTCCAAACATCAAAACATGACACGAAATTTTCAGTATGCTGATCTTTATTATGCTTCGTTTGCAGGAGAAGATAAAACCGCATTACCACCTTATGAAAGCACTGTGATTTCGTATCGTCCAAAATATCTCAAAGATGATTTTTTTACCTATCCACCTGCTGTAGAAAACGGCCACTTTGTGAGAGCAATTAAAAAAGAAGATGCAGGAAATGGCCGCGCACTCAAATTCGCTCTTGTGAGATATTCATTTTTAAAAACATTTCATCCGAATGAAGATGCGCCTGATCGTTGCAAAGGTGTCGCAATAGAATTAATCGCACAAGCAAATAAATTATTTCCATTAAAATAAATTTATTTTACGGTATACTGCTTTTTTTAAAATTAAGGAATAGAAAAATGGCACTCGCTATCGGCGATCCCGCGCCTGATTTCACTTTACCTTCTGATGATGGAAAATTAATTTCATTAAAAAATTTTCGTGGAAAAAATATCATTCTTTATTTTTATCCCAAAGATAATACACCTGGATGCACACGTGAAGCGTGTGATTTTCGCGATTCCATTTCAGAATTTTTAAAAAAAGATACCGTCATTTTAGGTATTTCAAAAGATAGCGCAGAAAAGCATTTAAAATTTAAATCAAAATATCAACTTCCTTTTACATTGCTTGCTGATGAAAAAGGAACCGTGTGTGAAGCTTACAATATCATTAATAAAAAAAGTTTATTTGGAAAAACATTTTTAGGTATTCAACGCTCTACTTTTTGGATTGATAAAAAAGGGATGATTCGTGCTGTGTGGCGAAAAGTAAAAGTAGATGACCATATTGAAAAGATACTCAATGCACTACAGGCAAGCTGAGCCCAATTGACTTAACATCCAGTATGTCGGATAATATCCGACATACTGGAGATTTACATGAAGATCGAAACTGTTCGAAAAATCGCTGATAAAGAAGAAATTGATTACCCTTTTCTATTATCTATCTTAAAAGAATATGCGCACCCTCGAGATAAGATATCAGAATGGCTAAAATCAGGCGATCTCATCCGTGTCAAAAAAGGCCTGTATGTTTTTGGTGAACACATTATGCATTCATCCTATTCGCTTGAAATATTGGCAAACCTCATTTATGGCCCTTCAGCCATTTCATTACAATACGCATTAACCTTTTACGGATTAATACCAGAACGTGTAACAACAATCACGAGTATCACAAATAAACGCAATAAAAAATTCACAACACCGATTGGTGATTTCACTTACCAATATTTAAGTCCCACAAAATATCCCATAGAAATTACATGGATAAACGCTTCAAAAAAAAATCATTTTCTGATTGCTTCACCAGAAAAAGCATTGTGCGATCATATTTATTTAACTGATAAAAAAATAAATTTAAAAACGACTGAAGAAATGAATCACTATTTGCTGCATGATTTAAGAATAGATGAATCTGCATTAAGGTCACTTCATACAAACAAACTACAAATGATTAATAAAGTTTATGAAGACGACAGGCTCACTTTACTCACTCACTTTATAAAAAAATGGAAATAATGCATGCACTCCGCAATTGAAGCAATGCTTGCTAAATATCACTGCCGATCTGAACAAGATTACATAAACGCGTTGAAAGAAATTTTTCAGGAAATTGCTCTGCTTGGATTATGGCGCGCTAAATTTTATGAAAAAGCTGCTTTTTATGGCGGAACTGCATTAAGGATTTTATATGGCCTGGATCGATTTTCTGAAGATTTAGATTTTACATTATTGAAAAAAAACAATCGTTTTGATTTAAAACCCTACAATCAAGCTATCGCAGATGAATTAAATAGTTTTGGATTTCAAGTCACTGTTGACACAAAAATTAAAAATATTGAATCAACGATTGAATCTGCTTTTATTAAAGCAACGACAAAAAAACAATTAATTATTATTAATGCTGAACCAGACATTATTGATCGTATTCACAAGATGCATACTATTAAAATCAAAATGGAAGTGGATACGCAACCACCAGGAACAGTTGAAACTGAAGTTAAAAATATTTTTCTTCCCATTCCCTTCTCAGTCAAAACATTAACACAATCCGATTTGTTCGCAGGAAAATTACATGCGACGCTGTGTCGACCCTGGCAAAAACGCGTGAAAGGTCGTGATTGGTATGATTTGACTTGGTATGTAGCACGCAATATTCCTGTCAATTTGAAACATTTGAAAGACAGATTAGTGCAAACACATGCCTGGAAAAAAAACATTAAATTCTCACGAGAAGATTTATTAAAAATATTAGCTGATAAAATTAATGAAACAGATTTTAAAAATGCTAAAGCAGACATCATACCTTTCATTAAAGATAAACACGCAGTTGATTTATGGTCTAAAGATTTTTTTCTAAAACTCATTCAGCATATTCAGATAAAATAACAAAAAGAGACTTGACCCTGTCGAACCGCTACATTACCTTATAATACTATCGCTAAAAGGAATTAAATCATGCCAAATTGGATTTTAAATTTTTATGTTTTTTAACTTATTGCATCGTCTAAGTGAAAAAATAAAATCTGGGTTCTCCATTATTTTACCCGACTCCAACGAAATGAAATTTGGAGAACAATATCACACCTCACCATTTCAAATCGTTGTGAATAACAAAAAAGGATTACGTGCACTCAAATCAGGTGACGAACTTAAAATTTCAGAAGCTTATATTTACGGTGATATTGATTTAAACGGAAATATAGATATGCTGAAATTACTGGAAATCACCCGGTTTTTTTCTAAAGCACATCCGCTCATCATCATCTGGACGCGTCTCATTTCTTTTTTTAGTAATCAAGTGGTCATTAATAAAAAAAGTATTTCTCAGCATTATGAATTTGATAACGACTTTTATCTGATGTTTTTAGATAAAACTCGCACGTATTCGCATGGAATATTTACGAGTGATAATGAATCACATGATCAAGCAGCGACACGTAAATTAGAATTTGCAATGGAGAGCTGTCATCTTGCTCGCGGCGAAAGAGCATTGGATATCGGTGCAGGCTGGGGAAATATAGTGGAGTACTTAGCAAATCACGGTATGCATGTTGATGCTGTTACATTGTCTCATCAATCAGAAATTTTTATTTCTGATTTAATTCGAGATAAAAAATTATCAAATTGCCGCGTTTTTAGAAAAGATTTTTTAGAATACACACTCCCACACAGCGAAACCTATGATGCACTTTTTAGTTTAGGCACACTGGAACATCTTCCCAATTATAAACGCGCACTACAAAAATGCGCGGAACTTTTAAAACCAGGTGGCTACGCTTATTTTGATGCCTCTGCAAAAGTAGCGGGTGAACGTGGAAGTTATTTTATTGAGCGTCATATTTTTCCAGGCAATCACGAATTACTCGATGTATATGGTTTTTTAGCTGCTGTAAAAAATAGTTCGTTTGAATTAATTTCTTTACATAATGACACTCACAATTATTATCTCACACTCATGCATTGGGGAAAAAATTTAGATAAACATAAAGATGAAATTATTCAACGATGGGGAAAAACACTCTATCGAAAATTTCAACTTTATTTTTGGGGATGTTGTTTTGGAATGCTCTACAATGAAATACAAGCCTATCGAATCGTACTACGTAAATCTTTGATATAAAATTTTCTCCTCTCAATATTCTGTTTTTACACCAAAATTTAAAGAATGCGCTATGGTATATAATATAAGTATGTGATCTTCCTGATAGGAGTACGCGCGATGTTTGACGCCGACCGCCCGATTCAGAAAAGTGAGCAAGATTGTTTAGGACGAACAACATTTGCAAAATATCTTGCACGTTGCATTATTGATCACAAAAATCCAGAAAGTCTTGTCATTGGTTTATACGGTGGATGGGGAACCGGAAAAACATCTCTTATTAATTTAATGTTAGAAGAATTAAATCTCGCATCAAGCAATATGTTTGATGAAGAACGTCCCGTTATTTTAAATTTTAGTCCGTGGAGTTACTCGGGACAAAATCAATTGATTTACGCCTTCTTTCGACGTTTTTCTTCAGTGATTCGACAATTTGAATACATGGACACGCAAGAAAAAAATAAAATTATTCAGCTGTTAGAACTTTATATTTCATTTTTTACGCATCAACCTGTTCCACATGCATTGCGTACAAAAAAATCATGGATCTCAAAACTATTACACCCCTTCATGAAAAAAGAAGAAACGTATGCGTGGGAATCCGGTCGTGATTTAACTCAAGTAAAAGCAGAACTGAATGAGCTACTCACAAAACAAAAACGAAAATTTATTATTGTGATCGATAATATTTCACGAATTGAAAATACAGAAATCAAACAAATTTTTCAAATTGTAAAATCAATGGGTGATTACATTAATACAGTGTATTTACTTTCGATTGATAAAGATCACATCACACGCGCACTCGGTGAAGAAGGAAAAGATTATTTAGAAAAAATAATACAACTTCCGTTTGATGTTCCGCCTATCTCACAACAAGATTTAGAAAATATTTTATTTAATCGATTAAAAAATATTGTTCGAACAGTGCATGAAGAAAATTGGGATGCGGATTATTGGGCTGATATTTATTATTCCTCTGTAAAATTTTTCTTTAAAGATTTTCGAGACATCACTCGCTATATCAATACATTGAGTTTTGGGTTCGAAAGAATTAAAGATACTGTGAACCCGGTCGATTTTTTTGCACTCACTGCATTACAAGTTTTTGAACCTGCAATTTTTTATGGCATACGTGACAATAAAGATTTATTTACTGATTTAGTGAACACCACCTATCAACTCGACACAAAAAAATCAGAAGAAGATAAAATACGTTGCGATGAAATTTTAAATCGCCTGATCAAATTTCCTAAAGAAATCATTTTAGCATTACTCACGAATTTATTTCCGCGATTAAAAATGATTTATCAAAATACGAAAAGCGCCACTCATTCAGAAGCACTTGCGCGAAAAAATAAACGTATCTGCAGCGCAGATGTATTTGATATTTATTTTAGATTATCCATCGCATCCGGCTATATTTCGTCTTCTGAAATGACAGCATTATTAACAGCAACACGCAGCGAAGAAGATTTCTCACACGCATTATTGCGTTTAAATCAAGATGAACGCATTACAAAATTTTTAGATTTACTCGATGGATCAGAAGTTTCAAAAATCCCCACTGAAAATATTCGAAACGTGATGAATGCACTCATGGACAGTGGCGATTTATTCCCCATGGGAGAAACGAGTTTAGTCAGTTTCAACACTGCCATGCGCATTCACAGAATTTTCAATCAATTATTAAAACGATTAAGCACATCAGAAGAACGATTCGAAATATTTAAAGATGCGATTTCAAAATCAAAAAACAGTCTTTACATTTTAGTAAACGAACTAATGAAGCAAACATCAGCAGATGATCAACTCTTTACGTACGAACAATTACAACAATTAAAAAAACTTACTTCAGAAAAAATAAAAGATTGGGCAAATCGCGGGCGACTCATTGAACATCCTAAATTAATCGATATTTTATTTGCGTGGAAAGAATGGAGCCGCACAGAAGAATGCATGAATTATATTGCTGAAATTGCTAAAACGGATCGCGGGCTCGTCGCCTTTTTATGCGCTGCATTAAAAAATCCAATCGATGAAGCCATGGCAAAATTAGAACGAAACCCATCATGGGAAGAATCACTCAAAAATATTGATTCTTTTATTTCATCCGCTGAGATCATGCCTCACGCAAACGAATTATTCGAAGATTTATATTTTGAAAAATTACGCGAACGCGAACAATTAGCGATTTTAATTTTTCTGAATTTAACAAAATCAGAATCGATAAAAATTATTCCAAAAACAACCGTATGAATGAGGAGGAGTATCATGAGCAACACTAGAACAACTGAGCATGATGAAGATAAAGAAATTTCTGATGAACTTCAAAAGACATTAACAGAAAAAAAAGTCGCATGGATGATTGCCGGGCTTAAGAAACATGAAGAAGGGTTAAAAAAGGCAATACAATCCCCAGAAAAAAAGAACGATCAAAGGAACAATAAATTACTACTCTCCATTATCCAACTTAGACTACAAGATATAGAAAAAGCAAAAACACTTTTTGAAAAATTTATACGCTGTCTAGAGATTGGAAGAATTATTTCATCCCTAAATGATAAGACAGTAGCGAAAGAATTAATAAAAGAAATTCAAACAAAAACATATTTTATTTTTGCTAAAACAACTTGGGACACAGCAGTGGAAAATGTAAAGCAAGTAAAACAAAGAAAATTATTTGAGCACAGCACACCACACGCTAAAGATGCAACCAGTACTTTAAAAACTGCAATGAGTTTAGCGAACACACAATCAGCCACAACTTCTGATGTTAAAAGAAGTTTAACAGCGCCTGTTACATCAACTGCAGAACTCACACAACGAAGAGCCGACACAAAATCAGCGCCTGTTGTTTCCACAACAACAGCGACAGCTGCAGCAGAACCCGCACCTAAAGATTATCTTGATCATTGGATTAATGATGTTGTGACTAGCATGTCAATCGACGGCAATATTGATGAAGAAGATTTAAAAAAAGTAGGTGAGTATTTTACTTTAACAGTTAATCATCAAGAAAAATCCGTGATCGATAAAATGATTCAAGACTACGTCAGTGAAGTTGGGAAATTTAGAAAAGCAAAAGACTCTAAAGCAACAGGTGATTTAACAGAACAAGATTACAAAAAATTTGCAATCCATCTTTCAAATGTTCCTGATAAAAGAAACTTTTCTCATGTACTAGCAACCGTATTAAAACAATTAGATGAAAATAATAAAAATTTACTGATAAAAAAAGAACAGCTCTTTTTAAAAAAATCACTTGAAGAGCATATTAAACCCGCTACTAAAGATGGCTCGAAAAACTTTTTTGAAATTGAGTACGTCAAACCGCTTCACAAACACGGATCCACAGCTGCAACAACACGATCCGTTACACGGAGATCGAATAAATAATTTTTCATTTACCTTTAAACGTGACTACCATTAAAAACGCAGATAATATTAAACCCACAACGGTAATCATTAATGGAATGCGCACATCTAAATTCGTTGTGAGCCCTACTAATAATCCATTCAATCCAAATGAAAATGCCATGATGGATCCTGTAATTCCCATCACCCATCCTTGTGAATCTTGATCCACTTGATTTGA
>Ga0207084_1005_pt1 | contig 73068 bp, 70 predicted proteins | sample Alteio_BWMinHeat_55_FD_153543 | JGI IMG/M metagenome (GOLD analysis project Ga0207084, IMG submission 153543) | Enriched cells from forest soil in Barre Woods Harvard Forest LTER site, Petersham, Massachusetts, United States -... | ecosystem: Environmental > Terrestrial > Soil > Temperate forest >...
AGCCAAGCGGTTTTTTCCGTTGATATTGACCCCGTCTGAACCACATACCCCTTCGCGGCAAGAACGTCTGATGGTCAGTGTTTCATCGACTTGGTTTTTAATTTTTAAAATGGCATCCAATACCATCACACAATCTGAGGTATCCAAAGAAAAATTTTGCATCATGGGAGGTTGACCATTCTCGGGATTGTAACGGTAGATAGAAAAAAGTGTTTCACTTGGTTTGGCCATTGTTAAGCCCTCATGGGTTCATGATTAATGTTTTTCTTCACGACTCGATAATTCAATAGGCGGCATGCCTTCCGGTTTTCTATTCACTGCTCTAAACGTAATCCTATCATCGTGCTCAAAATAAAGCGTATGCTTCAACCAATGCGCATCATCCCGCTCCGGATAATCATAACGTGCATGCGCACCACGGCTTTCTTTGCGTATTTCAGCCGAATGAGCGGTTGCAATGGCCGTGACCATCAGATTATCTAGCTCTAAGGCTTCTATACGCGCGGTATTAAAACACTCACTTTTATCTTGGATAGAAGCATAATTCAGCCTATCCTTCAGTTCATCTAATTTTCCAAACCCGGCCCGCATGGGGTCTTCAGCACGAAATACCCCGAAATCATCTTGCATGATTTTTTGTAATTCGTTGCGGATTTCAGCTACTGTTTCGCCTTTTTGATTGCCATTCCAACGATATAAACGAGACAAGGCTTTTTCTATATCCGTTGAATTCGCTTCATTATAGGTAAGCCCTTCTTGAATCGCGTGCATACCGTGCTTACCCGCTGCTCTACCAAAAACCACGAGGTCTAATAAAGAATTCGCGCCCAAACGATTGGCACCATGCACGGAGACACAAGCACATTCACCTACCGCATATAATCCATCAATGAGTTGATCTTCCCCTTTTTCATTTTGCGTCAATACTTGTCCATGATAATTAGTAGGTATGCCGCCCATTAAATAATGACACGTCGGCACGACGGGAATAGGAGCAAAAATAGGATCGACCCCCGCAAAGGTAATAGCCAATTCTCGTATACCGGGCAAACGGGTCTTGATGATATCTGCACCTAAATGGTCGGCTTTCAATAATACGTAATCGCCTTTAGGCCCAGCACCTCGTCCTTCACGAATTTCTATGGCCGCAGAGCGGGAAACAATATCACGACAAGAAAGGTCTTTTAAGTGAGGAGCGTAACGCTCCATAAACCTTTCGCCGTTTTTATTGATGAGATAGCCGCCTTCTCCACGCACACTTTCACTAATTAAAGAACCGGAACCATAAATTCCAGTAGGATGAAATTGCCAAAATTCCATGTCTTGCAGAGGATATCCCGCACGCAATACCATGCCTAATCCATCCCCTGTATTGATATGTGCATTGGTGGTGGATTGAAAAATACGTCCGGCTCCGCCTGTAGCCAAAATAGTGACTTTAGCTTTCACGAATACGACTTCACCGGTTTCAATGCACATGGCCGTGATACCGGCTATGCCTTTAGAAGTAGTGACTAAGTCTATAGCAAACCATTCATTAAAAAATCGCGTTTTGGTTTGGATATTTTTTTGGTACAAGGTATGCAACATGGCATGACCAGTACGGTCTGCCGCGGCACACGTGCGATGAGCTTGTTCTTTACCATAATCCCGTGTCGCTCCACCAAAAGCGCGTTGATAAATTTTGCCATCATCAAGACGCGAAAAAGGCAGACCCATGTGTTCTAATTCATAAATAGATTGCGGGGCATTTTTACACATATACTCAATGGAATCTTGATCGCCTAAAAAATCAGAGCCCACCACCGTGTCATACATATGCCAACGCCAATCATCAGGTTCTACATTACCTAGCGCTGCGTTAATGCCTCCTTGCGCAGAAACCGTATGCGAACGCGTGGGAAATACTTTAGAAATAACCGCCACATTTAAACCAGATTGGGCCAGTTCTATAGACGAGCGCAAACCCGCTCCGCCTCCACCCACGATAACAGCATCAAACGTATGTGTTGCCACTTTCATTAATCAATCGCTCCATAGAATCAGTAAGCCCCAAAAAAAACAGGCGGCCAACATAAAAAGAACCAAGAAATTTAAGATGCAGCGCACGACATAGGGTTTGACGTAATCCGTGAAGACAGTCCATATCCCAATCCATGCGTGATAAAGCAATGCGACAAGAAACAACAAGCTCGCTACCTTCATCCAAGTCTCTGAAAATAAATCATGCCATTCGATATAAGAGAGATGCGGATGGCAGATAAGATAAAAAATAAGTGCAATGGAATAAAAAGCCATTATGATAGCGGAGACACGTTGTATGATCCAATCGCGTAATCCTTGATGACTGACGCTGAGTACCGTTTTCACCATATCCAAATACCTATTAATAAAATCACTAAAGCGGCAATAACTAACACTAACCATGCCGACCATTTGCCCGCAGGCAAGGTATCGCCCACGTGGATATCAGCCAAAAGATGACGGACACCGGCGATCAGATGAAAACAAAAAGGAATTAAAAGTATCCACCACAATGCTTTGATATAAAAGCTAGCAAACCATGCTGAGAGCGCGGTAAATCCCGATTCCGTAAGAGACACATCCAAGCCCCATAATGCCAGAGGAATCAGTAACAGCAAAAAGACGCCGGTAATACGGTGCAAGATAGAAATAATGGCGGGCAATGGAAAATGAATAGTCAACAAATTCAGGTTTTTTGGTCTGGACGGGGTCACCGGCTGAGTTCCTTTTGTAAACCAACTGCAAATCGAGTGCAGATTATATTCTGAGGACGTAGAGAAAGTAAATGCACGTTCCCGCTTAGATATGTTTAAATAGTACAACCACACAAGATTGGAGCAATCAGGATATGACAAATAAAAAGGCAACCTTGCTAATTGATGGTAAAACCATTGAATTAGATGTCATCAAGGGAACACTAGGGCCTGATGTCATTGATATTGTTTCTATCGTTAAACAAGGCTATTTCACTTACGATTCAGGGTTTAATTCTACTGCTGCCTGCGAATCCAAAATTACTTTTATAGATGGGGACAAAGGCATTTTGCTTTACCGCGGCTACCCCATTGAACAATTGGCCAACCATTCCAATTTTCTTGAAATTAGTTACCTATTATTAAATGGCGATTTGCCCAACAAAGCGCAATACGACAATTTTTGCAAAGCCATCACGCATCACACCATGGTACACGAACAAATTCGCAACTTTTTTAATGGCTTTAGGCGTGATGCCCACCCCATGGCCATTATGGTGGGCGTGGTAGGCGCATTATCTGCGTTTTATCACGATACCTTAGACATCAATAATCCCGAACACAGGGTCATTTCAGCCTTACGTCTGATTGCTAAAATGCCTACCATTGCAGCCATGTGTTACAAATATTCCATTGGCCAACCTTTCATGCCGCCTAAAAATAAATTGTCTTATGCAGAAAATTTCTTGCATATGATGTTTGGTACGCCTTGCGAAGAAACTACGCCAGATCCTATCTTGGCCCGCGCCCTGGACCGCATTTTTATTTTGCACGCCGACCACGAACAAAATGCCTCTACCTCTACCGTACGTTTGGCTGGTTCCACAGGGGCCAATCCCTTTGCCTGCATTTCAGCCGGTATAGGTGCATTGTGGGGGCCCGCACACGGTGGTGCCAACGAGGCCGCGCTCAATATGTTGCACGAAATTGGTGATGTGTCTCGCGTGGGCAAATACATTGCGAGAGCAAAAGATCCCAAAGACAGTTTCCGACTTATGGGGTTTGGACATAGGGTCTATAAAAATTACGATCCCAGGGCCAAAGTCATGCGAGAAACCTGTCATGAAGTATTAGAGGCTGTTGGCGCACATAACGATCCTATTTTTAAATTAGCCATGGAATTAGAAAAAATCGCTTTGCAAGACGAGTATTTTATAGAAAAAAAATTATATCCTAATGTGGATTTTTATTCGGGCATTACCTTAAGCGCCATTGGCATTCCCGCTAATATGTTTACCGTCATTTTTGCATTAGCAAGAACAGTGGGATGGGTCGCACAATGGAATGAAATGATTAGTAACCCTTATCGCTTGGGCCGCCCACGTCAACTCTATACCGGCTCCAAAGAAAGAGAATACGTTCCCATGTCACTCCGAGGAAAAGAGAACGGCACTTCTGCACCACAAATTATTAGTGATTAGTGACGACCTAACAAGGCAACAACACAGTGATGCCGGCATCGAGATAGATATCGTTCTTTCCACCCACTAAGGTGTAGAAATCACGAACTTCTGCGCGTAAAGCAACGGAGCGATGAACAAACACTTCCACACCAACACCGGCATTAATATTGCCTTCATTGTTGGCACTATTTTTATTTGGATTTAAACCCACTACACCTGCGCCTGCTAAAACAAAAGGCTCTACTACACATTTAAACAAAGGACAAAAATGATAAACACCATCCAGAGCAAACAGCGTGCCGTTGATTCCTCTATTGTCTTGAACATTCCCTTTAAATCGAGTATTGAAGGTAGCCAACATCGCCTCAAATCCCCAACGGTTAGTGAAATCATAGCCTAAGATCAGCATAGGACCACCGGCATTATTCATGTTCCGTTTTGAAGCTAAATAATCGTATCCTGCGCCCACCGTAAGCTTGAATGCGCCTTCATGATTGCCGGCATAATTCACTGTGGAGAATAGAATAGAGATGAGACTGAGACCAACGAATACTAACGAATGCCCTTTTTTCATATTACTCCCTCATAAACTTCCATTTCCTGGTGGAGTCGAGGAGGATCGAACTCCCGACCTTCGCATTGCGAACGCGACGCTCTCCCAGCTGAGCTACGACCCCTAGCAAAGAAAATTGGTAGCACGCTGCTATCACTCTTCTGGTTTTGGAATCATATTATGGATTTTTAAGAAATGCCAGCTCCGCTTCCGTCGAATTGCGGCCTAATATTTTGTTACGTTGCGGAAAGCGACCGAATTCTTTGATCACACGAAAATGAGCGTAAGCATAGGCGAGAAACAATTGATAAATTTGTGTGGTTTCGCTCATAGATAAGCTCACCAAATCTTGATATAAACGAATGGATTTTTCTTGGCTATCCGTATCTTCGGAATGAACCAAAGGCATATAAAAAAATACGCGCTCTATCAATGTTAACGATTGGTCCATTTTATTTTGCAAACCATCTACACATAATTTCTGAGCAGATTCATCATAAGCAAACGCTTGCGAAGAACCACGATAAAGATAACGGGGAAATTGATCTAAGAGAAGAATAAGTGCTAAACGTCCTCGTGGAGTGTCAGCCCATAAGCTGAGTTGATCTGAGGTAGCGGAATCAAATTCTTGTTGGAATTTCTCTTGGATTTGCTGTTTGACTACTTCATTTTCGCCAAACCATAAATTCGTTCTATCACTTGTGGGTAAATCTGCTCCTCCAATACTTCCAAACCAGAAATTCAGTAATTCATGAATTTTGTCCACGCTCACCACCTCTTGTATCGTTATTCTTTAATAAGTAAACGTGTATGAAAAGAGACGATATCAAAAAGTTCTATGACATGCTGATTATGCATACGAATACAGCCTCTTGAACCGGGAGTACCCATGGGTATCTCGTCTGGGCTGCCGTGTATATAAATGTAACGGCTCATCGTGTCCACTTCTCCCAAACGGTTTTTACCCACTTCCATCCCGCTTAACCAAAGGATGCGTGTCAAAATCCAATCTCGATTTGAAAATTGGGCTGCTAGATCAGGTGAATACACTTCTCCTGTCGGCCGTCTACCTACAAAAACCGTATTTTTTGGGACATTTGCACCAATTTTAGCGCGGATAATATGCCATCCTCGGGGTGTTTGTTCGCTGCCTAATACTTCGCCTACCCCTTTTTTTGCAGTAGAGACAGGATATTTTTTGACAAGCACTTTCTTGTCAAAAAGAGACAAGGTCTGCGAGGCGACATCCACTTCAAGTGTGATCATAATGATTTCCTATTATTCAGACACTGACTCGTGAGGCTAAAAGTGATTATACCAGCACAGTTAGGAATTGGGATATATTCATAAAATCTGTAGCCTGGATGAGCACAGGGATCAACGATCCAGGATCAACGATAAGGAACTGATTATTCATGAAGTTATTAATGTGTCCCCCTGATTATTACGGGGTGACTTACGAAATTAATCCTTGGATGAATATCCGGCAAAGCGTTGACCATCCCCTAGCGGTAAAACAATGGGAAAAGCTTTATGACACTATTTTATCCACAGGGGCAAAAGTAGACCTAATAACTCCCATATTGGGTTGGCCGGATATGGTGTTTACCGCTAACGCCGGTCTGCCTCATAGGCATGACCTCATTTTGTCGCATTTTAAATATAAAGAGCGGCAGGGAGAAGCGCCTTACTTTTACGCCTGGTTTAAAGAAGCGGGTTATCACATCCTCAATGCCCTGCCCCATTCTTCCACTACTCCTTTTTTTGAGGGAGCTGGAGATGCCCTTTTTGCCGGTGAGACCTTATTTGCCGGTTATGGGTTTCGCACTGAAAGGGCTTTTTACCAACAGAGTGGGGTTTTTCCTTCTTCTCTGATCCATTGCGAATTGACCGATCCTTATTTTTATCACCTGGATACGTGTTTTTGTCCTCTCACTGACACCTTAGCCATGTGGTACCCAGATGCTTTTACTTCTCAATCACAAATCAATATACAGCAGCATATTGACGTATTATCGGTTGAAAAAGAAGAAGCCGCCGGTTTCGCTTGTAATGCGGTGGTATTAGATAAACACATTATTTTGCCCACCCACTCAGATCGTATCGCCAGGTTATTAGAACAACACGGATTTACTATTCATGTCTGTGAAATGAGTGAATATTTAAAAGCGGGTGGAGCATGTAAATGCTTAACGTTGCGGTTGAGTTAATGTCATCCCGCGGCTAAGCCGCGGGATGACACAAACGCGAGGGATAACGGTATTTAATTAATAATCATCATCACCGGTTGCCGTATCAGGGCTGCTGCCTTCATCGGTGGAGCTACCAGAACTGCTGCCAGAACTGTTGCCACTGCCATTATTCATACTGTTATCACCTGCACCTACATTATTACTATTATCGTTTGAAGGGGCACCAGCTTGGCCTTGGCTGCCACTTTGGCTTTGGTCTGGAGCTGGCATAGATTGGCTACTGTTATTATTCATATCATCAGCCATAGCAGGTGCGATGTAGGCAAAAGAGGCAACCAATACGCTGGAAGCAGCTAACATCGCCAATGACTTCATATTCATGTTTCTCTCCTATTTAAATTAACTTCAAAGTAGACTTATGGGTAAGTAGGCTTACGGGTTAATAATCTAATACCAAATTATTTCTTTTTCTATTCTTTTTTGTCATCCTTTGAAAGATTTATGAAAAAAGCTGGCGAGTATGAATTGACTTTGCGTTAGGGGTTTTGTTATAAAGCTAAGCATTGGTGAAGGCTAGCCAACAGTAACATAAGAATGATCTTGAATAGATGAACCTAATTACTATGAAAAAACAAGAGAATTATTCATGTACCTAGCAAGAGATTCGCAGTGCAGCCCTCGTAGGCTTGCTTTTAGAGCCAGAACTCATTTACTCATTACCGAATTAATATTGACCTCGTTTGACCCATACCTTTGGGCCGGTGCTTAGGATTAACCCAATTAACTTGAAGGAAAGATTTCATGATGGCAAATGATCGCGCTATGACGGTTTCCTTTTTCCGAACAGCTTATCCCTGGATAATTGTCTGCTGTGGCATGTTATTTTACTGCTACAATTATTTTCTTCGTGTTTCTCCTAGTGTTATGCAAGGTGAACTCACCCACGCTTTTCATATTACCGCGACACAATTTGGTACCTTGGCCGGCCTTTATTATTGGGCTTACACGCCTATGCAAGTTCCAGCGGGCATACTCTACGATAAGTTTGGAGTACGCTTTGTACTCAGTGTGGCGTGCTTGATCGCTGTGGTTGGATTAAGCATATTTATCGCCGCGCATAATTATTCTTTTGCTAGCATGGGTCGCTTCTTCATTGGACTGGGTTGTGCGTTTGCTTATATAGGGACACTAAAACTGGCTTCTATTTGGTTGGCCCCTAACCGTTTTGCTACTGTGGCAGGTCTTGCTACGGCTATTGGCATGGCATCCGGTGCCCTCTCGCAAAAATACTTGGCTAAAATTGTAGACGTCATCGGTTATCAAGAAGCCCTGCGCTCTGCGCTCATCTCTGGTGTGATTTTAAGTGTTATCATTCTTCTTCTCGTAAGAAGCCGTCCTAAACATAAGACCTCTGATGAAAGCGAAATGCGTACACCTATAGACCTTAGTCAATTATTTACTTCCATACGCCTTATTTTTGCTAATCCACAAATGTGGTTAATCGGTATTATAGGCTGTTTACTCTATCTTCCCTCTTCCGTTTTTCTTGATCTTTGGGGCATTCCGTATTTAAAAGAAGCACATCACTTAACACCAGAACAAGCCGTGGCTATTTCTTCTTACACTTTTTATGGTTGGATTATTGGCGGGCCAGTGCTAGGTGCACTATCAGATAAAATTAAGCGTCGTCGCATGCCATTAACACTCACAGGTATTGTGGCAGCTATTTTGCTCTGTGTTATTTTTTACATCCCGGGTGTCTCGCTTGACGCTCTTTATATCATGTTTTTCTTGATTGGTTTTTGCTGCGGTTCGCATTCTTTATGTTTTGCATTAGGAAAAGAAAGCAACCCTATACAAATTTCTGGAACAGCTGTCGCGATTACTAACATGCTCATCATGGCAGGTGGTGCCGTGTTTCAACCTCTTGTGGGCAAATTATTGGACCTCCATTCCTTGTCCGCTGGTCCCAATGGACTGCCTATTTATACTTCCAGTGATTATACTTTTGCATTGAGCGTGGTTCCCATAGGCATGGCCCTTGGTGTTGCGTTGACTTTTTTCCTTAAAGAAACCTATTGCGAATCTCAAGCAAAAGAAGCAGAAAAATTAATTTACAAACCAGCTATATTGCGACAACCTGAAGCAGAGCCCATTAAATAAGTGGGCCTTTTACTTCACCCATTCTCTAGGAAGTAAAAAATCGGTATACAGTTTTTCTTCCGCGGTATTGGCCTTTGCCTGCCAGTCGTAGTGCCAAGCAACTAAAGGCGGTAATGACATTAAAATGGATTCGGTACGACCTCCGGATTGTAATCCAAATAAAGTTCCTCTATCGTAAAGCAAATTAAATTCCACGTAACGCCCTCGCCTATATAATTGAAAGTCTTTTTCTCTTTGTCCGAAAGCGTGCGATTTGCGGCGAGATACAATGGGTTGGTATCCTTTGATAAAATGATCTCCTACACTTTGCATGAAATCAAAACAACGATTAAATCCCCACTCGTGTAAATCATCATAAAAAATTCCACCTATACCACGCGGTTCATTACGGTGTTTTAAAAAGAAATACTGATCGCACCATTTTTTATATTGCGCATACACGTCTTGGCCAAAAGGATCACAAGCTTGTTTTGCGGTGCGATGCCAATGCACGCAATCTTCTGAAAAACCATAATAAGGTGTTAAATCAAATCCTCCGCCAAACCACCACACCGGCGCTTGATCTTTTTTCTCTACCAAAATAAAACGCACATTCATATGTGCTGTTGGAACATAAGGATTATTAGGATGGATGACAGTAGAAACTCCAAGCGCTTGAAAACGAGCTTGGGCTAAATCGGGACGTCGCGCACTTGCCGTGTTGGGAAGTTGAGAGCCTTGCACATGAGAAAAATTAACACCGGCTTTTTCAATCACCGTGCCTGTCAGCGCACAAGTAATGCCCCCTCCCCCCTCTGGATGTTTCCATTTATCTTGTTTAAATGTCGCTTGCCCATCTTCTTGTTCTAGACAATGACAAAGACGTTGTTGCAAATCGAGTAAATATGCTTTGATTGGGTCAATGTGATTAAAAGCCATCTTCGTTTTCATCAGTTTCTAATTCAAGCCATAGTGCGTTAAAAACGGCAAAGCTACAGGCGAAAGCAGTACCTAAAATCCAAGCAAAATACCACATATTTTTCTCCTATAAAACTAGTACGCAGAATGCTCATCTTGATCTATGGTGTGACGGCTCACTTTTCCCCTTAATGCGTGATATACCCACGAGGTATACAGCAAAATAATAGGTAGAAAAATAGCCACAGCCACTAACATGAATAATAAAGTCAGCCGGCTAGAAGAGGCATCCCAGACTAATAAACTGGAAGCGAGATTGGTGGAAGACGGTAAGATAAAGGGAAACATACTGACGCCTACCGTAGCAATCACACCCATCACACTCAAGCTACTGCAGAAAAAAGCAAAACGACTGTTGCCAAAATTGGCGGTCAATAATGCGCCTAATGCACCTATAAAGCCTAAAGCAGGAGCCAACATACTGAGTGGATAAAGAGTGTAATTGTGTAGCCAGGCACCCACTTTAGGGAGGACTTGCTTATGCAAGGGATTAGAAAAACCAGCATGATCAATGGGACTGCCCAACTCATAACCCGTTAATCCTTGGGCCACCCAAAACCCGCCTATTGCAAAAAACAAAATGAGGATAACGGCTGCCCAGCGTGACCAAACGATGGCCCGCTCACGAATAGGAGGCTCGGTTTTAATAGCAAGATATAACCCGCCGTGCATGACAAGCATAGCGATACTGGTCAGACCACACCATAACGTAAAGGGGCGAAATAAATCCCAGAATGAACCCGAATAAAAAATACGTAAATTCTCATCAAAATAAAAAGGCACGCCAGTCAAAACATTACCCACTAAAATACCAAAAATTAGTGCGGGAAAAAAACCACCTATGAATACAATCTGGTCCCAAAACCGCCGCCAAAAATGATTGGGTAATTTACTGCGGTATTTGAAACTGACGGGACGAGAGATACCCATGGTCAATAGTAATAACAGCATGAGTAAATAAAATCCGGAGAAAGCCACGGCATACACAAAAGGCCAAGCGGCGAAAATAGCCCCGGCACCGAGAATAATCCACACTTGATTCCCTTCCCAAAACGGGCCTATGGCATTTAATACAATGCGTCTTTCCGTTTCATTTTTGGCAACGAGTGGCAATAACATGGATGCACCAAAATCAAACCCGTCTGTTACAGCAAAGCCTATCAGTAACACACCCAATAATACCCACCAAATGAATCGCAAGGTTTCTATGTCCATCATAGGGTGTCTCCCTTTTCACCTTGCATTTTTTCTGGATGTACACTCAATTGTGCCGGTTTAAATAATTGATCAGGCCCAAGACCAATGTATTTGACCATTAAGTAAATCTCTACCACGGCCAAGGCCGTATAAAAAAATACAAACCCACTTAAAGAAATCCATAAATTAGTCGTTGTTAACATAGAAGCACCCATAAACGTGGGAAGTAATCCATCGACTATCCACGGTTGACGTCCGTACTCGGCGACCACCCATCCCATTTCTGCAGCCAGCCAAGGTAAAGGCAAACTCAATAAGGCTATCCACAAAAACCAGCGGTATTTGGACAAACGCCTGCGTAAGGAGAGATAAAAAGCGACGGCAAACAAGGCAATGAAAAAGAAACCGCAAGCGACCATAACGCGGAAAGTCCAGAATAAAGTAAATACATCAGGCACAGTGTCCCAAGCTGCTCTATTGATTTGATCTGCAGTGGCCCTGACCACATCATCAGTGTATTGCTTAAGCAGTAAACCATAGCCTATGTTTTCTTGGTTAGCATCGAGTACATCTTCCGCGCGCTTGTCCGTGGGATCAATTTGTAAAGCGCTAAGCGCGTTGTAAGCCAACATGCCACTTTTAACGCGCTCCCGCGCTTGTTCCACTAAATCTAAAATGCCGTAAACAGGTTGATGAAGAGAACGGGTGGCAATCAAGCCTAAGAGATAAGGAATTTTGATGGTGTAAGTGGTGACATGTTTGCTTTGATCTGGAAAACCTATCACGGTCAATGGGGCTGGTGCAGGTTCCGTTTCCCACATGCCCTCCATGGCTGCGACTTTCATTTTTTGGTTGAGTCCGGTGAGATAACCACTCTCGTCGCCTAATACCACTACACATAATGCTGATGCTAAGCCAAAAGCAGCGGCAACCGTCATGGAACGTTTGGCAAAGGCAATGTTGCGTCCTCGCAATAAAAAATAAGCGCTGATGGATAACACAAACAGAGAGCCCGTGACATAGCCCGCACTAATGGTATGTACAAATTTGGCTTGGGCGACTTCGCTAAAGAAAATACTGTAAAAATCGTATAACTCCATGCGCATGGTATGAAAATTAAAATACGCTCCCACGGGATGTTGCATCCAGGCATTAGCGATTAATATCCATAAAGCTGAAAAGCTGGCACCTGCAGCTAACATCCAGGTCACCAACAAATGCGCCCCTTTAGAAATTCTGTCCCAACCAAAAAAGAAAATACCAATGAAGGTCGCTTCTAGAAAAAAGGCCATTAGCCCTTCTAAGGCCAGCGGTACTCCAAACACATCGCCCACGTAATGAGAGTAATAAGCCCAATTGGTCCCGAATTGAAATTCCAAGGTAATTCCAGTAGCCACACCCATGGCCACATTAATCCCAAACAATATGCCCCAATACTGCGTCATGGTGCGCCAAATAGGACGGTGGGTCATGCAATAAACGGTTTCCATAATACCCAGCAAGGTGGACAAGCCCAGAGTAAGAGGAACGAATAAGAAATGATAAAGCGCGGTCATACCAAATTGAAAACGAGAGAGCATCACGACATCGCTTGCAGGTAACATAATTCATTCCTTTTGAAGGATGTACAGTATCTTTCGTAGAACGGGTCTATATTACGCAATATTTTGTCGGCATACACTAAATTCAAAAAGAAATTCCCCTCCCCCTTGCGGGGGAGGGTTAGGGAGGGGGGTAAAGTTACGCGTTCATGTCAACTTTCATTGTCGGGTAATTATATTTCAATAATTGTAAGGTCTCTTGCTCCAATTTGCTCATGCCTAATTGATGATAAGACTTGGCCATCATGACTAAGCCATCAGCGACAGCCGGTGCACCTTGGTAATGGGCCACTAAGCCGCTCGCTCTATCTGCAGAAGCCACATATGCTTTACGGCTGTAGTAATAATTAGCTACTTGTAATTCATGCATAGCCAGCAAGTTGCGTAAGTAAATCATGTATTGATAAGACGCGGGTGCGTATTTACTACCAGGATAACTGGCAACGACAATACTAAAATCGCGATAGGATTTTTGTATTTGAGTTAAATCCCGTGTGGCCAAGTCTACGGCAAACATGCGTTCTAAAATTCCTAAATTTTGATAATAATCTGCTATGCCCCGCATAAAATAAGCATAGTCCACATGAGGATTAGTCGGATGCAAACGAATAAACCGGTCTGCAGCGGCGACGGAAAGCGTATAGTCTTCTTTCATGTAATAGGCATAAATCAAATATAATTGTGCCGATTCGGTTTCCGAACCAAAGGGATATTGCACATCCAAGGCTTCAAACCGTTTAATGGCCTCGGAATAACTTTTATCTTGCAAAGCGGTCTTACCACGCTGGTAAATATAATGCTGACTTTCACCTTTATAATCTTCGGAGGGGCCGGTTGGTGTTCCACAAGCAGAAAGAAGAAGGGCCAGTAATCCTGACAGGGCTAACACTAACAAATGGTTTCTCATGTGATGACCTTATAGATAACCTTATATATTATTTTTTGGTGGATTAAGGAGCAAAAACACACCTAATCCACACTGCATTTTTATATCCGGCGTGCATTGTAAACTAATTTCTGGCATCATTCACGCGGCTATGCACAATAAAAATGACCGTACCCTGATTATTCCTGAGACCCATGCTCATGAGCGCTTAGACCAAGTCTTAGCAAAGCTCTTGCCCGCCTATTCCCGTACACAAATCCAAGCCTGGATAGAAGCGGGACAAGTCTTAGTCGATGGACATACGAGTAAACCCAAGGCCAAAGTCAAAGGCGGTGAAAGCGTTTTCGTGAGTGTGACGCTTAAACCGCAACCTGCTTATACCGCTCAAGCGATTCCTTTGTGCATCGTATATGAAGACGACAGCCTACTGATTATTAATAAACCCGTTGGTCTTGTGGTCCACCCGGGTGCGGGGAATGCGGATCAAACACTATTAAATGCGCTTTTGCATCATGAACCCCGTTTACATCAATTACCTCGTGCAGGGATTTTGCATCGTTTGGATAAAAATACCTCGGGCTTGCTAGTCATAGCCAAAACACCGGCCGCATTAAGAGCCTTATCTCAACAACTCAAGAAGCGAGAATTACTACGCGAATACCAAGCCATTGTGTACGGAAGGTTGATTAGCGGGGGCACTATTGATGCACCCATAGGCCGGCATGCCATGCAACGTAAACGCATGGCCGTTATAGACACCGGTAAACCTGCCCTCACCCATTACCGTATTGCTGAAAAATATCGGCATTGGACGCGGTTAACTGTACGCTTGGAAACCGGCCGCACCCATCAAATTCGCGTTCATCTTGCACATATTCGTCACCCCGTTGTGGGCGATGTGGCTTACGGTGGTCGTGTACAACTCAGTAAGGGAATGTCTGATGAGCTTATTCACGCCTTGCGTCAGTTTAAACATCAAGCCTTACATGCTTTTGCTTTGGGATTAACCCACCCCACTAGCGGCGAATGGCTGCGTTTTGAAATTGACCTTCCTGACGATATGCAGCATTTAATCAGCTTAATGCAAGACGATCTAAGGAAATAAACAACATGAACATGCTTCAACCCGACTGGCCCGCTCCCAAACACATCAAAGCGTATACCACCCTGCGCCAGGGCTGGGGCGGACGAAAACCCTATCATGCAGACAACCGAGGCTATTACCTCAGTGATCACCAGGGGTATGAGCAAGAAAGTCAGGCATTAGGTGCCCTCTTACAACTTCCTACCGAACCTATTTGGCTTAACCAAACACATGGAACCACTGTCTTAGAAGCCTTGCCGGAAAACAGAGAAAAAAATGCAGACGCCAGTTTTGCGACTCATGCTAACCAAGTCTGTACCGTCCTCACTGCAGATTGTTTACCCCTACTCATTTGCCATGAAAACGGCACTCATGTTGCAGCCATCCATGCGGGGTGGCGCGGATTGGCCAAAGGCATCATAGAAGCAACCTTGGCCGCAATGCACCTTCCTGCAGAAGAGATGCTGGTTTGGTTAGGCCCTGCCATTGGTCCACAAAAATTTGAAGTGGGGGAAGATGTTTACCAGGCTTTCACTCAACCTCATCCTGAGGCAGCTAGCGCTTTTCATCCTCACCGCGAAGGCAAATGGTTAGCTAATTTATATACTCTCGCCACGCAACGATTAAACGCCCAGGGGGTGAGACGTATTTACGGTGGACAGTTTTGCACCTATACCCAAGAGGATTTATTTTTTTCTTATAGACGGGATGGCAAAGAAACAGGAAGAATGGCCAGTGTGATATGGATTGAGAAATAAGAATCAGTGAGAATCGTTGAAGATTTAGTGATATTATATGCGGTCAATATCCGGACTAAAGTAAGAGGAACTTCTATGAATAGATTAATGCACCTCGCGTTTGGCTCTTTTCTCATTATCTTTAGTTTACTAATCAGTACGTCTAGTTTCTCCACCCAAGTTCCTTTGGATAACAGCTTAGCGCCCATGCTGAAAAATGTGATGCCGGCTGTGGTTAACATCAAAGCCCAAATCAAAGTGACTGATTTTAATACCTTGCGCGAAATCATCAAACAACGTAACAACAATAGGAATAATAGTGGCGATGCAAACCCAGCCGGAGTATTTGTGTCTGTCGCTTCAGGCGTGATTGTCGATGCTAAAAACGGTTATATCTTAACAAATGCACACGTCATCAATGATGCCCAGACCATTACCGTAACCTTGAGTGATGGCCGCCATTTTACCGGTAAATTAATTGGTGCCGATAAGCCTTCTGACATTGCTTTGTTACAAATTAAAGCAAAAAATCTTATCGAAGTCCCCTTAGCAGATTCTAACTTACTCAAAGTCGGTGATTTTGTTGCCGCTATCGGTAATCCTTTTGGTTTGAATCAATCCGCAAGCTCAGGCATTGTGAGCGCTCTAGGTAGGACCACACTAGGCATTGAAAGCTATGAAAACTTTATTCAAACCGATGCGCCTATCAATCCCGGTAATTCCGGCGGTGCCTTAATTAATATGCAAGGCCAATTGATAGGGATTAATACCGCGATTCTGGCACCTGACAGAGGCAGTATTGGTATTGGTTTTGCTATTCCTTCCAACATGGCCAAAAGCATCATGGTGCAACTTATTCAATACGGTGATGTCAAACGCGGCGTATTGGGTGTAGGTGCGCAAGATATTACTCCAGAACTTGCCACCGCCTTTAATATTTCCACGACACAAGGTGCGGCCGTGACGCAAGTGTTACCTGATTCTCCGGCCCAACAAGCGGGCATACAAATAGGTGACATTATTACAGCAGTCAATGGCAGTGATACTAAAAATGCCAGTGACGTAGTCAATACCATAGGCTTTTTGCGCGTGAATTCACAAATTAAAGTGAATTTGCTACGCAATAATAAATCGCTTAGCGTCAATGTAACGTTAACCGACCCCAAAAAACGCAAAGAATTAATCGAACAAATGGACCCTTACTTATATGGTGTGGGTTTAAAGAACTTCACTTTATTAAGCCCTATTCATGGCAACGTACAAGGCGTATTGGTCGTTTCCGTGGAAGAAGACAGCAAATCCTGGCAATCTGATTTACGTCCTGGTGATGTCATCACTTCCGTCAATCAACAAAAAATAAAAACGATTGAAGAATTGAAAGCGGCTGTCGCTAAAGCAGACAAAACCCTGTTATTAAATGTATTACGCGGCCCCACCGCTATCTTTTTGGTGATGAATAAAGAGTCTTAATAATGACCGTAGCTATGACAAAGATGCTGAAATACGTAGGGATCTTTTTTCTTATTGTATTTGGTTGGTACGGCGTTAAATCAGTCATCACATATTGGTTTATTTCGCATTATCAACCACCGGCAGTCACCGTATCTGCTATCTATGTGCAAAGCAAAACCTGGCAGTCTTATCTCAATGCCGTAGGAACGTTAAATGCCATCAACGGCGTCGATATTTCTTCAGAAGCACCTGGCCTGATTGAAAACATTCGATTTAACTCCGGACAATTTGCCAATAAAAATGATGTGCTCATTGTCATGCGCAGCGATGTGGAACAAGCCAATTTAAAAAGTAGTAAAGCAAAACTCGCTTTGGCTACCATCAACTATGATAGGGAAAAAACGTTATTCACCAAAAAAGTCTCTTCACAAGCGTCTTTAGACACGCGTTACGCCGAACTCTTACAAGCGCAAAGCGCTGTCGAATCTGTGCAAGCCCAGATACAACAAAAAACCATTGCCGCCCCTTTTTCAGGACGCTTAGGCATACGTTTAGTTAATTTAGGGCAATACGTTTCAGCCGGAACACCTATGGTGACTTTGCAGTCTTTGAATCCTTTATACGTCCTCTTTTCTCTGCCAGAACAATATTTAGCTTCTCTGTATTTAGGACAAGATATTGAGGTCACTGTTAATTGGGGCAAGGGTAAAATAGTCAATGGAAAAATAACGGCGGTGAATTCCAAAGTAGACCAAGCAACGCGGAATATATTGATACAAGCCACGATTCCTAATCCCGCTTATGAACTCTATCCAGGAATGTATGGATTAGTAAAAGTGTGGCTAAAAACCAGCAACGCCACCATTGTCGTACCACAAACCGCTATTTCTTATAGTTTAAGCGGCGATTATGTTTTCTTGATCAAGAATGAAGGCAGCGCTAAAAAACCTGCACTGCACGTCTATCGCCAATATGTCAAAGTCGGTGAAAGACGTGGTGATGAAGCCGCTATTTTGGAAGGACTCAAGGACCAGGACCATATCGTGACGTCGGGGCAATTAAAATTACAAAATGGAACACTCGTCGTCATAGATAATAGCGTGGAAATTTAATATGGCCTTCACTGACCTATTTATTAAACGACCTGTGCTGGCCTGCGTAGTCAGTCTACTCATTTTGCTCATAGGGTTACGCGCCATTGGCGAACTGGAATTGCGACAATTCCCTAAGATGGACAATAGCGTCATCACTATCACCACCGGTTATCCAGGCGCGAGTGCCGATTTAATACAAGGCTTTATCACCAGCCCTTTAGAAAAATCCGTGGCCAGTGCAGATGGCATTGATTACCTGACTTCACAAAGTGTAGAAGGCATGAGTGTCATCACTGCTTATATCCGTTTAAATTACGATCCCAATGTGGCCATGACAGACATCATGGCCAAGGTATCGCAAGTCAGTGATCAATTGCCCATAGAAAGTAATAAACCTATCATTCAAAAATCCACGGGCAGTCAAACGGATTTGATGTACATTGGTTACAGCAGCCATTACATGACCAATGAGCAGATCACCGATTATTTAACTCGCGTCGTGCAACCTAAATTACAGACGGTAGGCGGTGTCGCCAATGCCGAAATTTTAGGCGGACAGACTTATGCCATGCGCGTTTGGCTGGACACGGATAAAATGGCGTCGCTACATATTTCACCTGATGAGGTCACTACGGCTTTATTCAAAGAAAATTTTCAAAGCGCGGCCGGTAAGACCAATGGCAAATTTGTTTTATTCAGTATCAATGCTAAAACCAATCTACAAACTCCCGAGCAATTTAAAAATATCTTAATTAAAAACGACAATGGCACTTTAATACGCATTAAAGACATAGGCACAGTCGAACTGGGCGCGGAAAGTGACGATTCATCCGTTAAATTTAATGGAAAAAATGGCGTCTTTATTGGCATTAAAGCAAGTCCCACAGCCAATCCCCTCACTGTCATCGACGACGTTAAAAAAATCATGCCGGAAATTGCCATCAATTATCCCCCAGCCTTAGAAAGTAAAGTGGTCTACGACAGCACGGAATACATACGCAGCTCCATACACGAAGTGATGCGTAGCATTATTGAAGCCACTATTATTGTCATCTTAGTTATTTTTCTCTTCATAGGTGCCTTACAAGCCGTCACTATTCCTGTGATCACCATTCCTTTATCACTCATTGGTGTGTGTTCATTAATGTATGCCATGGGTTATTCCATTAATTTACTGACTTTGCTCGCCATGGTAATTGCCATTGGCTTAGTGGTGGATGATGCCATTGTCGTGGTAGAAAATATTTATAGGCATATTGAAGAAGGTCTCACGCCTTTTAAAGCCGCACTCCAAGGAGCAAGAGAAATTGCAACGCCTATCATCTCCATGACTTTGACTTTAGCCGCCGTCTACGCTCCCATTGGCTTTATGACAGGACTGACAGGCGCACTCTTTAAAGAATTCGCTTTTACTCTTTCATTTGCTGTCATTCTCTCCGGCATTATTGCACTGACCCTTTCTCCCATGATGTGTGCTCACTTATTAAATTCCCGCATGATGCAACAACGTTTTGTGATTTACATTGACTCTCTCTTTGAACGCTTAAGAATAAAATACGCGTATAGGTTGCAAGGCGTGTTAGCGAATAGACCCGTGGCTCTTACTTTCGCCGCCATCATGTTGACGGGTTGCTTACTCATTGCCCTCACCACACCCACGGAACTCGCTCCTGACGAAGACCAAAGTATTTTATTTGTTTCATTGTCCGCACCTAAATATGCTAATTTGGACTACACCGAAAAATTCACCAATCAACTCACAAAAATTTATACTTCCATTCCTGAGACCCAAGATTTCTTTGTGGTCAATGGCAGTCAAGGAGTGAATAATGCTATTTCAGGTTTAATTTTAAAAACCTGGAACCAGCGCAGCGTGTCACAAGCAGATGTCTTGAAACTATTACAACCTCAATTAGGCCGTATTGCCGGTTTGAATGTGGTGGCATTTCCCCTCCCCTCTTTACCCGGGAATAGCAGCGGACTGCCCGTGCAATTTGTCATTACAACGACTGAAGATTACACCGCTCTCTTTCAAATCATGAAAAAACTCAAAGACGCAGCGGACCAAAGCGGTTTATTTTTATTTGTAGATACCGATCTAAAATTTGAAAATCCTACTCTAGAAATTTCTGTGGACTATAACAAAGCGGCCAGCATGGGAGTCAGTATGCAAACCGTAGGTGGCGCGCTTGCTACCTTGCTGGGTGGTAATTACATTAATCGCTTTAGTGTTTACGGACAAAGTTACAAAGTGATTCCGCAAGTATTGCGCATGGACAGGTATAATCCAGAGAAAATTAATAATTACTATATCTCTACTGGAGCGGGAAATGCCGTACCACTGGCAAGTATCATTACTATACAAACGCTAACTCAGGCCAATGAATTAAATCATTTTCAACAACTCAATTCTGCTACGCTTTCTGCTCTCATGCTACCGGGCAAATCCATTCCCGATGGACTGCAATTTTTTAAAGACCAAGCCAAAAAAGTATTTCCTGCAGGATTTAGTTATGATTTTGGTGGTCAGTCCCGCCAAGTGATACAAGAAGGCAATACCATGCTGTATACTTTTTTCTTTGCCTTAATCATTATTTATTTAGTCCTCTCCGCACAATTTGAAAGTTTTAGAGATCCTCTTATTATTTTAATCAGCGTGCCCCTTTCCATCATCGGTGCCCTACTGCCCCTGCATATGGGCTTGGCCAAATTAAATATTTACACCGGCATTGGTCTCATCACGTTAATCGGCCTCATTAGCAAACACGGCATTTTAATTGTGGAATTTGCTAATCAATTACAAAAACACGAAGGACTGTCTATTCACGACGCCGTATTAAAGTCGGCTACCTTACGTTTACGTCCTATTCTCATGACCACCGTCGCCATGGTACTTGGGGTCGTTCCCTTGATTATGGCCACAGGGGCTGGTGCTGAAAGTCGTTTTGATATAGGATTAGTGATTGCTTCAGGAATGACCATTGGCACCTGTTTTACACTTTTTATAGTCCCCACCATGTATTGTGTATTGGCCAAGAAGTTACTGCCTGATGCAGAAATAGCTACTCAAATAGCCTAATTATAATAACTACTTACACTCATTACATTTCAAATACCGAGGAGTTTTACCATGTCACAATTGTATTTCTTTTTAGATTTTGATTTGACCATTGCCAATGACCGAATTAGCGACATCATTGCAAGTACTCAAGCCGGAACGCTCGATAAGCATGAACTTGAACTCATGCAAGCCGTTAATGGCACTCCAGAAGAATTAAAAAAATTAGAACAGCGCTTCGAAAAAGAGACCCATGCGCGCTGGGATTTATTGGACGAGTGTTTCCCTCGTGGGCCCGAAGACGAATGGAAGAATATGATTCTTGGCATGATCGAGGAAGGACACCGTGTGGCCATCATCTCATTCTGTTCCTATCCGCTTATCATGCGGCGTTTTCTCATAGAACGAGTAAATCTTCCCTTAGAAATCGTCAATCAAATTCATATTACCTTTGGTATTCCCTCTGCTGGGGCGAAGCCAGAAGGAAAAGTAAACTATATTCTTGAAACCAAAAAAGCCCTAGAAGAAAAATATGAAGAGACTATTTCCCTTGAACAAATACGCTATGTGGATGACTCAAAGCTTAATTGTGAGGCGGCGATGGGCGCTGGAATTAGTTCTATTCACGCTATCATGTATGATGACGACGAAGAAAATGAATATTATGATGAAAGAAATGATGACTTTTTTATGGACCTAGAATCTGAGCGGGACATGGCCAAAGAGGAAAACACGGAAGAAGAGATGGAAGCACAAGAGGAAGAGAACGACGAAGGAATAGAAGAAAAAAATCCAAATCAGGTCTCTGATGCTAGCACCTTAAGAACAGTAGGTGTATTCTCTATTGAAGAAAAGCTTAATCCAATAATAAACATCTCCAACAAAACGACTACACCTTCACCAGGACAAAACGTATAGCATTGCAGAATTGTTAGTAAGAGAAAACATATAGTAAGATGGGGCATTCATTTGCCCCTTATTCGCTTAGACCATTGGAGAGGTCGGGTATGTCTTCCGAGACATTAATATTGCCTAGATTTGAATTATTGAATTCACATAGTCAACAAGTGAAGGACATTACCCTGCCCTTACAAAAAATGGGCATTACACTGTTTAGTCACACCCGCGTCTATAAAGACAATTCGTTTATTGATATTTCTGATCGTGCAGACATGTTGGATTATTTTTACTATCAGACCGACATGTATAAATATTATTTTCCTGATGTTAATCCTTGGATGTTCAAAGAAAAATTCTTTTTATGCAATACCATGGAAAATAATCCGTCTATTAAAGCACTAAAAGATGATTTGAAAATTGATAATATCATTACCCTGATAGAGCAATACGATACCCACTGCGAATTATTTCATTTTGGTACTACACCGCATAATCATAAAATCATCAACCTTTATCTAAATAACATCGATGTGTTAAAAGCATTTACGCTGTTTTTTAAAGACAAGGCCCAATCCCTTATTCACGAATCGGAACAACACAGAATTAAACGCCCTGTGGATGTGAATGAATTTTTCAACTTGAATTCACCGCCCAATGAAAAAATGGATAAAAACGAATTCTATAGAAATTTGAGCATGAAAGAAGTGCAGTTTAAATATCATGGCCAGTTGATCAAGTTCACGTTAAGGGAAATACAAATACTCAAATGGGCTATTTTAGGAAAATCATCGTCAGAAATTTCTATTATTTTAAACATCTCCCGCCGCACTTCGGAAAATCATCTTAACAATATCAAGCACAAATTAGGTTGCCACAAAATAACGGACGTGATCAGGACATTAATGGAAGCCGGCATTATGGAAATGATCATTAAATTATTCTAATTGTCGGCCATTTAAGCTTACCTTAATGTGAATCTTTTATGATTGCTTATTAACCACCAGGTAGGCCACCATGTTGCGTTTAACGAAAATGAATACCTTTGCCCTTACTCTATTGATCACGGGGGCCATAGATAGCATACGGAATTTACCGGCTTCGGCGCTATTTGGTAGCACCTTAATTTTCTTTTTTATTTTTTCTGCCGTGGTTTTTTTAATTCCCACGGCCTTAGTATCAGCCGAACTCGCCTCCAACACAGACAACAATGAAAGTGGGATCTATCAATGGGTAAGAACGGCCTTTGGCGAACATGTTGGCTTTTTAGCGATTTGGTTACAATGGATTAACAATATCATTTGGTTTCCCACATATTCTTTCTTTTATCGCAGGTGCTGCCGCCTATTTAATTGATCCGGCTTTGGCGCAAAATAAATATTATTTAATTGCCAGCGTTTTAATTTCATTTTGGATGCTGACCTTAGTCAATATCAAAGGGATTCGATTTTCTAGTAAATTCACTAGTTTTTGTGCCATCACCGGTCTCGCCATCCCTATGCTTGCCATTATTATTCTATTCATTGCTTGGGTAGTGCTGGGCCATCCCTTACAAATTCAATTAACGGGCGACTCACTCTTGCCTAGTTTTAAACAGACTGATAATTGGTTTGCGTTGACCGCTATTATGCTAGGTTTTGCGGGTATGGAATTAGCCACCGTGCACATTAAAGATGTCCACCAACCCAAAAAAACTTTCCCTAAGGCCCTCGCTATTTCTTGTGTTTTTATTCTGGTAACCATGACCCTGGGTTCTCTCGCCATCGCCTCGGTACTGCCTTATAACCAAATTAACCTCGTCAATGGCACCGTAGAAACCTTTACCTATTTCTTGTCTGTCTATCATTTAAATTGGCTGAGCCCTATATTGACAGTATTAATCATCGTAGGCAGTTTAGGCGGTACTATTAGTTGGGTCATTTCTCCCGTTAAAGGCTTATCTCAAGCCGCTGAACAAGGCTTTCTTCCTGACTTTTTTTGCAAAAAAAATAAATACGGTGTCTCTCATCATCTATTGCTCACGCAAGCCGTATTAGTCAGCTTGGTGTGTCTGGCTTTTGTATTATTTCCCAGTGTGAATGGTTCTTACTGGTTCTTAACGGCCTTATGCACTCAATTATATATGCTGATGTACGTGCTCATGTTTCTCGCTGCACTCCGCTTACGAAAACATCACACGCCGTCACCCCAAGCCTTTATTATTCCCGGGAAAAAAATTGGGTTATGGTCAGTCTGTTTATTGGGATTAGGCGGTTGTTTCGCGACCTTATGGGTCGGTTTTATTCCACCCAAAACCTTTAATATTGGCGGTGAAGCTTATTATCAACTGTTATTTTGTAGCGGCATGGCAGCTATGATTGTTCCTATTTTATTTTTTTATTGGTACCGTCAACGAACAATCAAATTGTCCAGCCCTGCTGCTTTAGCAATAGACAATAACTCCTGAGGAAGCGCCGTAAATCGAATCGGTTTACGGCACTGTTTCGCGTATTTAATCCATTCAATAATCAAGGCCAACCCAGAACTATCCGTAGACTGTAATTGTGAAAAATCAAACTGCCATTCTGGACATTGGCGCAAGCACGCTAAACTCTTGCGATAGACCGACATCACATTAGTCACATTGATGTCACCCGTGACTAAAAAAGCATGGTCTTGCTTTTGGATGTCGGCTTGTTTTATGGGCATGTCAGCTCACTTAACGGTTATTATGTGAAGACAAACGTTGTAGCAATTGGTCTATGCCGCCGCCTTGAGCCAAAATATCTGCAAACTGAGCACGGAAGCTTTCTAACATATCGACTCCTTCAACTGACATGTCGTATAAGCGCCAAGCACCGCCTACATTCACTAAGCGATAACTCACTTGTATGGGTTGCGATTGAGAACTGGTGATTTCACTTCTGACTTCTACCGTATTCCTGCCCTCATACCCGCCGCGCACGCCGTAAAATTGTATGGTTTGATCTTCGTAAGCTGTCAACGCAGACGCATACGTGCGAATAAGCAAGGTAGTAAATTGCGATTTAAATTTTTCTTTTTGAGCTGGAGTAGCACTTTCCCAAACCCGAGGTGGCAATACGCGTTTGGCCATTTCATCTTTGTCTGCATAAGGCACCACATAATTACGGGCCAAGCGATAAACAAATTCACGATTATTCTTTAGCGTGGCTTTATGTTCTTTTAATTGAGCAATCATGTTATTGGCAATGTATTGCAGTAAAGCCACAGGATTATTTTGTGGTGCAGCGGCTTGTACCATTGTCATACTCATTAACCAGCCTAATAAAACGGTTAACACAGACACCCTGATGAGTTTACTGATTCGCATGTTTATCTCCCTTTTCATTACTGTTGGCATTGCTGTTAGCATTACTGTCGTTACCGCTGTTACCTATCTTATACAAAAACTGTCCTATTAATTTCTCTAAGACCATGGCTGAACGCGTCATTTCAATTTGACTGCCGTTTTTCAAGAAAGTTTTATTATACATAGGGGTAATGGCGATGTAATTATCACCCAATAATCCCGAAGTAAAAATACCGGCTGAAGAATCATCAGGAATATCATTATATCTGTCATCAATCGCCAACGTGACTACGGCCCTATACGTCACCGGATCCAAAGCAATCTTAGACACTTCACCCACTTGCACGCCGCCTATCTTGACTGCAGACCGCACTTTTAATCCGCCAATCTCATCAAATTCCGCCGTCACTAAATACGTCTTTGCTGGAAATAAATTCGTTAACCCGCTCACTTTAAATGCCAGTACAGTCAAAGCAAGGATGGCAAATAATAAAAATAATCCTACTAAGGTTTCTATATATCGTTGAGGCAACATTACCATTCCCCTATCATCATGGCCGTTAATACAAAATCCAGTCCTAATACCGTAAGGGAGGCGTACACCACTGATCGAGTGGTGGCACTCGCAATACCGGCTGCAGTGGGTACTGCAAAATAACCCTGCGCCACAGCAATCCATATCACTGCTACGCCAAACACCATACTTTTTAAAATGCCGTTCACAATGTCGGCATGAAACTCAACCGAGGATTGCATATTTGACCAGAACACTCCACCGTCTACGCCTAACCATTTCACGCCAACTAAATACGCGCCGTAAATAGCCGTCATATTAAAAATCATGGTGAGTAGAGGCATAGAAATAAACCCGCCCCAAAACCGTGGAGAAATGACGCGCCTTAAAGGGTCAACCGCCATCATTTCCATACTAGAAAGTTGTTCTGTCGCTTTCATCAGTCCAATTTCTGCCGTCACTGCAGAACCCGCTCGTCCGGCAAACAAAATGGCCGTGACCACAGGCCCCAGTTCTCTCGCCACACTTAAGGCGACCAAGGGCCCCAGTTGCTGGGAGGCGCCGAACTTAGCTAAGGTATGATAGCCCTGCAAGGCCAAGACCATGCCAATGAATAAACTGGAAACAATAATAATTAATAAAGATAACACCCCTTCCGCATACACTTGCTGCACCACCAAGGGAAAGTTTTTTCTCCAATGAGGAGGAGAAAATACCACGTGAAAAAGTAACAAACCTGTCTTACCTAATTGACGTAAATTTTCAATGCCCGATTGGCCAAGCCACACTAATTGATTCATCATGATGCTGCACTACCTTGCAAAAAGTCTTGCTCTATGGAAACGGCGGGATAATCGAAAGGAACTGGCCCATCAGGAAGACCTTTAATAAATTGTTGTAACTCGCCAGAAGTATTAGAAATAATAGAGCCAGGTGACCCTTGACCAATAACGTGTCTATCCGAAATCACATACACATAATCTGCAATACTCATGGTTTCGCCCACATCATGGGACACAATCACACTGGTCAATCCCAACGCATCATTTAAAGTACGTATCAGTTTCACCAACACGCCCATGGAAATCGGATCCTGGCCGGTAAAAGGTTCATCATACATGATTAACTCAGGATCAAGCGCAATGGCCCTTGCCAAAGCCACTCTTCTCGCCATGCCACCCGATAATTCGCTGGGCATGAGAGACCAAGTACCCCGCAACCCCACCATTTGTAATTTCATTAAAACCAGGGTACGAATCATGGACTCTGATAAACGGGTATGTTCCCGCAAAGCAAAAGCCACGTTTTCAAACACATTCAGATGGGTAAATAAGCCCCCGGATTGAAATAACATGCCCATACGCTTACGGGCTTGATATAACTCTTTTCTGGATAATTGATGAATATATTGGCCTGCTACCTTAATCTGGCCCGCATTGGGAGTCAATTGCCCGCCAATTAAACGCAATAAAGTCGTTTTTCCTGTCCCGCTAGGGCCCATAATGGCCGTAATTTTGCCCCGTGGAATCACCATATCAACATCTTGGAACACGATACGGCCGTTTTCATGGACAAAAGACATCTTACTGATTTCAACAAGGTTTTCTGGCATAGCTGTCAAGTTTCTCAAATGAAAGGGAAAATAGCTAGTGTTGTTATGAACGCCGCATACAGTTAATATGAAACCCTAGAAAAACCACCGAGATTACGCTATGGAATTTGAAAAGCTATGCCAATTAGGGCGGGCCGTCATTGAAACCGAAGCAGAAATGATAGCCAGCCTAGCCTCGCGTATTGGTAACGAATTTGCCCAAGCTTGCCAACATTTGCACCAATGCCAAGGCCGCATTATTGTCATAGGCGTAGGGAAGTCAGGACATATCAGTAAAAAAATTGCGGCTACCTTTGCCAGCACAGGCAGTCCGGCTTTTTTTATCCATCCTAGCGAAGCCAAACACGGTGATATGGGCATGATCACCAAAAAAGATGTGCTATTAGCCATTTCTAATTCCGGCGAGTCAGAAGAAATTGTATCTATACTCCCCTTTCTTAAACGCCTCGATGTTCCCTTGATTGCACTCACAGGCAAACCGCACTCTACCCTCGCCAAAGCCGCCACCGTCCACATTGATGTCAGCGTAAAAAAAGAAGCCTGCCCTCTAGGGCTTGCCCCCACTTCTAGCACCACGGCCGCCTTAGTCATGGGCGATGCCTTGGCCATGGCGCTTTTAGAAAAACGTGGATTTACCGAAGAAGATTTTGCCTTGTCTCATCCTGGCGGCACATTGGGTAGACGTTTATTATTACGCGTCAATGACGTCATGCATAAAGAAAACGAAATTCCTAAAGTCGCAAAGCAGGCCACATTAAAAGAAGCCCTGATGGAAATGACACAAAAAAAACTAGGTATGACCACCATAGTCAATGAAAACGATGAATTGCTAGGTATCTTTACCGATGGTGATTTGCGCCGCACCTTAGATAAACACTTAGATTTGCAAGCCACTGGCATTGCAGACGTCATGTCAAAAAATCCTAAAACTATTTCTAAGACCATGTTGGCTGCAGAAGCCTTGGCTATTTTAGAAACTTATAAAATCACTTCACTCATAGTGATAGATGAACAACGCCATCCCATAGGCATTATTCATATTCATGATATTTTGCGCGCAGGAGTAGTCTAATGCAGGCTGCGCTTGAAAGAGCAAAACAAATTAAATTATTAGTCCTTGATGTAGACGGTGTACTCACTAATGGTGTGCTGTATTACGGCAACCAAGGCCAAGAAATAAAAGGCTTTCATATTCATGATGGGTTAGGTCTACGTTTACTACAACAAAGTGGCATAGCCGTTGCCGTGATTTCAGGAAAAACATCTGAAGCGCTGACAAAACGCTTGCAGGAATTAGACATTCATTTGACTTACCTCGGTCAATCTGACAAGCGGCCTGCTTACGAGACCTTGAAACAAACCTTACATTTAAAAGATAGCGATATTGCTTACATGGGAGATGATTTACCTGACCTGCCTTTATTGCGTTTAGCCGGTCTCGCTATCACCGTCAGTGAAGCACCGGCACTTCTTTTGCAACAGGCACATTGGGTGCCTAAAGCCAAAGCGGGGCAAGGCGCCGTGCGTGAAGTCTGTGAATTTATCTTGCAAGCACAAGGCCTTTATCAAGCCGCTATTCAACCTTACCTTAACTGAGATTTTTTTACTTTATGCCCTATAAAAATATCATTATCAGTGTTGTTATGATTGCGGCCCTGGGACTGGCCACGTGGACCACTTTTTTATCGGGTAAGCCTCCTATTCTCCTGCCCACTCAAACCGCCGCACTTCCTGATGCTTTTATGGAAGACGTCACTGCGCTCATCATGAATAAATTGGGCAAGCCCCGCATGAAAATTGTCACACCTAAATTAGTCCATTTTGCAGATCAAGACACCACACGGCTCACTTCACCTCAGTTAACACTTTACCGTCAATCGCCTGAACCTTGGTATATCACTTCTAAGTATGCGACAGCCTCATTAGGCGTAGACAAAGTCGATTTTTTTGATGAAGTCACTATTCATCACGCGGCCGATCAACACAATCCCGCCACCCTCATTAAAACCTCGGCACTCACCGTTTATCCCAACAAACAGACTGCAGAGACCAATGCGTTAATCACGCTGGTGCAACCTAGCATCACCATAAAAGCCGTCGGTATGTTTGCAGACATGAACACCGGCAATATTAAATTATTATCCGCTACAAAGGGGGAATATGTGCCGAATTCTTAGTGCTTGCTTATTCTTTCTTGTCCTGGTCAGCGTAGGCCCCCTTTTTGCTTTACAAGCCGATAGCCAAGAAAAAGTCTTTATCACCGCCGATTCTTCCATCCTTAATTACAAGACCGGGGTCAATACCTATGAAGGGCATGTGAAAGTCGACCAAGGCAGTACGCATATCATGGCCGATCGTTTGACCACTAAAAGCAATGATCAACATAAAATGCAAGAAGCCATCGCTTACGGCTTTACTGAACTCGCTCATTATTGGACCCTCCCCAAAATCGGAGACCCTGAAATGCACGCCCATGCCAAAATCATTAAATTCTATCCCCTTGAGTCCAAAGTGACGCTGGAACAAGACGTCCGCGTCACACAAGGAAAAAATAGTTACCAAGGACAGCTTATTCTCTATAATAGGAACGACGAAACAATTACGGTACCGCCTTCCGATAACGGTCGTGCGGTACTTGTTTATAATCCAGATAACTAGCCTTCAACTTATGCCAAGCACTTTATCTGTCCAACATTTACATAAAAAATATAAATCACGGGAAGTCGTGAAAGACGTGTCTTTGCATATTCATCGTAGCGAAGTCGTGGGTTTATTAGGGCCTAATGGCGCAGGAAAGACCACGTCTTTTTACATGATTGTGGGATTAATCCCCGTGGACGGCGGAAAAATTATGCTGGGCGAGCAAGACATCACTAAATTGCCCGTGCATAGTCGAGCACAATTGGGTATTAGTTATCTGCCTCAAGAAGCCTCTATTTTTCGCAAACTCACCGTCGCGCAAAATATTATGGCCATTCTTGAATTACGTGAAGACCTTTCCAAAGCAGAACGCAAGCGCATGTTGGAACAATTGTTAGAAGAATTTCGTATCACTCACCTGAGAGATACCCTAGGTCAAAGTTTATCGGGTGGTGAAAGACGCCGTGCCGAAATTGCAAGAGCACTGGCCACCGAACCTCATTTCATTTTATTAGACGAACCTTTTGCCGGTGTTGATCCCATTTCCATATTAGATGTTAAACGCATCATTCATCATTTGCGTAAACGCGGCATAGGCATTTTAATTACCGATCATAATGTGAGAGACACGTTAGCCATTTGTGAGCGCGCCTATATTGTTAACCAAGGCACTATCATTTGCGAGGGCAATCCTGAGGCCATTTTAATGAACCAAGAAGTACGCTCGGTTTATTTAGGTGATGAGTTTGATTTATAACTTTCATAAAAATAGTAAGAGGAGAAATGATTATGCAAATTAATTTCGTTGGCAGACACATAGAAGTGACCCCTGCACTCAAAGAACACACCACGGAGAAACTCAAATCATTGGAAAAGCGTGACCACCACATTTCACATATCAATGTGGTGTTTCATATTGAACGCACCCTGCATATCGCTGAAGGGACCGTCATTCTGAATGGCGCGGAAATTCACGCTCGCGCTGAGGAAGACGATATGTACAAGGCCGTAGATATTCTGGCGACAAAATTAATCACGCAAGTGACTAAACACAAAGATAAACTCATTGATAGCCATAGGTAGCACATGATCAGACAAACGCTCATTATTCAAAACAAACTGGGGCTGCACACGCGTGCAGCTGCCAAGTTAGTCGATACCGCAAAAAAATTTGAAAGTCGCATTGAACTCACCTTTCGCGACCGCGCTGTGGACGCTAAAAGCATCATGGGCCTCATTACTTTAGGCGCACAAAAAGATAATGAAGTTGAGGTAGCCATTACTGGAGAAGACGAACAACAAGCCTTAGAGGCCATTGTCAAATTAATGGCTGATAAATTTGGAGAAGATTGATCACACTGCCGTTTCAAGCCATCCCCTCTTTTTTTAGTTTTTCTCACCCTTGTAACTTAATGACTATATAGCTTTTTTAGGAGATTCATAGACTCCTAACTTTGTATTCCTGAATAAGAATTATAATAGAGGAAATAAGTCATAAAACGAGGCTACTTATGCAGGGTAACACGCCATTCGATAAATTAAAGAAAGCGGTTATAGCTAGAAAAACATCTGAAGTAGAAGCATTACTGAGTCCTACTCAGGGGAATACGTTTACACAGGCTCAGCTTAATGACGCTTTTTTACTTTCATTAAAACATTATGCTATAGGAACTGCAGACAACAAAGTAGGAAGCATTGCAGATCTTTTATTAGATAAGGGAGCACAAATAAATGCGGTTGACAAAGCTACAGGCAAAACGAGCTTAATGATAGCACTGGAGGGTTCACATCCACTGGAGGAGACCAATGAAGAGTTAATTACCAAGCTGTTATCCGATAAAAAAATTAAAGCAAGCATTGACCAGACAAGTAAAAAAGGAAAAACGGCATTAGATTTATTTACAGATAAAAAAAATGCGCCCAGTGCGTATGTGATACATAGCAGCAAAGCGATGGAAAATATAGAAGTGATGATACAACGAAATGGCGCACACACATCGCGTGAACTTGCAACGATAAGAAATCAAAGAGAAAGACCGGTTGAAAGAGAAAAAATAGGCATAGGACAATCGCGGGAACGACATAGTGCAGGTGAAACGCAAGTCAGATTTTCATTCTGGCAAAAAGGAAATATAAATAAGGAAAAGAATCCTACTCCTACTATTCACACCACACCAAGAAACACGCCCAAGCAAAAATAAAATGCAAGGCTGTTTACAAAAACGAGGAGTATAACAATGAAAAGCAGTCCATCATCAATAAATTTGGGTTACATCGATCCCACCTCTAGTGAGTTGACCCCTATACAGAAAAAAGCATTAATCACCTTACTGACTCAACTTGAACATACTAGCTTGGGACTAGCAGAAACTGATTATCCTAGAGGCATAGAACAAGCTGTGGGATTAAAAGACGAAACCGGTAAACAAATACGGTATACATTTTATTTGACTCATACTCTTTTGACAGTACAAAGAAAAAACGCACTTGCTAAACCTGAAGGTGGAAAATATAAATTTGCTGTATTAGACGATAATATTGTTTTAGGTGAAGGTGCATTTGGAGCGGTGATTAGAGGCGCAGGCGTATTGGATATAACACCAGGTAGAAACGATATTGTCTTTGATAAAAAGGGCAAATTTGCTATCAAAAGAATGAACGTTACTGATTTCGCTCAAGTAAGCGATATTAAAAAAGAAGTCGAAATTTCTGGAAATGTTGACTATTTAAGAGCACATGAGGCTGTCTTCTCAAATCGTGAAGCCTATATATTAATGAGAAGAGTAAAAGGAAAAGAATTATTCGATGCATTACAAAAAGAAAAATTTTCTGAAGGGGAAAAATTTAGGATCATAGGAGAAACCATCAAAGCACTCCGCACTCTACAAGCGCTAGGCTTAGTTCATAAAGACCTCAAACCGGAAAATATGATATTTCGAATAAAAAAGAATGGGGAAATGGAATTAAGAATAATCGATCATGGTCTATCAGAAAAGATAGGTACAAAAGGATACACGCCAGGGGGAACACCAGGATACATCCCACCGGAAATGTTATCAAGAAAGGAGGAAGGACCGTTGAACCCTCGAGTAGATGTCTATGCCACTGCTTTTATTATTGCTGAAATTATTAATCCGAGGTTTTTTAAAGAATTAGAAAAGATAGGCTATCCAGACCAACCGCGATCCACTTCTCCGGATGAATTCGACACGTACCTAAAAGATAAGCATAAAATTTTAGACACCTATTTCAAAGAAAAAAGAGAGAGTTTCTTTAAAGAAATGCCTCATTTGGACGAGGCCACTAAAGATGAAATCATCGCAATGATAAAAGATTCGTTTGAGCCACAAGCCGCTCGTCGATTGACACCAGAACAAGTGGAGAAAACCTGGGAGAAGATTGAAAAAGCGCAAGCTTTGCGCGTTGTGCACGCACAAATGGCCGCTGGTCATACCAAGCAAGAATTAGTTGATGTAAATAGTAAGCTAGAAAAGCTGTCTCAAGAAACAAAAGGAAAATTAAGCACAGTCGAAGAGCATCTTTTTCAACTCTCTGATCTATCCTCATCGGGTAAACGCAGAGGAACTCTGCTTTATGAAGTTTCCTTATTAGAACAAGGTTTAAATAATAGTAAGTTAAGCGCAAATGAGAAGGAAAAATTAATCAGCGATTTTAAAGAAAAGATGCCTGAATTAATTGAGCGAACACGGATAGCAAAAATCATCAAGCGGGGCAAACCCTCGACCATTGGTTCTCTTCTCAATGATTATCTGAACGTGGCTGAAGCCCAAATAAGTGAAGAAAAATATAAAGCCAATCTCACAAAAAATCTCGAAACGTCTTCCCGTGTCGCTGGCTTTGTCAGTCAACGTCCAGAGGCTGCCCCTAAAATACCGCCTATGCCAGCGCGCGCAGCTCCCACACCGCCTGCAAACGTTCCTGCTTTCAATGCATCAAACGCAGTCCAGCAAAAAAAACCCGATAGTTTTTTAGATAGGCATTTTAATGCCATGGCTCCACAGAACAATAAACCACATGTCAGTCCTGCTTTTCCTGACCAGAAATCAAAAGAAGAGTCTGCAAAAGAAGCACCACCCGTTTTTGTACCTGGAAAACCAAAGCGCTAATGATCATCTTAGAACCCCTTCCCCCACAGGGGGAAGGTGGCGCGAAGCGACGGAAAGGGGAATATGTATAAAGTCTCTTAAGAAAGAAATCCCCTACCCCTTCCACGAGAAGGAGTTAGAGAGCCATCCGTAGAAGCTAAAACACTTGGTTCATCAGTGCGTTTACGCGCATCATCTACTTGATGATATATATCAGAGCCCAATTTTAATTTTATCTTAGCTTCGCCTTTCTCTAAACGTGCAATTTTTTCTTCTAACGTTTTCACTTTTTCAGTCAAGGTATTCACTGTCTCTTGCAATTCACCAACATCGGTCAATTTTTTTTGAGTAGAATGAATTTTTTCAATGTCTCTTTTCAATCGACAAACCGACACTTCATCTATAAAACCAAATAGGTGCTTATTTCCTTTACCTTGGAAGTAAGTTTCCTTTTCACAGTCATACCATGCTAATAAACCGTTTAATCCAACTAGTAGCGCTTCTGCTTTATGAAAATCATCTAATGATTTTAAACTTAGCAGAAATGCATCTATTTTTTTAGAGAGCTCTTGGTAAGTAAAAGAAATTTTTTCAGCTGCATTTATGGGGCAATCGTAATCGTAATCGAATATCTCAGCAAAATAATTAAATAAGGTACATTCTAGGGTTTGCATATCGTAAGTACGTGCCAAGCCTCTATAGTCCGTATAAACACCATAAAAGTTCCCCTTGGCAGGATTTATTTTTTGAAATTCGAAAATATTTCGCAGGTAATACTCACGCGCTTTCTCATAATCTCCTTCTCTCTCATACTGTTCAGCTCTATCTATTAGACTTAGACTTTCAACTTCACTTAAATCTTCTGATATTAAACCTAAACGTGCTTCCATCTTGATCTCCTCTAAATGCCCCCTCGGACCAGCTTATATGGTATCCCTTCCCCCCAGGGGGAAGGTGGCGCAAAGCGACGGAAGGGGGAATATAAAACGCAACCGTTACTTTAGCAAGGAACACGATGTTTGTATTCCCCCTTCCGGCGCTATGCGCCACCTTCCCCCGGAGGGGGAAGGGATACCATATAAGCTGGTCCGAGGGAGTTCATCTAGACCCTGCAATCATCATTTCTTCTATCAAAATAGAACCGGTGCGTATATTGCCTCTGATGTCCACATCATTGCCTACTTCTTTGATGCGGGCATACATATCTTGTAATTTTCCGGCTATTGTAATTTCATGCACGGGAAATTGAATTTCACCGTTTTCCACCCAAAATCCGCTGGCGCCACGCGAATAATCGCCTGTCACTAAGTTAATACCATGGCCCATTAATTCAGTGATCAATAATCCTTTGTTCATGGTTTTCAGCAACTCGGCCAGATTTTTTTTGCCCGGCTGTATCACTAAATTATGCACACCACCTGCATTGCCTGTGGTCTTCATGCTTAATTTACGCGCGGAATAAACGCCTAAAGCATATTGCCGTAACACTCCGTTTTCAATAAAAACATTATCTCGCGTCACCACGCCATCTTCATCAAAGGGCGCACTACCCAAAGCACGGTTTAAATGCGGATGTTCTTGTAAATGAATACCGTCAGGAAAAATTTTCTTATCTAAATGGTCGACTAAAAAAGACGCTTTGCGATAGATACTTCCTCCGGCAATGGCACCAATAAAATGTCCCAATAAACCACGGGCTTCTTCTGCCACAAAAATAACGGGGGATTTCATGGTGGGCAAACGCCTAGCCCCTAAGCGACGTACGGTACGTTCAGCTGCTTTCTTAGCTACTTGAGACACGGATTCCAGATAAGCCGGGTCGCTGGCCACGGTATAACTATAATCCCTTTGCATTTCTTCGCCTTGTTTAGCAATCAAAACGCAACTCATTTCATGACGAGAAAAAGGATACCAGCCGGTAAATCCATTGCTATTGGCATACACAAAAAGACCGCTGCCCGTTGCTACAGTTGCTTCTTCTGCACTCATAATGCGTTTATCGTAAGCCAAGGCTTCCCTTTCGCATTGGCAAGCTAATTCAATGGCTTTTTCAACGGAAACCACCCAAGGAAAAGCCAGTTCTAACTGAGGATAATCAAAAGCCAACTCACTTTTGTCTGCAAGTCCTGCCGCTTGGTCTTCATCAGTAAATTGAGCAATATGACAAGCGGCTTCCACCGCCGCACGTATGGCTTCAGGTCTGATATCAGAAATACTGGCTGAACCCGTGCGCTTACCTTGATAGACATCAATTTCAACGACTTTGTCTTGGTTATATTCCACCGATTCCACTTCACCTTGCCGCGCGGTGACAGTAAAACCTTTATTGGCTGAAACACCCACTTCCGCATGTTGCGCACCAGCCCGTTTGGCTTCTTCAAGTACTTGCTTAGCAATGGCCTGTATCTGTGTGGAATTAAATATACTTTGTTCTACTTCATTCATAGACTTTAAGACCTCGTCCCACCCACTGTTAACTCATCCACTCGCAAAGTAGGTTGGCCAACACCAACCGGCACACTTTGCCCGTCTTTACCGCATACTCCAATACCGCTATCTAACTTGAGATCATTTCCCACCATGGAAACTTTGTTTAATACATCAGGCCCATTCCCTATCAACGTGGCCCCTTTCACGGGAGCACCTATTTTACCGTCTTCAATGAGATAGGCTTCGCTGGCAGAAAACACAAATTTCCCCGAGGTAATGTCCACTTGCCCTCCACCAAAATTCACGGCGTATAAGCCTTTTTTAACCGAGGCAATAATGTCACTTGGCAAAGAGTCGCCAGGCAACATATAGGTATTAGTCATACGCGGCATAGGTGCATGCGCATATGATTCTCGCCTGCCATTACCCGTGGATTCCACACCCATTAATTTGGCATTGTGTTTGTCCATCATGTAACGCTGCAACACGCCTTTTTCTATCAAAACGTTATTTTGTGTGGGCGTGCCTTCATCATCCATATTCAATGAACCGCGGCGATTAGGCAGAGTGCCATTGTCCACGACAGTGCATAAGTCACTCGCTACACGTTGCCCTAAACGACCGCTGTAGGCTGAAATCCCTTTGCGGTTAAAATCGCCTTCTAGGCCGTGGCCCACTGCTTCGTGCAGCAATACACCAGGCCAACCGGCCCCCAAAACTACGACCATGGGGCCTGCTGGCGCTTCTATCGCTTGCAGATTCACTAAGGCTTGACGCAAAGCTTCATCGGCATATTGGAAAGCGAGATCATTGGTAATGAAATGTTGATAATCAAAACGCCCGCCACCGCCCGCATAACCCGTTTCGCGTCGACCTTGTTGTTCTACGATTAGGCTAATATTGAACCGAACTAAAGGCCTGACATCCGCCGCAATATGCCCGTCGGTAGCCATGACTAACATCGTTTCATGTTCACCCGCCAAGCTAATATTCACTTGCACAATACGGTTATCTTTTTGTCTGATATACGCATCCACACGTTGCAATAAAGACACTTTGTCTTTTTCAGATAAAGAATGCAGAGGATTTTCTGGTAGATATAACTGATGACCAGGAAGCTTATGCCACGCTTGAACGGCGCCTACTTCCCCTTGTTGAGCAATACTGCGTGCCGCTTGAGTCGCTTGCAACAACGCGGGCAAAATGATGTCGTCTGCATAAGCAAAACCCATTTTTTCACCACTTAACGCTCTAACGCCCACTCCCCTGTCAATATCAAAACTGCCTCCTTTGATAATCCCGTCTTCTAATACCCAGGACTCTGAATAAGTAGACTGAAAATAGAAATCCGCATAATCCACTTGGCGCCCCGCCAACTGGTGTATGACCGTTTGCAACTGGTTATCAGTCAACCCAGCTGGATCTAGCAAGTCATGACGGACTTTTTCAATAACATCGGACATAATTCCAACCTGTTAGCAAGATAAATTTAAGTGATTATGCCGGATAAAACGGAGGGCGTCACTTGTCTTTATAAACTGAATCCAATACGATAAATCCTTATAGGGAATCATTTAAGGGACAAAGCAATGAAAAAGACTTACTCATTCGCCACGGTAATTGCTCTTGCATTGATATTAGGAGGTTGTTCTTGCACCGGTCCCGGCCCCACTTCCACCCAAATGGCCACCAACTTCATTAAGCGTCAGCACGTACTCGCAACGACTAAAGAAAAATACCCCGCCAAAAATCCCCATGCCGTTGCGCTTTACACGTCAGAACAAAAACCCCTCATGCCCTATCGCATCATAGGCGTTGCCACCGTATCCAAATACAATTTATTAGGTATGCACCGACAAGAAGATACCGTACACGAAATGATGAGAAATTTAGCGGCGTCTATTGGAGGAGACGGCATTATCAACGTCAGCAATCATGGCGATTCCATGCAAGCCAGTGTGATTGCGTTTCAGCGGATTTTGATTTGAGTTCGTCCCTCAGCGTCATCCTGAAAAACCTTACGCTCTTTGTTAAATAAACGCGTCATCCTGAAAAACCTTACGCTCTCTGTTAAATAAACGCGTCATCCTGAAAAACCTTACGCTCTCTGTTAAATAAACGCGTCATCCTGAAAAACCTTACGCCCTCTGTCCAATAACGAAGTCTAGGTCTTGCGCGTAAGGTTTATTCAGGACCCAGAACGAAGCAATTGGCTTAGTTTACTTACTGAGCTTGCAATTAAATCGTTTAGAAGATTAATAACCATTTTTATGACCTGATAGGTTTAAACGCTGAGCTAGTAATTTCAGCTAAATGCTAATGCGAACCGCTTCGTTCTGGGTCCTGAATAAACCTTACGCGCAAGACCGCGACTTCGTTATTGGACAGAGGGCGTAAGGTTTTTCAGGATGACGCGATTTAATTTAATAGAGGCCGTAAGGTTTATTCAAGATGCTGCGGTTTGACAGCAAACAGCTTTTTACAGTTTATTTACGTTTAGGTCCTGAATAACGATCTAATAAATCTCTAGTTTCATGACTAATCCAGCCTGCATCCAAGCAAGAATTCTCATTTCTGGCATTTTCTATAATCGTAGAAAGCTCTTCTTCAGATTTCTTGACTGACTTTTTAAGCGTTTTAAGAGCTGAAATTTTGGCTTTCTTTAATGAAGGATTAAATAAGAAAGCCCAACACGATTGTAAATCGGTATCTAATTTTCCAATTCGCCGATTGACCGCTTTGCGAAACGCTTTACGCTCTTCACTAGCCGGACTAGGAGAAATCGCTGCTGATGGTCCCGCACCGATTTCCTCTACTTTTGCAGGAATCGCTGGTCGTACCGCACCGATTTCTTTTTCTCGAACAGGAGGCGGTTCTGATGGTCCCGCAACGGTTTCTTTTTCTTGAACAGGAGGCACTTCTGATGGTCCCGCACCGATTTCCTCTACTTGAGCAAGTTCTCTCTTTTTTTGTTCTATATATATCTCTAATGGGTTTTTATCATTTTGATTACAAATGATGACTGTATCGGAATTATCTCTTCCACTAAACATAGAACGGTCAACATAACATCCCATTCTTAAGTTGAGACAATTGTTCAATGTTCCGCAATGTCGAGCGGCCGCAGCCTCATCTTTAAATTTGACTCTAATATGGGTGTCTTCTCTCGTCATTGACCTAATCTCGCTTGGGTCAATATGCAACACCAGTTCAACGAGGTCTTTTCTAATTGGGCTCATTTCTTTTTCTTTACGATTTTCTTCCTTAAATCTTTCGACCTCTTCGGGACTACATGGGATAAAATTAATTTGCTTTGGCAGATCGTCTGATTCAGGGTTATCCATACGCTCAATTAAAATTGCGGGTTGCTTTGCTCCCGTGAAATCATCTTTAAGTACTAAACGCTCCCATTCTTGTACGCTTTTTTTAAAATTAATTTCATAGTGATAAAACATGTAATATTTGTTTTCTTTCGCGTTTTTTATAGTTAATTCTTGTTCAAGCTCGTGAGGGTGTCTTTTAAATAAGGTAATACGAGCCTGCTCAGGATGATCAGGATTAAAATTTGTTACTGTTAAAAAGGCTTCTCCGTCTGCTAGTTTAAAGAAATAATTCTCATCAGGAAAATGCTTAGCGCTGTTTTCTTCATCCGCTTCTTCTTCATCTGCTTCTTCATGCGCTTTTTCTTCATTGTCATACTTTCTTAGTAGGTTACCAAGACTTATGGAATCTTGAAGTAATCTAACCGTTTTTTTATAAGATTCTGATCTCTCTTTTGCCACCTCTTCTGCCTCTTTGTTTTTCCTTTCTTTTTCTTCTTTTTCTTCTTTTTCACCATCTAATTCTTTTTCAGGAGATGGTGCTTGATTAAGTTTTTCTTGTACGAATTGTTTCAACTTTTCAACTTCAGCAGCATCCTGAATATTTAACTTGGTTTTAGACATCCCATTAGATCCCATCACAGGAGTGATTGAAGATGATTTTTTAAATTTTTTCAACGCCTCAGTAACTTGCTTACTAGTTGCAAATTCAATTGTTATACATCCCGCTGAATACACGCGAATCCCTAATATATTTTTTGGTTCTAAACCAAAAAATTCAGCTACAAAAGGGGTATTATTTTCTGAGAACAAAATAGAAGTTTGCTCTGTTGAAGCATTGCTTGTTAAAGGCTTAGCTTCTGTTTTACCTTCTCGCGCTTTATTTTCTTCTTGCTTTTTAGTTTGGTACAATCTTCGGACATGAGATTCTACCACTATCGCATTAGAAGAAAGCTTTCCCTCCCTTTCACCCCACATATGCGGTGTTCGCGTGGGAGACTCATCTTCACATCCGGGTTTTATTAAATAGGTTTTACCTATACTTAAATTTTCGTGTAAAAAAGCATATGCACTATTTTTTTTAAATTTCAATACCCATCCGCTTCCTCTATATACTGACTTCTTTTTTACAAGAAGACGGATGGTACCCCTTTTCGGGGTCGTCAACATAACCGTAGGTTTATCGAGATTGAAATCCGACACGGTGATGAAGCCGCCGTCCGGTAAGTAGTAACGGTCAGTTAATTCTTCTGTATCTCTATCTGAGTTCATAAATTTTTTCACCGATTTAAGTAGGAATAATTCACTCAATCTATATGGTTTATTACTATACTAATAAAAACTTAAGATTATATTAAAAACAACAGGTTCATGGTTATTTTACCCCGTTATAGTTAACCCGCTTTTTCTGCCTGATTCACGAGCTCCATAGGCGCCATGCTCGCTAAGCCATTCTTTACAAACACTTCATATTGGGGGAAGGGTGGCTTAATGCCGTGCTGCCCAAAAGCGTCCCAAATGCTCATTAAGGCGGTAGACGCTACGCTAATACGGGAGGGAACTTGGCGTATGTTAACAAAATAACGTAATTCAAACTCCATAGAGGTATCGTTAATGTTTTTAAGAAAGACTTCATGAGCAGGGTCTTTTAAGATTTCCTTAAGAGAAGTCAATACCTGTTGAATAATTAATTTTACTTCATGCGGATTATCGTATCGACCAATCTTAATATTCAATACGGTACGCACAATATTATCTTTGGCTGTCCAGTTGGTGAAAGGTTTATTAAAAATTTCTGCGTTGGGAACGACTAATTCCATGCAGTCCCAGGTTCTTACCGTAACGGCGCGGCTACCGATGTGAGTGACATCCCCTTCTATGCCATTAATGCTGACAATGTCTCCTACACGTAAAGGTCTTTCTAATAAAATTAAAAATCCGCAAGCAAAATTATTAGCAAGATCACGCAGGCCTAAACCTACACCGAAAGCAAACGCACCGGCCACCACGGTCAAGGCATTCAAATCAATGCCCAGTACACGCAAGCAGATAAATACACCTAAGATGACGACACTATACTGACTCAAAATGGCAATACTGTTGCGTAGCCCCATATCTTTGGTGCGCGATAATAATAAACGAAAAACAAATTCACGCGTCCATTTGGCTGTCCAATAAAATATAGAAATCACCACAAAAAGTTCAATGATGTTAAGCGGCGTGATATTGGTATTTAAAATAGTAATGATGTTGTAATGCAATAAGCGCGTTAATCTTTCAACTATGGGCGATTGTTTGTCCCATCCATAGAACAGAAATAACATGCCCCAGGCCATTAAAAATAAAGTGATGCGTAATACTTTGTCTAAGGGTTTTAAAAAAGCTTCTGTCCATAACCAGCCATTATTGACGTATTGAATCATGACACGGGACATTTGTTCCATGCCATCAGACAAGAGTCCGCGCAACAACAGGTAAGCAATCAAGACTAACAAGAAAATGCCTTCATACCACGACACCGACATAATCAAATTAAGAAATCCAAACAAGCCTATGACTGAATTTCCAAACATCAATAAGGGAATTAAAATGCCGATTAAGCGAATACTTTTACGTAAATACGGATGTTGAGATTCCATGTGCGACAGCACTAAATTCGGCACCACATCCCAGGAACGCAAAAGTAATAAGGACACAAACATGAGCAAGAGCAAAAATAATCGATCAAATAACGTTTTCAACTCGTAAATTAAAGGTAGTTGGTGGGCAAACACGGTCAGCGCCGTAATCAAGCCGCCTATAATAATCATCCATTTTAAACGGCGGTATAAACGCATATCATGCCCGGAGGTATCATGCGTGGTTTCGACTAAACAAACTCGCGCCACGGTCAATATGCCTTTAAAAATCAGCCAGACTAAAGACAAATAAATAATAAAAGTGTAATGTTGTGTGGGCACACTAAAGAAAAACATCACTCCTAAAATATTACCCAATAGAGCAAGATCTAAAAAATTACGGCGCAACCATTGCAGGCTTAACCATTTAGAATTAATGCGGTCACGCCATGCCGAAGGCCTTACCAATACATTAGAAAGTAATTTATGCACAAAGAACAGCGTGGCTATCCACGCCCCTTCCAATACAGCAAACAAGGTCCAGGTGATAAAATGCGCGGCTTCAATCGCTTTGACTAATTGCACTGATAAACTTTTCACGACTTGAAATGCCAAGGTGGGCACTAATAACATTTCTTTGCCAAGGTCCAGCCAAGTCTTTAGACCAAAATTCGGCAACCCTTGTCGCGACGATAACTCCGTCTGCAAGGCTTTTTCTACGACCTGCCTAAAGGCCAATATATTCTTATTCATATGAATCAGTGTGCGATCTGACACCACGTATTGTTCTTGTAGTCCCTGCAGTTTAATGAGGTAGGGCTTCACCTGCTCTTCTTCTTTACTACGCTGCGTTAAGTATGCAATTTGTTTATTGAGCACGCCTGTTCGTGATTTTAATACCGCGTCTAGCTTATTCACTTGTTTAGTTAATAATTGCGCTTGATCACTGATCTCATTTAACAAGCTGATAGAGTTATTTTTTACTACCGCTATTTTCATTTGCCGAATTTGATCTTTGTAGCGAGCAATTAACGATTGCACATAAGCAAAGTTGGCGCTTTCGTTAGCATAAAAAATATCGCGCTCAAGTAAAACATAAGCTTTTTTCGCTTTGGTGGGATTAGTCTTGGCCAATTGAGTGTACAAGGTGTCCAATTGCATCAACCAAAAATTTTGTTGCTCTTGATAAGCTAATTCATCTTTGACTTGCTTTTGCTTAATATGCATCATGCGTTTGGATTTAAGCAGGGTATTCAGCCTATTATATTTGTCATTTCTTAATTGCAAATTGGTATTGGCTAGGTTTTGCAATTGAGACAAGTAACTCGCGCGGCTTTTTTCTAACACCACTAATTTTTTCTGGTAAGCCAAGTCCGTGCGCAATTCTTCCATGTTGGTCATAGCATTTTTAGCTACTTTTACACCAAAAATGCCCAAGACATTCAATTGATTTTCAATTTCTTGACTATTTTTTTCTAGCCAATTAATAGTTTGTTGAGAGTCAGTCAATTCAATGGTGATGCTGTCCAAATTAGACTTGGCCACGGCAATGTCCAGTGAGGCTTTTTCCAAATACCCCTTACTGGTTTTATCCAAACTGATTTCCGTGGTTTCTTTATCATGTTGTACTTGCAAGCCGGCCAGTTCACGTTCTGCTTGCACAATGCGGTTTTTAAGTAGACTGATTTGATGAGACACTAATTTCACGCGATCAATCGTGAGATTATCTTCTTTAACCGGCGTTGTCTCCGCATGCACAGCCAAAGAGACGCTCATCACTATGCCTGCCAAAATAGCTATCCAATGCTTTTTAATACAATGTAGCATGCGCATGAGTTGAACCCTTTTCTTTCAGAAACAATAAAAAAATTATCCCAGGAAAACAAGCGACAAACGACACCACGTAAAACGACGTCCACCCTATATTTTGTACTAAGACAGCAGCGAGCGGCCCTAAGAAAACTCTGCCCAAGGAAGCCAATGCTGAAAGCAAGGCAAATTGGCTGGCGGTATAACGATGATTGCAAAGTGACATCATAAAAGCCAGCAAGGCAGCCGTACTTAAACCGCTGCAAAAATTCTCTATAAAAATAGAAAAAGACATGAGTACAAAATGTTTTCCCACTATGGCAAGCAAGGCAAATAACAAATTAGAAAAGGCTTGTGCCAAACCAAATAATAATAAGGCGCGGTAAATATTCCATTTCGTCAATAAAATACCACCAAAGAAAGCACCTAAAATAGTAGCGACAAAACTCACTATTTTATAGGCTAACCCTACTTCAGTAAGCGTAAAACCCAGTCCTTGTAATAAAAAATTGGTCATGAGGGACAAAGCCAAGGCATCACCGAATTTATAAAAGACTATAAATAATAACAGCCAAACCATTTTTTCACGGGTAAAAAAATCTTTTACTGAATCGACAGTGCTTTGAAATAAACTAGTGGCCCGCATAGGCAGCTCTACCGCACGTGGAGCAACATACGCCGCTATCATAGAGAGAAAAACCAATAGCGCCATGATTTGATAAGTGAGTTTAAAACCAAAGTAGTCGGCAAAAATCAACGCAATTCCACCTGATAGTAATAAGGCTACTCTATAAGCAAAGACATAATAAGCCGCCCCTAAACCGCGCTCTTTTTCTTCCAGAATGTCTGTTTGGTAAGCCGTGATAGAAATATCTTGGGAAGCAGAAAAAAAAGCGATGGTAAGTGCTATCCAACTCATACTCATGGCTTCTGTGCTAGGGTCCATTTGGGCGAGTAACAATAAGGTGATGACTAAACCTGCTTGCGTAAGCAAAATCCAAGTCCGGCGTTTGCCTAATTTGGATAACCCATAGTAATCCATAAAAGGTGACCAGAGAAATTTCAAGGTATACGGAATGCCGATTAAAGACAGCGCGCCTATGGTGACAAGATTAATATGCGCTTGCGTAAACCATGCTTGTAACGTGGTGCTGGTTAATGCTAAGGGCAATCCGGAAGAAAATCCAAGCAACAACACTGCGAAAAGCCGCTTATTCATCAACAAATGTTGTAGTGAGAGAGGCATTTTAATAACCATAGGAACAAGGAATAAACGAGGGGAATATTAGCATCAAAAAGCGCGAGATGACAGCGCAGCATTTGATCTAATTCGGTTTCCTCGGATGCTCCAGCAACCGTTGCTTGCGCATCTTGCGCAATTGCCACAAGGTAATCGTTGGTCCTGAGGCAATATAAATAAAGAAAATAACAAATAAGATTTCTGGCGGTTCCAAGGCCACCCCCACAATGATGAAAAGCGCAATCACCACCGTTAAAAACGGCACTCTACCTTTGAAGTCCACCGATTTAAAACTGGAATAGCGAATGGTACTCACCATTAAACCGGCACAGATCACTACCAATATAGCCAAAGGAATGGCCAAGGCTGAACTTGAAATGTCGTAACTCGAACCTAGCCACACGGCACTGGCCACTACGCCGGCTGCAGAAGGACAAGGTAATCCTTGAAAATAACGTTTATCGGTCGCTTGCGTATTGAAACGGGCCAGGCGTAAAGCCGTTGCTGCCGCATATAAAAACGCAGCCAACCAACCTATTTTTCCTAAATGATGTAATGACCAACTATAACTGACTAAAGCCGGAGCAAGACCCGATGCCACCATGTCTGACAAACTATCGTATTGCGCACCAAAAGGCGTTTGTGTGTTGGTAAAACGAGCGACCCGTCCATCTAGTGTGTCGGCAATCATCGCGACAAAAATCGCCGCTGCTGCCGTATCAAAATAACCTTTCATGGCCGCAACAATAGAATAAAAGCCAGCAAATAAGGCGGCGGTGGTCAATAAATTCGGTAATAGATAAATACCTCGTTGCGGCATTTTTTCTGGTTGTTCCGGCGGCGCTGACTCATTGGATTTCATGCTCACCTCACTCTTGGTTAGTCCAGGAGTTCCCGCTAAAAAACGCGGGAACTCCTTCAATTGTTTATATGCTGCGCACAAGCAGAGCTTGTGCTTGCACTTAGAGGGGAGAATCGCGATTCTCCCCTCTAAGAACACCCCATCGCGTAAGGTCAGCGGGAACCGCTGTGGTTAGTCTCTAATGCGCTGATCGTCTCCTCTAGCTCGGGGTCTAGAGGGGCTACCACTTTAATACGTTGGTTTTCCGAAGGCAAAGTAAACTCAATGGACCTGGCATGCAAAAACATTCTTTTTAACCCAAATTGGCGAGTCCATTTATTAAATTCTGTATCCCCGTAGCGATCATCCCCCGCTATGGGATGGCCCTGATGGGCCGCATGCACTCTTATTTGATGGGTACGTCCAGTGAATAATTTTACTTCGACTAAAGAAGCGGCGGAATGAAAGGTTTGTAGAGGCTTAAACACAGTCAAGGCAGACTTACCCTCTTGGTTGACAGCCACCACGTGCTTGCCTCCCTCCCGATAATCTTTATGTAAAGGCAACTCTACCCTACATTCAGACGGTTGCCAGCATCCTTGGGTCAAGGCCCAATACACTTTATCCACCTTTCCTTCTCTCAACAACGTATGTACTTCCCTTAATATCCGTTTTTTCTTGGCCAACACTAAACACCCCGACGTTTCTGAGTCTAGTCTATGGGCCAGTTCCAGGTGCACCAGCTTAGGATACATAAAGCGCAAAGCTTCAATCACCCCCATACGCACCGTAGAACCCACGTGCACTGACATGCCTGAGGGTTTGTTAATGACTAACAAATAGTCGTCTTCATAGAGAATGCGGGTGGATAATAATTGGGCTGTTTCTGCGCTAGGGGGAATAATTTTTGCTTTATCTTCTAAAAAAATAGGTGGCAATCTGACGTCATCTCCGCGCTTTAGACGGTAAAATGGTGAAATTCGCTTCTTATTGACGCGAACTTCGCCTTTACGCATTAGCCGGTAAAGATGCGATTTGGGGACTCCCTTCCAACGCGTGATTAAATAATTATCAATGCGCTGCCCCTCTTCTTCATCAGAGACTGTGATATGTTTCACCCCCATTTTTTTGCTGTTATTCATTTAGCATTTCCCAGTTCACATTATTATTGGTTTTTAATTGATATAAAATCATGATATTGGTAACATTCACCCTTGGCCTTAAAAGGCCCTATGTTACGACTGTAAAGTATCAACAGTCATTATGAATTTGAAACTTAAGAAACTTAAACGTGCTTTAGGCACTTTGCATGATGAAAATGTTTTTATTGAACGCGCAGCAAGCAGCGATGAATTCTGTAGAAGTTGACCATAAAAGTCTACTTCAGAAATGTAAAAAGGGGTTTTGTGGGTATATCCAAAACCAACGCTTAACACTAAGCACCATAAGCGTTTTTTTAGCTCCTAACTTACGATAAGCTGCAACTTATTTTGCGCTAGTTATTCATAAAAACGCATTTCATCCATGTGCTGACAAGCTTATTAATTGGATGAACTTATGATAAGAATGCTTATTAATGCAACTCACAAGAAAGAAGAGTTGCGAATTGCGCAGGCCGAAGGGCAGCGCTTGATTGACCTCGTAATAGAATCTTCTTCCCGCGAACAGAAACAATCCAACATTTACAAAGGCAAAGTTACTCGCATAGAGAAAAGCTTGGAAGCGGCTTTTGTGGATTACGGTGAAGAGCGTCACGGCTTTTTACCTCTCAAAGAAATTCCCCGTTCGTGTTTCAGAAAAGACTATGTGGACACCGGCAGACGGCCCACCATTACTGAAGTCTTACAAGAAGACCAAGAAATCATTGTGCAAGTTGAAAAAGAAGAGCGCGGCAATAAAGGAGCTGCCCTAACAGGGTATGTTGTCCTCCTTGGCCGCTACGTCATCTTAATGCCGACCAATCCGCGTGCAGGTGGCGTGTCACGCCGTATTGAAGGTGAGGAAAGGGATGAATTGCACGGGGTGTTAAATACCCTACAAGTTCCAGAAGGCATGGGACTAATTATCCGCACCGCCGGTGGCGGCCGTTCTCAAGAAGAATTGCAATGGGACTTAGGCATATTGCTTAAGTTATGGGAAGTGATTGATAAAGCCTCTGAAGAAAGAACGGCACCCTTTCTCATTTATCAAGAAAGTAATGCCGTCATACGTGCGCTGCGCGATTATTTACGCAATGAAATTGATGAGATATTAATTGATGATGCCGATGTTTATGAAGCCGTCATCACTCATCTTAAATCCATTCGTCCTGACTTCGTCAATCGAGTGAAATTGTACAAAGATCCTGTTCCCTTATTTAATCGCTTCCAAATTGAAAGCCAAATTGAATCTGCTTTCCATCGTGAAGTACGCCTGCCCTCTGGCGGCTCTATCACCATTGATCATACCGAAGCGCTGGTGGCCATTGATGTCAACTCGGCTAAATCAACTAAAGGCGGTGATATTGAAGAAACCGCTCTCATGACTAATCTAGAAGCCGCTGATGAAATTGCAAGACAATTGCGCTTGCGTGATATCGGTGGCCTGGTGGTGATTGATTTCATTGATATGAATTCACCCATGAACCAACGCAAAATCGAAGACCGATTAAAAGATGCGTTGACCGTAGACAAAGCCCGCGTACAAGTGGGCCGTCTCTCGCGCTTTGGTCTATTGGAAATGTCACGGCAACGATTACGCCCCTCCTTAGGCGAATCAAGTCGCATCACTTGTCCGCGTTGTTTGGGCCAGGGAACCATACGTGGCATAGAATCATTGGGACTTTCTGTGATCCGTCTCATTGAAGAAGAAGCCATGAAAGAGAACACGGCTCAAGTCCGCGCTATTTTGCCCATAGAAATTGCGGCTTATTTACTGAATGAAAAACGCCAAGCCATTATGGACATTGAAAAACGTCAAAATGTCTCTATCATTCTGGTCCCCAGCAGTCACTTACTCACACCGCAATATGAAGTAGAGCGTATACGCTTATCAGACATGACGGAGAAAGATGAAAAATTCTTGAGTTACAAATTGGCCATCAAAACCGAGGTGACTAGCCAAACCACTACACCACTTTCTGTTAAAGCGCCTCAAGAACCCGCCATTAAAACGATACCGGTGGAAGACCTTCCTGCTCCCCCTACGCCTAGTTCTTCTCCTGTTGCTAAAGAAAAAGGCGAGCCTGGTCTTCTGAAAAAGTTTTTACACTTTTTATTTGAAAAAGAAGAGGAAACACCAGTCAGTCAGACTGAAACACATAGAACCACTAGACACACTGGCGCCATGCGGCCTCCGGCTAGACGCAAACCCGGCGGTGCTCGTCACCATCATAATAGGGGACGTCGCGATCGTGGCAGGGGGAATTATCGCCCTCACGACTCTCGTGATAGACAGCAGCGTCCTGATTCCCGAGAAACACGTGAACATCATCATAGGCCTGCTCAAGATTCCCGGCCTGTTCAAGAGCATCGTGAGCACCACGAGAGAGAGCCTATCACTCGTGAATTAGATACGCACACTTCGCCTACGACAACGATGGAACAACATCTTCCTGTGGTAGTGGAGTCTTCTCATCAAGCTAACCCGCCTAGTTCTTCTCATCAGACCCATCAGACCATGGGAGAAACGACCTCTCATATGGCACCTGTTGGTCAGACCATGTCACCCTCTACAGAAGGACAAGGGCAAGGACAGCCTAGAAAACCGCGTCCTCGCTTCCATCCTCACAGAGGAAGACGTAGACATCACGGAGCCAAACGTGAACAGGGCACGACTAAGAAATTTGAAGGAGAAGATATTTATACCAAGAGTAATAAGGATGAGGGTGAGCGTTAATCCTGAAAAGAAAATCCCCTCCCCCCTTGCGGGGGAGGGTTAGGGAGGGGGGTAAACTCTACACCTATTCTTCTTCCACCAACCGCCGCGCCCTACTCTCCAACATCACCGGAACATCATTAATAATAGGATAAGCCAACCTATCAAATCGGCAGATAAATTCTTGATTTGCCTCATCGTACAACAGCTCCCCTTTGCACACGGGACATGCTAGTATTTCGAGTAAATTTTTTTCTATCATGTGAATTTTCCCTATCAATAATTATGAAGAAATAGTACTAGCAAGGTAAGGACATGACAATCCACGGATTTAATTTCGCAGTCGTAGACGCGAGTTGGCGCCATTGTTTAGAACAGGGATTGACCTGCATGGATAGCGCTTATTTAAAAGAATTAACTCACTCAAACACTTGGCTACCTGGTAAAGACCATCTCTTTAGTGCATTTTCATTGCCCATGGACCAAGTCAATTATGTTTTATTTGGTGAATCACCCTACCCTCGCCGCGAATCTGCCAATGGTTACGCTTTTTGGGATGCCACCGTCAACGAATTATGGTCTCCCACTGGACTCAGCAAAAAAGTAAACCGCGCGACCTCTCTAAGAAACATACTGAAAATGTTGCTCATTGCAGAAGGCATGCTGAGCCCCCAAGATACCGGACAAGAAGCCATCGCGATTATTAATAAACAAACTCTAGTACAGACCAATCAAGCATTTTTTACTAATTTGTTGCAGCATGGGTTTTTATTATTAAATGCGAGTTTAGTCTTACACCGTCAGCATCCTAAAGATGATGCCAAGGCATGGCTGCCTTTCATTACACAGGTACTGCATGGCTTGTTACAAAAACGGCCACAAATTAAATTGATTCTATTAGGACGCATTGCCAAAGAAATAGACAAAATTATCATTAATCATCCCGAAGTGGAAAAAATTTACGCAGAGCACCCTTATAACCTATCTTTTATTACCCGTCCCGCCATATTGGATTTTTTCAGGCCCTTGCACCTACTGTATAATGGTTAATTGCTATACCTCTCTAAAAAAGATAAAGTTACGGGAACCGCTTTAAATGCTTATAGAGTGAAAACTACTGAGGACAACACATGCGCTTACTTCTAGTTGAGGATGATGAGTTACTGGGTGAAGGAACGCGTAAAGGTTTAATCCAAGATGGTTATACCGTCGATTGGGTTAAAGATGGAGCACTGGCTGAAGAAGCGCTTATTAATAAAAAAAATGAAAAATTTGATCTCATTATTCTTGATTTAGGGTTGCCTAAAAAAGACGGTATTACCGTATTAAAAGATTTACGTACTCGTGGCGATATGACGCCTGTGCTCATACTGACGGCGCGAGACTCTATAGAAGACAGAGTAAAAGGACTAGATAGTGGTGCAGATGATTATCTCAATAAACCGTTTGATCTCACCGAATTGTCTGCAAGACTGCGGGCCTTACAAAGGCGCCGTGCGGATAGGGCCCTACCCTTATTAATACTGGGCCAAATCACCTTGGATCCCGCTTCTCATACGGTCACTTTCAAAGACGAACCCGTCAATTTGTCCCGACGAGAATTTGCGCTTTTACACGTGCTATTGGAAAATGCAGGACGCGTGTTGTCTCGCGAACATTTGACTCAGTCTCTCTACGGATGGGGCGAAGAAGTCGATAGTAATGCCTTAGAAGTACACGTCCACAATCTTCGCAAACGCTTTGGTCAGGAATTTATACGCACGGTAAGAGGCATTGGTTACACCATAGAAAAAAGTAAAAGTGAAGTAGAACCTGACAAAGATAACGACAGTCATTCCTAACGTAATGACTGCCTAGCGTTAACGGATAAGAAGTGCAGTGAACAATGATCAAATCAATTCGATACTTCCTGTTAATCAGTTTATTACTCAGCATCACCATTGCCTCAGCCATTAATGGGATAGGTAACTACCTATTAGATGAACAAGTCATACAACCTTATCTGGACAGCCATTTGACCCGAGTAGCCACGCTCATTGATATGCTGAGCGAATCAGCTAAAGCGAGCCCTAAACTCAGGGCAGATATACTTGCTGATTTGAGTAAAGCCCAACCTATGAGCAAACAAAATTTTGTTTTCCAAGTATGGGAAAAAAATGGCCGTTTACTCCTTTCCTCTGGGGAATCTACCTTGTTACCTAAAGATACCGCCATGGGTTTTAGCGATAGAATTATAGAACATAATGATTGGCGTATTTACACGACGTATGACGATAAAAACCAAATCAAAATTGTAGTCGCTGAATTATATAATTTACGCCGCGAATTAGCTGATGATATTGCACGCAGTAATGCCTATATTTTATTGGTCACCTATCCTCTCTTTGGCCTATTGGTATGGTTTATTATCAATTTAGCCCTGCGTTCCATTACACGCGTGACCTCAGAAATTTCTAACCGCGCTTCCACCTTCTTAGAACCAGTCCAATTAACGCAAATCCCTTTTGAAATAAAACCCCTGGTAGCCGAACTCAATCAATTATTTATCCGGCTTAAATTAGCCTTTGAACGTAACAAACGTTTTGCTGCCGATGCCGCCCATGAATTACGTACCCCACTCGCTGCTCTTAAAACCCATGTGCAAGTCGCATTAAAATCAGACAATGATGCAGATAGAAATAAAGCCTTACAAAAAGTCATAGAAAGTGTAGACCGTAGCTCCCATGTGGTCGCGCAATTACTTACCTTAAGCCGTTTGGGTGAAGAAGAAGCCTTGACCGATGTCAAACCGGTTGACTTGCATAAATTAGCCACAGAAATTATTGCTTATCTCGCTCCACATGCCCTGGAAAAGCACATAGAAATTGAACTCGCTCCTGCCCCAAGGGATGCCATGATAGTAGGCAATGATACCGCCCTAGGTATTCTTATCCGCAACTTAGTAGACAATGCCATTCGCTATACCCCCCCTCAAGGCGAGGTTAAAGTCGCGATAATTGATACCCGCACAGGCATTATTCTAAGGATTACCGATACTGGCGCCGGCATCCCTGTAGAGCTTAGAGAGCGCGTATTTGAACGTTTTTATCGCATTCTGGGTACAAAAGCATCGGGCAGCGGGCTGGGCCTTGCTATTGTGAGACAGATTACCTCCTTGCATCATGCCAGCATCCACCTCGCGACCCCGCCCAATGGGGTAGGATTGCAATTCGATGTAGCATTTCCTAAATATCACGCTTAGAATAGGGCTCGCAAAATGGAGCAAGGACCCATGGGCACTTATTTATGCTAAAACGTTTATTACCGCGCCAGGACACTTTTTTTACCTTGTTTGAACGAGCCGCTGATAAATTATTTTTAGCTTCCACAGAATTTTCTCAATTACTGCAACATTTGGACAATCAACAGCATTACGTAGACCTCATTGCCCATCATGAAGAAGAAGCAGATAAAATTGCCCAGAATAATTTTGAATTACTGCATAAAACCTTTATTACCCCTTTCGATAGACATGATATACACGAATTAACCAGCACTTTGGACGATATTATTGATTTGATTAACCGCATTGCGCAACGCTTTCCTTTTTATCATCTTCAATCCGTTCCCGAAGAAGTCGTTTCGCTATCGCATCTCAGCACTCAGGCCAGCGGCCATTTGAAAAAAGCCATTTATTGCTTGCGTTCATTAAAAAATTCAGCGGATTTATTTCATCACTGCAATGAAATAGACCGTGTAGAAAGTGAGGCGCATCAAGTCGTATTGGCAGGTGAAAAAAAATTATTTCAAGAAGAACAAGATTTCAAACAATTTTTTAAACTAAAAGAAATCTACGGCCACACTAAGCTAGTCATTAATCGATGCCAAGATGTGGCTAACATCTTACAAGGCATAGTACTCGAGTACTCATGATGGAATCTTCTTTAACATTAGTCATCATTTGCATTGGCTTGGCGCTTTTTTTTGACTTTTTAAATGGATTTCATGATGCCGCAAATTCTATCGCGGCCATGGTCTCAACACGGGTCATGAAACCGCATTGGGCCGTACTCTGGGCTGCTTTTTTTAATTTTGTCGCTTTTTTATTTTTTGGCGTGCACGTTGCCACTACCATAGGAATAGGTCTGGTCGATCCTGGTGTCATTGATACGCCCATTATTCTTTCCGCATTAATCGGTGCTATTTTTTGGAATATTTTTACTTGGTATTACGGACTGCCTTCTAGTTCTTCGCATGCCTTAATCGGTGGGTTACTGGGTGCAAGCATAGCCCGCGCCGGCATGGGGCCGCTTAATTGGGTAGGCATTTCCAAAGTACTTGCGGGCATTGTGATTTCGCCCTTACTGGGCATGCTCATGGGCATGATTTTAATGGTGGCAACGGCAAGGCTATTTTTTTACTCCACCCCTTCGCGGGTAGAAGGTTCTTTTCGTAAATTTCAATATTTGTCTTCGGCGTTTATCAGCTTAAGTCACGGTAGCAACGATGCGCAAAAAACCATGGGTATCATTGCCATTTTGCTTTATTCCTCGCATTTACTCGGCGACAAATTTTACGTTCCGTTTTGGGTAGTGATTTCATGCAATTTTGTCATCGCCCTAGGCACCATCTTTGGTGGCTGGCGCATAGTCAAAACCATGGGCATGAGAATCACTAAATTAAAACCCGTCAGTGGTTTTTGCTCTGACACTGCGAGTGCGTTCACCATTGCTCTCGCCACCCTACTCGGTATTCCCGTCTCCACCACTCATACTGTCACTGGTGCCATTGTGGGAGTAGGTTCTTTAAATGGGTTTTCTGCTGTGCGTTGGGGTGTTGCAAGAAATATTGTCTGGGCGTGGATACTCACGATTCCGGCCTCAGGCATTGTAGCCGCCCTGGTTTGGGGATGCACACAACTGAGCGCATCCGATTTGATGTTTGCGTTTGACACACGGTTATTTGAAATAGTATGAAATAAACTGAGGTTATATTAACATAACATATTGAATAGGATATGTTTTGCTCAATTTTGAGGCTGACTTCATGTCGCAAGACCGAAACAATTTACCTTCTATTTCCCATATACAATACGCTAGCACTCGTCATAGTTATCGCGGTCACAAGCGCAGGCTTTCATTGGTGATTGCAACCGATAACAAAGGAAAGGAGCATGTCTATACAAAAGGAGAAGAATCAGGATCAGGCGCCTACGGGGTGGTATATCAATTTTATCCTGAGGATAAATCACTTGCCCCGCTAGCAGTAAAAGAATTTATACCCTCATTCAAGGGATTTACCAAAAAAAAGCAAATACTGCAGCAAATTAAAAATGTAAATGCGCTGTGTGAATTTGAAACAATCATGTACCGAAAAATATCCTATGGTATAGGGTGGTGCGATCACACTGATGAGCCAACCGAGATAAAATCACTGGATGATTGGCAGAATGACTGTGCTTACGAAGTCACTTCTTATCAGCATAGTTATATGGTGATGGACTATATTGCCGGCGTAACATTTAATAAAGTTAAAGTGCGGTCCGTGGCAAAATTTTTCAGGCTTTTTATAGCAGCACTAGAAGAATTAAAAAGAATACACTCAGTCAATGTCATTCACCGCGATATTAGACCTCACAATATTATTGTTGACGGTGAGCGCATTCGCTATATTGATATGTCACTGGCCGAGATAAGTGGTGAATATATACCGCCTTTGCCAGCAACAGAACGTGATAAGTTTTTTTATATCGCTCCAGAAGCCTTTCAACCCAAAGAGAAAAAAGCGAAAACAGTCTGTGTTTTACCCAGCATGGACATGTATTCCATAGGCATATTATTTGAAGGACTGTTACATAGGACACAACGTTTATTTGATAACACCACTGCCAATGAAATAAAGAACATTATTGACGCTATGAAAGCAGAAGACCCAAGAGCGCGAATGACGCTGGAAACCGCTTTAGATCGCGTCCAACATTTAAGTCAAATTAGCATGATCAACCAAGATTTAATTGAGGAAGCAAGAAAAGCTCAGTACGATTTTCCCGATAATGATGCTATTAATAAATGGTGTCTCATTGCCTTTGAGCGCTGTATGCTTTGGGGCTTGTCAGATTTATCTTCATCTGAAAGTAGAGGGGAGTTGCAAGAACGTGCGAAGACGTGTGAAAAAATAATCCGCAATAAAATCGATTTACGAGTAAATTATATTGAACAGGTAATGACATCAGTAAGCGATAGTAAAGGTCTTTATTTAATTCTCTCCCTATTAGACATCCAAAATAGAATGGCTCTATTAAAAACCTATCACGACAATGCCCCTCTATTTCTTGCTCGTTTATTCCCTGCTCCTGACACGGTAAAGCATATTATCCCTTTGTTAATTCCCTTTTCTGGTGAAGATGATTTTTATGTTTTGTATTGCCAATCCAAGCAAACAGAAATTGAAGCGAATCTCTCTCAATTAAATGAGGGAGCAGAAAACCCTGATTTATTAGATCAATGGTGTTTGCACCAAGCGGCTATGATGAAAATAAGCAGAAAACGCGACTATGACTTATATGATTATGATAAAGAAGATCTCATCTCTTGGGGAAAAAACAAAGGCCTTAAACGTCTTTGCGAAGAATTAACTAAAAAACCTTTTTCGTTGAGAATGCGCTTAATAACCTGTCAATCACCGTTGCCAACCAAGTTATTGCGTTATTTAAGCAATAATTTAGTCATGAATACTAACCATCCGCGCTTGCTCCGAGAATTATTTCACTGTCTCCGTGAAGATGGATTACATAACCAAGCAGAAGAACTAGTACAAAAAATGGTTGCACAGTTCTATCTATTTCATGAAAATAAATTTCCTGCTGTGATCAAGGAAATTGATCAATTTAGGGATGACAAGACCCTTTATCAACAACTTTTATTAACCTGTAAAACGTTTTACGAAAAAGGAAGAAGAAAAGATAAAAGAGACTATCAGTCGATTTTCGGATTTTATTCACGCACAGATAAGTTAAACGCATGCAGAGAAATTGACGAAAGAGCAGGTAAAAAAGAGTTAGGAAAGCGACAATTTGCTAATCTTCCAGGAGCAGCAGAACAAGGTGATTTAGGTCGTCTCACTCAACGCTTAAAACGGACGGTGTGAGAACCCCTCTCCATGGTGTGAAACCCTTCTCCCCAGCCCTCCCCCGTGTCATCCCGCGGCTTGACCGCGGGACCCATGCGGAGTACCTGCTGAATATTAGTTAGATTATCAACGTGGGTCCCGCGGTCAAGCCGCGGGATGACAGCGCGGGATGACAACGCGACATAACGTAGAATCATTTACCCCGACGAAACCCGTGGCGTTCGGATATGTCTTTTGAGATCGCTGAAAGATCAACTTGCTGAGAATCAACTGGCGGTAACCGTTGCTCCAAACCAAACCCTGGGGGGTTAGCTCTCTCTTCTGAGCGGGCTATTACAAAATCACTCTGTGGCATCGGTGATCCTTCTGGTTCTTCATTATTTTCTTGCTTAATTTGAACTGGTAGTTCAAAAGCAGAGAGCGCTTGGTCTGCAGGGGCAGCAGAGTATCCTAAAGCCAAAAATACTTCTCCAGTAGAAGACCTAGACCTAGTGTTGACGTCACCATCCATAAGCATAGGCTCTTCTTTTTCCTGTTTGATCTCTTTTTTTGCCTGAGAGGAATAACTATTAAACGATCTGATTGTGTCAGCGAATCTAAATAGCACTCTCGAGAGCTCAAGATCTGATGACATGTTAGAATCTGCTATCAGCATATAAAGTCTTCTCATATGTAGATCAACTGTTCCTAAACTTATTAATAATCCTTCTAGAGACATTTCTATTGCTGGATATTTATCATAAGAACGGTTGTTAAGTCTTGGATTGAGCAAGAAGTAAAAGTGTTCCGCAGCGAGGTAATTTTGTAACAAAGGATAGAATTCCGATTCCATTCTTGATAATTCTAGTGTTCTTAAAAAGTTATCAAACTTTACACTTTGCTCTAAATCACAGTGTGTAATAATTTCCGCACAATTTTCAGGACTACTCAAGAAAACGCCCATGTGTGCTGTCATTTCTCTTTCATTAGATAGCTTATCCAAAGCTGCCATGAGTTCTTGGAAAAGTGATGATTTTATTGGATCTTACTTTAATAACTCTAATTTTGCTCTTGCTTGCATAGTTTATACTCCTCATTATAAGAATGAATTTATATAAAATTTCCATCCAAAAAGCAACTTTTCCCGACATTACTCAGCACTCTTCAGAAAGATGTACTGATTTTATTTATATTTTTCATCGAGATCTTTAAAATACACTAATCTTTCGCTGATCTTTGCTTCCAAGCCTCGTGAACTGGGTTGGTAATAGGTGCGAGGAGATAGCTCCTCGGGAAAATAATTTTCACCTGCTGCATACGCATGCGGTTCATCGTGAGCATAGCGATACGCTTTGCTATAGCCTAAGTCTTTCATCAGCTTAGTAGGTGCGTTGCGTAAATGGAGAGGAACTTCTAATGAGCCGTGGGTTTTAGCATCTTGCATGGCTTTGTTAAAAGCCACGTACACCGCATTGCTTTTTGCGGCGCAGGAAAGATAAACAATGGCTTGGGCCAGAGCAAGTTCGCCTTCGGGAGAGCCTAAGCGTTCGTAGGTGTGATACGCATCTAGCGCCATGTGCAAAGCGCGTGGGTCAGCCACACCAATGTCTTCGCTGGCCATGCGTAAGATGCGGCGTGCTAAATACAAAGGATCACAACCGCCGTCTAATAAGCGGCATAACCAATAAAGTGCAGCATCGGGGGCAGAACCACGCACTGCTTTGTGTAAAGCAGAAATTTGATCGTAAAAGGCTTCGCCTTGCTTATCAAAGCGGCGTAAATTAACTTGCATCACTTCGGTGAGCAGTTCTCGAGTAACCACCCATTGTCCTTGATGTTGTTTAGCTAAATCAGCCAGCACTTCTAATAAATTGAGTACCTGACGCGCATCGCCATCGGATGCTTGCACTAAAATCTGCTGCAGCTCTTCGGGAAACATAATATTCATTTGACCCAGGCCGCGTTGTTTATCGTGTAAAGCCGCTTGTAAAACCAGTTGTAATTCTTCTTGAGATAAGCGCTTTAACACATAAACGCGCGTGCGGGACAAGAGAGCGTTATTTAATTCAAACGAAGGATTTTCTGTGGTCGCGCCAATTAAAATAAAGGTACCGTCTTCCACATATGGTAAAAACACATCTTGCTGGGATTTATTAAAACGGTGGACTTCATCAATAAATAAAATGGTCGCTCGTTGCGCTTGTTGTTTCAATTGTTTTGCTTCTTCGACCACTTGGCGTATTTCTTTCACGCCAGAAAATATGGCAGACAAGCGTACAAAATGCGCTTGAGTATTTTGGGCCATGAGTTGCGCGAGTGTAGTCTTACCCGTACCTGGCGGCCCCCATAAAATCATGGAATGTAATAACCCTTGTTCAATTGCGCGGCGCAGGGGTTTACCTTGGCCCAAGAGATGCGGTTGTCCTATGAATTCATCCAAGGTAGTCGGCCGCATACGCGTGGCCAACGGCTGGGTAGACGCCAGCGTGAGTTTTTCTTCAACGTGAGCGCGTTTCATTGATGACATCCACGTTAGCAGGTGGTTTAAAGATAAATAAAGCAGGAGAAAGCGTTTGATTGGCTTCAATATGCGTAAATTGAATGCGCGTGGTATGTCCCAGATGATCTTTCAATTGCATTTCTTGAATTTGATTATGTAAAAATCCCATTTGAATAGAATCAAACATGCTATCAGCCTGTTTAGGTTTGAGTAAAAACCAGCGTCCCTCTGCAGAAGATTTTTTCACATCTTGCACGGAAAAATCATTATCAATGATGGCATTCTCATGACTCAATAACAAAGCCGGCGTTTCTCCAGCGGCGTGCTTTAACGAACGTATGGTGACTTGATCTAAATCTTTATCGAAAATCCATAACTTGGTGGGATTAGCAATAATTAATTGCGGAATGGGTTTGACAATTTCCCAGCGAAAACGGCCAGGTCTTTGCAAAGCCATGTGACCGTAAGATTTTTGAATGGCCTTGCCACGGTTGTCAAAAATAGTCTGGGTAAAATCAGCACGTAAGCTGTGTACGGCGCCTAGCAAAGCAGTTAAGTCGGTGCTGGGCGAAGCGTGGGATGCTAGTGTGAGCATGAAAAAAAAGAGTGTAGTGAAGAAAGATGCAAATGTGATTTTCAGTTTATAACGAAGCCCCAACACCCTCCCCAAAAAGCGGCCTCTTAGTTGGTCTCCCTCCCCCCCCAGGGGGAAGGGAGACTACCTCCGCTTTTTTCTCAATCAATCCACCGGCGGCGCGGAAACCAACACCTCACGGGTGCCATTATTATCTGTGGAACTCACCACTCCCGCCGCTTCCATATCTTCCATCATGCGTGCTGCGCGATTATACCCTATCCGTAAACGCCGTTGAACTAAGGAGATGGAAGCTCGGCGGCTTTCTGTGACGACGCGTACGGCTTCATCATAAAGACTGTCTTGTTCGCCCGTTGGTTCGCCCTCACCTGCCCCGCTGCCTTCTCCTGTTTCTTCGGTAATTTCATCCAGGTACTCGGGTTGCCCACCACTACGCCAAGCAGCGACTACACGGTGTACTTCCTCATCAGCCACATAAGCACCGTGCACGCGAATAGGGACACCTGCTCCGGGCGGTAAGTACAACATGTCTCCATGACCAAGTAATTGTTCAGCCCCTTGTTGATCTAAAATAGTGCGCGAATCAATACGCGAAGAAACTTGAAAAGCAATACGCGTAGGAATGTTAGCTTTGATTAAACCAGTAATCACATCCACTGAAGGCCTTTGTGTAGCCAAAATCAAATGAATCCCCGCCGCGCGCGCTTTTTGCGCGATACGCGCAATTAAATCTTCTACTTTTTTTCCTACTACCATCATCATGTCAGCTAATTCATCCGCAATGACGACAATGATAGGTAAAGGTTGGAGATGCGCTTTAGCCGATGCTTCATCGGTCACTAACATTCCTGGCATAGAAAGGGGTTGGCCTTGTTTAATCGCATCACTGACTTTTTGGTTATAACCCGTGATATTGCGCACGCCTAGAGACGCCATCAGCCTATACCGTTTGTCCATTTCAGCCACACACCAACGCAAGGCGTTGGACGCATCTTTCATATCTGTGATCACGGGAGTCAATAAATGTGGAATACCGTCGTAAACCGAAAGCTCCAACATTTTGGGATCAATGAGTATCAAACGTAATTGCTCGGGAGTGGACTTAAATAACATGCTAAGCAACATGGCATTCAAGCCTACAGACTTGCCAGAACCCGTGGTACCCGCAACTAATAAATGCGGCATTTTAGTTAAATCCGCAACCACAGGATTACCCGAAATGTCTTTGCCCAATACTAAACTAACGGGCGATCGTGATTGAGCATAACGCTGTGATTCCAGCATGTCGCGCAGAGTGACGATTTCGCGATTTTCATTGGGAATTTCCAGCCCTATAAACGATTTTCCTGGAATGACTTCTACAATGCGCACGCTAATAGTAGACAAAGAGCGGGCAATATCTTTGGCCAGTCCCGTAATTTTACTTACCTTAATACCGGGAGCGAGATCTAATTCAAAGCGCGTGACCACAGGCCCAGGATGCACGGCCATGACTTTGACTTCCACACCAAAATCCGCTAAGCGCTGTTCCACTAATTGCGATAACTCTTCAAATGAAATACTAGCAAAAGGTTTTTCAGCCAGAGGGGACGGCGGATTCAAAAGCGTAAAAGGCGGCAAGCTACCAGGTGCGAGTTTAATACTGGTATCGATTTCAATTTTTTTCTTTTCGCGTGGCGGCTCGGGTTTAACAATCACGGGTTTCACCACCACGGCTTTGGCCACAGGAGGATACACAGGAGGTTTATTGTTTTCTATCAGAATAGGCTCATTACGTTTTAGTTTAGGGTCAGTCGTCACTCCCGATGAGGAGGGTTTGGTAACCCATAATTTGGCCCGCATCCGCATATTTTCCCACAAGCGACAGGTCCCAGCACCTAAGGCATCAATGATGCCCAGCCAAGATAGGCCGGTTAATAACGTCACGCCACATAAAAGTAAAGTCGCAAATAACAAGGTGCTGCCTGTCTTATTAAAAAGTAAAGATAGGCTATGGCTGAGTACATCGCCAATAATACCGCCTGAATCAACGGTAGTGGTTTTCACATAAAAACTGATTAATCCACACGCACTCATCACAAGTATCAAACCGCCGCCTAAACGGATCAGTCCTTCATACGATTTCTTAGGCAGCGGTTCTTGTTCTTGTACAGAAAGCCAGCTAAATAACACCATCAACAAAGGAAACAGATACGCGACCACACCAAATAGCGATAAAAAGATGTCGGCAAACCAAGCCCCTACCCTACCGCCCCAATTCGCAATTTTATTGCCAACGCCAGTACTAGACCAGCCGGGATCAGTCGTATGATAAGTAGCCAGGGACACCAATAAGAAAATGGCACCTGCCAAGGTGAGAAGAAATACACCTTCCCGTATGCGGTGTCGCATGTGGACGGACAACGGTCTACGTTTTTTATTATCCACTGCCTGTTTGTAACGATTTTTCATTTTTTACATTTACCTGAAAAATAGCTTCTCGTACTATATACCACCTTGCCAATAATGAGAAAGAAGAACCATGAGTACGAATACCACTAAACACCATCGTTTAATTATTTTGGGCTCAGGCCCTGCAGGCTGGACCGCAGCCGTGTACGCGGCCCGGGCCAACTTAAAGCCAGTAGTCATCACGGGCCTGGTTCCGGGTGGCCAGTTAAGTTTGACCACAGACGTCGATAACTGGCCTGGTGGCAAAGAAGGATTGCAAGGGCCAGACCTCATGGAACAGATGAAGGAACACGCCTTACGCTTTAATACTGAAGTGATTTTCGATGAAATTACCTTTGCCAATCTCAAACAAAGACCATTTGTCTTGCGGGGAGAACACACCTATACCTGTGACGCCCTCATTATTTCCACGGGTGCAAGTGCCAAATACCTGGGCCTGCCCTCAGAAGAAACCTATAAAGGAAAAGGGGTCTCGGCGTGTGCGACCTGTGATGGCTTTTTTTACCGTGGCCAGTCCGTAGCCGTGGTCGGTGGCGGCAATACGGCAGTGGAAGAGACCATTTATTTGGCTAATTTAGTTTCTCACGTCACGCTGATACATAGACGCGATAAATTACGTGCTGAAAAAATCATGATTGACCACTTGCTGCAAAAACAAGCGACGACAGGAAAAATTGATTTTGCTTGGGACAGCCAACTGGAAGAAATACTAGGGAATGATCAGGGGGTAACGGGCGTGCGCATCAAAAACAAGGACTCTCAAGAAAGCCGTGATTTGGATGTCACTGGAGTCTTTATCGCCATTGGTCATAAACCAAATACCGATATTTTTGTAGGACAACTCGATATGGATGGTGGTTATATCAAAATAAAAAGCGGTGTAGGCACTAATTCCACGGCCACCAACATTCCCGGCGTCTTTGCTGCCGGCGATGTGGCTGATCCTACTTACCGTCAAGCCATTACCGCCGCCGGTTCAGGCTGTATGGCCGCCTTAGACGCAGACAAATATTTGGATAGTTTGGGAACTAAGCTATAATGCTAGCCTTTAACCTTCATAATTGAGACAGAGACTTATGGCAAAAGAAGAGCAAATAGAAATGGAAGGCACGGTCATTGATGCATTACCCAATACCATGTTCAGGGTACAACTTGAAAATGGTCACGTGGTACTGGCCCACATTTCAGGGAAGATGCGCAAAAATTACATACGCATTTTAAAAGGCGACAAAGTTACGGTGGAAATGACGCCTTACGATTTATCTAAAGGAAGGATTACGTTCAGGCATAAAGAAGGTGGGCCGCCAAGGCAAGTGGAGAAGGAAGCTTAGTTTTTACTGTCATCCCGCGGCTTGACCGCGGGACCCACGTTGATAATCTAACCAACATTCAGCAGATTCTCCGCATGGGTCCCGCGGTCAAGCCGCGGGATGATAGCGCGGGATGACAGTGATAACAACGCACACCGTTTCTATGGAATGTACCCTCGGGAACGATATTCCAAATGACTTCTGGTTTCTTGCCACAACGCTCTTGATATATGTATTTTTTTCGTATTAGCAAGTGATAACATTTTTAACATATTCTCTTTTGCACTTTCACTCACCGCTGTTTTTCCCTGTTTCATGTTTTGTTGATTTATTGCATCCACCGTTTGCTCAACGCATTGTTTTAATAACTCAAACTCATCCTCCCCGCTCAAATGGGCTTGCAAGAGAGTATTCATAATCGGACAAATAGAATGAGTATAGAAGTCACTGCCCAAGCCTATTTTTTCTGCGTATTCTGTCCAAAATGCACCTAGCATTTCAAAACAAGCTAGCCTATTTTCTCTCAGCTCATTAACACATCTCTTTTTTATTTCTTCATTTTGAGCAAGAAGAAAATTAGAATAAGGCGTTACGCAGCGTTCAGTATAGAAATTTACTCTCTTTATTATAGCGGCACACCCTTCTTGAGTATCTGCAAATGCATCTATAAAATCATTATTTAATTCCCTACAAAGCAGAATCATCTGCACGTTCAAGAGCTTGAGAAGAAAAGCGATCTTATTGGAACGGTCTAATTTTTCGATTATTTTAATCAAACGCTGGGCCGGTGGTAATTGCTCGCATTGGGCTTTAAAAAATCTTTCTGAAGTCACCAGTGCCCTAAAAGTGCGATTAGTATCTTCTAAGCTTCTGATAGACAGATCATCAATCTCAGGTTGTAGAAAAATGAATTCCCACATTTCAGGTGGAATAGCCGCAGAATAATCCGCTAAATGGATTTCTTTTTTTATTTTTTCAAAAAGACCATCCATGTGTTCGGTTAATTCAACGTTTAGAGTTAATCCATCCTTGCTCTTTGAGTCCGCATGTTTAAGCAGCATTCTCATTTTCCCTAATACCACTACCCATTCTCTAACTAAGGCGTTTTCTTTTTCATTTAAATTTAAAAGACCCAACAATTTTTTAAATATTTTTTCCGAATCTTTAACAAATTCTTCAATGTTGGAACGGGCTTTAGACAACATAGGGGCCTTTATAGGCATTTTTTTCAGTTTAGCAATAGCGCTAACTACTTTATCCGCTTTGTATTCTGGATAGGGCTTAAATAAGGGATGTACTTTCGTTAAAAAGGAAACAATAGTCGAACAAAACGCCAGCCTATTTGTTAACCATAGTGAATCAACATCAGATAGACGACGATGCATAATTGGACTCCCCTCGTTAATTAATTGCTTTTAATCTTATGGAGAAGCAAATTATGTCAAAAATATATACCTATATCAAATGAAATGGGGTCAGGACTGACTTGTTGACTTTTTAAGAAATAAATCAACAGGTCAGGCCTGACCCCATTTTTTTTAATTCACTTGATTAGTCACTGGTGTATTCAACATGTCTTCAATCAAGAATTTAATTTTCCCTTTTTCTATAGTCACTTTAACGTGACCGCCATTACTTAATTTGCCAAAGAGTAATTCTTCAGCCAACGGCTTTTTGATTTGTTCTTGTATCAAACGGGCCATGGGTCTTGCTCCCATTTTTTTATCGTAACCATTTCGGGCCAACCAAGAGCGGGCTTCGTCATCTATTTCTAAAATGACGTGACGTAAAGCTAATTGACCTTCCAGTTCCGCCACAAATTTATTGACTACAGAAAGAATAGTCTTAGTGTCCAAGGCTTGGAATTGAATAATGGCATCTAAACGGTTACGGAATTCAGGTGAAAACAGTCTATTCACCGCGGGCATGATATCCGTGGTGTTATCGCTTGCTGAAAAACCAATTGAGGTTTTTTCAGCTGCTTCCGCACCGACATTGGACGTCATGATTAGAATGGTATGGCGGAAATCAGTTTTGCGGCCATTCATGTCAGTCAAGGTGCCATGGTCCATGATTTGCAACAACAAGTTGTAAACATCGGGATGGGCTTTTTCAATTTCATCTAATAACACAATAGAATGCGGAGTTTTATTCACGGCTTCTGTTAACAAACCGCCTTCGTCATAACCCACATAGCCAGGAGGCGCGCCTATCAATCGAGAAATAGAATGGCGTTCCATGTATTCAGACATATCAAAGCGAATTAACTCCACCGCTAAAATATTGGCTAATTGTTTACATACTTCAGTCTTACCTACACCCGTTGGGCCCACAAAAAGGAAGGAACCAATGGGCTTGGTAGGATCACGTAACCCAGAACGGGCGAGCTTGACTGCCGCACCCAAGGTTTCAATAGATTCATCTTGTCCAAAGATCATCATCTTCAAATCACGGACTAAGTTCTTTAATACTTCTTTATCTGAAGCAGACACATTGCGTTCAGGAACGCGGGCAATTTTCGCCACGATTTTTTCAATATCGATCACTTCAATTATTTTTTTGCGTTCTTCTTCAGGCAGTAAATATTGATAGGCTCCCACTTCATCCACTAAATCAATAGCCTTGTCAGGCAAATGTCTGTCGGTGATATAACGTGCAGACAAATGAGCAGCAGCGACCAACGCATCATCTAGATATTTCACATTGTGATGAGATTCAAAGCGTTCGCGTAAGCCTTTTAATATATCTATGGTTTGTTCAATGCTAGGTTCTTTGATATCAATTTTTTGGAAACGTCGGTCTAAGGCATGGTCTTTTTCAAAAATACTGCGGTATTCTTTATAGGTCGTTGAGCCTATACAGGTCAGCTCACCTGATGCCAATAAAGGTTTAATTAAGTTAGACACATCCATCAAGCCACCTGAAGCGGCGCCCGCCCCAATGATAGTGTGAATTTCATCAATAAATAAAATAGCGCCTTTTTGTTCTTTTAATTGATGTAACACACTTTTTAAGCGCTTTTCAAAATCGCCTCTATATTTGGTTCCTGCTAATAAACTGCCTAGGTCCAGAGAATAAATCACACTCTCGTGCAAAATACTGGGCACGGTTTTTTCTATGATCAAACGCGCGAGACCTTCTGCAATAGCCGTCTTACCTACCCCTGCTTCACCCACTAATAGCGGGTTATTTTTGCGACGGCGGCACAATACTTGTATGGTGCGTTCTATTTCTTCGGCACGACCAATCAAAGGATCAATCAAGCCTAATTTAGCGCGTGCATTCAAATTCGTTGTATACAATTCCAAAGGACTGGTGCCATTTTCTTCACCCATGGAGTCAGAGTCTTCAGAATAGGACGATTGATTGAAAGGATGTTCGACTCTAGGCACAGGTTTGCTCTTGGAAGTACCGTGCGCAATGTAATTAATCACATCCAAGCGACTCACATTTTCTTGGCGTATGAAGTAAACACTTTGACTCTCTTGTTCACTGAAAATCGCCGCCAAAATATTAGCGCCCGATACTTCTGTTTTCCCTGAAGATTGCACTTGGAAAACAGAGCGTTGAATCACGCGTTGAAAACCTAGCGTGGGCTGCGTATCTCTATCGTGTACATTGAGAGGAATAATCGGCGTGGTACGGTCTATAAATTCAGTTAAGTTATTGCGTAAACGGCCCACATTGGCACCGCAGGCTTTTAATACTTCAAGAGCAGAGGCATTATCTAGCAAGGCAAGTAGCAGGTGTTCGACGGTCACAAATTCATGTCGTTTATGACGCGCCTCTTTGAACGCTACATTCAGTGTGTATTCCAGTTCTTTATCTAACATGGCACACTCCTCCTCTCTTGTTTTATCTTTTTCTTATGCGGCCTCCATGCTGCAAATTAGTGGATGTTCATGTTCCCTGGCGTGTTCAATAAATTGGGATATCTTTGATTCAGCAAAATCTCTACTAAATATCCCGCATACCGCCCTTCCTTTAGTATGTGCTTCCAGCATAAGCTTTGCCGCTATACGCCTTTCCAAATAAAAGAATTTTTCCAATGCCGCGACCACAAATTCCATAGGCGTAAAATCATCATTGTGCACAACAACCTGATATAACGAAGGTTTTTCAACCTGCTCAGCATTGTCTCCTTGTGCTATAAGTCCCTTATTAACTTCATTTTTCATGGCTCTTTACCTACATATAGACTAAGGACATTAGATTTTCCTTAAGTTGAAAAAATATATTTGCTTGCGGTGGAAAAATGGCATCAATACCTATACTAAGTAGCTAGATAATATTAGGAATTGCGCAAATTGTACTCTTATCATTTTTGAAGGTCAATAAATATACATAACTACCTAACTTTCCCGCTTTTTTTCCAAGCGGGAAAATAGGCTAAATAAGTAGCAATTCTCGCTTAACCTTACGCGATGGGGTGTGCCTAGAGGGGAGAATCGCGATTCTCCCCTCTAGGTGCAAGCACAAGCTTTGCTTGTGCGCAGCATATAATAAGCTACATATGCTTAATCATGGCTTCGCCAAATCCTGAACAACTGACCTCCTTGGCATCGCTCATTAATCGAGCAAAATCGTAAGTCACGGCTTTAGCTGCAATAGCGCCTTCCATGCCCTTTACAATCAAATCAGCGGCTTCATTCCAACCCATGTGCTTTAACATCATTTCCGCAGATAGGATAAGGGACCCGGGGTTCACTTTGTCTTGCCCCGCATATTTAGGCGCCGTGCCATGGGTGGCTTCAAACAAGGCCACTCTATCGCCAATATTGGCCCCAGGCGCAATACCTATGCCCCCTACTTGAGCAGCCAAGGCATCGGAAATGTAATCCCCATTCAAGTTCAAGGTAGCAATCACGCTATATTCTGCAGGACGCAGTAGAATTTGCTGCAAAAAGGCATCGGCAATCACATCTTTGATGATGATATCTTTACCTGTCTTAGGATTTTTCATCACTTGCCAAGGGCCGTTTGCTAAAGGGTGTGCGCCAAATTGCGTACGCGCGACGTCATAACCCCAGTCACGGAAAGCGCCTTCGGTATATTTCATAATGTTGCCCTTGTGTACCAAGGTCACGGAATCTCTTTCATTATCTATGGCGTATTGAATCGCGCTTTTTACTAAACGTGACGTTCCTTCTTTTGAAACCGGTTTGACACCTATACCGCAGTCTTTAGGAAAACGAATTTTTTTGACCTGCATATCCGTTTGCAAAAATTGAATGACTTTTTTAGCTTCTGGGCTATCGGCAGGCCATTCTATACCTGCGTAAATATCTTCGGAATTTTCACGGAAAATAACCATGTTGGTATGCCAAGGTTCTTTAAGTGGACTAGGCACGCCTTTAAAATACCGCACCGGACGCAAACACACGTAAAGATCTAAATCTTGTCTCAATGTCACATTCAGTGAACGTATGCCCCCACCCACAGGTGTCGTTAATGGCCCTTTAATCGCTACGACAAATTCCCGCATGGCCTCTAATGTTTCTGCAGGTAACCACGTATTGTTCCCATACATTTTTACTGCTTTTTCTCCCGCATAAATTTCCATCCATTGTATTTCACGCGATCCACCGTAGGCTTTTTTAACTGCGGCATCCACCACACGTTTCATCACGGGCGTAATGTCTATGCCAATACCATCGCCTTCAATATAAGGAACAATAGGTTGATCGGGGACTTGCCAACTGAGATTGGGATTGACGGTGATTTTTTTGCCTTTGGAGGGCATCTTAATAAATTGGTAAGCCATGAATTATCCTTTTTTCTAATTAAAAATTAGAGTCATAGTAACAAGTGAAAAGAAAGGGAACAATAGAGAAAGCAAAACAGCGCTATACTATTAGAAATAATAATATTTGCAACGAGGAGTGGGTCATGAGAGTCAACAAGCGGCTAGGCACGCCTTTAAAGAAAACCGTTGCACTCATTGATATAGATAGCATACCCACGCCACAAGCAGCGAGAGGGGTCATTAATGCACTGAGATCTAAACAAGTTACCGACGTTTATTTTCTTAGCTCCGTTACACCAACCAGTGCTCATTTAGATGTACAGACCTTTTTAGAAAATAGTCAAACTAAAAATGCAGCCAACATTAGCAAACGATTTCAACAAGAACATTTTAATGTCACGGTCATCACACCACTGGACAGCGCATCATCACGTACTGGATTAGGCGAAGCATATCGCACTGTCGTTACTCCTTTTTATGATGCGGCGATGGCAATGAATATGAACACTAGCAGAGACAATGAAAAAATATTAAATCAACAATATCAGGCCGCCGCTCAAGCGCTTAGAAATCAAGATAAAGAAATCAGTGCGCAAATAGGGAAATCTTCTTTACCAACCAATGAAGCGGCAAAAAATCTGATGTTTGAAAAATTCATCCAATACAAACCCACTGATGTGGGTAATGTACTTTATTTCGGTGACCAATATCTCGCACCTAGTCAACTGATAGAAAGCAACAGAGAATTAAAAGAAAACAATAGAATTGTCCTGCATAATATCAAATTAACATCAGACCCCAATGAAATTCAGCAACAAGTCGATAACGTATCCTTGGCATCCTTACCTTTAAGATTACCTTCACCCTCCAGAGAAAAAATATTCTCTCAACTCATTGCTGAAATAAAAAAAGAAATCGATGCCACTCCGCTTGAAAAATTCCCTCAGATTAATGGTTTGAGAGGTGAAGTGAATAGCATCATAAATAATAATGCGAGATATCAGTCCGCGGAAGAAAAGCGTGATGCTATTGTGAAAGCATGTGAAAAATACCATTACTCCATAAGCAGAGCGCAAGAAACCACTCTTTTTTCAAGAAACGAGCCTCAAGCTTCCGAGCAAAAATGGCAGCCTGGTGTTTTTTGGAAACAAGCACAACCTAAGTCAATGCCAAAAACACCAAAAGAAGACAGACAAAATAAAGAACCTGATGACAAGCCAAAAATAGGTGGTAGTAGACGGCCTTAATCTTAAACTATATTAATAACCGAGGATTGCACACATGAATGCAGACAATAGAATTCCACCAGCAGACTTTAACCCATCTAATCTAGACGCGTTGGTAAAGCGCGCGCACACGATGGGTGACGCTTACACAACCCTTTCTAAAAAGAAAAAGTACGCGAGAGAGATACAACAGTTAATTTTAAATATCGATAGCATATATAAAAGTGACCAATATCTCGACCACCAAAAACCACAGGTCATTGTTAGAAAAATAGAGCAGGCCATTGACACAAGAAAAAAATCTTTAAGCAAACCTTTTTTACCTTTTTTTTCTAGACGAGCATCCGAAGAAAAAATGATGATTGACCGATTAAATAAAAATCAAAATAAAGATGATAGTTTACGTTTACTTTTATTGTTATTAGAAGAAGCTTACTTGCAAAAAATGAATAAAGGAGAACCTCATATCGCTCCTCAATTATTAAGCCAAGTGCAAGTACCCAAGAGAGAAGGATATAAAGCCTTTTCTTTGACGATACCGTATAAACAAGAAGATGGGAGTAGTTATGACGCTACTTTAAACCGATTACCTAATTTAAACCACTTGTCCCTGAGAGATAAATACAGGGCATCTCATAATCTGTTATTTACTAACGAATTTAAAAGCGATGTAAAAAAAATGAAACAATTATGGCCGCAATTGCAGACTAAGTATAAGCTTACGGATACTGAAATCTGGGCAGAGCTTGGACATAATCGAGATGCGAACCGCTTAATTGAAATCATTAAAGCTAAAAATCCCACTGAAAAATCTAGCCCTAACTTACTGACCGGTTTGCGTATGCTTAGAAAAAGTAAAAGAGAAAATCCAGTCACCGTGGGCCGTATCAATCAAACTGCTAAAGAAGCCAAACAAGCTGAAGAGCAGGCCATGAAAAGTGATATTCATTCTATCATTGACCAAATGGATAATCTCCATTCTCGGCCCCGTAGTGCTCCGCCCTCACCTACACCTACCATCCACCGTACTCTGCAGAGATGACAAGAACTAAAATGAGTATATAATCTGCCTCATTATGACCCTACCCACCCCCTCTCATATCATGGTTGGCCTATCCGGCGGCGTGGATTCTGCTGTGGCCGCTTATTTGCTTAAAAAAGCAGGGCACCACGTGCAAGGGGTGTTTATGAAAAATTGGGAGGGAGAAGACACGGACACGTTTTGTTCAGCCAGCCAAGATAGAGCCGATGCAGAAGCCGTCTGTGATTTATTGAAGATAGACTTTCACAGCGTGAATTTTGCAGATACGTATTGGCAGCGGGTTTTTACTTATTTTCTTGATGAATATAAAGCCGGTCTCACGCCTAATCCCGATATTCTCTGCAATAAAGAAATCAAATTCCGTGCCTTTTTGGATTATGCCAAACAAAAAGGAGCGGATTATATTGCGACGGGGCATTACGTCCGTACGCTTTCGCAAGCAACAGGAGTGTCTTTGCTAAAGGGAAGCGATCCCAGTAAAGACCAAAGTTATTTTTTACATGCCTTAAATCAAACCCAATTGGCACAGAGTCTCTTTCCAATCGGTGCCATGGCCAAGCCTGCCGTGCGAGCCCTTGCTCAACAGATAGGCCTCAAAAACCATGCTAAAAAAGACAGTACCGGAATTTGTTTTATAGGAGAGCGCAAATTCAAAACGTTTTTGCAAGATTACTTGCCCGCGACACCAGGCCCTATTGAGACCCCTGAAGGAGAAGTCGTGGGCCAGCATGAGGGGTTAATGTTTTATACCCTTGGACAACGTCAG